>WNGP01006517.1_pt1 | contig 10546 bp, 12 predicted proteins | sample 5407671 | NCBI WGS metagenome assembly WNGP01 (sample SAMN13153381, study PRJNA577476) | soil metagenome | isolation source: 40 cm soil or saprolite under Garry oak tree replicate 2 | place: USA:California | collected 2016-06-15
TCTTCTTCGGAACCAAGCGCAACACGCCAAGGAGTGGAAGAGGCGCTTAGCTTTCTGTCAGATACCCTCGTACGTCATGCGCCTGCAGAGAGCGATGTAAAGGGAAAGGAGCCACTCCAATGACCAGAACTATCGTGAGCGTATTCGCTAATAATGATCGTGTGAGCTTCAACTTATACCTTGCTCCTGGTGACATCCCAAATGCGAGAGATTTGTATGATTTCGGGTGCACAGAGAACGACCCGCCTTTTATGCAAATGAGTCAGGGACTGCTCGCACCCGATGTTGTGAAGTGTGCCGGAACACACCTCTTTGAAAACTTGTCGAAGCATCCTGCTGTCAAGGATGCCGTAACCATGGCGCTAGCGAGTACACCGGAGAAGGTTGCTCCATTGTATGTTTACTTGAATGCCGAAAAAGCAGAAGGATTGCCGTGGGAAACCCTCTATACTCCAGTGGGTAATTTTCTAGCGTTGGATAGACGTTGGCCGATTGCAAGAATTGCCGATTCTTCGGCGATGTTCCCGACCATGAATCGTACATTTAGACCCCCGCTGAAGGTGTCGCTGGCACTCTCAGCGGCTGGTGTTGATTCGACACCGGAATGGGATGCCTTCTTTAACGCTGTAAAAGGAACAGCCATTGATCTGAGGCTTCAGGTGTTCGTATGCCAGAGAGAGTTGAAGACGGCTATCGAAAAGCTGAACGACCCGCGCGTGACTGTGCAGTTCCTGACCTCGAGGTCTGACTTCCTGAATGCCGTGAAAAATTTTGGTCCTCATATTCTGCACTTCTTCTGTCATGGATCAACGGACGGTGGGCCTCACCTGCAACTCGCGACTCTGGCTGACTGGGATGGTGGAGACCCGCGTGGGAGTATTATCGTCGTACCGAACGATCTCTACCCGTTTTCTAGTTCCAATATAGGTGGAACTACCTGGTTGGTGGCCTTAAACTGTTGCGAGGGAGGTGCCGCGGTCGCGAATGCTGCTACTGTGCAGGATGCTTACTCCCTTGCCCGTTTACTCGTCACGAATGGCTTTCCTGCTGCGGTCGGCATGCGTGAACCTATCGCAAGTGACGACGCCCATGTCTTCTGCCAGACATTTTATCCCTCAGTGCTGTCAATACTGCAGGAGGTTGAGCAGCAAGCGAAGGCAGAAACGGATTTTACCGAGGTCGAGTGGGCGAGGACCCTCTATGAGCCACGTACTCAACTGTGTGACCAACACAGAGCTGATCAAGCTCCGTTGACAGCTGCTGCTGCCAGTAAGGAATGGACACTTCCTGTCATTTACGTCCGCCCTGAGCTATTCATGCTCCGTGTGCGTTCTACAAAGCCTGAACTCAGTTCGCATGATGTAGAGGCTCTTCGCGCACAGATCAAGGGGCTCCGGACAGGACGAGAATTTTTACAGACTCTTCCTGATGTCCCGCAAGGAGCCTTCGCGGAAATTGATAAGCGCATTGCCGATCTGGAGGCCAAGCTGTATGCATAGGAGTACAAGATAAAATTCACTGTCTCTAGCAGACTTCGCAGCACCTCTCAAGCTTGCCGATGTAATTCTGGAGGAACTTCATGACAGACTGGCCGTCAACGTTAACCATCAATGCCTGGACCGGCGAGGAGCCTGCGTCAGGTGACGTTTCTGAAAAAGCGAAAGCCTGGACGCTGAGAACAGGCCCTCCTGAAGCGCGAGCATATTTGCCGGTTCCCCCTGCGGCTGACCCGGCAAACTGGCGCGACTCGCGCATTGGCTGGGGGCTCATTCTCGCAGAAAGCGATGGGCATTCCGATGCGGAATTAGCGGCGGGGATAGATGCGCCAGAGCCAATCCAGGCACTGCTGAAGGCACGCGGAAACGCGCCTGTCTTCCGCTATATGCCGAAGTCATCCTATCGACTGACGCACCTGCGCAATCATGCTTCCCAGCAAGATGTGGCGATCAGCGGCACACCAATGGGGCTTGGTGATGGCGCGCTCCCGAAATACCTGCTCATTTACGGTCCGCCGACAGAGATACCCTGGGAACTCCAGTATATCTTGAACGCCACCCGTGTCGTTGGGCGCGTGGATTTGGAGGGAGATGCGTTAAACAATTACGTACAGGCCCTCATAAACGAGTGGAAAGATGCTTCATCATGCATCGACCAGGCCGTGGTATGGGCAGCAGATTTCGGGCCAAGTGATATCTCTCATTTGATGCGGGATGCCATTGCTGCGCGGGTCTACGAGAAATGGCATGGAGATACCACATTGCAGGACAGAGCGCTATTCCTTGACGGCCCTGTTAGCCAGGCCAGTTCTGCCGCTCTGATCTCAGCCGTGTCTCAAAGAAAACCTGCACTGATTGTTACCACCAGTCATGGACAGACGGGGCCTCTCTCTGATCCTGTGGTTATGAAGTCAAAACTGGGCCTTCCCGTTGGTCAGGACTTCCAGGCCCTTAATCCTGATCAACTGCTGGCAGCGTGGGAACCGGATGGTGCTATCTGGTATGCGCATGCGTGCTGTTCAGCGGGTAGCGATGCTGTGACGCTCTACGGTTGTTTAGAGCAAGCCGACCCTGCTCTCTGCTTGGTGAAGAATGGATCTCCCATTGATCGGATACTCAGGGGTGTGGCAGGACTAGGAGCCTTGGTCGCACCTCTGCCCAAGGCCCTACTCGGTGCGAAGAAGCCACTACGGGCCTTCATCGGTCATGTGGAACCGACCTTCGACTGGACGATTCGGCAACCTGCTACAGGACAATTTCTTACGGACGCTATCGGGCAAGCCCTGTATAACAACGTCTACAAACCGATGCCTATTGGTTTAGCCTTCGCTGATTGGTATGGAACGCTTGCTGGATTGTCCATAGAGTATGAAAGGGTCCGTAATGCTTATAATAAGGGGGAAGATACACTCAATTCTATTCTATACTGCCAGCTTGCTACACGCGATAGGCAAAGCATGGTCATATTGGGGGATCCGACGGTCATGTTGCCAAAGCTGCCATGACTGTAGAGTCGCGTAGATGGGGCTTCAGGCTGCTGCTTCTTGTACTCATCGAGAGTGGGCTGGGTGTGTTTCACTTGTGACTGTAGAACAGTAGTCGTCCCATTCTTCATCGGCATGTTCATGAGGGACCTGAAGCCTTGATTATATGCTCATCGATGAACGGCTTGCGAGCACCCTCGTGAACAGTTCCGGAAGTTTACAAGCTTTCAGGCGGATAAAAGACATTTCGCCGCAAATATAAAAGCATCCCTCACCGATAGAGGTGAAAAACAGGCTCACAGACTATATTTCTTCGATCAGAACTGACAGCAAAACTGACAGCAGAGCCGATAGACAACCATAGACAATAAGCGATTTCCATAGACACTCAGTGCGAAATTCGAGCACAGAATAGACACCCGTAGACCCCCATAGACGAGGTGTCCCGAGTCGTGGGTTCGAATCCCACCTCCTCCGCTTCACTTCTAAACCCGCCTCTAGACTCAATGTGTAGAAACCCACGACCCGGATGACAGCAAAATGCAAAAAAGAGGAGTTTTATCCCTGGAGGACGGTGTTGAGTTTCCCGCGGGCTTCCTGCTGCATTGTCGGCAGGACGTGCGAGTAGATGTCCATCGTCATGCTGATCTGGCTATGGCCCAGCAATTCTTGCACCACTTTGGGATGGACGCCGATGCTCAAAAGCATGGTGGCTGAGCTATGCTACCAAATGCGGGTAGTCTTTCCATGTGGCTGGCGTTGTGCAAAGCAGCCTCGTGGACCTCCCACGCCCATTTCTCAATCTCAGTCTGGGCTTCCCTATACTCTTCTTCAATCTGAGCAGTCTGAATAAGAGATACCGGCCTGGAGGCATGCTCATCCACGCCAGTATAGTTCGCTCGATGTAATGTATGACGCATCTGCCAACATCTCCCTTCCCGTGATGTATTGCCGCTATCAATCGCAAAAAGCGGTAGAGATGAGTCGAAGCGAGGCATACCTTGTCATCGACACCCCGTCCCTTTCTAACTGCCGCCTTCTACCATTATTGAAGCATCTCACCATCACGAGGCTATCAAATAGTATGGCTGCAACATCACAAAGAGTTATCAATGTTGAGCTCGACTGTATCCATTTCGACTGGCAAGCGTATATCCCTGGAGAGCGGAGAATTGGAGCGATCGGCAAGCTGGGCTCGCACACTTCACGAGAAAGGCGATGTACATCAGTGTGTGTTCTTTGTGATGCGCCGCTTTCTAACTGAGAATGCCCCGTGATGCTTGCCTGCTATGCTTGGTCTGTGAAGAGAGAAGATACAGATCATGAGGCAGGTGCGCGATGCTTGATATACACAACACATTAAAACGTACGACACCCGATGCCTCTCCCCTTGAAACGGGGGAGGCATCCACAACTGTTTCACCGGTTGAAACCAGCCAATCTTTGCTCCGACGCTTGTGGCGCATCGTGAAGCGCTACCCCATCCCTTTAGGCTCGGTTGCGCTGCTGGTAGGAAGCCTGGTACTCTGGCTTGCCGGGCGCGGTGATCTAGCCAACTGGATGTTGCTGGCGGTTGTGCTCCTCGGGGGGCTCCCGCTGTTGTGGGAAACATTTCAGCAGATCCTCCACAAGGAGTTCAGCGTCGACGTGATCGCCGTTCTTGCTATCACCGGCTCACTCCTGTTGGGAGAATACCTGGCGGGCGCTTTCGTGGTCTTGATGCTTTCAGGTGGCGAAGCCCTGGAAGCCTACGCCTTGCGGCGCGCGCGCTCTTCCCTCTCGGCGCTGGCTGAACGCGCCCCACGGAGCGCGCACATCTGGCGCGGGGACGAACTCGTCAGCACTCCGGCTGAGCAGATTGACGTTGGGATGGAGATCGTGATCAAACCAGGTGAATTAATCCCCGTCGATGGCGTCGTGACCTCTGGCTCTTCCAGCGTGAGCGAGGCGGACCTGACGGGCGAACCCGTGCCGGTGCGCAAAACCCCCGGTATGCTCGTCCTTTCGGGCAGTGTGAACCTGGACGGCGTCCTGGAGATGCGCGCCAACAAGCGCAGCGCAGAGAGCAAATATGCGCAGATCGTGCGCCTGGTCGAAGAAGCTCAGGCGCAGAAGGCCCCTATTCATCGCCTGGCCGACCGCTACAGCATCGGCTTTACCATCGCTGCGGTGGCCATAGCTGGCCTGGCGTGGGGACTCTCGGGCGATAGCGTCTACGCGCTGGCGGTCATGGTCGTCGCCACTCCTTGTCCGCTGATCCTGGCGACGCCGATTGCCATGATGTCCGGCATCGACCTGGCTGCACGCAACGGCATTATTGCCAAGAGCGGTGGGGCCATTGAGCAGCTTGGAGAAGTAGATATCGCCGTCTTTGACAAGACGGGGACGCTCACGCTGGGCAGACCCAAAGTGACAGCCATCGTCCTGGCGAAGCAGGATAAGCAGCGTGTGCTGGCAGTGGACGAGGATAGTCACGAAATGTGCCGCACCCGCGCCGAGTACGACGAGGACACGCTTCTGCGCTTGGCCGCCTCGGTCGAGCAGCTTTCAACACATATCCTGGCGCGCGCCGTCGTGGAGGCAGCACAGGAACGCGCACTCCCACTCAGTTCAGCGCACGGCTTCGAGGAAATCTTTGGCAAGGGTGTGCGAGGACAATTGCCAGTGATCGCTGAAGACAAGCAGGTGGCATGCCACGAGGTGAACGACCTGCTTGAGGTGGCAGTCGGCAACCGCACCTTCATGAAGCATCTTGGCATTCCTGTCCCGCTTTCACTGCGAAGTGAACGCGAGCGGCGCGTTGATGCCGGGCAAATCTGCAGCTTCATCGCGGTGGACAGACAGCTTGAGGGGTTGCTGGTGCTCGAGGATGTTCCGCGCGCAGACCTCTCACAGCTCTCAGAGCTTTTGCGAGCGGCCGGCATCAAAGAAACCATCCTGCTGACGGGTGATAGCGAAGTGGTGGCTCGGCAGATCGGCGAGATCGCCCGGGTTGATCGCGTGGTTGCGCGCTGCCTGCCGGAAGACAAAGTACGTACGGTCAAAGAACTGGTCGAGCTGGGACACCGCGTGTTGATGGTGGGTGATGGCATGAACGACGCTCCCGCGCTGGCAACGGCTACGGTAGGAATGGCGCTTGGTTCGCAGGGACTGACCGCCGCCGCGACTGCTGCCGATACCGTTCTGCTCTCAACGGATATCCTGCGCGTGGCGCGGGCAGTCCGACTGGGTCATCGAGTCCTACGCGTGGCTCTCCAGGGCATCTGGGTGGGCATGGGTTTGAGCGTGGTTGCCATGGTGTTTGCCGCATTCGGCTTCATTCCCCCAGCGGTGGGGGCCATTTTACAGGAAGTCATCGACGTGATTGTCATCCTGAATGCCCTGCGGGCGGGCAGGATCATGTTCTAATCGGCCGCTTTCCACGAGTGAGCGGAGTCCTACCCAATTGCCCAAACAGCCAGGTTTTCTTGCAGATCACACTCTACTACACAATCCTGCACAATGGTTAAAAAGCCACCTTCACACCACCCCAGGGAAACTGTGACCTAGCTGTGAAAAAAATGGGCCTTCCGTGATGCCGCTGTAATCAGATCATCCTATGCTCTTTACAGAAGTAGCACAAGTTGATAGGCGCCGCGAAACGCTCAGAGTCTCGCGGTCGAAAGGAGGAAAACCATGTTTGAGCGGATTGTCGTCCTCGATGATTCAGAGAGGGCAGAGGGTGTCATTCCCCTAGTTGCAAACGTTGAGATTTCGGAAAAAGACTTGGCCGATGCTGCGAGCTACCTTGCAGCATTAAAGGCCGCCTATGCGAAGAGAAAAGTGGAGAGCCAGGCCTACCCTATTGACCGAATTACCGACAACATGGAGGAAGCTATGTTGTATTGCCAACTGAATTTTTTCTGTTGAGGGGGTAGGGCTACGTATGCTGGCACCCTTCGCTCATGTTGCGCAAGCGCCAGCAAAACAGACCATTGCTCTCAAGGGAAGGAAGACGACGAACAGCGAGAACTTGATACTGGACGAGCCGGCATTGAGTGCGAGAATCACATCGGTCATGCTTTCGCCCTCCGTGTGCTCTGCGCCAGCAACAGGGCGAGCGCGCAGGAGGCCATATGCGCCAGGGGACTATCGGCGCGGCTGGTGAGCATGATGGGTGCCCGCGCGCCCACCACAATGCCGCTGGACTGCGCATCGGCCAGATATTCCAATTGTTTGGCCAGCATATTGCCCGCCTCCAGATCGGGCACGACCAGGATGTCGGCCTGGCCAGCGACCGGGGAGACGATGCCTTTCGTGCGCGCGGCTTCCAGCGAGATGGCGTTATCAAATGCCAGCGGACCATCCACCACGCCCCCGGTGATTTGCCCGCGATCCGCCATCTTGCACAGCGCTGCCGCTTCCACGGTAGAGGTGAGCTTGGGATTCACAGTTTCGACGGCTGAGAGCAGCGCCACTTTCGGGATCTGGAGGCCAAGCGCGTGCGCGAGATCGATGGCGTTTTGCACGATATCGCGCTTCGTCTCGAGATCGGGATAGATATTGAGGGCAGCATCAGTGATAAACAGCGGTCGCGGATAGGTCGGCACATCCATCACAAAGACATGGCTCATGCGGCGAGCCGTGGCCAGGCCAATACCCGGAGCGACGACGGCCTGCATCAGCTCATCGGTATGCAGGCTGCCTTTCATCACGGCATCCACTTCGCCCGCACGTACCATGGCGACCGCCTTCTCCGCCGCCGCATGGCTATGCTCCGTCGGGACCAGAGTGTATGGAGACAGATCCACCTCCTGCGCCACGGCCACCGCACGAATCTTGTCCTGGGGGCCGACCAGGATCGGGATGATCAGGTTGGCCTGGGCCGCCTCGATGGCTCCAAGCAAGGCATTGCTCTCAACCGGGTGGACGACGGCCGTACGAATTGGCTTCAGCCCGGCCGTCAGGTCGATCAGGTGCCGGTACAGGATCCCGTGTTCGTGCAAATGCACTTCTGGCAGGATGGTCCGTGGCCGTTTCACCTTGGTCGTCGGAGCGATGACCTGCGCGCTGCCACTGATGACCACCTCGCCCCGTTGATTGGTGCAGTGGCAGTCAAAGCTGACCCGGTGCTGTTTTGCCTCCTTCTCCGTCACGGTGACGGTGACGGTCATCCTATCACCTATCGCCACGGGCCGCTCAAAATGCAGGGTCTGGCCAAGATAAATCGTGCCGGGGCCGGGTAATGTGGTGCCCAGCAGGGTAGAGATCAACGATGCTCCCCACATGCCATGGGCGATGATCTTGTGAAACATATCGCTGCGGGCATAGTCTTCATCGACATGGGCGGGGTTCACATCGCCCGACATGATGGCGAAGAGTTCGATATCCTCCCTGCTCAGAGTGCGCACGAGGCTGGCGGTCTCGCCAACCTTCATCTCATCAAAGGTCCGATTTTCGATCATATTCAGAGGAACACCCATCGAATTCCATCCAGTCCCGATCTGGACGAGCTGCTTATTGTGTAAGACAAACGTGCCAGGAACGTCACCGAGCAGGGGAGAGCCGCGTTTTAGCGCACCGTCGAGCAGCACTGCATCCGCTTGACTGCCCTGCCAGATCGGCCACCAGGATGCGTCATGCGTGAGCATGCCTGCCTTGCGCTTGATCGTTGCTCGATCTGCATGCTGCCCCGGGAGGGAGCCAACACGCGAGATCTTTCACCCATCCATAGCATAGCACTGAGAACTCACAATACCATCACGGACCTCAGACGAATAGATCACAGATGTTTCACTGGAGCAGGTATCACATGCTGGCTGGTGGTCGGACAATCAAGAGTGGGAGCTTCGTAGCGCCCAGTAGGCGCTCTGTTACACTTCCCACTATCCAGCGTTGGAGCCCTCCTCGTCCGTGAGTTGCTATGGCGATCACGTCACACCCGTTACATCCTGTAAGATCGTCCATATATTCGCCGTTTTCTGCCATTCTGATGAGTGTATCGGCCGGGTCCGTTCTGACTGCTACCGACGATGTGACCAGGAGATCGAGATGAGCCAGGTCACCTTCTCGCAAGCAGTGCTCCACGCTCTTCAGGTACGCCTTCGTCTCCGCTAGAGCCATCTCCCTCGCCTTCGCGGCGCTCTCGCTTTGAGCAACCTCTTCAATTGGAGGAAAGGGAAGTACCCGTGCCAAATGGAGCGCTCCCTGCGCAGGAGTGGACAAGGCCACACTGAGCTGTGCGGCTGGCACAAGTGTCGCCTCGGCTAGGGAGGAGCCGTCCAGTGCCACAAGTACCCGTACTGGGCGAATACCGCCCGGGTGGAGGTTGGTTAATGCACCCCCCTCATCGTGCAGGATGAGCATAGGTACAGGACTGTGGCGCGCTACTTTCTGCGCCACGCTGCCCAATGCCCAGCGCTTGAAGCCGGTGTAGCCATGTCTGCACATGACGAGTAAATCAGCCTGAAATGACTCGGCGGCAAACAGGATTTCTGACGCTGCCGGACCAACGAGTACTTTTGTGTCTATGTGTATGCCTACCAGTTTGTCCGTTGTAGCGGCTGTTCGCAGGTATTGTTTCATCTCGTCCAGTTCTCTCTCAATGGCTTCCTGTTTCACATCAGGTGGGATTGCCGGCGAGGACACGTAGCGATGATACTCGATCGGGATGGTTGTTGCACGCACGAAGACTAGTGACGCACCGGAGGCTCGTGCAATACGTGCAGCAACAGGGATGGCACGTTCTGCACGTGCTGATCCATCGTCTCTACATCGTCCAGAGAGAGCCACACATGGAACGCGCTCTCTCCACCCGGACGAGATGGGAAAGCTATCACAAGACAGGGCTCATCATCGAGCAAAGCTCCCCCGATAGTTTCCCGCCTATCTCATAAGAAGCATACAATCGCGATGTCACCGCATCGTCACAGCAACGGATACGATGGTCACGGGTTAGTCTCAATCTGCATCGGTCTGCCACCGCCCAGCGGTTTTGCCGACTGTGACGATGGCGTAAGAAGGCAAGGCATTTTTGTGAGTGAACGGTGATGTCTGAGCCATATCATTGAAAAGGCATGCAAATGGAGTACTGAACACGAAGGAGGAAAGCATCTTATGTCGAACAATGAATTCGGCCTGCCGGTCTCGATTGACTTTGCCCCTGAGGGGAGCCTTTGCGAATGGTGCGGCGAACCTGCCGTGCAACAATTGACAGCGATTGGCGGGAAATATCACAACGAAGGAGGCTTCTTTTGCGCTGTTGCTGATCCCCAGAGGAGAGTCGTCAGTCCTGAAGCGAGCGCAGAAAGGCAAGCCCTCGCTAACTGATTTAGACGGAGTGATCCCCAACAGGTGAGGAGAGCGAGGAGGAGCGATGAACCACAGCATTGCACCTTCTTCTCCTCTGTCTGTTTATGAGTTAGGGGGATTAAGCCTCTGAGCGATAAAGGAACGGAAAAAGGGGCCGCATTTCTGTCAACGGTAATCAGCCGTTTCAAAGGGCGCAATCATGCATACGTATCCACACCTTCTGTAATTGTCCTGTCGAGAGAATCTGCAACGGCGCGAGCAAATTCCTGGCCACAA
>WNGP01016340.1_pt1 | contig 10546 bp, 10 predicted proteins | sample 5407671 | NCBI WGS metagenome assembly WNGP01 (sample SAMN13153381, study PRJNA577476) | soil metagenome | isolation source: 40 cm soil or saprolite under Garry oak tree replicate 2 | place: USA:California | collected 2016-06-15
AGAACGGCCGGTTGGATTCGCCCGCAACGGCGCGGGCCAGAAGCGTCTTGCCGGTGCCGGGCGCGCCCACCAACAGGATGCCATGCGGGATCTGGGCCCCGAGGCGCTGATACTTCTCTGGCATCTTGAGGAAGTCGACGACCTCGGCCAGGTCCTGCTTGGCCTCCTCGATGCCGGCGACGTCGGCAAAGGTGATGCGTGTCCCCGAGTCTGCTGTGTAGAGGGTGGCCTTGCTCTGACCGAAGGCTCCGAGAAAGCCGCCCGGCCCTGCCCCAGCCGTCCGCCGGCTCAGATAGAGAAAGCCGCCGATCAGCAGCAGGGCCGGCCCGAAGCTGAACAGCAACGTCAGGAGGGGCGATCCTCCCGAGCCGGGAGGCGTCGCGCTGATCGGGACATTGTGCTGCTCGAGCAACACGTCGAGGGTGTCCGTCGCGAAGACCGGTCGCTCGGTCTGAAAGAGCGTGCCACTGGCGGACCCGGAGTTCACCGATTTCTTGAAGTCGCCCTGGATCGAGTTGACCTGCGCGGTGATGTCCTTGACGTTGTCGGCATTCAGCTGCTGGATGAAGGTGGTGTAGGGCACAGTGATCCGTGCCGGTCCGCTCGTGAACACGATGGAGACCAGGTAGTTCAGTCCCAGGAGAATGACGAGGTAAATCCAGAAGCCCCGGTTGCGCCAGAAAGGCGTTGGCGCTCCGGGTTTGGCCGGCGTGGTTCCACGCCCAGGAAGCAATGGTCGTTTGGTCGGGCTCGAAGCCAACTCGTTCCCCTCGCGTTCGACTCTACACGCTTGGCAAATGGTACGGATGACGGTATGATATTGTGATAGCAGGACTACTAAATAATTGGAGGCTTGATATGACGTTTACGCATCTGATCGTCTTGCTCCTGGTCGGCGCCGTCGCCGGATTGATCGGCGAACGACTGGTGGGCCGCGGCATGCCCGGTGGAGTGCTGGGTGCGATCGTCGCCGGGCTGGTCGGCGCATGGTTGATGGTCGACGTCCTGCATCTCGTGATCGCCCCGGAGTTGTCGCTGGGGGGCATCCCGATTCTCTCGGCGATTCTTGGCGCCGCCATCGTGGTCTTGCTGTTCAGCCTGGTTGCGGGCGGAAGCTTCGCTCGCGGCTGGGGCCGCCGCTAGCAGTAGTCGCCGCGACACATACAGGGGGCCTGCTGAGGAGCGGGCCCTCCCCTGAGGCCTTCCTTGTAATTTGGCGCGTCTTCGACGTACACTCTCGCTGCCGCCTTTGGGGACATGGCGGCGCCTATTCAAGGGAGGAGGAGACATGGGGAACGAGCGTTGGAGTCGCCGTCAATTCGTCAGTCGCGCCGGCAAGACGGCCGGGGGCGTCGTCCTGGGCCTCAGCTTCGCGGACTTCCTGGCCGCCTGCGGGGCATCGCAGGCTCCGGCCGCCGGGGGCGGAAAGTTAGAGATTTTCAGTTGGTGGACCGCGGGCGGCGAAGCCGATGGCCTCGCCGAGATGTTCAAGATCTACAAAAAGAACTATGCGGGCGTGGAGATCGTCAACGCCACCGTTGCGGGCGGCGCCGGAACCAACGCCAAGGCCGTGCTCAAGACGCGCATGGAAGGTGGAAAGCCGCCCGACAGTTTCCAGGTCCACGCCGGCCAGGAGCTGATCAGCACCTGGGTAAAAGCCGGGAAGATGGAGCCGATCACCAGCGTCTGGAAGAGCGAAGGCTGGGACAAAACGATCCCCAAGGACCTCAAGGACATCGTCAGTTCGAGCGGCGACGTCTGGTCGGTCCCGGTCAACGTCCATCGCGGCAATGCGCTCTGGTACAACAAAAAGATCCTCGACGACAACAGCATCACGCCGCCGACCACGATGGATGATTTCTTGTCGGCACTCGGCAAGCTGAAGGCGAAGGTGCAGGCACCCCTGGCGCTCGGCTCGAGCGGTAACTGGCAGGTGCAGATGTTGCTGGAAAACAACATCCTCGCCGCGGGTGGTCCTGACTTCTACAAGCAGGTGTTCTCGGGCAAGGCGTCCTTCACCGACGCCAACGTCAAGCAGGCGCTCTCGTGGATCAAATCGATGCTCAACTACGTCAACTCCGACCACCCGACGCTGGGATGGGACGATGCCGACAAGCGGCTGATCAGCGGGACCTCGGCCTTCAACATCATGGGTGACTGGGCCAAGGGCTATTTCACCGCCGCCAGCTGGGTCCCCAACAAGGACTTCGGCGCGGCCCCGTCCCCGGGGACGACCGGCAAATACGTGATCGTCTGCGATACCTTCGGCCTGCCGAAGGGCGCCCCGGACCGCGCCAACGCGATCAACTGGATCAAGGTCTGCGGCTCGCAGGAGGGCCAGGCCGCCTTCAATCCCAAGAAGGGATCGATTCCCGCGCGAACGGACGTGTCGGCCAGCATTTTCGATCCCATCGCCCAGCAGTTCATCGCCGAGTTCAAGACCGATGCGCTCGTGCCCAGTTCGGCACACGGCTCAGCGACCCCCGATGCGTTTGCCTCGGGCGTCAACGACGAGATGGGCCAGTTCGTGATCAACAAGGACGTCAACAAGACGGCCAGCAACCTGCAGAAGCTCTCCGACGAATTCCTGAAGTAGACCTGGCGAATCGCTGATGGCGACGGCCACCGCGCCGCCAGTGGTGCTGGAGCGGCTCCCTCGGAGCCGCTCTCGCACTCCACTCTCGTGGGATCGGGTGATGCCCATCCTGATGATCGCTCCCTCGGTGGTGCTGATCGCGATCTTCGTCTACGGATTCATCGGGCGGACCGCCTTCACCTCGCTCACCGCGTGGCGCGGGGTGGTGCCTGATTACACCTTCGTCGGTCTTCGGAACTACGAGCGGCTCTTCCAGACGGAGAAGTTCCAGGCCGACATCGTCAACACGGTCCACTTCACCGCCTTCTTCCTCGCCGGTTGCCTGATCCTCGGGCTCGGTGCCGCGGTGCTCCTCGACCAGAAACTTCGCGGGACCATCATCTTTCAGAACGTCTTCATGTTCCCGCTGGCGATCTCCTTCATTGTCACGGGGACCGTCTGGCGCTGGATCTTCAACCCGAACTACGGCCTCAACGTCCTCTTCCATAACCTGCACCTGGACTTCCTGCAGTCGGGCTGGCTGACGAGCCCCGGCTCCGCCCTCAACTCGCTCACGATTGCGGCGGTCTGGCAGATGAGCGGCTTCTGCATGGCGATGTTTCTCGCCGGGTTGCGCGGCGTCCCGGAGGAGCTGCGTGAGGCCGCTCGGGTCGACGGCGCGTCGGAGTCTCAAGCCTTTCGCTACGTCGTCTTCCCCTTGCTGCGGCCCATCACGCTGTCCGCCGTGATCATCCTCGGCCACATTTCGCTGAAGATCTTCGACCTCGTCTTCGTCATGACGTTTGGTGGCCCAGGATATGCGACCGACATGCCTGGCTTGAACATGTTCATCACGACCTTCCGGCAAGACCTCTTCGCCCGCGGTGCCGCGATCGCGACGGTCCTGCTGCTCATGGTCGCGCTCTTGATCGTTCCCTACCTGATCTGGAACCTGAGAGGGGAGACCGAGCGATGAGCGTGCTGGTCGGCACCCCGCGGACCGCGACGCGCTGGCGGCCATCGACCGCGGTCGCCTATGCGTTGCTGATCGCATTGGCCGTGTTCTATCTGCTCCCCATGTTCGCCATCGTAGTGACATCCCTCAAGTCCTTCAACGAGGTCTCTCGCTCGACGCTCTGGGAGCTGCCCAAAGCGCCGACCTTCGAAGCCTTCGGCTCGGCGTTCGACGTGCTGGCACCCTCGTTCTTCAACTCGGTCCTTTTGGTCGTGCCGGCGACGATTCTCTCGGCGCTGCTCGGCTCCCTCAACGGGTATGTGCTCTCAAAGTGGAAGTTCCGCGGCGCCAACGCCATCTTCGCCTTGCTTCTGTTCGGCATGTTCATCCCGTACCAGAGCATCTTGATCCCGCTCTTTCAGTTCCTCAGCGCCATTGGTCTCTACGGAGGCATACCGGGCTTGATCCTGGTCCACGTCGTCTACGGCATTCCGATTTGCACCCTGATCTTCCGCAACTACTTTGCGACTGTGCCGCGCGAGCTGCTGGAGGCTGCACGCATGGACGGCGCGAGTGTCCTGGGCATCTTCCGCCACATCATGCTGCCGATCTCCGTCCCGGGCTTCGTCGTCGTCATGATCTGGCAGTTCACCAGCATCTGGAACGAGTTCCTCTTCGCCGTCACGATCGCGCAGGACCCGACCCAGCGCCCCATCACGGTGGCGCTGCAAAACTTGGCAGGGAGCTTGCTTTCCCAGTACCAGGTGCAGATGGCTGGTGCGTTGCTGGCCGCCGCGCCGACCCTCCTGGTCTACATCCTGCTGGGTCGGTACTTTGTGCGCGGACTGCTTGCGGGATCGCTGAAAGGCTAGCCAGCGGGCTGAGCATCGTTAGAGAGTGTTAGAGCGCCGTATGTAGCGAAGGCGCTTCGTCCTTGCGAATTGGGTCTTCGGCGCGGCACAATATGACTTCGGCTCTGCGGTCAGCCTTTAAACCTCAGGAGGGGAAAGCAATTGCGCAAATTACGAACGTTGACCTTAATGGCGTCCATGGGCGCGCTCGCCATCGTCCTGGCAGCGTGCGGTAACTCAACCGCGGGGACCTCGGCGAGCGCCAGCGTGCCGGCGGGGCTCGGCGTCAAGTCCTTCGACGCGTCGTTCTCGGTCATGGCCCAGCTGAGGAGCGTGACCGCGGCGGGTAAAGGTAAGGTCGGAGTGATCCTTCCCGACACGACGTCATCGACTCGCTACGTCAACTTCGATCTGCCGTACTTGAAGAAAGCCTTCGACCTCGCCGGATACTCATCGTCGCAGTACAAGATCGATAACGCCGAGGGATCCAGCAGTACGCGGAGTCGCACGGCGTCAAGACCATCAGCTATGATCGCGCGACGTTCCAGGGAACCAAGGTTTATTACGTCAGCTTCGACAACGTCCAGGTTGGCAAGCTGATCGGCGATGGTCTCGTGAAATGTGTCACGGACTGGGGCGTGACGAACCCGCAGGTCTTCGAGCTCGACGGCGGGGAAAACTCGGACCCGAATGCGATCTCCTTCGCTCAGGGTTACAACCAGGCGATCTGGGGAAAGACGGACACGCCATTGCCGGTCGGCACGACCAACGACAAGGGCTACAAGCTGGTCGGTGACCAGATCGCGACAAACTGGGTGAACGCCACCGGCGGGACGATCTTCCAGCAGCAGTTCACCGCCCACAAGAACATCAACGCCACCGTCGAGGCCAATGATGGGCTCGCGAACGCCGTGATCACCGTCCTCAAGAACTCGAACGTCCCGGCTAAGAAGATTCCGACCACCGGACAGGATGCGACGCCCGATGGGATGGCCAACGTCCTCACGGGCTATCAGTGTGGATCCGTCTACAAGGCGGTCTATCAAGAGGCCCAGGATGCGGTTGCCCTCGCCACCCTCCTGCGCGCCAGCCTGACCCCGCCGACCGACTTGCTCAATAGCACAACCAAGCCACCGTCGGGTACTACGGGAACCGAGCAGCCGGCGTCACTGCTGACACCGGTTTGGGTGACGGTCGCGAACATGAAGGACACCGTCATCAAGGACAACTTCGTCGACAAGAACGCCCTGTGCACCGCTGCTGGGGCGGCCGCCTGCACGGCAGCCGGCATCAGCTAGATCACAATGGCGCTGCCGCCTCTGGGGCGGCGGCGCCTCGCCTCATCCCGCGCTAAAGTGAACGTGTGGCGCAGGTGATCAAAGACTCGCCGTCACCAGCAGAGCCGTTGCTCAGGCTGCGCGGGATCGAGAAGCACTTCGGCCCGGTGCAGGCGCTCTACAACGTCGACCTCGACCTTCCATCCGGGCAGGTCACCGCGCTGTGCGGCGACAACGGGGCGGGGAAGTCCGTCCTCACCAAGTGCATCGCCGGCATCTACCAGGTTGATCACGGTCAGTTCTTCTGGGAAGGTCAGCCCGTCACCATCCACAGCCCGCGTGATTCGGCCAAGCTCGGCATCGAGACCGTCTATCAGGACCTGGCGCTGGCCGACAACCTCGACATCGTGCAGAACATGTTCCTGGGCCGCGAGCGCCTCCGCAACGGCCTCCTCAACGAGGACGACATGGAGCGCGCGGCCAGCCAAACGCTGGCCAACTTGCGGGTGACGACGGTGCGGTCGATCCGGCAGCCGGTGGCATCGCTTTCGGGGGGCCAGCGGCAGTCGGTCGCGGTTGCCAAAGCCGTGATGTGGAACTCCAAGCTGGTGATGCTGGACGAGCCAACCGCTGCGCTGGGCGTGGTGCAAACGCAGATGGTGCTCGAACTCGTGCGGCGGTTACGTGATCGTGGCCTGGCCGTCATGGTGATCTCGCACAACCTCAACGATGTCTTCGAGGTTGCAGATCGGATCGCGATCCTGCATCTGGGCCGGAAGGTGGCGGAAGACCGCGCCTCGACTTTTGATCGCCAGAGCGTGGTCGAGTATATGACGACCGGCGCCCATGGTCGTGCGGTGCAGGCCGGGAATGACAAGGGGCAGCATGGCGCGAGCTGAAGCACCGGAGTCTCGTATCGATCCGACCGCCTCTGCCGAAGCGGCCATCGTCGTCCCGCCGGAAATCATCGCCCAATCCCTGGGCGAATGGTTCCGAGCCTGGCTTGCCCGGCTGCGGGCGGGCCAGAGTGGCGTCCTTCCGGTGATCCTGGGGCTGGTCCTCATCTCCATCGTCTTCACCGCCATCAGCCCGAACAACCTCTTCCTCTCGGCGGGCAACCTGGTCAACCTCTTTCAGCAGAGTGCTGTGTTCATGGTGCTGGCGATGGCCGAGATCTTCGTCCTGCTCCTGGGTGAGATCGATCTCGCGACGGGCTTCACGGCCGGTGTCGGTGGCGTCGTGGCGGTGCAGCTCGTGCAGCCGGTCACCACCAAGTGGCCATGGTGGGGCGCGATCGCGGCGGCGCTGCTGGTTTGCGCGTTGATCGGCCTGCTGCAGGGGACCTTGATCACTCGCCTGCGGCTCTCGTCCCTGATCGTCACGCTGGCCGGCTCGCTGATCCTTAGCGGCGTGCTGTTGATTTTGCTCGGGCTCGGGCCTTTCTCCGGGTATCCCAGCCTCCTCGGACGTAATCCCAACATCCTCACCCTCTATAAGTTGATGTGGGGAACCATCGATCCCGTTCTGAGCTGGATCGGCATGGCGCTGGTCGTGATCGCGGTCGGGAGCTTCCTGTGGCTGGGTGACAGCCGCCGCCGGCGCAGTGGCCTCGTCGCTCCGCCCGCCAGCCTGACCATCTTGAAGATTGCCCTGATCGCCGTCGTCTCCGTCGTCGTGGTCGCGATCTGCAACGTCAACCGGGCGAACCTGGGTACGCTCGAGGGTGTGCCCTGGGTTATCCCCATCGTCCTGGCCGTCCTGGCGGTCTGGATGGTGCTGATCCAGCGAACCACGTTCGGGCGTTACGTGTATGCGATCGGGGGCAACCCGGAGGCGGCTCGGCGGGCCGGCGTCAACCTGGCGGCCATCCGAACCTGGTGCTTCGTTCTCTGTGCCTTCACCGCCGGCATCGGCGGGCTGCTCTATGCCTCCTACCTCGGCGGGATGTCGAACAACTTCAACGGTGGTCAGATCGTCCTCTACGCCATCGCGGCCGCGGTCATCGGCGGCACGAGCCTCTTCGGCGGAAGGGGCAAGATGCTGCACGGCGTCCTCGGCGGCCTGGTCATCGGCGGCATCTACAACGGCATGTACCTGCTCGCCATCGACGTCAAGTGGCAGTTCATCGTGACCGGTCTGGTCCTGCTCGTCGCGGTGACCATCGATGCCCTCTCCCGCCGGAGCGCCACCTCAGGCAGCGCCGCCCGCGTCTGACCGCCCCGCCTTCCTGAAGGCGGCGCGCCCCGACCGTGACCAGAGCAGCCAGAGTACGGCTGCCGGCATCACGAGATTGACGAGGACCGGCACCGGACCGCGTACCGCCCCGATGGGAAGCACCATCAAGAGCAGCGATGCCGCCAGGCTCAGCGCCTCCAGGGCGGTGACCCAGCGGCGCGCCCAGCGCCGCTGCCGGCGCAGGTTGCGCGCCAGCCAGAACATCGCGATGGCGGCGAGGATGGTCACCAGGCTCAGGACGCGGAAACCCGGCTCGACGATCCCGAACGGGATCGCGCTCAGCCCGGCGACCAACGAGAGACTCGCTTGCGTGACCACCAGCACAGAGGCGATCTCCGGCGTACTCGAGGGCGACGCCGTTGTGTTTGCGCTGATCGCCGGCGAGGTGATGCTCATGGCCTTCGTCAACTCCCTTGCAAGTTCTTTTGGATGGTCTTGTCGAGGTCGGCGGCGAAGGGTCCTTCCTTCCCGTTGTCGATGATCCACACGTGGAGCATCGGCGGCGTCGTGATACTGGTCGAGCCGACGGGGCAGGTCCAGAGGGGCGTCTCGAAGCTGAACTCGAAGCCGAAGGGGGAGAGGCAGATGCCCTCGTGCTGGTGCCACTGCGTCAACGGCCCGCCCGGATCGGGGCCCCACTGGCCGGCGCGCTTCATCTGGTACATGGCGCCGATCAGCTGCAGTCCGTGCTTCGTCTGCACGTAGACCAGGGCTTGCGGGTGATTCGGGTCCAGGACCGCGTTGGTATTCGCGGGGTTCTCGAAATGACGGAGCGGCTCGGCGCTCGAAGCCGGGCCTGGTTTGAATCCGGCGGCGATCGCGGTCGCGGGGTCCTGGTAGCGGGCGATGCTCGTGCGGGTGTCACTGAGCAGGCGGGCGGCCGCCTCGCGCTGTTCCGGGGTCGCTGCCTCCGCAACCGGTTGCAGCAGGGCACCGGCGTGCGCGTGCAGGGCATCGGGGTGCGCCAGTCCGCCAAGCCAGATCCCGAGGGTGGCGAGGCTGACCAGCATTGGAAAGGCAACCGCGCGCCAGATACGGCGCGGCCACGTCCGCCGCCCCGGGTGGCCCAGGCGGATGACGAGCCCGAGCGCGACCAGCTCGATCAACTTGCAGGCGATACCGATCTGGTCGGGGGTTTCCCAGCCGGCGACGGTCCACACGACGTAGGCCACGACGGTCGCCACCAGCCAAAGGACCGCCGGCCGGCGCCACCACGCGGTGAGAAACGCCGCGGCGCCCAGCACGATGAACCCCAGGCCATCAATCACAAAGAGCACGCCGGTGATGCCCTCATGGCTTGGGATCAGCGCCAGGTGAATGACGCCACTCACGAGCATCAAGACGCCGGCAAGCTTTGTGATGGCGGATGTCGCGCGGTACGTCTCAACGAGCGTAACCGCCCATGTGACTCGGCGGCGGGCGAGCGCGGAGACGGCGCAAAGGGCGAGCCACAGCGAAACGACAAGGAAGATGGCGGCGCCAATGGCAGGGGCATGTTCTGCGGCGATGTCGTACATGGCGCCACCGTAGAACTGGCCGATAAGAACGGCGTAAGCCCCCACCCGGCCCTCCCCCGCAAGCGGGGGAGGGAATCAATGAGCGAGGGGGAGGCTGACCGTGAAGGTGCAGCCCGGCCCGGTGTTGTTCCGGACCCTGATCGTGCCGTGGATCTCCTCGACGATCCAGCGGGCGATCGCTAGCCCGAGCCCGGCACCGTTGTTCGCCCGGGCCGGGTCCGCCTGGTAAAAGCGCTGGAAGATCCGCTCCTGATCGTCGGCCGCGATCCCGATGCCATCGTCGGCGACGGTCAGTAGCACCGTCGAATCGTGCTGCCGCAGCCCGACTTCAACCGAGCCACCAGGTTTGGTGAACTTCACGCCATTGTCCACCAGGATCCAGAGCAGCTGGATGATGGCGTCGGTATCGCCCAGGATCGTCGCATCCGTGAGCCCGACGTTGTGGAAACGTCGATCATCGTGCGCAGCCTGTGCCTGCCGGCAGACCGAGTCGATCAGCGGCCGCAGCGCGAGGCGGGACAGCTCGAGGTGCTGGCCGGCATCGGCCTGGGCCAGCGTGAGCAGGCGCTCCACCAGCCGGCTCATCCGCTCGCTCTCACTGGCAATGTCGCGGGCGGCTGCGGCGCGCACCTCCTCCGTCACGGCCGGACCCTGCACGAGCAAGTCCGCATTCCCACGAACGGTGGTCAGTGGCGTCCTCAGCTCGTGCGAGGCGTCCGCGACGAAGCGGCGCTGGGCCTCGAGCGCCACCATCAACTGCTGGTTGGCCGCCTCAACCTGGTCCAGCATCCCGTTGAAGCGCTGGCTAAGGAGGCCGATCTCGTCCCTCCGCTTCGCCGGAGGGAGCCGTCGCTTGAAGTCACGCGTTCGGGCGATCGAATCCGCGGTCTCGACCACGGACTTGAGCGGCCGGAGCGCGCGCCCTGTGATCAGCCAGCTGGCGAGGAAGGCCGCGAGAAGCGTCGGAATCGACGACACGATGAAGAAGCCACGGAGGCCCTTGAGGTTATCGCTCTGGATGCTGGTCGGCTGGCCGGCCACGACGAAACCGCGCAGGCCCAGGTCGAGTCGGGTCCACGGCGTCGCATAGAGGCGCAGTTGGGGGGAACCGAGTGCATCGACCGTCGCCAGTGCGC
>WNGP01005534.1_pt1 | contig 10543 bp, 8 predicted proteins | sample 5407671 | NCBI WGS metagenome assembly WNGP01 (sample SAMN13153381, study PRJNA577476) | soil metagenome | isolation source: 40 cm soil or saprolite under Garry oak tree replicate 2 | place: USA:California | collected 2016-06-15
CGCGCACCATTCTAAATCCCGGCATACTCGGCGACTGACGTGACGGCTTCTCTTCCCGCTCACCCGCTTCCACGCGATCCGATGCCTGGCTGCGCTCTTCCCGGCACACCGCTCGCTGACGCGCTGCCCGGAATCAATGCGTGCGTGCACTGTGGGTTCTGTCTCCAGGCATGCCCGACGTACCTGAACCTGGAGGACGAAAACGACAGTCCGCGCGGCCGCATCTTTCTCATGCGATCGCTGCTTGAGGGCACGGTCAAGCCCGATGATCCGAGCGTCCAGCGACACATTGATCAGTGTCTGGGATGCAGAGCATGTGAGCCCGTCTGTCCGAGCGGTGTCCCGTACGGCCAGTTACTCGAGGCGACGCGCGCCACACTCCGGGAGAGCGAGCCGACCCCGTTCATCGCGCGGCTGATACTGTTCGTTTTCGCGCGTGAGTGGTTGCTTCGCCCCGCGATGTTCTTCTCCCGCATTCTCGCTGCCACTCCGATTCCGACGCTGTTTTCCGGAGTCAAGGGACCCCTTGGCTTTGCGATGGCGATGCTTGCCTCAACCGGGCGCTCCATCGAGCGTTCACGTTATCAGCCCGCGACCAGCGGCGAGCGCGGCAAAGTCGCAATGCTTCGCGGCTGCGTGATGGACGGTCTTTTCAGCGAAACAAATCGCGCGACCAAACGCGTGCTGATCGTCAACGGCTACGCGACAGTCGATGCTCCTGGGCAGAACTGCTGCGGCGCGCTCCACGCGCACGCTGGCGATCTCGAGACGGCTCGATCACTCGCGCGGCGCAATATCGCGGCGTTCGAGCGCTCGGGTGCGGCCTTTGTCGCGGTCAATGCTGCCGGTTGCGGAGCGATCATGAAGGAGTACGGACATCTGTTGAAGGATGATCCCGAATGGCACGCGCGAGCCACTAGCATGAGCGCGCGCGTGAGAGACGTGAGCGAGCTGCTCGCCGCCGCTGGCCCGCGCGAAGGCGGGCCTCTTCCCATTCGAGTGACGTACGACGCGCCCTGCCATCTCCAGCACGCGCAGCGTGTGACGCAAGCGCCGCTGTCCGTTTTGGCGGCGATCCCTGGTCTCGAGCTCGTTCCTCTCCACGATTCCGATCAATGCTGCGGAAGCGCCGGGATCTACAATCTCATCGAGCCGGACACGTCGGACGCCGTGCTCGCGCCCAAACTCGGCAACATTGCGGCGACTGGCGCGCCATGGGTCGCGACGGGAAATCCGGGTTGTCTGATGCAGATCGGCGCCGGGCTGATTCGCGCCGAGATCCCGGCGCGCACCATCCATCCCGTCGATCTGCTCGACGCATCCTACGCCGCATTCGGCCAGTAGCGCCCATTGTTGGCACTGGCTTAATTGCAGGTAATGTCGGAAATGAGCGTGTATTCGGCGTTACACAACGGTGCTCTCTTTTTTGATCGGAGCGACCGGACGCGCATGCGGATCTCCGGGCCGAAGGCCGCAGAACTGCTCACCGGCATGGTGACGAACGACGTTTTGGCTCTGCTTCCGGGCGAAGGCCAGTACGCCGCCGCGCTCACTCCCAAGGGGAAGATCGTCGCCGACCTCCGCATCTTCGCACTTGACGATGCGCTTCTCATCGACACTTCCGCTGCCGCCGCTCCGGGATGGAAGGAAATGGTGCGGAAATACGTCAACCCGCGGATCGCGCCTTACCACGATCTCACGTCCGAGCTGAGTGACTTCGGAGTCTTCGGACGTTCGGCCCGCTCTGTCGTCTCGCGAGTGTTGGATGTCGACGACAAAGACCTCCTTTCGCTTCCGCCTTATGGCCACATCAACCGACCCTTCGGGAATGTGACCGTGATCATCGCCCGGGTTCCGGAGATCGATCTAGATGGATTCGAGATACTCATCCCGACCGAAGCGGCCGCTTTGCTCAAGGCAAAGCTGGAGGCAGCGGGAATCTCCGCCGGAGCCCAGGATACCTGGGAAATCGCCCGCATCGAGAGTGGTCGTCCGCAGTGGGGGATCGACATGGATGAATCCACGCTTCCGCAGGAAGCCAACTTCGACGAGCTAGGCGCGATCTCCTACACAAAAGGCTGCTACATCGGACAAGAGACCGTCGCGCGCGTGCACTTTCGCGGTCACGTGAATCGATTTTTGCGAAGACTGCGATTCGTCACCCGGCCGGCGCCGCCCAAGGGTGCCGAGTTGCTGGACGAGACCGGAAAGGTGATCGGCGACGTTCGAAGCTCCGCTCTCTCGCCGCGATTCGGCGGTGTCGCCCTGGGAATGGTGAGACGCGAGGTGCCGCCGGGGACAACGCTGCAGGCGAAGTGGGAAGGAGGAGAATGCAGCGTGCAGATCGAGCAGAACGAAAAAGGCGCCGCTGTTTAGCGGCGCCTTTTTGATCTCCGGGAAGAAGATTATTTCTTCTTCGTCGTCTTCTTGGTGGTGGTCGTCGTCTTCGTCGTGGTGGTCGTCGCGGCAGTCGAGCTCGCGGTCGTGTCCATCTTCATGCCGGTGTCCATCGCGGCCGGAGCCGGAGCCATTGCGGGAGCCGACGTATCGGCGGTCGCTGATTCATCCTTCTTGGCGGTGCATGCGGCAAGTACGAGAACAGCGGCGACAAGGGCCAGGCGCTTCATTTACGATCTCCTGAAAGAGGAACGTGGGATATGTCGCCGGTCCGTGCCCGCGGTCGCGGTGCCCGTTTTTGGCGCGCGCGAAAATTTATCTGATCTGGAACCGCTGTCAAGGGCAGAAGCTTCTAGTTGCTCTCTCGCACACGGACTAGATTAAGTCTCAAAGTCGGCATTTCCCTCGGAGAATCAGTTGTCGGTCTATCCAGAAACATTTGGCGCACTCAAGCGCTCTGCCTTCGGCTCGCCTGACCGAAGAGAGCACTCAGTCAAAGATGAGCTCCGCTCGAATCTTCTCACGCGTCTCGCTAGCCGTAAGCCCATCTTCCACGGGGTGATCGGTTACGAGGAGACGGTCATGCCGCAGATCGTCAACGCTCTTCTCAGCCGCCACAATTTCATTCTCCTCGGACTGCGCGGACAGGCGAAGTCCAGGATACTCCGTGCACTAACCACTCTCCTCGACCCGGCAATGCCCATCATCGCCGGCAGCGAGGTGAACGACAATCCCTTTGCGCCGATCTCCAAGTTCGGAAAGAATCTTGTCAACGAGGCGGGAGACGACACACCGATTGCCTGGCTCCAGCCTGATCAGCGCTACGTTGAGAAGCTCGCAACTCCCGACGTCACGGTAGCCGACATCATCGGCGACCTCGATCCCATCAAGGCCGCGCGCGGAGGACACATCCTCGGCGACGAGCTCACGATGCACTACGGAATGCTTCCGAGGGCGAATCGCGGAATCTTTGCCTTGAACGAGCTTCCGGATCTTGCCGGAAAGGTGCAGGTGAGCCTCTTCAACATCATGCAGGAGGGCGATGTCCAGATCAAAGGGTATCCGGTGCGTCTGCCACTCGATGTCATGCTCTGCTTCACCGCGAATCCCGAGGACTACACCGCCCGCGGCAAGATCATCACGCCGCTCAAGGACCGCATTGGGAGCGAGGTGACCACGCACTATCCCGAGAGCGTCGAGCTGGGAATGGCGATCACTAACCAGGAAGCATGGACTGCGCGCGGCGCGGGGAAAGTACGCGTTCCCGACTTCATCGCCGAGGTAATCGAGCGGGTCGCATTCGAGGCGCGGACCGACAAGCGCATCGACAAGCGCTCGGGGGTTTCGCAGCGCATGCCAATCTCCGTTCTCGAGAACGTTGTGTCGAACGCGGAGCGGCGGGCGATTCAGACCGGTGAGCGCGACATCGTTCCACGGATCGCCGACATCTACGCCGCGCTGCCGGCGATCACTGGCAAGATCGAGCTGGAATACGAAGGTGAGCTGGTTGGCGGACACGTCATCGCGCGCGAGCTGATTCGACGCGCAGCCGATGCGACGTATCAGGACCGCGCCGGCGGCATAAACACCGACGAGATCATCATGTGGTTCGATGTTGGTGGCGCGCTGCAGGTGACCGACGACGTTCCGGTGGAGGCAGTCGTCGAAGGCTTCGGCAGCGTTCCCGGCTTGATGCAGGTCGTGAACACCGCGGGCCTGTCGCCGATGGATGATCTGCCGGTCGTTGCCGCTGGGTGTGAGCTCGTGCTCGAGTCTCTCGTCGCGCGCAAGAAAATCGCGCGGTCGGACGCGGGCACGTACGGCCGGGCCGTCGAAGAGAAGCGCCGCCGCCCATATCAGGACTGACAATTGGCGATTCTCACGGTCTCGCGGCTTTATGGGTCGGGAGGCTCAGAGGTCGCCGCCATCGTCGCCAAAACACTCGGCTGGTCCCTGCTCGACAACGCGGTCGTCGATGCCGTCGCTACCCGGATGGGATTGAGCGTGGCCGAAGTCCAGGCGCGCGAGGAGCGAGTTCCGTCACTCGTTGAACGTCTGACATCGGCGATGGCGATGGGCTCGCAGGAATGGATGTCGCCCATCGCCGACACAAAGCGTCCGACCGACGAGCAGCTGATCGAGGTCACCCGGCACATCATCGAGGAAGCAATCGCGCGCGGCCCGCTGGTCGTGGTAGGACGCGGCACGCAGGAGATGCTAGCCGAGAGGGAGGACACGCTCCACGTGTTTTGCTACGCGCCGAGGAAGGCGTTGATCGCGCGGACGATGAAGCGGGAGGGCTTGAGCGCCGAGGAAGCGGCGCGCCTCGTAGACGACACCAATAAGCAACGTGATCAGTGGGTGAGGCTGCACTGGGAGCGCGATAGGCGGGCGCTCGAGAATTACGATCTAAGCGTGAATACCGATCGTCTTGGCATTGACGGGTCCGCTCAACTGATTGTTACGGCGGCGAGGAGCAGGTTCAAGCTCTAACCCCAACTGCAGACTGAACGGGATCCGAGATCCCAGAAGCAAAGGCAAAACTGAACGGGATCCGAGATCCCGTTCGGTCGTCTTTTATTTTGGATTCGTCGCCCAGATGGTCGACTCTGTCACGAACCCTCGATCCTCTATTTCTAGCATGCTAACGATCAATCGGGCGATGTCCGAAGCGTGCAGCTTGCTCGGATTGTCCGGCCTGGCTGATTTTGGGGATGACTGACCTTCGCCGAAGCTGGTGAGGACTTCGCTCGGGTTCACCTGCATGACCCGAATGTTGTGTTGCCGAAGCTCCGCCCTCCAGCACTCGGTCATGGCGTGCACCGCGAACTTGCTCGAGCAGTACGCCGTTCCGTTGGCGAATCCCCGCTGCCCCGCCGTCGAGGAGATGTTCACGATATTGCCATAGCTCCGCCCGACGAAGTGCTTCGCTGATTCACGCGCGACAAGCATTGCCCCGAGCACATTGGTTCGCCAAACGCGAAAGAACTCATCTCCTGTCAGCTCGACGAGAGGAGCGAACGATCCAAACCCGGCGTTGTTGATGAGCACGTTGTAGTCGCTGTACTCCTTGACCACTGTCGAGATCATTCGCAGCACGTCGTCTTCCTTGCTCACGTCTGCGACTATCGGCAGAGCGCCGATTTCCTTTGCCGCGGCTTCGAGCATACTCTGATGCCGTGCACAAATCGCCACTCGCGCGCCACGGTTACGCAGCAGACGCGCCGTCTCGAGTCCGATTCCACAGCTGCCGCCAGTGACGAGTACCGCCACATTCTTCAGGTCCACTGTTTCTCCCTGGTGCCGATCATTTCTCGCACGAGGTCGGCAAAGTCCGTGACGTCACCTTCCAGCGTGTCGAACGAAGTGATAAGGCGCGCTTCAGAAGTTGCCTCGTTCCAGACGTGAAATGGCCAACGGTCCTGCAGCTTGGGAATTATCTCCTTCGGCATCGTCGCGAATACCTCGTTCGCCTGCACCTGCTGGGTGAGCGTGACGCCCTTGATCCCGGCAAGCTCCCCCGCCAGTAGCTGCGCCATCCTGTTCGCATGAGTCGCGCTTCTCTTCCAGAGATCGTTGGTCAGAAGCGCGCTGAACTGCGCCGCGATGAATCGCATCTTGGAAGAGAGCTGCATTCCCTGCATGCGTTTGAACTCGAAGTCGTCGGCCAGCGGCAGTTTGAAAAATACCACGGCCTCGCCCGCGACCAGACCGTTCTTTGTGCCTCCGAATGAGAGCGCGTCGATACCCGCGCCGCTCGTGATTGACTTCAGCGGCACGTTGAGACTCACGGCCGCGTTGAAGATTCTCGCGCCATCCATGTGCAGAAACAACGAATGCGAATGCGCGAAATCTGCGATGGCCCGGATCTCCTGCGGCGTGTACACCGTTCCGTACTCGGTCGCCTGCGTGATCGAGATCGCGCGCGGCTGCACGTGGTGTTCGTTCCCGATGTCGTGCAGATGCTCGCGGATTCCGGGGACAGTGATCTTTCCATGCGGCGACGGGACCGTGAGCAGCTTGCATCCGATGTGCTTTTCGGCGGCACCGCACTCCGAAGTGTAGACGTGCGCCGTCTCGGCACAGATCACGGCCTGGTGCGACTGGACCATACTCTGAAGGCAAAGCACGTTCGCCGCCGTCCCGCTGAAGACGAGAAATACTTCCGGATCACCGCCGAGCTGGGCGGCGATCCTGGCAATGGCGTCACGCGTGTAGGGATCGCCGCCGTAGGAAGGGACATGACCGACGTTCGCGGCGGCCATCGCTTCAAGGACCTCGGGATGCACACCGGCCCAATTGTCGCTGGCGAACGCGCGTCCCGGCTGTTGCTTGTGCGGCATGCGCCTACGATAACTTCGGGAAGCGGGGAGCGGGAAGAGGGGAGCGGTAAGCGGGAAGCGGGAAGCGGGAAGCGGGAAGCGGGAAGCGCGGGCGGCGTATGGCACCACTAGCCGTCGATGCTTGAACGCCCATGATACTGTTTGCGCTTCCCTCTTCCCTCTTCTCCCCCTAGTGAAAGTCCCGAGAGGCGTGGACGAGTTGCTTCACCTCGAGCTCGCTGAATTTCTTGCCAATGACATTCCGCACTCCCCCATCGCGCTCGAACTTTCCCTCGACCGCCACGAAAGTCGAGAACTTTACCACCTCGGAATACTCCTCGACGAGCCTCTTGGAGACGATCACGTTGATGAACCCGAACTCGTCTTCCATCAGCAGGAACACCGTGCCCTTTGCGCTCTGCGGCTGCTGGCGGATGGTGACGAGTCCAGCCGTAGTGATCCACTCTCCACCTTTGAGCTGCTCGAGCTGGCGTGAGTCGAGCACTCCAGCGTTGCGCAGCTTCTTTCGCAGATGCTCCATCGGATGGCCGCTGACACTGATGCCGACCGAGAAGTAGTCGAGAAAGATCAGCTCGTCGCGCGTGAGCGGACGCGGATTGTAGGGCGTGATCCGCGCCGGAGCGAGGGGCAGGCTGTCACCCACCGCGCGCATGGCGACCCACGCGGCGCGGCGACGGTCCGGTTCCCAGGCGCCGAAGGCGCCGGCGCGTGCGAGATGCAGCGCATCGACCCGCTGCAGCTTTGCCCGCTGCACCACGTCGTCGATCGACGAGAAGCGGTCCCATCCTCTCGCTGCTTTCAGCGCATCGAGAGATTTCTCGCCGAGCCCGCGGATGTGGCGCCAGCCGATTCTGAGCGCCGGCCGGTCCGGATTGTCCGTCGGTTCGGTGGTGCACTCCCAGTCGCCGTCGCGCATGCAAGGCGGCAGCGACTTGAGTCCGTGTCGCCTCGCGTCGTGAATCAAAGTCGATGGCGGATAGAATCCCATCGGCCACGAGTTCAGCAATCCCGCGTAGAACTCCGCCGTGTAATGCGCCTTGAGGTATCCAGTCGCATAAGCGATGAGAGCGAAGCTCCACGCATGCGATTCGGGAAATCCATAGTTGGCGAAGCTCTTGAGATCCTCGGCGATCCTCGCCGCGACATCTTCCGTGACTCCCCGCTCGACCATGCGCGCGCGTAGCTGCTCCAGCACGCGGTGCAGCTTTTCCACTTTTCTAATATGTCCCATGGTGCGGCGTAGCTCGTCGGCCTGCGCCGCCGAGTAGCCGCCGAGCTTCATGGCGATCGCCATCGCCTGCTCCTGGAAGATCGGGATTCCCTGCGTACGCTTGAGAATCGGCTCCAGATCGGGATGCAGGTACGTCACGGGCTCGAGCCCACGCCGCCGCGCAGTGTAGGGATGCACGAAATTCGCCTGAATCGGACCGGGTCGAATGAGCGCCACCTGCACTACAATGTCGTACAACCGATCTGGCTTCGTATGTAGCACAGAAGCGATCTGCGCCCTGCTCTCGATCTGGAAGGTGCCGATCGTCTCGCCGGTCGCGATCAGGTTGTATGTCTCGGGATCGTCGGGAGGCAGCTTGTACATCTCCGGCCTGGTTCCGGTGCGAACCTCGATCATGTCGAACGCGCGTCGCACCAGCGAGAGAGCACCGAGTCCGAGGAAATCGAACTTCGGCACGCCGACGGCATCGAGATCGTCCTTGTCGAACTGTATGATCGTGCGACCCATCGTCGTGTGCTCAACCGGCATGTAGTCGCCGAGCGGCGCGGAAGACAGCACGAATCCGCCGACGTGCGTGGAGCGAAGGCGAGGCACTCCCTCGAACGCGGCCATCGCCGCGAGAGTCGCTTTCCCGCGTGGATTGTCGAAATCGAGACCGAGCTTGGGAGCGAGGATCTCTTCGATGTACTTCGCGCCTTCGATCGGATCGCTCCAGTGGATTCTCTTGGAGATGTTGGTCGCCATTTCCACTGGATAGCCGAAGGCCCGCATCGAATCGCGAATCGCGTTCGGTCCGCGATACATCTGCACGATGCAAGTGATCGCTGCCTGGGCGCGGTTGTACTTCCCATAGACGTAGTCGAGCACTTCCTCGCGCCGGTCATGCTCGATGTCCACGTCGATGTCAGGGGCTTCGGTCTGTCCATCGACGCGGATCTCGGAGAGAAAGCGCTCGAACAGAAGTCCGTGCCGCACAGGATCCACCGCCGTGATCGCAAGACAGTACGCGACCGCCGAGTTCGCGGCGCTGCCGCGTCCCTGACAGAGGATTCCCTTCTGCCTGGCGAAGTGCACGGCGTCCCACATCACCAGAAAAAATCCGGCGAAGCCGAGATTACCGATGACCCGCAGCTCGTGATCCAGCTGTGCGGTCTGCCTGTCGTCAACCTCACCCCATCTTTCGCGCGCGCCCTCAAAAACCTTCTCGCGCAGAAAGGTGTCGTCGTTGTAGCCGGAGGGCACCGAGAATTTGGGCAGCGGCGGTCGCACCCAGGCGAGACTGAAATCGCACTCCGACGCGATTCGCTCGCTCTCCTCCAGCCCCGCTTCGCGCCCCTTCCAGCGCGTGGCCATTTCTTCGGGGGATGCGAGACGCCACTCGCCGTTCGGATGCAGCAGCCCGCGCGCGAGCGCGTCGTCGATGGTCGTATCGTAACGAAGAGCGGTGAGGACGTCGTGCACGAGCCGGCTGTCGTTGTCGATGTAGCGTGCCTCCTGACAAATCACCCACGGCACTTTGTGACGCTCGGCCAGCTCGATCAGCGCGGAGGCGAGCGCCGACTCGTTACCACTCGTGTGATGCAGCTGTACTTCGACCGCTAGCCTGTCACCGAAGACTTCGCGCCAACGACAGAGCGTGCGCTCCGCGCTTCTGTAATCACCAGTGCGGAGACTGGATGCGACCGGCCCGGACGCCGGACCGGTCAACACCTGCAGTCCTTCACTCCGCTCCGCTACCTGTTGCCACGAGATGCGCGGGCGTCCGCGCGTCTTCTTTCCATCTCCCTTCTGCCACGTCGAGAGCTCGCCGACGCGCGACCTGGTGACGAGAGAGGCCAGGTTGTTGAAGCCTTCTTTCGTCCGAGCCAGGAAGGCGGCGGGACATCCATCGATCACGAGCTCGGCACCTACTATCGGCTTCACATTTTGCCGGCGCGCTTCGAGTCCGAATCGAACTATTCCTCCGAGATCGGCGGTGTCGGTAATCCCGATGGCGCTGTAGCCGAGCGATGCCGCGCGGGCGGCCAGTGCTTCCGGAGAGGCGCTGCCGTCGCCGAAAGAGAAGGCGGTACGTGCCCTCAGTTCGATGAATCCCATGGTTGGAGAATACCCGAACAAATGCCGAAAGCAAGGGGTAGGAATGTTACGGCAACTGAACGGGTGCCAGACTGGAAGCTGCAACTGAACGGGTGCCAGACGTCAGTTGCGTAGGTGCGAGAGATTAGTTCACGACGCCCAGACTTACCTCGGTGGCGTTCTGGGCACGGGCAGTTATTCTGCCTTGATCGCGCCGGTGAAGTCAGGCTGTAGTGAACTGCAAACTGGCATCTACGCCACTGATTTCTGGCACCCGTTCAGTTGCAGTTACTTCTTTCGGAACCCGTAGCCAGTTACAACGCAAACCGTCCGACGAGTGACTAAAATTCATCTACCCCGTCCCACCAGTACTTCGATCACATAAATGGCAACGACAGTTTCCTCACGCCGTTTCGATGGAAACGGCTACCAACCTTCGTACATCCCCGCCGCGATTGCGGCGACTCTCGTATTCATCCTGTACCTGCTGACCCTC
>WNGP01006491.1_pt1 | contig 10541 bp, 9 predicted proteins | sample 5407671 | NCBI WGS metagenome assembly WNGP01 (sample SAMN13153381, study PRJNA577476) | soil metagenome | isolation source: 40 cm soil or saprolite under Garry oak tree replicate 2 | place: USA:California | collected 2016-06-15
GGACCAGTGATGGTGTGCTCGACTTGCAAAGGGTCAGGGCAAGTCCAGAGAGCGGGTGGCCGCTTGCGATTCACTCAGGAGTGTCCTGATTGCGGCGGCACGGGAAAGCGACGCGCGCCATGTTCGCTCTGTAAAGGCAAAGGCACGCTGACCAAGACCGAAAATGTGAAGGTGCGCATCCCCGCCGGCGTAGACACGGGGTCGCGCGTGCGCATTCCCGGCAAAGGCGAAGGCGGGCGTCTGGGCGCGCCGCCGGGCGACCTCTATATCATTACGAACGTGGGCCGTCACAAACATTTCACGCGTAAGGGCGATAACATCTATGTAACTGTTCCGCTCACCGTTCCGGAAGCCGCGCTGGGCGCTAAGATCGAAGTCCCAACCGTGACCGGGAAGGCGCAATTACGCATTCCGCCGGGCACCCAATCAGGACAGAAGTTCCGCTTGCGTCGCCGCGGCGCGCCTTCGTTGCGCGATCCGAACGCGCACGGAGATCAATTTGTAGAAGTGCAAGTGGTTTTGCCGAAAGTTATTTCGGAAGAGACAAAAGAGTTGCTACGAAAGTACGCTCAGATGAACGGCGAGAATCCGAGAGTGACGATGGGACTGGAATAGCATTGCCGATTTCCGATTTTCAATTGACGATTGGTCGGAATCACGCTGCCTGCGTAACAACTGGCAATCGGCAATTGGCAATCGGAAATGAATAAGCGGGCCAAAACTTTTACGATCAGCGCCGTGGCGGAACAGTTCGAAATCCATCCGCAGACGCTGAGGCTTTATGAGCGCGAAGGACTGCTGAAACCTTCGCGGTCCGAAGGTAACACGCGTCTTTACACGGACAGCGATCTCGAGCGGCTCGAAATCATCCTCTCACTAACACGAGACCTCGGCGCGAGCGGCTCGAAATCATCCTCTCACTAACACGAGACCTCGGCGTTAATCTCGCCGGCGTGGAAATCATCCTCAACATGCGCGAGAAAATGGACGCCATGCAGCGCGAGTTCGAACGCTTCTTCCAATATCTGCAAACACACGCCGAAGAGTTTTCTCACTTCACCGAACCGCCACCGCCCGAGGCGGGCGCGCTGGTACCGATAAATAGGATCACTCGCTCGGTTTCGGTCAAACGCCGGGCGGCCGGTGGGAGACAGAACCGCTAGAAATGAAGTCACAGCCCGGCATATCCGTTAGCTTCTTAGCCTTCGAAGACATAAGTGCAGACTTTTCTATGATCGGGATAATTGAGTGCGCCGAGTTGCGCCCCACGTAGCAAGCCATCCTAACTGCTTCACTCTCAATTCGAATATTCCAACTCTTAAGTCTCTGATTGACACGAGCTTTAGGATACTGAAGCGTGAGACCGTGAGATTCGACCTTCGAATCTCCTCCTGTTCGCTGCGTACTCCCATGCGCCTCTCTTTAAAAATTTTCGTTCTGTTACTGTCTATAAATGCCTTTGTGTGCGCTGCTTCGCGTACAGCAAATTGCCAGGACCTTGATAAAGTCACCATCAGCGGAAGGGTGACTGATCAAAATGGAGCAATCATTCCCGGAACGATGGTCACGACCAAGCTTTTGGCGACGAAAGTCATGCGCACCGCGGTTACCGACGGCGATGGTCGCTACACGATAATTCAACTTGAGCCGGGCACTTACGACATCAGGGCGTCGTTTGCGAACTTCGCCGCGGAAGAAAAGACCGGTGTCGTCACGATCGCCGGCCAGAATGTTCAGCTTGATTTCATCCTGAAGCCGGCAACGGTCACGACAAAGGCCGTCGTCGTCGTTACGACGGAGGCACCTCAGGTTGATACGACGCGAACTGTCGTCGGTGGAACCATTACCACGAAAGAAATCGAAGCGCTGCCGGTCAACACCCGGTCGCCGCTGGATCTGATTTTCACTTTGGGTGGCGTCAGCGAGGAACCTCTCACGACTCGCGACCTGGCCCTGGACCGCGCCAGCTCGCGCAGCACGCCGGAAGAAGCGGGGATCTTTTCGCTTTCCGGCGGTCCGGCCTACTCGAACAACATCACCATTGACGGACTGGACAATAATGACGACCGCGCGGCGCGCGAGCGCTTTACTCCGTCAATCGAAGCCGTCGAAGAAATTCAGATAATTCGAAACCAGTTCGCAGCTGAGTATGGCCGCGCTTCAGGCGGGCGCGTCAACCTGCGAACGCGCGGCGGATCGAATCGATTTCATGGACGCGCATATTATTTCTTCCGCGACGAATCGCTGGACGCCAATACGTGGAAGAACAATTCGCTCGGGGCCGGACGGCTGCCATTGCAGGAGCACGATCCCGGTTTCACTTTTAGCGGGCCACTGGTTGTTCCGAAAATTTATCGCGGACGCGATCGCACTTTCTTTTTCACTTCATACGAGTACGACACTTTTCTTGACTCGACTTTGATCGACGCGCTGATTCCGGTAGATCAGAATTCGCTATTTCCATTGCCGGCGCCGACGAACGTCTCCGCCCGGCGTGATGAGACCATTCCCTCAGGCTCGCCGGCCCTGAAAGCCATAAACGGGATCGCACCTTTTCGCAGCTTTGTTAACACGCCGCAACGCAACCATATTTTTACGGCGCGTGTTGATCACAAATTCAGCGACTTGCACAACGGAAGTTTTCTCTTTCAATTGGGCCGGCTTAACGACCTGCGCCAGTCTGGCGGAGGAAATCGTCTCGCTCAGGCCCTGATTGGAAAGACCCGAAACACCGATGCGATTGCGTACTCCGACAGTTATGTATTCTCCGCCAGGGCGGTCGCCGAAACTCGTTTTCAGTTCTCGCGTTTGACGCCGGCGGTCAAAGCAACCGGAGGAACGACCAGGTCGGTGGTGCTGGTGAGTATCAAAGACTCGCTGAATTTAAGTTCGGGTACGCTGACCGCCGGCACTTCGACGAGCGGCGCAACCGGCCGGCGCGAGACGCGTCTTCAAATTCAGGGGATCCTTTCGTACGTTCACGGCGCGCATTCAATGAAATTCGGCGCCGACGTCCAGCACGTCAAATCAACTTTTATTGACCTTGGCGACGCCTCGGGCACGTGGAGCTTCGACAGTGCGGGTGATTTTCTCGCGAGTATACCCAGCCGCTTTCGCCAGAATTTTCAGACTAGTTCGACCCAGCGGAATACCTATCTCGGATTGTTTGCGCAGGACGAATGGCGGTTTCGGTCAAACTTGATGCTCAGTTATGGCTTGCGCTGGGAAGATGAAAGCATCCTGCGTGATCTTAACAACTTCGGGCCGCGCCTCGCTTTCGCTTACGATCCGTTCAAGTCCGGCAAGACCGTCATTCGCGGCGGCGCCGGAATGTTTTATAACCGCGCGCTGTTGCGCACCATCGATGATTTTACCCTCGGCGCGCAGCAGCTTTTCTTCGACACCGACTCGCTGACAGACGCGATTACTCACCGGGCCTTAAACGAAGCGCAGCGCCGAGCGTTCATCGCGGTGAATTTCCACTTTCCGCAAACGCTCACGGCTGATTCATCATTGGTGAGACAGCTTGGGGTGTTGAACTCAGGATTCTCGCGCCGCCTCGATCCTCATCTGCGCATCCCTGAAAGTTATCAGGCGAACGTTGGTTTGGAGCGACAAATCGGACACGACTTTGTCTTTGAGGCAAACTATAGCTGGAATCGCGGCATACATTTGTGGCGCGAATTCAACGTGAACGCCCCGCGCCTGCCGGCGGGTTTCAAGAACTTTACCGAGTATCTGGCGTCTCGCGACTTTGCCAATTTCCTAATCGTTCCCGGCGGGATACGGCCAATCTTAAACGGCTCGAATCCCGGTGACCTGGTGCGCTTTGTGCTCGGTTTCGCCGACCCGGCGCATTCGACAGATCCGAACGCGATCGGTCACGTGACTGAATCGGGCGTTGGCATTTCAGTTATTAATCTCAACAGTGTGTCGTCCAACAGTTCGTTGAACGCCGCGCTCGCCACTCTTAACAACCTGCGTCCCGATCCTTCAAGAACCGAAATTGAGCAACTGATTCCGGCCGGCAATAGTTTCTATCACGGACTGACTCTGGAACTGCGGCAGCGGTTTCACGGCGCAAAGAATGGCGCCGGTTTTTCTTTTCGCGCGGTGTACACGCTTCCACATTTGATCGATGACGGCATCGTTAATACCTCAGATGCCTTGATACCGGGAGATTTCCAACGCGAGCGCTCGCGCAGTCTCCTGGATCGCCGTCATCGCTTTGCGCTCTCGGGGACGTTTGATACACCACGAAGGTTGGGCCACCTGCGCTTCGCCCCGATTCTGCGGCTGGCTTCGGGCGCGCCCTTCAATATTGGTTTAGGCGGCGACGATCGCAGCCTGGACGATATCAGCAATGACCGGCCCAATTTTTCCGGTGACCTGAATACTTTGAGATGGCGAGAGCCCGGCCAACCGATCGACGCATCGATTCTCAGCCAGTTCTCGTTACCGGCGATCGGCCAATCAGGAAACCTTCGGCGCAATGCCGGCACTGGTCCCGGCCAGTTCCTTCTCGATTTCAACCTATCGCGGGAATTCAGATTGAGTGAACGAGTGCGCCTGCGTCCGGTAATTGAATTCGATAACGTGCTCAACAAAACCGTTTTCAGCTTTGGCAGCGAATTCATCGACTTCAGCGCTTTCTCGTCGTCTTCTTCGCCGGCTTCGGTGCAAAATTTTGTGGACAACTTCCTGGTGCCTTCGCGCACACTGCGCCCGCGGCAGATACGCGTCGGCGTGCGGCTGGATTTTTAGAAACGCAAAGAATTGCTCGTAATTATTTTGCGCCCACCTGGTTGGCGGACGTCACAAGCTTTGTGCAAGTTCAGCTCGATCAGCCGAATAAAGACACCCCAAGGATCAAACAAACCATCAGAATCCTGATTACCATGATTGCACCTCCCTGTCCGGCTATTCGTTTATTTACGAGAGCTGTTGCAATCACGATGCCCGGGAATTCTCTCGCGAGGCGAACAATGCTCCTTCCAAAATTTCGATAGACAATGTAAGGAAAACGTAACGGCGGAAGGATTAGTGATCGCACGAACCCGGCTGTCGATCATTAGCAGGCCCGGCGGTGTGTCTTGTTTCTTTACATGAAAGTCTTGCAGCGCCGAGGCGAGCACTGAGTATTCAAAGTTGACAAGAGCCGGGAGCTAGCCCCCTTCCTGACCTGAGAGGTTAACGGAATTGACTCGTTGCCTCTCAATGAGATCACAGTCAGGAAGGGGCTCTCAAAAGTCGGAGGGTGCATAGAATGCACCCTCCTGACTGTTCCGCCGTCAATTACCAGCGGTAGTTAATCCCGCCGCGCAGAATGTGCGCATGCAGTTTGTCGCTATGGGTGAAAACATTTGAAGGGAAGGCGATCGGCGGCGTAAAAGCCGTAAGATTCGTACTCGTCGTCGTGACCCTGCCGAAATCTGCGTACAAGTACTCGCCTTTGACTGACCAGTGTTTGTTGCTTGGCAGTTGATATTCGACGCCGGCGCCGGCCGTCCACCCAGTCTTGCTTTGGTTTGTGCCGCCATTCTCATGAGCGGTCGCAAACGTATCCGTGAATACAGCCTGGTAATTCAGTTTCGTTACGGCGACGCCGCCGGTTCCGTATAACAACGCATGACCCGTCGTGTAACCAAACCGAGGCCGCGCCGTTAACAACCAACTCGTCTTAATTGATTGAGTCACCGTGAAAGCGGTTGGACTGCAGCAGGGATAAACAGCCGTCGTGCTCTGCGATTGGCGCAGGCGCATGACGCCGAAATCACCTTCGGCACCGTAGACCCAGTGGCCGGTTTGAGCATTGAAGCCAACCTCGCCGCCGCCGTTGAAACCGTTCGGCCGCAATTTCTGCCGGCCGGCGGTCGCAATTGCCGGAACACTGGTGGTGGCAAAATATCCAGTCGAACTAAAAACCGTGCTGGTGTCTGCCGTCGATCTGCCGAGCGTATCGCCCGCGTTGGCGCCGGCGTAAAAACCTCTCCAATCCGTTTGCGCCGAAACTCCCGTAGCCAGAATCAAAATGAAAGCACTTCCAAGTAAGAATTTCTTGTACATGAACAACGTCTCCTGTTGAAATTGGGTTTCGTAACTTCATGGGAAATAAAAGGAATAGAGCTCTGGAGGGGCAAGCACCGCCAGTTCGTCATACGATCTTTCAAAGAACTGCGGCTGGTTTGTTGCCAATGTAGATTGTGCGGTTGTCTCTGAGCTGTGCTGGCAGATTGACTGGTTTACTACGTCGCTGATGATAATTGCGTACTTTCCGTTCACATTAGGTGGCTACGTACTTCTTTTGCAATCACGATTCACATATTTATTCGTGGATGGTTTAGGATTATCCGAAAGGAGCAATCATGAAATACAGACTACTGGGCAGAACCGGGCTGAAGGTTTCCGAGCTTTGCCTGGGGACGATGACCTTTGGCGAAAAATTCTTCAACATCGGCGTGGTCGATCAAACCGGCGCCAATGCAATGGTCGCGCGCTCTCTTGAAGCGGGAATCAATTTTTTTGACACGGCGGATGTTTATTCATACGGAGAATCAGAAACGATTACGGGAAAGGCCCTGAAAGATTCAGGAGTCGCGCGTGACAAAGTGATCATCGCGACGAAGGTGCGCGGCGCGATGAGCGAAGCATCGACGGCGGGCACTGGCGACGTGAACAATGTCGGCCTCTCGCGACAGCACATCTTCGCTTCGATTGAGCAAAGCCTGCGCCGGCTGGATACTGATTACGTTGATCTTTATCAAGTCCACGGCTGGGACTTGCTTACGCCGGTGGAAGAGACGCTGCGCGCGCTCGATGACGTCGTGAGCCAGGGCAAAGTCCGTTACCTCGGTTGTTCAAATTGGTCAGCGCGTCACCTGATGAAGGCGCTGGTGCTGTCACGGGAGAAGGACTGGTCGGGATTTGTGTCGCTGCAGGCTTATTACTCCTTAGCCGGACGCGATCTCGAACATGAGCTCTTGCCGCTTTGTCGTGAAGAAGGTCTCGGCCTGCTGCCCTGGTCGCCATTGTCCGGCGGTTTTCTGTCCGGCAAATACCGGCGCAAAAATCCTAATCCGGACGGCGCGCGGAGAACCGGTTTCGATTTTCCCCCGATTGACGAAGAACGAGGTTTCGACGCCGTCGATGCCCTCGAGGTGATTGCGAAAAAGAAAGGCGCCAGCATCGCGCAGGTTGCTCTCGCCTGGTTGCTGGCGCAGCAGGGTGTTACTTCGATCATCATCGGCGCCAACAAGATGTCGCAGCTGGAAGACAATTTGAAATCGGCAAACCTCGAGTTGACGGCGGAAGAAGTCGAACAACTCTCGCGTACGACGGCCCGGCGGGCGATTTATCCGCAATGGATGATCGAAAGACAGAACGCCGGCCGCATTACTCCAGTCGATCCGCGGCGGGAGGTGGCCGCCGGGAAGCGATGAGCGAGGCCGGGGCTGGGGGGTCGATTGCCATAGTCGGCGCCGGCATAGCAGGTCTGGCAGCGGCGCGGGATCTCGCCGCCGCCGGACGTCCCGTTACCTTATTGGAAGCTCGCGATCGCGTCGGCGGCCGTATTTTTACTCACCGGGATTCTAATTCACCAATCCCAATCGAACTCGGCGCTGAGTTTGTGCACGGCGAATCACCGGAACTCTGGCAGATTGCAGACAAACTGCCGGCGAAGCCTTACGAAGTGGCGGAGCGTCACGGGTATTTCGAAAACGGCAAGCTCAGCACGACAAGCGACTTCTGGGAAAAAATCGAAAGCTTGATGCTGCGGATGAAATCCGCGAAAAGTGATCAATCTTTCAAAGATTTCCTGGACTCTCAGCCTGATGATCAAGAGACGCAACGCGCAAAAGCAATGGCCATCAGGTATGTCGAGGGATTTGAGGCGGCCAACATTGAACGGATTGGCATCCAGGGGCTGACCAAGGAAAATGAAGCCTCAGCCGGGATCGATGGTGACAAATCATTCCGGTTTTTTACGGGCTATGATTCACTCGCGCACGCGCTCCGAGTTGAAGCTGAAGCGCGCGGCACAGTCACTCACCTCAAGGTGATCGTCAAAGAAATAAACTGGGCGAACGGTGACCTCAAAATTATCTGCGAACGTGCCGGTGGCGTTTACGATGGGAGCGCTATCAGCCCGGCCGCGTCAGCTGAACCATTAAGGTTCACCGCGTCTGCCGTATTGATAACCTTACCGCTCGGCGTCCTTCAGATGGCTCCCGAAAGAGCAGGGGCTGTACGCTTCACACCTGAATTGCCGGCGGCTAAGCAGGCGGCAATCGACGTTCTGGCCATGGGTAACGTAGTCAAGATTGTGATGTGCTTTCGCGAGAGCTTTTGGGAAGAAGTGAAGCTTTCGGACCAGGAAAACAAGACGGCGAACTTTGCCGATTTCGCCTTCATGCATTGTCCTGATGCTCCGTTTCCGACCTGGTGGACCCAATTACCGGTGCGCGCTCCGGTATTGGTGGGCTGGATTGGCGGACCAAAGGCGGAATATCTAACTTCGCGTTATGACTTCAGCAGGGAAGGCAGAAGGCAGAAGGCAGAAGGCGGCAAACAGCAGGCGTATGAGCGTCCGGATTCATCCTTAGTCGATGAAGCTATTAACTCATTAATGCGCATCTTCAATCTTCCGCCGGACGCCATCCGCAGCCAGTTGCAAGCTGCGTACTTTCATAACTGGCGCGACGACCCTTTTGCGCGCGGAGCCTACTGTTACATTCCCGTTGACGGTCTCAAAGCCCAGGAATTGCTTTCACAGCCGTTGGACCATAAATTATTTTTCGCCGGCGAAGCTCTTTCAGTCGGGCATATCGGCACAGTTCACGGCGCCATCCAAAGCGGGAAACATGCGGCGAAAGAAATTCTTTCGGCTTTCGCTGAAGAGATTATTTAGTCTGTGTTGCAGATCCAACGAAGCTCGGGCCTCATTTGGTCGTTTGCTAAGCTTTGCTGAATGATTGGCTCTACGAAAAACCGTTCGCGAAGCGGACGGACCGCTTGTCGAACTCTTTTCGGGATATAGCGTACCGTTATTCGTCATGTAACCTGTGCCGTCGCCAAACGTCAGGAGACTTAGTTCTACTCGGATCCTGGTTGGCAAGGCTTTTCCTTCTTCCCGGCGCATCTTGTGAAGCTTTTTCAGATATGCTGGATGGAACTTTAGGCTCACCGACTCGCCGGGCTTAATTGATACGTCTTCGGGAGTCGCGTAATTCCGAAGATCGCCTAACTCAGTTCGCCCCCAGTAAACATTCGCCCAAAAATCCTTCCCATTTGAATCTTCGATATCGAGAATCAAACGAAGCATAACGTAGTAGAACGGTTGTTCCCATTATTAGTCACCTCCAGTTCAAGGTCGTGCGCCCATTTCTCATTATTGAGATCCTTAACAGCCTTTTCTTTCTCTTTTTTAATTCTGACACTGATCGGCACGTTCTTGGGAATTATGTTTTCGATTTTCCGTTCACCCTGCGGCTCCGCAAGGACTGACGGTTCGCGCGACACGAAACCCCTGGCCAGAATTAATAACGTCGCGAGACAGAATGCAGCAGCTATTCCCGGTCTAAGGTATTGAGAGGACATTGAAAGCACTCCTTTCGATTCGGCTGGGAACCGTTCACAGGTGGCTGACTACCGAGACATTAGATGATGTGTCATAGGGAGCCTGTTCGTTGCCGTAAATATAGGCGCTATTTTCAAGGCGTCAACAAGGATGGTCGAATCTTCTCAAACGCATGAAGAAGAACTAGTTAGGTCCGCAAGCAAATATTAGTACTGGCCCGATGGAGCGCCGAAGAGGTTTCTCTATGAAGGGACAATCAAGTAATTGAGCCATTTGATTCAATCCACCAGTACGCGTGTTCCGAGCGCTTCGGCGCGTTCCAGCGCGGCCAGCAGCCGGAGGAACTGTACATAGTTGCGGCTGCGCGCGTGCAGGCGAGAGGTTTCAGATTCAGTCAAGTCGTTGCGCAGGAGTAAATCAAGAAAATCGTAGTAGTCGGCCGTTGCCGTAAAAGGAAACTCACGCGTGTAACTGGTCTTTTCCGAGTCTTCTGAGCGAAACCCGGCAATCGCATCAAAAATATTGTCGGTTGTCAGGCGCGAGCCTTCGCGCGTCAAGCTGATCGGCAGGCGCAACTCAAAAAATCTTAATCCTCCGGCCGTTGTCACCCGCCGCAGTTCCTTGGTCACTTCACCATCAAACGGCGATTCCGGATCAACCAGGATGCGAAGCAGCCGAGGCTGGTCGCTCTGGTCCAGGGTATCGAGCGCCAGTTGAACGCGGTCGGCGAGAAACTTCTCGAACTGGGCTTCAATCGGATAACTAATGCGACCCAGGCAGCCGACCGCCTCGCCTTCACCCGCAGTATCTTCCGGCAGGCAGGCGGGGCAACTAGAACAAACCGCGGTTTCATTCTGCAGTAACTCGACCTCGGCGCCCGCATCTTCGACCCACTTAATTTTGTCGGCGCTGGGCGCGCTTTGATCTCCGGTTGTCAGGATGGTGTGAAGGTTGCCGAGCCGCC
>WNGP01005537.1_pt1 | contig 10540 bp, 12 predicted proteins | sample 5407671 | NCBI WGS metagenome assembly WNGP01 (sample SAMN13153381, study PRJNA577476) | soil metagenome | isolation source: 40 cm soil or saprolite under Garry oak tree replicate 2 | place: USA:California | collected 2016-06-15
ACCTCGGCGACACGCGTGTCGTAGTGTTTCACGGCGACGCGTGCTCCTTCCGTTTCCAATCGACGTAGTCCTCGTACCGGTCGAAGGAAAGGACCCGGTGCGGCCGCCCGCGCGTCCCTCGCACCCGCTCTCCCAGCCGCGCCGTCTCTTCCGCCGCACGGATCCGCCGTTCCGGGGTGAGCCGGAGATCGGACTCGAGCTGCGCCAGGCGCAGAGGACCTAAACCGGGAGAGGTCACACTGTACGGCGGCGGCACCGGTTCTGGCACTTGCGACGGCGACCCCGCCAAATGCGCGCGGATCGCCTCCACGATCAGCCAGCTGCGGGAGCGGTCGAGCGCGCGCGCCCGCCGATCGGCGGCCGTCAGCACGTCGCGGGGCAGGGTGATGGAAATTCGGGCCAGGGCCATGACGCTCATACTCAGTATTACTGGATACGATCAATCTACCATTTTCGATGGTCCTGACGCAAGACACGCAGGATCGGTACTCTTAAACCCGTGACTCTGAAGACTCGATCGCTCGGCACGACGGGCTACGCCGTCAGCGAACTAGGGCTTGGCGGCTGGGGACTGGGCGCCGATATGTGGCGCGGCGTCGCTGACGGCACAGCACGGGAAGCGTTGCGCGAAGCCGTCGACCGCGGGATCACGTTCTTCGATACCGCATTGGCGTACGGCACCGGACATAGCGAACGCCTGATCGGCGAAGTGCTGAAAGAGGACATCCGCGCCGGTCGCGTCGTCGTCGCCACCAAGGTGCCGCCGCACAACAATGAATGGCCGGGGAAGGCGAGCAAGCCTCTGGCAGACGTGTTTCCCGCCCGGCATCTCGCGAAGTGTACTGAGCGATCACTCAAGAACCTCGGCGTCGAGGCCTTGGCGCTGCAGCAACTGCATGTGTGGCACGACGCCTGGCTGGACGATCCGGAATGGGAGGCGTCCTACGACCGGATCGTGCGCCTCAAGCAGCAAGGGAAGGTCCTGCATTGGGGCATCTCCATCAATGACCATGCGCCCGAGACCGCGCTGCGGATCCTCGAGACTCCGATCTTCGAGACCGCCCAGGTGATCTACAATATCTACGATCGCTCACCCGAAAGAGCGTTGTTCGAGCTCGCGCGGACGAAGCCGCTCGGTGTGATCGTGCGCGTCCCGTTCGACGAAGGCGCGCTCACCGGTCAGATTCGATCCGACACGGTCTTTCCCCCCGGCGACTGGCGAGCGGAGTACTTCAGCGGTGACCGTCGTGCCGAGGCCGAACGGAGGGGACAGGCGCTGGCGCGCCTCCTGGATGATCAAGTCCAGACGCTGCCGGAGCTGGCGCTGCGATTCTGCCTTTCGTCACCCCACGTATCGACGGTAATTCCCGGGATGCGTCGCGCGGCTCACGTGCGACAAAACGTCGCGGCGGTGGAGAAGGGGCAGCTGACGCCGGGCATGCTCGCCCAGCTCGAGGCGCATGCCTGGGAGAAGAACTGGTACCCGGTCTAGGGCTGTGCGTGCATCAGAATTCAAGGAGGCACGGGTCTCGTGGCCGCCGAATCGGCCTGTTGCACCAGCTGCGCGAAATCGCGGAGCTCAGTGATGCCCAGATCCGACACGACCCAGTACGCGTAGTCCGGCGTCGTCCACTGCAAGAGGTGGTAGCCCTGCCGCGTGGCCACGGAGGGGGGGCCGCCCACCGACCCGCGCGTTGCGGGCCAGAGCAGTACGTTGATCAGGTGCTGGCGCCGCCCGTAGACGAGCGCCGCGACCGCCCGCCCGCCCACGTAGTCGAGCCGCCCGCCGATGAGGGGGAACCCGCGCCCGGCGAAGTCGTACACTGGGGGCGAGAAGTCGAGCTTGCCGTTGAACCACGGCTTCACCGTGTGCTGGTCCGAGGAGACCACGTCGGTGAGGTGGCCCGGCATGAGCGAGCGCACGTGGCTCGCCAGCACCTGCCCGGCGAGCGCGTCCTCGCCCGCTCGACTCAAGGCCAGCCGCCAGCTGCCGACCGCCGCCACCACCGTCAGCGACGCGGCGAGCGCCAGCCAGCGTGCGGCGGGCGGCATCACACGGCGTACGCCCCTTGTTCCGGCCGCGTCGCGCAGGGTCGCGCGCACGCGACTACGCAGCGCGTCCGGCGCGCGCAACGCGGGGACTTGCTCCCGGATCGCCGCGCTCAGCGCGACGCGGGCCTCGTGGAGTCGCGCGCAATCGCTGCACTGCTTCATGTGCGTCTCGAGCTCGCGTGCGTCTCCCGGCTCGAGCTCGCCATCCACGTAGGCATCGAGTTGCAGCTCGAGCTCGCGGTGCGTCACCTTACTCTCCTTTCTTTCCGGCGCATAACGCCTCCTGCAGCCGCCGGCGCGCGCGCGACAGGCGCGACATGACGGTCCCCACCGGAACGCCCGTCACGTCGCCGATCTCCTTGTAGGACAACCCCTCGAGCTCGCGCAGCACGATCACCTCCCGGAATTCGGGGCTCAGCCGCTCGAGCGCGTGGTGCAGGGACTCGCGCGCGCTGTCCCGGTCCAGCACCGCCGCCGGATGGTGCTCCACCACCGCGTCGCTGTGCCGCTCCTCGTCGAACTCGGTCGCGAGCGCGTCGGCGCGGTGCCGGCGCAGCCAGGTGTAGGCGGTGTTGCGCACGATGGCCAGCAGCCAGGCGCGGCCGTCGCCGCCTTCTCCCGCTCCCCGGAATCCGCTGAAGTACTTGAGCGCACGCAGGAACGCGTCCTGCACGACGTCCTGCGCGTCGTGGTCGTTGCGCGTGAGGTAGCGCGCCAGCGTGTAGGCGGCGTCCAGATGCGGCAACACCATCGCTTCGAATCGCTCCAGCTCGCTCGGCTCCAACCGGTCCTCAAGGGTCGCGGTACGCCTTCGAGTGATGACTCCGCGGGCCGCGGGATTATTCCCGGGGGAATAAGCACGGGGCGCCTGGTGTCTCCGACACCGATCCATTCTGCGGTGGCATGCGTGCGGAGGGAAGGTCGGACGTGAAGCGGATGCACCAGGTTCCGAGTCGCAACGTTGGCGAGTTGCTGGGGCTCACCAGGGAGGGCAGTCACCATGGTCGTATTGAGAGGCGTGTCGCAGCTGCTCGCGCTTTGGGCGCACTTCTATGGGGGGACGACCGCCGTGAGCGCGACGGTGACGTACCTCCATCTTGGTGGCATCCTGCTGGGAGGAGGCTTGGCTATCGCCGCGGATGTCGCGGCGCTCCGACTCTCGCCCGAGACCGTGCCCGATTGGACCAGGGAGCTCGATCGCCTTGCCGCCGTCCACCGCTGGGTGGTCGCCGGCCTCACCCTGATTTTCGCGAGCGGTGTGGCGATGATGCTGGCCGAAATCGGCAGCTTTGCAACCTCGGTCGTGTTCTGGGTCAAGATGGGGCTCGTTGCCCTGCTCATCGGCAATGGCTTCGCCCGGCTGCGCGTCGAGGTGGCACTACGTCAGGGCTCGCCTGCTCGATGGAGCTGGTTCCGGCGCACATCGATCGCGAGCCTCGTGCTGTGGTTCCTCATCCTCTTGTTTGGTACGCTGCTCCACTCGACCACCTGACGTCGCCACGCTCCCGGGAATAGAAACGCCGCCTCGAGGGTCTTCGGGCTGGATGGATTGCATGCTACCCCCCTTGACGAGGAAGGCTACCATGAACCGCAAGTGGAATGGTGTTGGGCGTCGGACGGTCGTCTCCGTTGCGTTACTTGGCGCTCTGGTGGGCGCGGCGCGACCGCATCCCGACGCTCCTTCCCAGGTGAGCGTCCGGCTGTCGGAGTGGAAGGTGGAGCTGTCGCAGGCGAGCGTCGCGGCGGGGACCGTAACGTTCGTGATCACGAACGCCGGCAACATCCCGCACGGCTTCGAGGTCGAAGGGAAGGGGATCGAGAAGGAAATCGAGAGGATCCAGCCGGGCGCGAGTGACACCCTGACGCTCACGCTGAAGCCGGGGACCTACGAGGTGTACTGCCCCGTGGGTGATGACTCGCACAAGAAACTCGGTATGGAAACCCATCTTAAGGTTGCGGGCGCGTCGAGCTCCGGCTCGTCCGGGTACGGCGGCTCCGAAATGCGCGAGTCGCACGAGTCGATGAGCGACTCGCACGAGACGACAGCGAAGGTACAGGCGATCCGGGTGACGAGCGGCGGCCCCGTGATCCAGATCCTGCCCGGCCCATTCCCGTTCCCGGACAGCGCGGCCCCGATCCTTCAGGCCTTCGGCGACGAGCGCGAAGGGCTCGAGTCGCAGGTGAAGAACGGCCCCTACTCGAACAACGTCGCGCGCACTTCCGGCTCGTTCACGTTCACGGCGTGGGACAAGGGCGCCACGCGCGACTCGGTGGACGGCGTCGCCGAGTTCACCACCCAGGACGGCGCGCGCTGGAAGCTGGTGCTGGACCGGGTGCAGACGAAGGACGTGCCGCATCACCCGCGGTTCGGCGGCGTGATTCTCGGGCTCTACTACCACGGCGCGACCCAGGTACACACCCCGCTCGTGCCCACCATCAACAGTGCCGTGGCGCTGTGGGCGGTCGGGCATCTGTACAAGAATGATGCGCTCGTGACCGACAACGCGATGGTGCACGTCATGCTGTTGTCGCGCACCCGGCGGGATGGCGATTTCGCGCTCGCCTGCTGGGATTGCTCCAAGAACAAGATCGAAGAGTTACAGCTCCAAATCCTCCCCGGACCGGGCGAGCCGAAGTTCGACGCGCCGGGCGGGTTCCTGTTCGTCAACTGGGAAAAGTCCAGCTCCCGTACGCCGGCGAGCTGAGGAGAAATCCAATGCGCTTACGTAATGCGGGCATAGGCCTGATCGCGCTCGCGGCCCTCGCGGGCTGCGGTGGCAATAGCTACGGGACCGGCACTGGCGGCGGGGGCGGGGGCGGGGGCGGCGGCGGGGGAGGAGGAGGGGGGCCCGTCGGGTCTGTCACCGTCGGCGCCGGCATCCAATTCGCGAGCGGCCACAACGGGAGCCGGAATCCGGCCGTGGATACCATCGCGGTCGGCGGGACCGTGACCTGGACATGGGGCGCCAATTCGGCCGTCTACGGGGGGCACAGCGTGCAGTCAGCGGGATCGCTCGGCTTCGCGAGCAGCACCGTGCAGTCGAGCGGCACCTATTCGGTCACGTTCACCACGCCCGGAGCCTATCAGTACGACTGCGCAGTACACGGGACCGCGATGACCGGCACGATCGTGGTACGGTGATGAACCGGTTGCTGTCGGTGAGAGGTGGATCACATCTTCCGTGACCCCCGAAGGGAGAGGGGGTCAGGGGGTGAGGCTCCAGTCGCCGAAGAACCGGCGCACGCCTGGCTGGACTGCGTTGCTCTGCTGCGTCGGAGGATGCGTCAAGCCCACGCCGACGTAATTCGTGCCGATGCTGACGGAAAAAATGATGAGGGAGTTGAGAAGGTAGTACACCGCCCGTTGCCACAACGGAATCTTCGTGGCAACGACAGCGAGGAGCCCAAGCAGAAAGCTCAACACCAGCGACGTCCAGCGCGGGGGAAGGCTGAAGGCGACCCAGAGCGCGTTGGCGATCAACATCGTGATGCCGCCCGCTATGCCGGGCGTGACCATCGCCTTGGGCTGCAGGAACTCTTCTACTTTGGCCTTCTCCAACTACGGCTTCCTGATCAAGGCCCGAACCCGCGTGGCGTCCTGCTTGGAGAGCACGTCCACCTTGTGCAGCGCCGTGTACGCCGGCACCGACCGACCGGCGATCATCGTCTGGGGCGAGCCGGTGGTCGAGTCCTTGTGGAGCAGGAACGTGCCTTCCTGCCCGACGGCGAACTTGGGGGTGGCGACCCAGGCGACGTCGGAAGAGCCCGGGAAGCGCACCACCACCTGCTCGCCAGCCTGGGCGCCCTTGATGCCGTCTTCGACCTGAATGATCGCTTCCTGCCAGTCGGGGTCATGCTCGGTGATCCGCTTGGGACGCGTCGGCGCCGCGGCGAGCTCGGCCGGACGCACCTGCGCCACGCGGCCCGCGACCACCATCGCCGCCCTCTGGATGTGCGCCTTCAGATCCGCGTCGTTCACCAGTGCCCGAGCCCTCGCCACCGCTCCACGCGCGTCCGCCGCCACGACCGGCGATTGCCCCGGCTCGTGTCCGACCTCGCGCACTGCCACGCCCCGACCGAAGATCCAGCCCGTCGTATAGAACGTCGCCTGGATTCCCGCCTTCAGCGAGCCGGCCCGCGCGGTTTCAACTGTAACGGAATCGCCCGCCGTCAGGGCGACCGGGCCCGGCTTCTCGATCACCTGGTCGACCCGCACCACGACCGTCCGGGGCGATGCGGGGACCTCGGGGACCGCGACGGCGCCGACCTGCGAGACGGTTCCGATAAAGATGATGTCGGACTGCTTCACGAGTGCCGCCCGGCTCATCTGGGCGACCGCGGCTCCAGGAAACGAAAGCGCGACCGCGAGGAGCATCGCTGACCGAATGTGCATGGGACCCTCACTGCGACCGTCTGTCGTCATGGCAGGACCGGGACGCTGAAGAAGAACGGATCGATCGAGACCGCCAGCGGGGCACCCGAGCCGTCGAGTAGCCGATGAGTGGGGAAGTCCACTCGCCGTTGATACACCACGCCTTGCGGAAAGTTGGCGGAATCGGGCGTGTTGTTCGCGGAGAATATACCTAGGAACTGGTTTCCGCGGGTGAGCAGGCAGTTGTAGTCGCCGATGTACGGCAGGAACTGGAACGCCGGCGTCGTGGCCGGGACGGTGGCGAGGACGACGTCCTGGTGCGTCGCGAAGCCGTCGCGGGACTGCTCCAACCGGGTGACCCACCGGCTGGTGCTCGCCGACCCGGTCACCTGCTGATACAAGAGACCGACCGTGCCGTTGGTCGAGACCGCCAGGCTTGCATCGGTGGCGTTCGTCAGCGTGCGCAGGTCGCCGCTCCAGGTCGCGCCGCGGTCGGTCGAGCGCCGCACATGCACCGTATAGATGTCGCCCGTCCCGACCCGGTCGGCCCATGCCAGGTACACGTTGTCGCTGTGGAGCGCGTCGACGGCGATCGACAGCGTGGAGCCGATGCGCTCCTGCCCCAGCGTCGGCGCGTTGGACCAGGGGATGGTCACGTGGGTCGCGACGAGGCGGCCGGGGAGGTGGTCCGACGGGTCGACCAGGTCGCGGAACGGGGTCGCCCCCGTCGCGCCGCTGTCGTCGCGCACCACGACGACGTCGCTCGTGACGTCCGCTCCCGCGTTCGAGCGCCACCCGAAGTACGCGACGTACACGGTGTGATCCTGTGCCACGGCGGGCCGGATGGACGGACCATTCTGCCCCGCGGTGTTGCGGGTTTCGATGCGCCGGGGCGTATAGGTCGTGCCCCCGTCGAGCGAGACGTCGACGGTCGCGGTGCGCCCGTCCGGAGCGTCGAAATCATTGAGGCCGATATACACGCGATCGGCGTTGCCGACGGCGCTGCTGCGCACGAAGGGCTGATCGATGTCGGCGCGGAACCCTTGCAGCGTCATGGTCGCGGGCGATAAGAAGTCGTTCGCCTTGAGCTCGTTCAAGGGGAAGTCGGGCGCCTTCAATATCCCTGCGTACAGCACCGGTGGGGTGCCCCCCACGGCGTGGGTGATGTCGGCCGTCATCGACTGGCTGGGGAGGGTGTTGCGCAGCGTCCAGGAGTCGCCTCCATCGTCGGAGACGAAGATGGGCGCCGTGGCGCTCGTGGACCCGCCGGGATTCGGCGTAAAGGCGGAGGCCGCCATGAGCTTCGGGTTCGAGGCGTACAGCGCCAGGAACGGCTCGGCGTCCTGCCAGGTTTCCCCACTCAATGAGAGAGGGATCAAGTCCACGACCCGTCCGCCCGCCGGCTTGGCGGGTGGCTGTGGCACTTCCCGCTCGGCTGCCTTGCAGGCGACACACAGGGCGACTCCGACGGCAAGCACTCTAACCCGCATAACCCACGCTCCCTCTGGCCGCTTTCGCTGCGGCGCGCGGCAGCCGTCAAGATAATGGATCGCGGGTTTATACGTATGCTCACCCGTTTCATCCATCGCCGTGAGCTGCGCGGCGACCACCAGCTTCTCCGTGAGCTGCTCAGCGACCACGACCACCGGTAATCTGACTGTCAGCAACACCACCACGGGCTCGAACATCCCGACGAGCCCCTACACGGTCACCGTGTCGGGGCCGCCCGGAGCGGCGAGTCAGCAGATGGCGCCCAACGGGAGTACGACCTTCACCGGTGTGCCGCCGGCCACCTACACGGTGACGCTCTCGGGGCAGCCGGCGAACTGCACGGTGAGCGACAACAACCAGAGCGTGACGGTGCAGGCCGGGCAAACGGCGAACGTGTCGTTCACCGTGAGCTGCACGGCCACGGCCACAACCGGCGATCTCACGGTCACGACCTCCACCACAGGCCAGAACATCCCCGCGACCTACACGCTCAACTTCTCGGGGCCAGCCGGCTCGGGGAGCCTATCGATCGCCTCCAACACCAGCATGACCTTCTCGGGGATCCCATCGGGCGACTACACGCTCGAGCTCGACGTCGGCGCGACCTGCACCGTGGCCGCCCCGAACCCTCGAACGGTCACCGTGCCCCCCAACGGGGCGACGTCGACCACGTTCGCGGTGAGCTGTATGTGAGCGGTGCGGCGACGGCCAGGTGAAGCACCGGCGTCGGCCGGTGTCCGGGGGCGACTCACGCCCTTAATTACCCCCGCCTACCGCCCGGTACAACGCCGCGTACGCCGTGGCCGCGTCGATGCGTCCCTGCGCCAGGCGATCCTGAGCTTCGAGCTCGGTCCGCTCCGCATCCAGCACCTGCAGAAAATCCGTGATCCCTTCGCGGAATCGCAGGCGCGCCAGCTCGGCCGCGCGCTCGCTCGCGGCGCTCGCCTCCTGGAGCCGTTCCACTTGGAGGCGCGCCGCCCGATACCGGGCGAGGCTCGTTTCCATGTCCTCCATCGCGGTGAGGACGACGCGACCGTACTGCGCGCGGGCCGCTTCCTCCCGCGCCTGCGCCGCGTCGACCTCCGCCTTCACCCGCCCCAGGTTGAGACCCGGCCAGGTGATCACTGGCCCGACCGCGTAGCGCAGCGTCCCCTGGTTGCCCACCGCATTGAATTCGGGCGCGGCATAGCCAGCGGTTCCCCCGATGGTGAGGCGCGGCAGGTAGCTCGCCTTGGCCGCTCCCACCAGCGCGCCCTGCGCCGCGGCGAACCGCTCGGCCGAGGCCACGTCGGGCCGGTGGCGAACCACCGCGTCCGGCGTCCCGATCGACGTTATCTCAGGGAGCAGCGGCAGCTGCCCGCTGTGCTCGAGCTCCCGGGCCACCGCGGTGGGTGAACGGCCGACCAGCGTACCGATGCGGTACTGAGCCGCCGCCACTTGAGCCTCGCGGCCGGGAATCGAGGCCAGCGTCGAGCTCAGCTGGGCCTGCGCCCGCTCGGTATCGAACGCGCTGCCGCGCCCCGCGTCGAGCCGCTCCTTCGTAAGGTCGAACGTGCTGCGCTGGTTCTCGGCGTTCCGCCGGGCCACTAGGAGCTGCTCCTGCGCTCCCCGCAGCTCGAAATAGGCACGGGCCACCTCGGCGGTCAGGGTCACCTGCACGTTGCGCAAGTCTTCCTGGGCCACGTCCGCCAGCGCGCCCCGCGCCTGAACGGTATGGCGGATGCCGCCGAACACGTCCAGGTCCCAGGAGGCATTCACGCCGGCGTCCCACACATTCTGGTCCGGGAACGCGCCGAACGAACCGGGGAAGCTCGCACTCGACAGCCGTTGCCGGGAGTAACCGGCCGCGAGCGTCGCCGATGGCGTCAGGTCCAGCACGCTGCGCACCCGGTCCGAGCGGGCGGCGCTCACCCGCGCCCGCGCCGACCGAACGTCGAGGTTACCGCGCAGCACCTCGCCGACCAAGCGGGACAGCGTGGTGTCGCCCAAATGGTCCCAGTAATCAGACGAGACCGCGGGCTCGTCCTGCGTTCCCCCTCTCCCTGAGGGAGAGGGGGACAGGGGGTGAGGACTCTCGGGAGAGGTGGTCGCGGGCTGAGGATCCCCCGTCGTTTCCCGGAACGCCTGCGGTGGCCGTACCGAGGATGATCGGTAGCCCGGGGCCGTGGCGCATCCGTAGAGCGCAACGAACGCCAGACAACCATAGAGCATTGCGCTACGCATGAGCCACCTCCCCTACCATTGCAAGTGCTGGTTCGAGAACGAGACCTTCACTCTCGGCTTCCGTTTCGGGACGGTGCTCGGCTGCGATGAACGAGTAGAAGACGGGGACCACGAATAGCGTGAACAACGTCCCCACCGTCATGCCCGCCACCAGCACGGTCCCGATGCTGTTGCGCGCCGCCGATCCCGGCCCGGTGGCGAACACGAGCGGCAGGTGTCCGAAGACGGTTGCCGCCGAGGTCATGAGCACGGGCCGCAGCCGTGTGAGCGATGCTTCACGCAACGCGGCCAGCTTCGCCACGCCCTGCGACTGGAGCGTATTGGCGAACTGCACGATCAGGATGCCGTTTTTCGCTATCAGTCCCACCAGCGTGATCAACCCGACCTGGGAGTAGATGTTGA
>WNGP01005543.1_pt1 | contig 10538 bp, 13 predicted proteins | sample 5407671 | NCBI WGS metagenome assembly WNGP01 (sample SAMN13153381, study PRJNA577476) | soil metagenome | isolation source: 40 cm soil or saprolite under Garry oak tree replicate 2 | place: USA:California | collected 2016-06-15
TTCCCCCTGTGGTACGCGCAGGAGGTGGAGCACGTCCGCCAGGACGTGACCGTCGTCAACCTGTCGCTCGCGAACACCGACTGGTATGTGCGGCAGCTGCAGCGGCGACCGCTCGCCACGTTCGACTCGACGCAGGCGCCGGCGATCTATCGGGGCCGCGCCTGGCCCAAGCCCACCGGCAAGCTGCTCAGCTTCTCAGACGCCTACGTGCAAGACTCGCTCCAGCCGGTGTATTGGCTGGGCGAGCAAAAGACGTATGCGAACCTGGGTGGAGTGACGGTCACGCTCGATCCCCAGCAGCTCGGGCGCCAGTATCTCGAGCGCGCGGACGTGATCGTGCTTCAGGCGGTGAAGGACCAGCTCGGCCGGCGGTCGATTTACTACTCGCGCACGGTGGGCCCGTATGCCGATCAGTTCGGCCTCACCGGGTCCTTGGAGGGGCAAGGGTTTGCGCGCAAGCTGCGCCCGCAACCGCTCGCCGAGACGGACAGCATCAAGCTGCTGCCGGTGTTCGGCTTCGTGAACCTGCGGCGCACCGAGGCGCTCGCGTTCGGCGTGTATCACGCGGACGCCGCGGCGCGGCACCGCCCGCGCGGCTGGGTGGACCGGCCGTCGGAGGGGATCCTCGCGACCTACGGGCTCCTGTATCAGTCGCTGTCGCAGGCGCTGCGGACGACCAAGCCGGCGGTGGCGAACCGCGCGCTGCTGCTCGCCGACTCGGTGTTCAAGAACACGAGCTACGGGTACATCCCGCCGGCCGATCGTTGACCGGCGCGCGGGCGGTCGGCTAGGTTTGCCTCCAGTTGGGAGGGCTAGACCTAACTGGTAAGGCGGCGGTCTTGAAAACCGGCCTCGCTATGCGGGCAGCCCCTCGCTCAGAGTGCGCTATCGCTTCACGTTGCAAACGGACAGCGGATTACGAATCCGCCGCCGGTCGGGACATTTCGCCGCGCGCCTCTGGTCTTCGGTATCATGTGTCACACTGGCTTCCTGGCGACGCGCCAGCGACACGGTTGTGCAGAGCCATCCTCATGCACCGGAAACGGACAGGCGATACGTGTGGTCGCACGCGCGCATAGCTGTTTCCGGCGTGGTGCGCCCACCCTGCGTCACCGGCGGTTGCGTCACGTGCCACCCTGAGCGTTCTAAGCGCGCGCGATGGCCGTCACGGTGCGCGCGGACCCACAGGCCCCCGGCAGTCCCTACTGGGACTTGTGGATCTGTATATTGCCGCTGCGCAGAGTACCGCCCTCGGGCGGCCCAGCGTCTACGGTGATGGTGAACGTATCGTTGGTTCCCGGCTCCCCATTGTCGGTCACGTTGACGGTGAAGGTGCATGGCGCATCGTTCTTGACGCAGGTGCCGCCCAACATGGCCGTGTTGCCATCGATCACCAGCGTCGTAAGGGTCACGCTGTGGACGTTCGCCCCACGCGCGTTATTGACGTACTGGAGGTCTCCGCCGACAGGCCCCGTGGCCGTCTGCGCCTGTACGACGAAACCGAAGGTCCCACTTCCTCCCGCGACGTTAATCGCGCCCCCTCCTGTCACCTTGCCAACAGATAGGGGCGGCGGGAGAATGACGACGGTGGCCTGGCCAACCCCTGCGGCGCCGTCGTCATCGGTCACGGTCACCGTGACCGAGTAGGTGCCCACTGTACCATAGACATGGCTGAGTTGAAACGTCTTCCCCGACAGCGCCAGCGCCTGCGTTGCTGAACCGTCTCCATAGTTCACGGTCGCGGTCCAGGTGTCCTGGCCAGGATCAGCGAAGGAGCCCGAGCTGACGAAGCTCTGGCCCAGGACTATGGTGGCCCCGTTGATGGGACTCACGCTGGGCGCGACGTTCGAGATCGTCGCAGTCGTGCTGGCCACGTTGCTGAGCCCGATGGCATTGCTGACGGTGAGAGTCACGGTGTACGGTGTGCTCTGGTCATCCGCGTAGGTATGAGTCGGAGTCGCGCCAGTCACTGCTGCGCTGCCGTCACCAAAATCCCAGGAGTAGGTCAGAGCGAGGCCACCGGGGTCGGAAGAGCCAGTGCCGTTGAAGGCCACCTCCGCGCCCTCGTTCGCCGCGTACGGCCCGCCCGGATTGGCGACGGGAGGCAGGGGGGGCGGAGGGGTGGTCGGCAGCAGGGGGCCGAGCGGCGAAGGCAGACACGTGCCGTCCGCGTTCGTGACCTTTATAACGCGATCGCTCTGCGTCGCATACAGGCAACCGTCGGGGCCCACAGCCACAAAGTCACCGCGGCTGCCTCCGGTAAAGATGTCGGTGAACGTCGGCGGAGTTGTAGTGCGGTCGACCTTGGTGATAATCCCGCCGTTTCGGTTGATGTACAGGAATGGCGTGCCTGGAGTGGCCGAGAGCGCCATCCCATCCCCGTCACTGAAGGGAAAGCCAATGATGGTCACGGCGCCTGGCGTAGCTGAATTCGTGCCGGCGATTTCTGCTAGCCTGCCGCGGCCCGACCCGAAAAGCGTCCCGTCCGCGCCAAACGCGATCCCGTCCACGGCGACGTTGATCGAAGGGTAGGGGACAACCGTTCCCGGCCCACTGGCGAAATCGGAGATCCGAAAGACGGTTGAGAAAACATTCGAGACGAACAGGTCACCGCTTAGCGGGTCTGTCGCTAGGCCGGTGGCGAAGGTCATACCGGAGGCGACGGTCCGGATGATCGTCCCATTAGAGGGGTCGAGCTGCACCAGGTCACCCGAAGACTGCCGGGCAAGGAAGAGGCTCCCATCCTTTCCAAAGGTCAGGCCCGCCGGAAGGCCACCGATCGGCGTTGCGTTGACCTGCGTCGCCGTAGAAGCAACGCCGCCTCCCGACCCGAATTTGTACAAGAACCCAGTCGCGTAATCCCCAACGAACAAATTCCCGGTTGCGTCAAAGCCCAGGCCAATTGGGCCGATACCGGAGTTCGGAAAGGCGGTAGCGAAGTCGGTCACCGCAAAGCCGGGGGCGGCGGTGCCCAGCGCCGAGATCTTGGGTCGCGTCGGGGCGGGTGAAGCGCCATCATCACAGGCGTTCAGCCAACCAGCCAGGGCCAGGATGAGGAACCCGACTCGTGGAGACAAGGACTGGTTCGACTTCATGTGAGACCTCCTGTTTGCTACCGTCGACCATTTCATGGGCCAGTCCTCTCTCCGATGCGTGTGAGCCCGGCCCGGCGCGATCAAGTCGCCCTCCCGGTCCGCCTGGAGCACCAAAAAGCAAGAACCGGCCGCGTGGGTGCTCCCACTCAGCCGGTTTCGCGATTGGCTCCCCTCGAGGCATGGGCGACCCGCACGACATCTCGCCTCGGGGTTCATGGCACCTGAGTGGCACGAACATGCGGGCCGGTACGGGGCACCGCAAGGTGATCGGGCGTGCCGGACTCTACCCAGACTAGCAGGCGCACGACGGCATCGAGCGCGTGCCACCTCGACGCGGTGGCGAGCTACTGACGCGCTGGCCCGAGCGCGACGGCGCCCGATCTGGGGGCTATGGAAGGTCGGTTGGCCATCCTACGCTCCGTAGAGGACACGCGCTAAACTTGAAGTCAATCTTGGGCATCGAACGTGATATTGGATAGAGGAGCGAACAGTGAAGCTAACGGTAGCGAACAGCAAAGAGTTTGGGCGGCTGCTCGACGGGCTCGGAGACGATGTCGTCGACGCTGCGATCCACTTTCGCCTACACAAGGATCTACGGGAATCGGTCAAGAACTTCGAGCGCGAGCTGAACCAATCACCGGCATTCTGGTCCCTCACGTTCGGCGCGCATATCGACGCCACGCGCTCAAGGCTTTTCCGCGTGTATGCCAGCACACGGACACCCTCTGCTTGCGAAACCTCCTCGGCACGATTCGTGAGAATCTCGACCTCTTCGGCGCGGGGTCAGGTGCCTCGTCTCTTGACGTCATCGACCGGGGCGCTCGGCCACCCGACCTTTTGCGATCCTCGCGCAGGATTTGGCGCTCGTGATTCCGAGCGACCCCTTGGTGAAGACGCTGGTTGCGCTTCGAGGTAATCTGTACGCGCACCGGAACGCCAAGAACGTGGCGCAGGCATCAGCTATGACTCGCTGGAGCACGCGTGGGGGCGGGCGCGCAAGCGCACGAAGCTCACGGATCGGCTCACGCACGACTTGCGACGCACCGAAGCTCGCGACTTCCGACGCGCGGGGGTCTCCGAGGACGAGATCATGAAGCTCTGCGGCTGGAAAACACGGGCGATGTTCGACCGCTACAACATCATCGACGAAGCCGATCTCGCCTCGGCTGTGGCGAAGCGGTTCTCACCTGCTAACGGCACAGTTACGGCACAAGAACGGGCTTCCTGCCAGGGCGCTGCCGCGTAAGTTCCGTAGTAGCAATCGGGAGGGCTAGACCTAACTGGTAAGGCGGCGGTCTTGAAAACCGCTGGGCGCAAGCCCGTACAGGTTCGAGTCCTGTGCCCTCCGCTAAGTCTCGTAACACCTTGCGGCCCCGGCTTCATCGAGTGCGCCCGCGCCCAGCTTCCCGTTCTGAGCCGCCGCCATGGTCGGTACACAGGCCCGCGAAGCGAAACGTGCTGGATTCAACTGGGAGGGATTCCCTTGGAGCAAGTACCGCGAGGAACTCGCCATCGCTCAATATCACGTCGTCGCAATCTGGGGAGCTGTGACTGCGGGGCGCGTTACGTAGAACTTCCCTCGTCAATCCGTGTGCGGATTATGCAGCGTGTGGATTATGCTGCGTGGCCTGCAAGAATTGCCCGCGTCACGCCGATCTATCCCGACACTATATCCTGCAGGCCAGCGAGTATTTAGGGCACAGCGGTGCAAGACCTTGGGCGGGGATTATCTTGCAAGGCAAGTCGGGTTTGAGGAGTCCGAGAACTACGTATACTATGAGTTAGACAGCGCGGTGAATATCATGACTAGGGAGTTGGCTCTCTTGATGGTCGCGGTTCCAGCCGCGCTTGCGGGGCAGGGACCGTTCACGTTGCCCGGCGACTCTCTGGTTCCCGGAACGTATACTATCCGCATCTGTCGGGCGTCCTGTGGTTCACTGACCGATTCCACGGTTCTTGTTGTTGGAACTGTCGTGCTCCTCCTTAAGCCAGTGCCACGGCGCCTACTCTCATCTCCCATCCATGCGGACTACTATCATCCGTATCTGAATGCGTGCTTCGACTTGAAGACGGTCAGACCGAGCGCTTATACCCATGCTGGCATTTTCCAACGAGGCATGGTGGGATGGGATCGCGATCCAAGGGATTCGCTTGTGCAGTTCAGTCTCTACTGGTCACCTGACGCGCGTTACTGGGTGAAGGTGCGAGCGACGGGTACGGAACTTCGTGGCCACGGCCAATCCCAAGGTTACGGCAGTGGGCCTGCTGTCGACTCTGTATACGGGTGGCGGGTGGGCCCGCCCGATCAGGCGACGTGCATAGCAGCTGCAAAGGAGTAGCGTTTCGCTGCGCGCTGTCTAACAAGCGCTTGAAGCTGGCGGCGCGCGTAGATTGCGGAATGAATTTTTCTTCAGCGCGCCGCAGCTTAAGCGCGATCCGTTAGGCTGCCGCAACTGGATGACGACGCGAGCCCGACGTGCTATTCGTCTTGGATCCGCCGCCGGTTACTGGGCGGCTGGCATCGGACTCTTTACAACCGCTGCTGAGTTCGGGCGGACGATTCTCGACAAACCATGGATTCTCCCGGCGGGGGTCTCAGGTTCATTCATAATTTGGTTCGCTCTTGTCGCCAGCCTCGCGTACGCCTTCCCACCCTCGACAGAGGAGCTCACGACGAGGACCGACTTTCCAGGCGCGGGCAGGGTCGTGTGGCCTTTGGTTCTCGTCTTGGTCGCCGCCACGGTCTATCTGGTCATCGCGTATCGATGAGGGCGATTGAACGCGGCAGCCTAACATGCGCTTGAAGCTGACGGGCGGTGATCGCTTTAAGGGAAGCGGAGTATTTGCGCCCTGGCGGGTGCGGACTGTCGTCCGCTACTCTTGCGCCGGCGGGCGCGTCGCCCGCAGCTTAAGCGCGATTCGTTAGGCCGCTGCAAAATGACTCTGGTTAGCCTTCATAACGCCCTCGGTCTCCTGGCCACCGCGTCTTCTCTGTCGGCGTTGCGACCACCAGCGCAAGAGCTAGAACATTTGACGATCTCTTAGCTCGGCTTCCCGATCCTTATCTCACGCTTGAAAGATCTCACGCTTGAAAGCCCACCATGTCTAAACGCCTCTCGTTGTCGGAGGCCTCATGACTCGCCACCAGTTCGACGCGTTCAGTCTTGCTCTGAGTCTGCTCGCCTGCACGGCGGGCTGCGGCTTCATTGGCCCGTACCACCCGGATCCTCCCTGCCTTGGAAATTGGGGCGGTTGCACGGGACAGGATCAAGAACAGGGTTACCACGTTGTTGTGACACCTGCAGTGGACTCAATCCACGTCGGCCAAGAAATCGCCCTCAGGGTGAAGAAGCTGCCCCCGCACAACGACCCGAACTATGGGACCGGCGTGTACTGGACGAGTAGCGAAACGAGCATCGCGACAGTGGACTCTGGCTTCGTCCACGGGACGGCACGCGTGCGAGCCAAGAGAGTCGGTGCCGCCCTGATCCTCGCGAATGTCGCTGGCTGGATTGGCAACGCGTCGATTGTAGTTGTGCCTGAGAAGTGAATTCTCATGCAGCGGCCTAACATGCGCTTGAAGCTGCCGGGCGCTCGCGAGTAGGGAGGAATTGCGTTGCCTCGCTGGCCAGCCTTTTTATCTGCGCCTCCACCGCCTTGCGCCTGCGGGCGTTGCGCCCGCAGCTTAAGCGCAATCCGTTAGGCCGACACGGAGGTCGAGGTCGTGAGAATCTCACAGCTGCGCGACCGCGTTGGTCGCTCCGTCCTCGGTCTCTTGGGGGCTGCGATGATCATCGGTGGCGCCGGAACTCTCGGCTGGCACGCTACCGGCTCGCGACTGTTCGACGTCATCCGGGGACTCGGCGTACTCGGTGCGGGCTTCTGGCTTCTTAACATTGCACGCACAGGTAAGGTGCCGGGTCGGGGGGATCCAAGCGCGTCTCTGTGAAGCGTCGGCCTAACATGCGCTTCAAGCTGGCAGGCCTATCGAGATGTAGGGAATCGGAGTGTTTGTGCCCTGGCGAGCACCGTCTATCGTTCATCAACAGTCGTGCCGGCGCCTTGGCTGCCCGCAGCTTAAGCGCGATCCGTTAGGCGGCGTCGTGCCACCCCGTGACATCGATGTTTTGGCCTCCGAATCGGAGATCCTTGAGATAATTCGGCTCTTTGGCCCACCCAGGTGCCAACTGCTCCTAGTCGATTCGGTAATGGAATGGTCAAATAGCGTCGGAATCCCTGAAGACGATCCCTTCAGAGCAGCGAGGGCGCTTGTCCAACAACCGGGTGATGTGCCAACCATCGTCATGCTCAAGAACATCTCGGAAGCCATTCAGGGATCGATCACAGGTTTACTCCTATTTCGAGGCTTCGGGGACGACGCGGACCGCCTCCAGGATTCAGCGATATTCCTTGAACACCTCGTGCTTCACGAGATTGCTCATCTTGTTCTCGAGAATCCTTCAGAGTCAGATTGCGATGAGTGGGCGTTCGAGAGGTTGGCTGAGCATCCCAGGATTTCGTCCGGGGACGCCGCCTAACAAGCGCTTGAAGCTGCCGGGCGCTCGAGTGGGAAGAATTGCGTTGCCTCGCCGGCGAGCCTTTGTTTCTGCAGTTACACCGCATTGCGCCGGCGACCATTGCGCCCGCAGCTTAAGCGCGATCCGTTAGGCAGCAGCCACTAATGGCGATCTGACGTGTTCAGCGAGTCCGCCGAGCTCTACGATCTGATCTACTCGCGCTTCAAGGATTACCCAGCCGAGACCCGCCAGCTTGCAGAACTGCTGGGTAAGGTTCACGGGCGATGCCGCACCATACTCGATGTGGCCTGCGGCACCGGCGAACACGCGCATCTCCTCGCTACGCATCACGGCTTCGAGGTTGACGGCCTGGATCTCGACCCCGCCTTCGTTCGGATTGCCCGTGCCAAACATCCGACCGGTCGATTCCACGAAGCGGACATGGTCGACTTTCACCTGGGTAGGCAGTACGACGCGGTTATATGCTTGTTCAGCTCCATCGGGTATCTGCGGACCCTGGCGCAGGTTAGTCGAGGACTGGAGTGCTTTCGCGAGCACATCGTCGACGATGGCGTCGTGATCGTGGAGCCGTGGTTCACGCCCGAGGCCTTGCAACCTGGTTACACAAACACGCGAACGGTCGAGACCCAGGGGCTCCGGATCGTTCGGGTGAGCCACACGGAGCTCGATGGCCGGTTGTCGCGCCTCCGGTTTGACTACGAGATCGACGGGCCGGACGGAAGCCGTCGTGCCAGCGAGGTGCATGAGCTCGGTCTTTTTACCACCGACGAGATGCTGCGGAGTTTCGAAGCAGCTGGGCTGCTGGCCGAGTACAAGTCGCGGGGTCTCTACGGCCGTGGCTTGTATGTTGCGAAGGCTGCTGCCTAACAAGCGCTTGAAGCTGCCGGGCGGTGAGCGTTCTAGTGGAAACGGAGTGTTGTGCCCCTGACGGGGCACGGACTTCGTCCCGCCGCCTTGCGCCGACAGGCGAGTCGCCCGCAGCTTAAGCGCGATCCGTTAGGCGAACACACGACCGTCGAGAACGAGCCGATTCCCTTGAAGCCCATACCTGTATTCCTCGCCACCTGGGTCTTGGCAGGCCTCGGTGCCGTGGTCGGTTCCATCCTTGGCAGCGCAGCCGGGAAGCCCGGACTGTTTGCCGGAGCGGGCGTCGGAGGCGTGTTCGGAGTCGGGGCTGCGGTTGTCGTGTTCACCAAGGTGCAATGGCTTGCGTCCGAGGATCGCGGTGGCGCCTTCGTTGGCGGAATTGTCGGATTCGCGGTCGCCGCTCCCTTTGCGGTGACGAATCTCCATACTCCCATGACACCCGTTCTGACCTGTGCGCTCGCCGGTGTCGGCCTGCTCTTAGGTGTAGGAGTGGTGCGCGGTTGGCGGCGAAGCTCTTGAGCGCGTGTCGCCTAACAAGCGCTTGAAGCTGGCGGGCGGTGATCGCTCTAAGGGAAACGGAGTGTTGTGCCCCTGGCGGGGCACGGACTTCGTCCCACACCCTTGCGCCGGCGGGCGAGTCGCCCGCAGCTTAAGCGCGATCCGTTAGGCCGCCACATGCGTCGATGCTACCTCGAACACAAGCGTCTCTGCTAAACCCGTTCATCGTCGCCGGTACGGCGACTGTATTCGCCGCTGCGTACGCAGTCATCGGGGCGGCGCCTCAGGGGCTCGTGAGGTTGTACATCACCTTTGGCCCGATCCTCTCGTTGATCGCCTGGACTACCGCTGATCTTCAGCACACGGATTTCGCCTCCATCTACGATTGGGGCTTGCTGCAATGCCTCGCGTGGCCCATTCTGATCCCGTGGTATCTCAAGCGTCGTTACGGGAGGGGGGCGTGGCCGCTGCTCGGCGTTTTCGTACTGTTGCTCCTGGTTCCGCGGCTGGCCGCTCGTATTCGCCCGTCTTCATGACACGCGGCGCCCTAACAAGCGCTTGAAGCTGCCGGGCGCTCGGGCGGGAAGAATTGCGTTGCCTCGCCGGGAAGCGCTTTTGTCTGCGGGTTCGCCGCCTTGCGCCCGCCAGCATTGCGCCCGCAGCTTAAGCGCGATCCGTTAGGCGGCACACGGTGTTCGTGCGCTTGTCAGCGGACGCGTTCATTGGCTCAGCGCGATGAAGCAGCGCGACCTCAACCGGCTATTCAACACCACTCCCACTGCGGGCGCTTGGCGGTTCTCGAACATCGAGGTGTAGTCGGACGAAATGATCTCTTATGAAGCGCGTGGTCATACTCGGTCGCGGAGCAGCCGGGAAGTCGACGCTTGCGCGGCAGTTGGGCGAGATCGCGGGCCTGCCGGTGGTGCAACTCGATAAGATGTTCTGGCGATCCGGCGTGTTCCCTACTCCCCGTGTTGAGTGGATCCAGTTGCAGCAAAGACTCATTGAGGAGAAGGAAGAGTGGGTCCTGGATGGTGATCTTGGTCCGTACGATGCCGTCGAGGTGCGGCTGCGAGCGGCGGATACGATCATTCTGCTGGACTTCTCGCTCTTCCGATGTGCGTTACACGCCTTCCGCAGAGCCCCCGAACGCGCCGACTTCTGGCGCTGGGTTCTCCTCTATCGTCGCGAAAGCGTGCCCCGTCTCACGGATGCGATTTCCCGAAATGCCCCGAGTGCCACTGTGCATATCCTTCGCACTCCTAAGGCTGTTACAGAGTTCCTTGCCGACGTAGGCGGCCAATCGCGGATTGCCAGGTGACGCCGTTGAGGTGCCGAGTCGTGATACATAAGAGCGTTTCTCCTTGGTAGGTCCGTAGCTCAAATTGGTACAGCACCGTGGGTGCCGCCTAACAAGCGCTTGAAGCTGGCGGGCGCTCGGGTGAGCAGAATTGCGTTCCCTCGCCTGCGGGCTCGATCGGCGGGTCAGCCGCCTTGCGCCCGCAGCTTAAGCGCGATCCGTTAGGCAGATACGACCTCA
>WNGP01007198.1_pt1 | contig 10537 bp, 14 predicted proteins | sample 5407671 | NCBI WGS metagenome assembly WNGP01 (sample SAMN13153381, study PRJNA577476) | soil metagenome | isolation source: 40 cm soil or saprolite under Garry oak tree replicate 2 | place: USA:California | collected 2016-06-15
GAGCCGCGCCCGGCGACGATCTCCGCTCTTCCATTCGAAAGTAAATCGAGCGTCGCGAACTCCTGGAACACGCGCACCGGATCGGCCGCGCTCAGGACGGTGACGGCGCTCGTTAGTCGTATATTGCGGGTGCGGGCCGCGGCAGCGGCGAGAATCAAGGTTGGCGCCGAATCGAGGAATTCGCGCCGGTGGTGTTCGCCGATGCCGAATACATCGAGGCCTACCTCGTCAGCGAGCGTGATTGCTTCAAGTAACTCACTGAGATGTCGTGCCGGATCGACGGCCCGACCGGCCGCGTCAACGGTTGCCGCTACGAAACTGTCTACGCCGATCTCCATGTGTTGGTGATTCTTGTTCAAGCTGCAACCCGCTGTTGGAAGAGACCGGCGAAGGCGGAGCGGACGCTCAGAAACACGACGATCCATAGCACCGTCACGACGAGAGCCAGAGGCAGACCGCTCGGAAGCATTAATATGTGAATGAGAAGAATATTGACGATGATCGGCGCGAGTAGCGTCAGCGCGAGTGGGACGTAGCGGTTGACCAGGAGCAGGACCGCCGAAATGATCTGGAGCAGAAATATCGGGACCAGATAATGGGAAACAAAGAGCGCCCCGACGAACTGGCCGGCCGTTCCGGAGGGCGGCGAGCTGGGAATGAAGTGGAGGAAGCCATTCAGTCCAAAGACGAGAAAGATGAGACCAAGAAGGAAACGGGCGATGACAGTAATAATTTTCATGTTAGTATCGTTTGTTTGATATACAGTATATTGACATAAATACAATCTATGTCAATATAAAATTGGAATGAGGCGGAAAAAAACAACCCCAGGGCAAGATTCCACCGGCGTGCATGTCTGGCTTGTTTTCATGAAAGCCTTTCAAGCGCTGTTCCCGCACGCGGCGGAGAGCATCGAGCGGACAGAACTGGGCGACTCTGATTTCCGCGTCCTGGAAGTCCTCCTGCATAAGGGCCCGCTTCCGGTCAATACGATTGGCCCGAAGGTCTGGCTCACTCCCGGATCGATCAGTGTGGCCGTCGATCGGCTGGTTAAAAAAGGGCTCGTGTCGCGCAAGGACCACCCGGACGACCGCCGCGTGCGCCGGGTTGAACTGACCCCCAAAGGACGAGCGTTGATTACCCGCGGATTTGGCGAGCACGCCGCCGCGATGGAAGATGTGGCCGGCGTCCTTTCAAAAAATGAGCGGCTGACATTGCTGCGGCTTTTGAAAAAATTGGGGAAACACGCGGCCGACACTCGCAAGTAAAACACGAATGGCCAGAAGAGATCAGGCCTGCGACGAGTAACCAGAAACGAATCGACTTATGAACAAGCACGCAATCACCGCCGCCCAGCCTATCTCGCCGATACCGCCCGACGATCTGCAGCGAAACTTGATGCTCGCGCGGCCTAACGAGGACCAGAGTTTGCCTCACATCGCACTGATGGGAGACACCTACACGATTCTTTTGTCGGGCGATGACACCCATGGGCGCTATTGCCTTATCGATATGATGATTCCGCCGGGCGGAGGGCCAGGCCCGCATCGGCATGACTTTGAAGAATCGTTCACAATCCTCGAAGGCGAGATCGAAACCAACTTCCGCGGCAAGCAATCCGTCGTGCGCGCGGGGGAAACCATTAACATTCCGGCGAACGCGCCCCATTCTTTTAGGAACGTGTCTCAGGATCCCGTGCGGCTGCTATGCATTTGCGCACCAGCCGGACAGGAGGAGTTCTTCACACAGGTCGGCATCGCCGTGGCGTCCCGGACAACCCGTGCACCCAAGCTCGATGAAGCCGCACAATCTGAGTTCATCAAGAAGGCGCAAGAGCTCGCGCCCAAGTACCGGACGGAACTGCTGAAACCTACTTCGGAGCTACCGCCAGATTGAATGTCGCCGCCGTGTGCGGTAACATTAGATCGTGACTGCTGAACAGATCATCGAAGAGATCAAGCGTCTCGATCCGAAAGATCAGTTGGGTGTTATTCGATTTGCCTATCAACTCGATGCGGAAAGAAAACTTTCCGGCAAAGAATTGTCGAATCTCGCTGCGCGCATGACGGAGACCGACGATCCTGCGGAGGCAGCGATAATTCGAGAAAGCATCGTTCGCGGCTTCTACGGCCGCCAGCCAGCGAACAATGCCTAAAATCCGGCGGCAAAATCTTCCGCCCGCTCTGCTACATCATCTCCTCGACCGAATCCGTTCGCGCGAGATTTCGGCGGATCAACTGGGATTGTTTGCCGAGTGGCTCGACACCGAACCCGAGGTGCCCAATGAGAAATGGTTCAAACGTCTCCCGGCAATGACTGTCTGCGGGCAAGGCGATCTGGTGAAGACGTTCCTAACTGCACAACAGCTTCCCATCGGCAAAGAAATTTTCTGATCTCTGACCTCTGATCTTTGCCTGCCGCGCCGTAGCCTTGGCGAAGGCGGGACTTTCCTGGCTTGGCTGGCAAACGCCTGCTCTTTCGTCCGCTGACGGGCACGACGGAAGTGGATTCCGTCGGCATCGCCCGCGCTTCACAGGGCGACGTTACACCCGCCGGAGAAAAATTTTGCGAAATCTTACGGCAATTCACAGATTCGAGCAGAACTTAGGACTGACCCGCATTCTTCTATTCCGCCACTAATACATTTAGTGGGCATTATGCTGAATTACCCTCGACCTTTCTGGGCGCATTGACCATATGAGTATTGGCGACCAACCGACACAGGACGACGTAGATTCGCTGGCCAGCTTCGTCGAAGCAGTCGCGGAGCTCGACTCGGAGCCATTTTTCAGCCGTGACGAGCCACGAAAGTTGTCAAGTTCCGGCGATAAATTCACGTACCACCTCGGCGATCGATTTCATTTCCGGTCGGCGCTAATCACTTTCCGACGGATATGGATGAAAGGCGATGCCGAGAATTTCGAGCACGTGTGTAACGTGATCTGGAAATTTACGCCGCCGCCTCCAAACACGTTTCTCGCGTTCATTCGTGATTCCATCCGAAAGGAGCTCGATGAGGAGCCGCAGTGGCCTAGGCCAATTAATGTGCAGGCCGAAAGTTAGTAGATTTATGGCTAAACGCAGTATTCGCACACTCTGGACTGGCCGGCGGAGTGAAGCTGCGGCACGAATTCGACGCATTGGTTCAACAATATGGCAACGGACGATTGGAGTTCGCGTTTCGCCAGATCGTCTGGAGCCTCGGAATTCAGTACAAAAACGTTGTCCAGTTGGCAAAGAACCTCCTCGAGACTTGGCGGCGTGACTTCGGACTGCTTCCGAGTTTCAAGCTGGGCTCCGCCTTCGGAAGGAAACGCCGTGAGCGAACCACTGACGGTGATCTGATAATCCGAGAGAGCTCATCCGAGTTCTTTTCAGAGGAAACTTACGAGCAGAGGTTTCATCGTGTTCTCCGGCGGCCTGAATTCAATACGGCGGAAAGCGCACTGAGTATTCTGCAGTTCACCGAACGGGAATTATTGCGCTTTGTGATGAAACACGACTCGTACGCGGGCGTCGTTCGGGAATCGATGTTCGAGCTTACGATCCTCGAAAAGGCACCGCAAAGCCACAGTTCTATCGGTGGGTTCAGGTCGTTCGCAGGTCTCGTTGATGTTCAGTCGAGGTGTCCGGTCCTCTATCTACTCTACTGATACGAACGTCGTCACCGACGCGATTGGACTGGCCATCATTGATCGGCTGCTTGCTGAGTTTAAGGACCAGCTACTTCATTCCTAATGCAATTGTATCGGAGCCGGCTGGTACCGAAATCCTGCGGCAATTGACCCGCACTTCTTCGCGCATCACCAATGTCAAAAGTGAGGGCTGACCCCGTTCTTTCGCATTCTTTCGCCCGCTTTGAAAAAGTTGGCGAGGCTTTGGTTATTCGGTAGTTGAATTTATGCCAATTCCAGAGGCAGCAAAAGCAGCGGCGCAAATGATCCAAGATGCCGCGGCGCGCTCAGCCACGCCGCAGACGCGCTTAATAGCTGGGCCAGGAACGGGAAAGTCAAATACGATCGTCAATAGATTATGCTGGCTTTTGGAGCAAGGCGTTGAGGCAGCCCACATCTTCGTTGTTTCGTTTACTCGTGCTTCTGCAAATGACTTGAAGGAACGCATCGTTACTGCTTGCGAGCAATGCGGTCACGCCGCGGCGGTTACTCATATTCAGGTGAGTACGCTACATTCACTCGCCCTCAGGACGTTGCGGGCTGGCGGTTTGTTAACTCGCTTTCCGACTCCCTACCCACTCGTGCTCGACGAATGGGAACTAGCAAATGTTTTCGACGCCGAGTTCGGCGTGTCGAGTGGTATTAGATCGCTAACGCGCCAGAGAGAAATTCGACGTTATCATGAAGCAATATGGAGTACCGGCGTTCCGGATCCTCCAAATTACATCCCACCAGATCCAGCGATCAACACGCAGGAGGCTAATACATTTGGCGCGTTCCACACTCCACGAACGCAGGCATACGCGTGCGTCCTGCCCGGCGAAATTGTTCGCCAATGTGTCGAGGAAATTAACGCTGGCAATCTCGACGTCGTTGGCCTGCTTCATATGGAGCACCTAATAGTCGACGAGTTCCAAGACCTAAACCCGATGGATTTGCAATTTGTCGATCTAATCATTCAACGCGGTGTCCAAGTATTCCTGGCGGGCGACGATGATCAAAGCGTGTATTCGTTCCGGTTCGCGAATCCTGCAGGGATTCAGCAAATTCCGCAGAAATATCCCGCGGCTGGCCTTCATCAGTTGACGGAGTGTTTTCGTAGCATGTCGAACGTGCTGCATTCCGCCGCGACGCTGATCGCTGCGTTTCCGCCGCAGAATCGAATCGGGAAAAATCTGCATTCGCTATACGAGCAGTGCCAGCCTCCGCCACCTGGCATCATCCATTTGTGGCGATTTCCGACCGGACGTGCTGAAGCGCGAGCAATTGCTGAATCGTGTCGCGACTTGATCGCCAATGGGATTTCGCCAAGGCGCATTCTTATTCTACTTAGTAACCGACGCGCTTTGGGACCGGAAATTACGGCGCAACTCGAAGGAGCGAATGTGCCATTTACCGTCGCGGCGGCCGAGGACTTTCGGGATATGGATATTGGACGACTGCTGTTGTCGATGTTGCGAATCGTCTGTGACGGCAATGACTATGTTGCTCACCGCACGCTGCTCGGTGTGCGCGATGGAGTAGGGGTCGGCACTTGTAATGGAATATGTGAAGCTGTCATTGGCGCGGGAGGCCTTAATTACCGTCGCATCTTCTACGATCCATTACGGGCTGGAGTTTTTTCTGCGCGCGCATTGCGTGCACTCAACGCCGCGCGAAACATTTGCGCACAGATTGCTCAATGGAACAGTGACGACACGATCGGAGCGCGGCGGCAAGAGATTCGAAACATAGTCGACGACGCGGTTGGCCCGGTCGCGGGACAGCAATGGGAAAATTTTTCGGTGGGACTCCCTGATGGAATGACGCTTCAAGAAATGCGTGATTACGTCTGGGCGGATACAGACGAGCAGCAAGCCACGATTTTACAGAGAGTGTATACCCGTCTTGGACAAGAAGTGCCAGACGAGGCAGTTCTACCGGATCGAGTTCGCTTAATGACAATGCATGGTGCGAAAGGATTATCTGCCGGCATCGTTTTCGTACCAGCTCTAGAAGATACGATTCTTCCGGGCACGAAGCGGGTTCCTTATCCTGGATTGGTGTTGGAAGCGGCGCGATTACTTTACGTTTCGATTACGCGCGCGAGAGCGGTTTGCATCATCAGCAACGCCTACCGGAGATTTCTTAACGGAAGGACCGTTGCTCAAGCGCCATCACGGTTTACTGCCAATCTTGGAGGTACATTTCAACAAAGACCCTCGGGATTACAGCCCGCCGAAATTCAAAACATAGTCTCAATGCTCGCGGAAAGTTAGCAGGTGTGCAGACATGATGACGAAGCAAACTCATATCGTAGAAATTCTGAAAGAACGCCTATTCTACCGCCCGCTTACGGCGCGGCGGAAGTCGGGTCCGTCGGCATCGTCCGCGCCACAAAGGGTGACGTGATACCTACTGGAGAAAAATTCCGCGAAACCTTACGGCAATTGGCAGGCACCCGTTCTTGCAAAAGTGAGGACTGACCCATTCTAAACTTTCGAGCAGTTCAACCACGCCTACGCGGCGAACACATAGACTCGAAGGCTCATGTCCTTCGGGTCCACCACCCCGTTTGCCCAGAACTGTTTCGTATTCATCCATTCGTAGGCTTGATGATTACTGTGCATGTAGATGTTCTCGGCGAGCGGAAGCGTGCCGTCACTCGACGGCTCCGCCACGCCGGTGCTCTGAAAGAAGATTCTCCTTCCGTCTTTGTCAGTCAACCCCCCGTAGATGTTGAGCTCCAGCCGACCGTTGGGGAGGAAGCGAACATGATCGACCAACTCCATCTCGGCTTCCATCGTCTCGCCGCGAAACGGGCCGGACGCGTGCATGTTGATGTGCGCCCCCTGCGCAGGGATGGGCTTCCCAGAGACGAACTCCTTGAACGAGTACCCGAACTCTTCCACACGTGTGAAATGGTAGTCACCAAAACCAACGTACGACTTAGTCTTCAGTTGAGTCATCGGGCACGCTCCGGTGAATTCGGTTTTGAGCGCGACAAAAGATAGTTACGTCGAAGCGAGGCGGTCAACTTCTTTTCCACGCCGCTTTCTTTTTCATATCCGAGTTCAATTTGCATGCCAGCCGTCCTTAGCACCGCGTCTGCGGCTTCAGTCAAGGGCAGCACCTCGCTTCCCTTTAACGAAATAACATTACTTTTTCTCAATGTTTTGTTTCACCTTTCTGTTGGTTGGTTGCTTTGACGGACCGCTATGCCTTGATAAATGCGAGCAGGTCGGCGTTGATCGTATCGGGCTCGGTAGTAGGCATGCCAGGAAAAGCAATTGGGGTCGTGTCTAAACATTTAACATTTGTTTATTTGCTCGTTAAGCAGATCGCACAAGCATAACGGAAACGTCTAAGATCGCTCTTGGAGTTCAAATTTCTGCAACCTGGGATTCCCGGCTGAAGACGCCGCCAAGATTTAATTCTGAATCTGTTGGGTTCGATGTCTCCTATGAGCAGCAGAGGCATCGTCTGATCCAGGATTTTCGGTTCGCGTTCCGGCAACTCATCAAAGCGCGCGCGGTCGGCGATGAGCGACGAAGCCTTGAATGGTAGAGACTGGAAAGCAAAACTTCATGGAGGGAATCAAAGATAAGGTTGGCGTCATCACCGGCGCGAGCTCCGAAAGCATTCGCCCGCCGCGGCGGGCAGGCTGAGCGGGCAGCGGAATAGGCGAGGCCACGTAAAAGCGCGTAAAACGGAAACGCGCCGCGGCTTTGCACGTGGCAAACGAACGGCGCGCGCGAGTTATGGCTCTGGTTCGTCGCTCTTCTCGTCTGCCCGGGATGCCTGACGCATTTGATCGTGCTCGGCTTCGGTGACGCCTTCTTCGAAAAGCTGCGCACTCTCGCTCCGTCCCTCGGCATCTTCATCTTCCCCGAGGGAGTCTGCTGCTTGCCGTCCGGCTGAGCCTGGCACGGGATCCCAACCCTCCGAATCGGGTACGGATTCACGACTCTCTTCCTGCGGATCTATTTCCGCTTCTCCTGTCAGCTCACGCTTGGCCTGTTGATAGTCAGCCTCGGACGGTTTGGAAGGACGACCGTTAATCGCGGCTAACTCGAGCGCACGGGCTTCAACCATCTCAGACGTCACCGTCCCAATGCCAGCAGCGTTCTCCATTATGATACCTTTGTTCAGCGGATTTTTTCTCATAATTTAACCAGCTCCTATTCGTATTTACCTTGAGTTGCGCGACGAGGATTCAGGTCAGCCTCGCCGCGAACATGACTCACGATTCAATCGATCTTGTCCTCATCAAATTCAACACGAGTTTCGTCTAAAGGCACCTTAGTTGGACGTTTGCTTGGATGGATTTTTCCGTCGCTCGATTATCATTACAAGTTTCTACCGAGCGTGCGATGCAGCTTGTTCGATCAGAGCTGCAACTTCCTTCGGCCTGGAGACGTAGACCGAGTGACTCGCGCCTGACACTTCGACCGTTTGGCTTTTAGCTCGTGCGGCGTACCACCGTTCGAGATCAGGGTTGATGGTTCTGTCTTTTGTCGCAACTAACATCCAGCTTGGTTTGCTTCTCCACGCAGGCGTGGTGATTACTGCTTTGAAATTCTCAGCTGCATTGACCACCTGCGATCGCGCCATGAAAGCGGCCTGCTCAGCCGACAGGTCGGCTGCAAAGTACTGATGAAACTGCGCGGGGTCGAGGTAAGTGAAACCGTCTGCTGTCTTCTTTATCGCAGTCGACTTGCTGAGATCGCTTGGGAAGCGCTTTCCGTCGTCAGCCTCATTCTCTCCGGCATCTGGCATGTGGGCCGCGATGTAAACAAGACCGGCAACAGTTGGTTCCGTTCCGGCTTCGGTAATTACCGCTCCCCCATAGCTGTGAGCGACCAGAATGCAGGGTCCATCTTGTTGAGCGAGCACGCGCTTCGTAGCAGCGACATCTTCTTTAAAGGAGGTCTCCGGTTCCTGAACGATGCTGACGTTATATCCATCCTTGACGAGAATGTCGTAAACGCTTTTCCAGCCGGAACCGTCTGCCCAGGCGCCGTGAACCAGAACAATATTTCGAACGCGCTGTTCTTCGTTCTGCGCTAAGAGCGCACAGCAGCTCAACAGCGATAATACGATGCAGAGGGACTGAGTTCCGCGCTTGGTGCTTGTCATATCGATTACTTCCTTTCGTTTGTTGTGAGTCACAATTTTTGATGTTCCACCACTTTGCAGGTGGAGCGTCGAGTTCACTCACCAACTTGTCGCCGAACATGGGACGGGCCGCTCTTTGACGACCCACACCTAGCCTCGTCCCGGATCTTCAAAGAGCCGTAGCCCGGCTTGTCACCGACTCCGCGGACTCCGGAAATGCCCTGATCGGCTGCCAGAGCGGTGTCCGTAACTGGCTCGGCTGCCATGGCCATATCCATAACCCGCTCGGCTTCCATAGCGATATCCATAACCAGGGCCACCGTAGTAGCCGTATGGGTACCCGCCGTATCCATAGTCAGCGTACGGGTAATAGTCGTAGCCGTAATATCCGTACGGATAGTCCCAGCCCCACCATGCCGGAAAGCCGAAGCCGCCGATGAAGACATCATTAGAGATTAGAGAATCGGTGATGACCAAAACGGTCACCACGAAAGCCACCGCCGTGGAAACCTCCACCGGCGAAACGGCCGCCATGGAAACCACCGCCACCGAAACCTCCCCCATGGAAACCGCCACCACCGTGAAAACCGCCACCACCGCCGCCTCCGCCTCCGCCACCACCGTGGCCAGCTGCCCATCCTGCGTGAGCGAGCGCGAGCGAGGTGATACCTATTAAACTCAGTAATTTAATTTTTTTCATACTTTAAGATCGTTATGCTGCGGTTTTGGAGCCATGGCGCATCCGCGGGATTTTGCGGTCCTTCTTAAGAGTGATCGTCACACCCTCCGTCGAGATGAAAGAGGAGGGCTTACTGCGCGAAATTCTCGACAGCAAATCCATCGCGTTTAGCATTCTCACCTTGTGCGAGTCGACAACCAGACGCGGAACAATCGGGAAATTGAACGCAAATTTTTGCTTAGGCAGCTGCCCGAATCAACTGAAGCGCTCGCGGCATTACGTTATTGAGCAAGGTTATCTGGCGACCGAACCCGCAGGCCCGACAGGTTCGTCTCCGCAAAAAAGCGCAAAACTGCGTCGCTCACTTTCAAGGTCGGTCGCGGCGCGCACCGAGAAGAATGCGAGATCAGGCTCAGTCCAAAAGGGATTTTTCGGTTGCTCGAATTATCATTGCTCCGGCGCCCATACATAATCGAAGAGCGTCATGAAACCGTAGTCCATGTGCAGTTGCTGGTGCAGTGGAAAAGCGTCAGACCCGGATTGTCAGCAACAAAGTCCACCTCGGCCTCCTGGTATCCGCCCATCGATGTTCTCGTAGCAGAACTCACAGATTGCCCTATCTGCTTGCCCATCGTAAATGGTCTCCCATGAATCCGAACAAAGCACTCTGGGAAAAAGGCGACTTCACGCGCATTGCCGCGACCATGCGCGAAAGTGGCGAGGCGCTCGTGCAGCGACTCGGAATCACAAAAGGGCTAAGGATGCTCGACCTCGGATGCGGCGATGGCACGACGGCATTTCCCGCGGCGAAACTCGGAGCGGACGTGCTGGGCGTCGATATCGCGCGGAACTTGGTGGAGGCTGGGAACAAGCGCGCCGCGGAGCATGGCCTGACTAACTGCACGTTCCAGGAAGGCGATGCGTCCAATTTGGAGCAGTTGCCGGATGAGGCGTTTGATCTCGTGATCAGTATTTTCGGAGCGATGTTTGCGCCCAAGCCGTTCGAGGTCGCCAAGGAGATGGTGCGCGTGACGCGGCCGGGAGGTCGGATCGTGATGGGCAACTGGATTCCGAATGATCCGACATT
>WNGP01008449.1_pt1 | contig 10536 bp, 7 predicted proteins | sample 5407671 | NCBI WGS metagenome assembly WNGP01 (sample SAMN13153381, study PRJNA577476) | soil metagenome | isolation source: 40 cm soil or saprolite under Garry oak tree replicate 2 | place: USA:California | collected 2016-06-15
GCTGAATGCCCACGAATACGGCCACCATTCCTGCTATCCATTTTCCAACGTGAGACCAGTTTGGCCCACGTTGCGTCTCGGTCTGGACGTGTTCGGGTCTGATGCCAAAGCCAAAGAGAAGCGGCGGCAGCTTGCGCACCAGAGGCCAGCCCAGGAAGCTGGGGAAGGTAAAGGAGCCGTCGGGTTCGAGTGCAGCTTTCAGCAGGCGATCTTGCATGAGATTGACAATGGCCTGGATCACCCGCGTAGGCCATTCGCGCCGACGTTGCACACGGGCGAGATCGGCAACGGTCACCTCTCCTGCCTGAAGTGGGGCAGTGAGGAGATTGGCTGCGGCGACGGCGTCCATAATAGCATAGTTAATGCCATTCCCCCCGGCTGGTGACATGACATGGGCGGCATCGCCCAGCAAGAGCAGGCCAGGACGATACCAACGCGGTAATCGATTGGCTTCCACGGAGAGCATCGACACCTGTTTCCAGTCGGAGAGTTCCGCCACGCGGTCAGCAAACTCTGGCGCGGTCTCGGCAATCGCCTGGCGCAGGGCCTCCAGTCCGGCGGCATGCACCTGGTGATAGGTTCCCTTGCCGATGATGTAGCCGATCTGCCAGTGGTCCTCGCGTTCGAGGCAGATCAAGGCACGTCCACCACCGAACCGTGCCATCAGGCCATGGGGATCAGCGGGTGTGCGTGATAGGCGCAGCCAGAGCACGTCCATCGGGGGTGAAGAGGCAATGGGTTCGAAGCCCGCCAGCTTGCGCAGCCGGGAGAAGCGGCCATCGGTTCCCACCACCAGGTGCGCACGCACCTCGTGCCAGCCATCATGTGCACGATAGCGCACGCCGCGTACCTGGCCATCTTCCTCGAGCAGTTCCTCCACACGTGCGCCCATGATCAGGCGGAAGGATGGGAAGCACTGCGCCTCGCTCGTGATGAATGCGAGGAAACGGGTCTGGGGCATCATCGTAATGTAGGGGAACTTCGTCTTCAGGTCGTGCAGATCGAACCGCAGTTGTGCGAAAGCCCCGGGAGGAGCCACCAGGTTCAATTCAGTATGGGGTAATTGAAGGAGACGGTCGGCTAAGCCAAGCTCATCCATCACCTCCAGAATGGAGGGGTGAAGCGTGTCCCCGCGAAAGTCGCGGTCGAAGTCCAGGTGCGATTCAAGCAGCATCACGTCGATGCCCTTGCTTGCCAGCATGAAGGACAGGACAGCCCCAGCTGGTCCGGCTCCCACGACGATGCACCTCGTCTGCTGCACATCCCGTATCTCATGGGTCTGAACGGGCGTCTTAGCGTGGTCCAAAGAGCGGTCTTCCTTACTCATACGTCTGTATCTCCTTCTATGTCCGTGTATCCAATCTTTGTGCCAATGCCGATTGGTCCATCAGTTCCTCTCCTCTTCTAGAGAGACGGTCCCAGCGGACCCATCGACGGTAATCTGTTGGCCCGTGCTGATCCGCTCCGTGGCTTCTGGCACGCCGACGACTGCCGGGATGCCATACTCGCGAGCAACGACAGCGCCATGGGACATGGCCCCACCCATTTCCATCACTACACCACCGGCCACGAGGAAGAGCGGCGTCCAGCCAGGGTCCGTCGAAGGTGCTACGAGAATCTCACCTGGCTCCAATCGGGCACCCGTCGGGTCGAGGATCACGCGCGCCTTCGCCGTCACGCTACCCGCTGAGGCCGGCGTTCCTCTCAGTATATCATCAGCTGCCCCTAAGGCATAGGTCTCGGTAGTCGGCTCGGTCCCATCGGAGAGCAGGACGCGGGGCACATGCCGGCGAGAGAGTTCATGCTCGTAGCTGCCAGAGCGCTCACGCACCAGGCAGCGCATATCTGTTCCGGCCACGGCCGCCCAGGCTTCGGGGAGTGTGATGAAAAAGATGTCTTCGGCTTTCTCCAGGCGTTCGGCCTCAGCCAGTTCCTTCCCCACCGACTGGAGCGCCTCGCGCATAGATGCCAGCAGCAATACCAGGCAGAATTTCGGCATCTCCCGTAAACCGTTCAGGGCACGTGCGCGTCTCAGGCAGAGCTTGACCAGCCTGCCACGCAGCCATCCCTTGCGGGTGGCACGTCTCGTCAGTTCGGCCACCATGGCCTCCGCCTCCTGGGCCCCGCGCTGGAACTGCGAGTCCGGTGCCTGTTGCGGGTCCGTGAGTTGAAGGTAGTTGGCGAGCACCCCGAGAATATGTGTTGGGTCTTCGCTCCAGCGTGGCAGCCCGAGGTCAATTTCGGCGACGCCACGATGACCGTAGACCTGCAAGAAATCCGCCAATCCTTGTTGCAGCAGCGGGGGTAGAAGACGACTTCGGTAGTCCTGTGCCAGGCGCTCAAGCGGAGTATTACGCAGCACGTGTGCCGAGGTCGCGTCAGCCTGCATGAGCTTCGCTAGCGTCCAGAGTGAGAGATCCATTTCGGTGGTCGGGTTGTACGGCAGCCCGCGCAGCACCGTCTGCTGCTCCTCACCCGTCGCGAGACCTCGTAGCAGCCTGCCAGCCAGGGTAAAGGCCAGCAATCCACTGAGCAGGACCGTTCCGGTCCTGGAAAGCACACGCGGCGTCTCTCCCAGGAAGAGGCGCTCAACCGCCGTCAAGCGCTCGGTCGCACTGGCATCCACCGGCACTGTCCCCATCGTGCGCAACTGTGTCTCCAGGTGCCTCACCCGTTCCCGTGCGGCTGCCGGACGGAACACTGCCTGGAGCATGGAGAGGGGAGCGCGAGTCCGCACCAGGAGCAAGAGTCCCGTGCGCACGAGCCGCCAGCGCTGGACTGGAACGAGGGAGAGGCGCGGATCGGCTTCAAGTTGGCGGAACATAAGCGAGGAGCGGGCCTCCATGACGGAGGCCACCCGTCCCAAAAGCGTGCGTCCGAGGGAAGTCCGCAGCACAGCTGTCACATCAACGAAGAGGCGAGAGGCTGCATCAGTGAGCACGCTGGGGCCTGCCAGGAGATCGTGCGGTGGCAAGCCCAGGTATGTTGCGATAGATGACCCCATGACACGAAACGCGGAGAGGCCCATCGGCGTGAGCGGGCGGTAGACCCCCTGAGCAACATTCATCGAAAAGTACACCCGCAGGGCATCGTCGGTCCGTGGTGCTCCGGCGGGCAGCGGAAACAGCGTCGTAATCGGTCGCGCCTGGGTGAGCCAGAGGTGGCCGCAGGCATCGATGGCCCACTCGGTATCCTGGGGGGCTCCATAATGAGCCTCAACCCTTGATCCAAGCTCTGCCAGGGCGCGTACCTGGGCATCGGTAAGGCAGGCCTCATTGCTGCGTTCGGCGGTTTCGATCCGCTGCGTACCGCCGCCCGGGGTGGATTGAATGACGAGCCGTTTGTCGCCCAGGCGGCGCTCAGTGATCTCGCCCGTGGCAGTATTGACGACGAAGTGGTCGGGGTTGACCGCCCCGGAGACAATGGCCTCACCAAGACCAGGGCTGGCATCAATCACGGCCTGGTGACGTCGCCCGGTGAGAGGGTTAGCCGTAAAGAGGACACCTGCCACAGAAGCTTCGACCATACGCTGAACAACGACCGCAAGGCGTACGGTACGCTGGTCGATTCTCTTGCTGGCACGGTAGCTCACGGCCCGATCAGTCCAGAGCGAAGCCCAGCATCGCCGCACGGCATCGAGCACAGCTTCGAGGCCAATGATGTTGAGATACGTGTCCTGCTGACCTGCAAAACTGGCAAAGGGGAGATCTTCGGCAGTCGCCGTGCGTTCCTCGGCGACTGCCAGGGGTTCACCACCTCCCAACGCCTGATATGCCTCGGTAATGGCCTCGGCAACGGCGGCTGGAACCGATGCTGCCAGCAGGTGGGCTCGCGCAGCGGTGGCTAGTGCTGCAAGATGCGCTGTGTCACGAGCGCGGGTCGTGGCAAGCTCCCCCAGGAGAGCCTCAAGGTCAGCACCTGCGGCTACCAGTGCGTACGCTGCCGTTGTCACGCAGAAGCCGGGGGGCACTGGCAATCCGGCGCGGGTCAGTTCGCCCAGGTTGGCTGCCTTGCCGCCGACGATGGAGAGCGAGGTGTGATCGATGGCAGCAAAGGGGAAGACCATTGCCACCTCGCCAACGTGAGGTTCACTCCTCTGTTGTTCGCGATTCTGGATGCTCATAAAGCACCTCCTGCTACCGGACGTTCATTTTGACCCACAGGTCACGCTGGTCTGCTGCGCCGCGTCATCACACGCCGCGCTCTACATCACCGCGGGTGAACTGGATGAGACCGAGCGTGAGCAGCACGAAAGCCTCGCCCAACATAGTAACGAACGGCCTCCACTGCCAGCCATCAGTGATGGGGCTATCATATTGGTGAAAGATCGAGAGTGACATGACCCACTCCGGCAGCTTGAGTAGGGTGTGCAGCAGTTCGACGAAAAACGAGAGTGCAACGAAGGTGCCACTCAGACTGACGATGGCACCCGGACGCAGCCGCCCGGCCAGGTCATAAACGAGCGCCGCCACGATCAGTTCCAGCGGCAGGATGCCCAACGAGGCTGCAAACACATGGCTGACATCGACGCTCAAGTCAGTCATGCGTGCGCCCGCCAGCACGCTGAGCCAGATGGCGAGCAGCACAACGACAGCAGCCACGAGCACTGCCCCAACGTGTTCGAGCATCAGCCGAGAGCGCGGCGTTGGTGTGCTCAAGACCAGTTCCATACGTCCTTTCTCCAGGTCGTTTGCCCAGGAGAGTGCCTGGAGCAAGGCGAAGATGACCGTGATGACAGGCACGAAGGCGAAGATGGCTCCGGCGAGAAACCCGGCGTTGGTGCCACTATCATGACCGCCAAACACCTGGTACAAGACCGGGTTGTGTGCATACACCTTGCGCAAGGGGTCCTCCATGCTGCGCGTCAGCATGGTGATCCACCCCACACCGATCACCAGACCCACGCTCCACCAGCAGACTGAGAACAGGTGTGCTCGTAATGTGCGCAAGCCCACCGTGCGCACAAAGACATTGCGCCGCGCCGGTTCTAAGGCTCCTGGACCAGCAGCGGCCTGCGCCTCTGGCTTGTGACGATTCCACAATGGCAGAACGAGCCCGCCGATATCACGCCTGGCGAAGATGGGCATGCTGGCGAGCGCAAACACGATGCTCAGTGCCAGCAGCAGCAAGCATGCGCCGGGATTGAATCCGTGTGTTGGCGTGTAGAATGGCAGCAGAGGCTTGCTCGCGTGGTAATAAAAGAACGGCGAGAGATGCTGGAACCATGCCGCGTGCTCGATGATGTGTCCCGTACCATCGAGCACATAGCTGAGCCCCAAAAGCAGACCAGCCCATCCTGCTGCTGCCGCCCGGCTGCCGAGCACCTGCGAGAGGAAGAGTGCGAGCATACTGAAGAGCAGTGCGAGCAGACCCAGATTGAGGACTGCCAGCACCGTTCCGGTCAGGTCTACCGTCGTGTGAGCACTCGCCTCACCTGCCACTCCTCCTATCATGATCAGGAGGGCAATCAGAACGAGGGCCGTGCTCAGCGCGGCGATTTTCTCGAGCAGCACACGCATACGTGATCGTGGGGTCGAGAGGAGCACATCGAGCGAGCCACGCTCCTCCTCCCCACTGATCAGACGCGCACCTGCCAGCACAGCCCAGATGCTGAGGGGGATTGGCAGAAAGATGCCAAAGTCACGGAAGGTGACGTAGCCTGCCGGTGTAGTGAAGGCGAGCGGGTCACCGAACAAGCGAATCATGTGCGCGAGCTGGCCTACAGTGCTCAGGGTGGCAGGGTCGAGTGTGGTAGTACTCGTAAACTCCGCGCACAAGAGGAGTCCCAGACCAATCCCCCAGCCAGGGATGGCAACGCGATACTCACGCAGCGTCTTGCTCCACACGGTGCGAAACATCGTCGAGCACCTCCCATCAGGCAACGATAGCGGGCCAACGTTCCGGCTCGTAAAAACGCAAGAACACTTCTTCCAGGCTCGGCTCGTGGACAACGAGGTTGATCGCATCGTGCCCAGCCGCCACTTTGATCACGGTAGGCAACTCACCCTGAACAGCCAGGTGCAGATCAGATGCACTGCGCCCGGGGGTGACGCTGAGTACCCCTGGCAGGTGGCTGAACCACTCGAGCGAGGCAGGTCCGGCGAAGCTGAGGTCTACGTCGTGCTGTTTGATGTGCTTGAGCGTGGCGACCTCACCAACCGTCACCAGTTTGCCCTCGCGGATGATGCCCACGCGCTGGCAGGTATGCTCGACCTCCGGCAGGTTGTGCGAGGACAGAAAGATCGTCCGGCCATCGGCGTGCACCTCGGAGAGCAAGGTGTAGAACTCTTGCTGATTGAGCGGATCGAGCCCGCTCGTCGGCTCGTCCAGGACCAGCAGGGGCGGCCGGTGCATGAAGGCCTGCACCAGGCCGACTTTTTGCTTATTCCCACGTGAATACTCGCGGATGCGCTTACTCGGATCGAGCCCCAGACGCTCGACCAATTGGCGCACGTAGCCCTGATCGACCCCACCGCGCAGGTGGCCGAGGTATGCGATGATCTGTGCTCCGGTGAGGTCTGGGTCGCAGGAAAATTCGCCGGGGAGGTAGCCGACCAGGCGCTTGACCTCGGTTGACTGCCGCCAGCAGTCCAATCCGCCAATGCGAGCCTGACCCGTTGTGGGTCGCAAGAACCCCATCAGCACGCGCATGGTCGTCGTCTTCCCGGCGCCGTTGGGTCCCAGGAAGCCAAACACTTCCCCTTCGGCAATCTCAAACGTCACGTCGATGATACCCCGGCTTCTGCCGTACCCTTTGGTCAGATCATGCACTGCAATGAGCGCGTTCATAGTGCCTCCACGCGAATCCGCTCGTCAGTAAGCTTTAACTGACTCATGAAGAATTTCCTGCCTACGAGTATAGCAGGCATGCTGTCCCGCTGTCATGGGAGCAGTGTCCCGATTCGGTCGGGACATCTGCAAGCGTTCACGGCAGCATCAGTGGGGGCGGTGCATGCTCCTGAGGCTGAAGGGCAGCTGTTGCCAGGTATCGATGTGATTAGATGAGTGCCAGAGGTCACCGTTGGAGAGGCCGCTCTAGAGCTCTCGTTCAACAGCAACGGTCAGATCCGTGCCCCATTGCTCCCAAGAGGCATCGTATTACACAAAGCGGGTCGTGGTGGCTGCGATGCGAATAGCTGCTGCGAGCAGCAATTCAATCCAAAGCGTGTAGCAAATACCCTGCACAGCTAACATGAGACGTACTTCCGGTTGGAGCAGAGATCACTTCAGCACGTATCATTGCCGCCGCTGCCATGGAACGCCAGCAGCCAGGAACCCGAAGCGACCGAGCCTTCGCGTCAACCACTGGTCGACCGAGTAGTATCGACCGGCTGCTATTGCCAGCAGGACACCGGAGAGGAGCGCATAGACGAGTGCTGTTCCTACATCTGTACTCTCCCCGAGCTTGTAGGGGCCGCCAAAGCCTTCTCCTACCGACCAGATACCCAGAGACAGCAGCAGACTCACCACGCATGTCAGGTTGGTCAAGAGACCAAAGATCAAGAAGATAGCGATGGCCGTCTCTGTCGAAGCCAGCACATAAGCGAACAGGTGTGGATTTGTATTGATGAGATGACTCCAAAAGGAGATCTACGCCACAATCGCGGCGGGTTGACCTTCTTTAGAGGCGGAGACTTGCTGGGAAAACGAGTTGATAAACTTCGGCTGCCACTTCAACCAGGCAGCAATGGCCCAGATCAAGCCAAAGGCAACGCGCAACAACGCAATGGCTTTGGCACGCCATAGGGAGACGCGTGTGCTGTCGGCATGGGCATATGGTCCGGCGGTGAATATCGGGGATGCGGGCGGAACGGTTTGTCTTGCCACTCTATCTCTTCCTTTCTCTCTCTTGGGCACGTCACTCGGTCATCAGACACCGTCCATTCCCCCTGCTCGCTCCATGCAGAGCGCAGGTCAGTGAACGAGAAGGTCCTGTTGTGTGTCGTGCCTACAACTCTTCATTACATATATGTACCCCAGAACGTTACACAAATAAACTCATCATGGTATGAGAACTCTCTACATTGATAGATGAGTTGCAGAAGCAAAAACCACTGGTGAGCATGCTCCACTCGGGAAGACAGATCCCATCCTGGATGGTACATCTCGGGCGGGAGGAGAGAAACGGGGAGTGAGCCTTTTTTGCAAACGACGCGACTAAACTGAGATAAGGCAGAAGGGTACTTACCCTCCTGCCTCTGGTGGGGAAACAGCGCCGAACGGTCGCTTCAAGTCCAGATGATCGGCGCTGCACCATGGATATCGAATCGAGAACTATTTAGAAAGCTGTCCTCGGATTGCGCCCCCTGGAAACTCCGTGGTATGAACGTTGACGTAGTAGGCCTCCGGGTGCTGCCGAATATCTTTGATTAAGGCAGGGTCTGCGTTCACGCATCCACTGAGGGCATTTAAGGGCACCACAATCGGTCCGTTTTGGCCGACGGGGGCTTGGTGAATATGAACCCCAGTGACCGTGGCAAGGTTAGCCGCCCCGGTGAGTGTGGCCGAGAGGGGACGACCGCCGTTGGCCCCAGCGTGGCCGCCACTGACCAGGAGTGCCAACACAATCGTCACAATAAAGAAAGGAACGAGAAGCAGAAAAAAATGATGGACGTGGGCCGCGTGTTGTTTTGCTGACATGGTATGTACTCCTTCTCAAGGAGTGGAGCTGGGATCTCTATCCCAGCTCCACTCGTGAATAATCCTGTCTGGTCCAGAAATGCACGAACGGTAGGAAATAATACACAAAGAGCCTACATATATTTTGGAAGAACGAGAGAAAGCAGGCAAGGGCAAAGGGGTCATGATGTGGTTAAGATCGGGTTGTAATTTCACGATCTCCATGGAGAAAGACAATGATGAGACAAGCAAGTGAAAGCAGTGCTTGCTGAGATGGCAAGGAGCTCTCCCTACCCGGCTAGAGCCTCGTTCGCGTCTTGACAAAGCCTGCGCTGATCTGCGCCATCAGTCGTAGAAACGCTATCTCCTCGCTTTCCAGATGCTCGAAACCTGCTTCCGAGAGAAGTCGCGGCAGATCTTGCAGGCCAAGCGAGCCTGCGCCCAGCCTGTGGGTTGGCCCTGTTGTTTCTCTGCGCATTTGAAATCGACCATCACCAGGCGCCCCCTGGTTTGAGCACGCGGGCCATTTCGGCGAGTCCAAGACGCTTGAGGTCATCGGGTAAATGGTGCATCACCAGGGTAGAGAGCACGACATCGAACGACTGGTTGGGGCAGGCTGGCTCGCTCGGCTTTGGAGCGGGCACGGGCGATTTGCCTGGGACCAGGGTCAATGTCGCACACCTGGCCTGTTGCGCCTGGATAGTAGGTGGCTTTGCACTAGGCCAGCCTCTCGACTACCGCTCGTCCCATGGCCACAGGAACATCTGTATCGAGTTCACCATGCCAGAGGTAGAGCGCGGGAAAGGTAATCGCTTCGAGCTCGAAGCCTCCTGGGCGTCGCACCACCATGCCATCGTAGGCTGGTCCTTTGGCTCCCTGGCGAAAGGCATCCACGAAGGAAGCCGTGAAGAGATCCGTGATTTCGGGAAGAGCGAGACTGTTCCTGTCTGCCTCTGGCCAATGCGGCGTCAGTCGCAGCAGAGACTTTCTGGCTCGTTCTTCATGCTGAAAAAAGTATCCCGGTATGGGTCTCCTCTCGTCAAGCCTTTGGGGAAGCCTTCTTGCGTCTCCTGCGCACCAGATCGCTGCTGTGTTGGGAAGGCGATTGGGAACTTTCCTCACCATGGAACCGTCATAGTGGATGAAGTCCTGGAAAGGAAAGAAAAAGAACGACCAAGGAGAATCCACTATGCTCAAAAGGTTAGCCGCTTTAACCATTGCTCTCGGTTTATTCGCGCTTCAGGCGCTCCCGGCCCTGGCCTGCGGAGCCCTGGTTGCGCCTAACGGCTCCGTTCGCCTCTCGCGTGCGACCACACTGGTCGCCTGGCATGATGGGGTCGAGCGCTATCTGACCAGCTTTAGCTACCAGGGTGACTTCTCTCACCTGGGCTGGATCGTTCCCCTGCCAGCGGTCCCCCTGAAGATCGAGGAGGGCGGTGCATGGACACTCCAACGCCTCGCGCTCGAAACCCACCCTGTGGTTCGCACGCTCGGCGCAGAAACCGCTGCAGCGCCTTCAGATTCTGCAACGGTGCTGCAAAAAGTGAAGATAGAAGCACTCAATATTACGGTGATCAAAGGGAATGGGCAGGAAGTACTCAACTGGGCCACCAGCAATGACTTCTTTCTGAACACAGAGACAAAAGATCATCTGCTGGCTTACGCGAAGGGGAGCCCGATCTTTTTAGCTGCCAAGTACGACACCTCGGCTGCCAAGGTGCGAGGTCTGCTTCAGGGTGACGGGACGCCCATCCTGATCACGATGAGGACGGAGCACATCTGGGTGCCTCTCGAGGTGCTGGCTATCGAAGGACAGCCAGTCCAGGCCGATCTCTACCTCCTGACGGATCAGCCAGTGTACACGACCGATCTCGACGCCATGGTAGGACAGTCCTCGGTGGGCAGCGAGGTACCCGG
>WNGP01008670.1_pt1 | contig 10534 bp, 13 predicted proteins | sample 5407671 | NCBI WGS metagenome assembly WNGP01 (sample SAMN13153381, study PRJNA577476) | soil metagenome | isolation source: 40 cm soil or saprolite under Garry oak tree replicate 2 | place: USA:California | collected 2016-06-15
TTCAAATCCCATAACTCAACGCGTCCGCCGCAAACGCCAGCGGCTTCCTCCTAGTCTCCTTATCGAAAACGCCTCGGGTGTAAGCTCTCGTCTTCCAGAGAACTCCTTGGCCGAGGCGTTTCCGATCAAGGCTAGCGACAACACGCCCAGAACCTCGTCTGCCAATTCGCACAACCCCGATTGTCGACTGCGAGAGGTCCGGTGGTACAACCAAGCAATCGTTATCCGACCGCCGGATTCTTGTTAACGCCTCGCCAGAGCTAGCGTCTCTTATAAGGAAGCTTCGAAGGAGGCCTCAGGTGTCCATCCAACGGTCAGTACTGTCCGCCGTTCTGCTGATGCTTACTGCCGCTACCGATCCGAGGGGCGCGACACAAGTCACACAAGAATCCCTTGCCGACGGTGTGAAACAGCAACCGGGGATGCCTCGGAATCCAGCTCTTCCGAAACCTGCCCGGTTACAAAACTCCCGTCTCAGCCTTTCGTCCCGCCATCGCCATATCCAGTTGAACTTGGCGCAGGTCAGTTCTGGTTCGGAACCAAGAAAGTGTGGACGAACCTGCCAATCGAGGGAACGTGGGAGGGGTTGCGGCAGAAGATTTTCTGGTGGCGAGAGGGCTATGACTGGCGTGGAGAAAACCCTCCACATTTGACGGTCACAGGTCGACGATTAGACGGAAAAGTCCCTGTCTTAGAACCTGTCCATGCCAATGCTGGCTGGACGAATGATGCGAATCATCCGTTCATGGTAGTCGCCTTTGACATTCCAACGTTCGGATGCTGGGAGATTACCGGGGACTACAAGGGCGATCGATTGACCTTTGTAGTCTGGGTTGGGACTATCTTGGCAAGCCGGCCATCAGCGAGTCAGCCGTCAGAGTGTAGCGCTCAGGACTTGCTAGGGGTCTTGAAAGCGGATGACCCGGTGTATCACGACGCTTTGGAGTTGGCGACGACCTTGGACGCTCACGGCATTCTTGTTAAGTGCGTGCTCCAATCGAAAATGATTCGGGAATTCGAAGGCCAGAAGGGAGCCGCACTCTACAGAACGAATCGCGGCGATTTCGAGGCGTTGTTTCTGCCAAAGGAGCGGGTTTTTGCCGTTCGACCTAGCGAGCAACGGGAAGATGGCAGGTACCTCTACTATTTCGAAGGCGCTCCAAGCCCGTCTTCCCCGCACCCTTTAAACTCCGCCAAACCTATTGTCGAAGAGAAGGTCCATGGATATCGATCTGACTTGGGCCATTGAACACTTGCATGAAATCCACGCACGGACTGGGTTTCGATTACCTCAAACCCAGGTGATGAAGAAATCTGGTGCAGAGTTTGAGGCCACTGCGGGGCAGCAAGATCGCTTTGACAAGATCGAGCTTTGACAAGATGCCTCCTGCCAGTTCCACCTCATATTTAGAGATGTTGGGTAACGCCTGTTTATGAAACTGAGTGGGCTCGGAAACATACGCTTGGAACTCAACTCCTCAGTATCAAAATTATCTGATTCTGGGCGCTCTAATCTTTAGAGATCGGGTTGAGAAGAATCAGCTACTTGCAGGAACAGGTTCAAGCAGGTTTTTGGGCAAGCTAAGAACGGCTCGTTGTGCGGTCCCCTTGGATATTCCCAAGACGTCGCAAATCTCCGCCCAGGAGCGCCCTTCATTGCGAAGGGTGGCAATTCCTAGCCGATCTACGTTTACTCGAGGCCTGGCGAGACGCTTACCCCGTGATTTTGCCAACGCCAATCCGGATTTGACTCGATCGCGAATTAGTTCCCTTTCGAATTCTGCGATTGACGCAAAGATTCCGAAGACCAGGCGTCCGTTCGGCGTTGACGTGTCCACTCCCTCGTGCAGGCTCACAAAATCAATCCCGAGGGCACGGAATTCTTCCAGTGCGTTTACAAGTTGGCGCAAGCTCCGGGCAAAACGGTCGTAGCGGTAGACCACAACACAATCAACCGCGCGCTTGCGACAATCAGCGAGTAACTTATCTAACGCCGGCCGATGCTCCTTCGATCCGCTGATTCCCTTATCGACGTATTCCTGCACGGTCGTCCAATCTCGACGCTTGCAAAACTGGCGAATTTCCGCGAGCTGTACTTCTGGGTCCTGTCCGTTATTCGTGCTCACCCTGGCGTAAATTCCTGCTCTCTTCATGGATTTTCCTTATCTGTTCTCGGCGGCCTTCCACCCAGCCGTGCCCATTTGGCGAGTTCAGTCTTGGAGTGCTTCTTTGCTCGAGCCAAACCACCTAGGCGCGCCCAAATTCGCCTTTGCTCGTTCGTAGTCTTCATAGCGCGAGCAAATCCGCCAAGTTTTCCCAGACCCACGGCATGCGGATTCTTTGGACCCATAGCTATATCTTACATAGCGCTAAGTAAGATTGTCAAGACACAATTGATCCATGGAAAGTCCGGTGAAGATTTCTTAGTTATCTGCTGACTAGAAGAAGAGGGCTAGAGAGGTCTGCCTTTCCGTTGTTGGCTCCAGTCGCCCGGCTACCTCGAGTGCACAGCATCTTGCCCGCATCTCCGCCCCAATCGGCATGACGCGACCGACGCGACCCTCTCCAAGAATTTCGATACAGTATACGGATATGCAGACTAGTCTCGGGGAGCATCATGAATCCAAATAAAGCGCTGTGGGAAAAAGGTGATTTCACAGAAATCGCTGCATTCATGCGTCAATCCGGAGGAGCGTTTGCCAAATCTCTGGAGCTAACACCGCCGCTGCGTGTCTTGGACCTCGGCTGCGGCGATGGCACCACCGCGCTTCCCTTGGCCCATCTTGGCGCGGAAGTAGTCGGAATCGATATCGCCAGAAACCTCGTCGATGCCGGGAACCGGCGCGCCGCAACGGCCGGTCTCACCCGCCTGAAGTTCCAGGAAGGCGATGCCTCCAATCTAGAAGGAGTAAACGACCATTCCTTCGACGTAACGGTATCCATGTTCGGCGCCATGTTCGCGCCGAAGCCCTTCGACGTCGCCAAAGAAATGGTGCGCGTCACAAAACCGGGGGGCCGCATCGTCATGGGCAACTGGATCCCAGGCGATCCTACCTTCGTCTCGCAGTTGCTCAAGATCAGCACTTCGTTCATGCCTCCGCCTCCGGAAGGCTTCATCAGTCCCATCACTTGGGGCGTCGAAGCAAACGTCATCGAGCGGTTTGTCCAGGCCGGCGTGTCCAGCGACAAAATATCCATGGCCAAGGATACTTACCAGTTCATCTCGCCCGACAAGACCCCGGCAGACTTTATTGACTTATTTGAAAAATTCTACGGCCCAACCATGAACGCCGTAGAGGCAGCCCAAAAGAGCGGAAGGATAGACGATCTCCACACCCAGCTGGTGCAACTGGCGAACGCACAAAACCAAAGCACTGATGGCGGAACCCTGATCCCCGCCACCTTCTTGCGCGTTACCGTCCGCGTTTGAGGAGCATGATCGATGCCTGGGCCAGGGACCGCGGATCAATATCCGCGGAAGACTTCCCTGATACGAAGAACGGCAAGGAGAAATGGGATGCGTCCCAAAACCGATGGCATTCTTGAATCCTCATTGTACGTGAGCGATGTGCCTCGCTCGGTTCGCTTCTACGAGGAGACTTTTGGATTTCGCGTAATCAGCGAGTTCGGCGAGCGTGGTTGTGCGATGCACGTGGGTACACGTCAGGTGCTGCTGCTGTTCAAGAAGGCAGCATCGCTCGCGACCCAATCACCTCACGACGGGGACGGCGAATTACACGTCGCGTTCGCTATCCCCTCCGCCGAATTGGCCAACTGGGAGTCGTGGCTCCAAACGAGGGGAATCGCAGTGGAAGAGAAGCGGACGTGGGAACTGGGAGGCTGGAGCCTCTACTTCCGAGACCCGGACCGTCATTTAATCGAACTCGCGACGCCGGGCACATGGTCAGTCTACTGAAAAGAGATGTCCGTCAATCATCCTGCTCGACGAGCCAGGACTGGGTCTCCATGCGCGAGCCCAAAAAGATTTCCTGCGGTTTATAGAAGACAGGCTCGCCTAGCATTTCACAAACATCTTCGCCGAGATGGGTCAGCTCACCGCACGAGCAAACACTCGATCGCTGCACGCAGCACCACCACATCCACGTTCCCTGCTACGCGAAGAGTCCCTTTGGCGAGCTGGATCTCCATCGACCCCACAGCGAATGGCGAAGACGCGCAACTAGCCCGCCCGGATTTACTCCACGAGATGTCTGACAAAGTTACAGGCAGGAGCTTGCTGGACTGGCGCTTACCAAGCCGTCCTTCGCGATACTTCTTGCGCCAGTAAAAAACCTGATTGGCGTTGACTGCATGCCGCCGCGCCACGCGCGCTACCGACGCCCCGGCTTCTAACGTCTCTTCGACGATTCGTCGCTTCTCTTCGACCGATCGCCGCCGTCTCGCTTCTCGCTTGGGTGTCTCATCAAGGATGGCCTGCTCGGATGTGTCCATCTATTCCCTCGTGGACACTTCCTGATGTGCCCACAAAGGACATCATCCTCACCCACACTTATTCTGTCCAAACGGCCGTAACCAGACGCTTACCGACGACCGTTGGTCGCTCGTCCCGGTTGGAGGTGCTGACCTAGTCCCTTCGTTTGTGGCACTTCTAGGGAACCATCTTGAGGTCACCGTCCTACTGGATTCGAGAAAGGAAGGCAATCAGCGTCTCGCTAAGTTAGCAGACCAGGGCATACTCGCAAAGAATCGAATCATCGGTGTGGGGGACATCATTGGCGCAAAGCTCGCGGACGTTGAGGACTTATTCGAGCCCGCAGAATATCTCGACTGTGCAACCGGGCTTTCGGTTCTGGGATCACGGAGAACGATTTGGTTGGTGCTGACCCGATTGTATCCAAAATAGCGCGGCACCTTAAACGGGAAAGATTTGACCACGGTCGCCCGGCAGACGTCCTACTACGTCAACGCGATACCTTCCTGCCATCTCTCAGCCCAAACACCTTGGAGCGGTTTGAGCATTTGTTTAAGCGAATCAACGCGACGCTTGGCACTAAGTAGCCACAGACACCAGGCGGGGAGGCTGAGCGTCATTCCGTAGCCTTGGTGTATCACGCGACACCGGCGCTTAGAGCAACGATATCGATCGGCAAGCGTCTTACCTCGCGGCGCGGGTTTCTGGTTATTCTGCGGCCCCTTGCACGAGATCTAATGCATCTCGATATAGGAACGGAACCCAGAATACGGAGTCGTTTGCCGTTCCTCGCTTCTCGAAGAAGCCAACTTCGGCAAGTTTCTCGGCCAGCGCAATGGCTTCGTTCTTTTTCAGCTTCCATATGGACGCGAGAGTATCTCCGGTGTGCTCTGTTTTTTCGCCACGCAACTTTTCTATGTGCTTGGTCAAGTCAGGATACTCCGCGCATAGTGTCTGACCGTATCTGACGTGCGAAACCTCCGGCAGAGCCTCCTTGAACGCAGTTCGGTCGAATAGTGCTTCCTCCAGCGGCTCGGGCAATCCCAGTTCAAGCTTTTTAAGTTGAACCTCGCGAACGCACGACAAGAGATGAATAAGTTCACGCGGTGCCGTAAACTTCAGCCCATCGCTGGTCCGAGAAAGCATCCAATCGAGGGTAGTTGGCTTTCTGGAACCTGCGTCAACCTGGTTTGGGAATATTCGCTCAAAGATGGCCGACTGCTTTTCGTTGCTCCCCAGCACCTCATCACGATCGACGCTGTAGAATTTGCAAATCGGATCGTTATGCAGTGCTCGGCGAATTACTAAATTACGAAGAGATACCGCATCGCGGGGGATCGTCGCGATAGTAGCCCGAGGGTCGAGCTTCTTCAGGTTCAAACCATACGGCGATTCGATGCGCCGAGTCTCGACCGCATTCCTGGGTGTAAACGGACAGTCTAACTTTCCGCATGGCAATCCGAGGTCACACATGATGGTTTACCTTTCCCACTCACTGAATCCGATACCCCGCTACTAAGAGAACCTTGTCCGCATACGCGCTGGTCGGGTCTCCAAATCCATTGTAAGCGTGAAGGCCCTCACGAAGTCCGTAGCGCCGAACGTATCCAGCGAGAATCTTCGAGCCTGCACGCACGTTCGTCTCCGGGTCGAGGAGTTGCTGCCGGGTATACTGGCGCCAAACGCGCCAGTTCACTTGCGTCGGCCCTACCGCATCTTTACTCGACACGGCGTTTGTCCGACAAGTAGACTCGACAAAAATGAGCGCCGTGAGGATTCGGATGTTCAGGCCAAGGTCAACCGCGCTACGCGCCGTGGCCGGAGCCAGGTCCCCTCGGCAACCGTAGGAACGGAAGAGTTTCCGTGCGATGTGTTCCACTCGGTCGTATTCCTTCTGCTTCTGCTCGCGGGCAAATTCCGCGCGCATATCCTCGGGAGAGTAGGCGTGCGCGTAAAGAGGCTTAGGAGCCGCGCCCGGAGAGAGCAGACCAAACGGGAAGAGGCCCACAATCATCAGTAGGCTGCTGAACGCTAATCCGTGAGCCTGTCTCGTTCTTTTCATTTCGGAACTCCTGTACCACGCTCATAAGCCTAGATTTTGCGAGCACACTGGCCAATGGGTCAGCTGTACCTTCGTGGTTGGGCTGGGCGTACCACGCCGGGAGTAGTACCCCGTCTTTGACTTTGGCGACTAAAGTGCGCCAGGCGAACGCCCCTCGAAGGGTGGATCGGCGGGGCAAGGGGCTTCCCAACCTATACCTTGGCACGGAGCTTCCGCGGTTCAGTTCGGGCAGTAGCAAGGGACAGGTCCGGGATGGAGTGACGGGATACCTGAACCCCGAGGCTCCTGAGGGGCGGCAAGTCAGAAACCGGATAGGTGTAAAATCCTAGCGACCAGACCTATGCAAAAGCGATCCGAAGTGAGCAAGACCAGGAAGACTGAACGGTGCTGCCCGGATTGTGGACGAGAATTTGTTTTTTCGCCAGAAACCGTGACGTACGAAACGGTGAATGCGGGCGAAGAAACCGTGCGGTTATTGAACCTTCGTTGCTCAGGGTGCCAATGGCGCGCAGCGTGGAGGGTTGACGAAACGGGTGGCCTGTTCGCGGACGGCGAAGTCATAGTCAAAACCAAGTCCGAAACCGACACATTTGATCCCTGGGCTCGAGCCGTTCGCTCGTTATGGCAAGGAAAAAAGATAGAAGAACTTCGAACCCAGGTAGAAATTCTCGAAAAGAAACTCGTTAAGGATGGCCCACGTGGGATTCAGGGGCTAGGCTCTAAACACATTGACCTCACGAGATACTTTGACGAAGCCAATCTGACGGATAAGCAGCGTGACGTGGCTTCTTTACTGTTGGAATACAAGCTGAGCTAGAGGTTGCTAAGCGACTAAGGAAGCATCACTCGACCGTCCAATACCTTGCGTCACGGGCAGAGGCGAAGTTAGAAAATGCAAACGCCTATCGCAATAGAACACGACGCAGCTAACTAAGTCAGAGTATTAGGACCCTTCGCGATTCGGAGTCTTTTTTGTCTTGGAAGACTCAACCCCCGCAGCTTTCCGTCTTCATTCTTCCATCTATCTCGCCTCGGCGTTCTTAAACCTTTTGTCTTCAGCAATTTGTTCGCACTAATCCTCGATAACCCTCCGCGGCGGAGACTTAGGGTACGAGGGCTGTATGGCGATTCACGAAATTATTGAACGATTACACGGCGCGACGAAGCGTGGCACAGGTTGGCAGGCTCGCTGCCCGGCACATACGGATAGCAATCCGTCTCTCTCAATTCGTGAGGAGGATGGAAAGATTTTGCTTCACTGTCACGCTGGCTGCTCAACAGAAGCTGTGCTGAAAGCGTTGGGTCTAACGTTTTCGGATCTCTATGAAGGGAGAGCCGGCGAACGGCGAATAACTGAGAATTATCCGTATGTAGATGAGTCAGGTCGGCTGCTGTTTGAGGTAGTTCGGTATAGCCCAAAAGGATTTCGCCAGCGACGGCGTTCCGAAACGGGCGCATGGATTTGGAATCTAGAAGGCGTTCGGCGCGTTTTGTATCGACTGCCAGAAATAACTACATCGGATGACATCGTTGTCCTGGAAGGCGAAAAAGATGTCGCGACCGCGCGAACGCTCGGTTTAGTTGCCACGTGTAATCCAGGCGGTGCCGGAAAATGGAATGATGAGTATTCCGAAATTCTTAGAGGTAAACGAGTCGTCGTCATCTCGGACGCTGACGATCCAGGCCGCAAGCACGCCCGGCAGGTCAGGGAGTCGCTTCTCGGAAAAGTCGCTTCAGTCCGAGTAATCGAACTCCCTGGAGCCAAAGACCTGACGGACTGGGTCGAACGGGGCGGGAATTTGATTGGGTTGCAGGAACTCATCCAACGATCATCAACGTCTGCGCCGCCAGCAGCGCCAAGTCTCCGGCACGCATTTCTGCCGGCTCAGGGCCTCGCAATGCTTTACTCCAAGCGTGGCGTCGGCAAGACCTACATTTCGCTGGGAATTTCGGTCGCGGTAGCGAGTGGTGGGGAATTCTTGCCATGGAAAGCGCCTTGCGCGCGGCGAGTACTCTACGTTGACGGTGAAATGCCATGCAGCTCTCTTCAAGAGCGGCTTTCCTCAATCATCGCAGGATCGAAGACGATTCCCGAAGATGACAGCCTTCGAATTATCACCCCAGATCTCCAAGATCGTAGTCTGCCTGATCTCGCGTCGCTCTCAGGTCAAGAAATGATTGAAGAGCACCTGGAAGGCGTCAGCCTGCTCGTGCTGGACAACTTGTCCGCGCTCGTTCGAGCGGGCAAGGAAAATGAGGGAGAAGGCTGGCTACCGGTACAGGACTGGGCACTAGGCCTCCGCCGCAGGGGCATTAGTGTCTTGTTCGTTCACCACGCTGGAAAAAGTGGTTCGCAACGTGGCACTTCCCGTCGCGAAGACTTGCTTGATTCTGTGATTACGCTCAAACATCCAAGCGACTACACGCCTTCAGACGGTCTTAGGTGCGAAGTCCATTATGAAAAAACCCGCGGTTTCTTCGGGGAGGAGGCAAAACCGTTCGAGGTCAGGATGCAATTAGGCGACCGCAAAGAAGCGAATTGGATAGTTTCTGGGCCGACACTCCGCGGCGTTCGTGCAACGATCTCTACCGTGTTGCAGTCTGCTGTGGAGCGCGGGTATGTCCACCAGAATCCGGCGCATGGCATCCGCCTCCGTGATACTCGCGGAAAAGCCGAGCGTCGGTATTACACGCCTGCTGTGATTCAAAAGCTCCTTCCCGAACTCTCAGAGCCTTGCCGGACGGTAGTAACGGTCGCTGTGCTCACAGGGCTTCGGATTGGTGAGATTCTTGCACTGCGGTGGAAGCGTGTTGACATGTTGCGTGACACAATCGAAGTAACCGAAACGTTTTCGGATGGCCAGTTTGGATCGCCGAAACCCCGCTCAGCTCAAAAAACCTCTACAACCGAGTGCTTGCACCTGCCTGTGATCGGATCAAGGAGCCACGCGTCTCGTGGCACTCGTTCCGTCACGCGCACGCAACGCTGCTCGCCGAGTCGGGAGAGTCGATGAAGACGGCACAGGCCCTATTGGGGCACTCCGATCTTGAAACGACGCTCAACGTCTACACGCACGCCCTTCCGACATCGCAACGGCGCGCGGTGGAGCGGGTGTCAGAGGTTTTGTTCTCAATTGTTCTCGAGTTGGGTGAAAACGAGAAGGAAGGAAAATCGGCTCTGAGCAGGAATTCGTAGAGACCCAATAAAAGAGAGGTTTTCCGTCGTAGGGGCAGTTCGGCTAGACTCGGCGGAATGCGCGACAACGAATTCACGAAAATACTGGGATGGCCGGGCTACCGAGTCTACCGACACGAGATCGATGAGGCCGCCAAGACGCTGCGTTTATGGGTGCGGCGCAAGCGGGGTAACCGGAAGCTGATCTGTTCAGGATGCGGACGAAAGTTTAGCGAGGCGCATGATTACAACGAGCGCGAGGTGCGAGACCTACCGTGGGGTGAGTATCGGACGACGGTGATCATCGAAGTGTACCGAGTGTGCTGTCCGAACTGCGGGATCAGAGTGGAGAAGGTGCCGCAGCTGCCGAGCAAAGCGCCCTTTAGTAAGCGCTTTGAAGAAGCCGTGGGACAGGCGTGCGAAAGCGCATCGGTACGTCAGGTGGCCAGACAGTTCGGACTGGCTGCCAGCACGGTGCGAGCGATCGACCTGCGGTATCTCAAGCGATGGAGTGCCACGCGCCGTAAGGATCGCTTAGAGCAGATGGGTGTGGACGAGATCTAATTTGGTAAGCAGATGAAGTTCATCACCGTGGTCAGCAACTTGGAAACCGGTGAACCGCTATGGTTTGGGCAGGACCGCAAGCAAGAAACGCTCGATGAGTTTTTTCGCACGCAACTTTTTTCGCACGCAACTGAGTGAAACCCAGCGGAAGCGCATCGAGGCGGCGTGCGTGGATATGTGGCGGCCATTCACTAACAGCATTGCCCAATGGGCTGTGAACTGCCGGATCGTGTATGACAAGTTCCACGTTCTGCAGCACGCCAACAAAGCCATCGATGAAGTGCGGAGGGCAGAATTTTTC
>WNGP01005549.1_pt1 | contig 10530 bp, 4 predicted proteins | sample 5407671 | NCBI WGS metagenome assembly WNGP01 (sample SAMN13153381, study PRJNA577476) | soil metagenome | isolation source: 40 cm soil or saprolite under Garry oak tree replicate 2 | place: USA:California | collected 2016-06-15
TCAACCCCTACCGTGCGGCTGAGTATACACGCTCCGCCTGTGAGGATGGTGGCCGCAGCCAGAGCCAGCAGCCACCACCGGCGCAGTGCAGCGTTGCCACCACTCACCTGCAAGCAGACAAGGCTCAAGACGATTGTGGCGGGTAGCGACACAAGAGCGGTGAGGCTGCCAAGCTGTGCCACAGGAAGCCCGGTCAGCGACGCAGTCAGCACCACTGCCACGCCCATTGCCCCCCAGGCCGTCGTCAGTTGGCCCAACAAACTCAAGACTGCGACGCGGAGAGCGTCAAGGCGTAGCTCGAGCAGCATGGGGACAATGACAATGATGCCTACCCCAAACCCACAGAGCGCCTCGACGAAGGGACTCAGGCCGAGCACAAGCAGCAAGACCTGCAGATCGCGGTCAGAGGTAAGACGAGCAATGTGCTGCGTGACGATCTGCATGCTCCCTGTGACTCGCTGCAGGTGGTAGAGGAACAGAGCGGGAAAGAGGACAGTGAGGACGGGAAGAGCAGTGGCTCCCCCTGCGCCAATGGCGAGGAGGAGTTGCAAAGGCGACAGGTGAAAGGCGGGCACCACACCTGTCATGGCACAGACCAGGACAAGCGTCACCAAGCCAGCCTGACGGCTGTTTCTCTGGAAGAGCGTCATGAGTACGAGCGCTACGGCCAGCGGGATGACGGCGAATATCGTGACCATGTATAACACCTCCTGAACTCTGCCTGGCTCTTGCTCCACGTCTCCGCCGCTCATCCATGTGCGGCAGAAAAGCAGTCTTTGGATACCGTGCAGGATGAGATTCATGTTTTTCCTGCATACTGCCCGCCAGCGCCCTGAACAACGATCCTGGCCTTCACGTCGCAGAAGGTGGACGGAGGAAACAAGGGATGGTCGCACAGAGCGCAGGTTCACGGCGGTCGAACGCCGCTGTGTGTAACCATCCGCCTTCCCCGTGCGTGTAGTGGCATGCTTTGTGGCACTACCTCGAAGTGAACCTTCGCTCCGATCACGGCACCAGAGAACGTCTTCCCCACGTGGGTTCGTGTGTGCCTTGCACATCCCATCCGGCAAGTATGCGTGACATCCGAGTAAAGGATCTGGACGCATCTCTGGTGTCGACGAAGCAACGCCAGCACTCACCCTCCAGTAGCTGGAAGTACGATCGGGTGCCTGAGTCATCACCAGTGGCTTATTGTGGGAGTGAGAGCAATGCCTCCAGGGCTATGCCCATCGCTTCCGTCGTCACCCAGTCCTCGGTCTCGCCTGCGTTATCGCCGCTTTGCAGCACGAGCGGCTTCCAGTCGGCTGTCTCCTGGTCAAGATAGCCGTGCCCAGGTGCGTAAAATGCTTTGTTGACGGCTACCTGCTCCAACGCTGTGACCATACCGGCATACTGACCACTTGTGAGCGTATCCGCCACCTGAAAGGCTTCCAGCATGAGGAGTTGCTGCCCACCTTCTTTCGTCTTCTTGGAGAGGGTTGGTGTCCCAGGATGGGCAATGGTCTTGCCGGGGAAGATCAGTGCCGTATAGTAGCCAAGATGATGCGTATCCCACAGTCCCAGGGCATTTGGCCGTGCCATGAAGGGCGCAAGCAGCTCCTGGGCTCGGTCAAGCAGCGTTTCATCCCGCGTGACCTGATAGGCGTGCAAAAGAGACAGGATTTCCTGGCCGACCAGCCCGACGGTGACCTGCCCGCCATTGATGAGATGACCACCCAGGTCCTTCCCACGAAAAAAGGTTTCTGTCGGGTTCAGCTTGCCGTTGGCAAGGAGGACATGATCCATATACGAGACAAAGACGTGATAGCGACGCAGAAACGCATGCTGATAGACAAACGCCAGGATGGTTTTGCAGTCCCTGGTCCACTGCTTGTTGCTGAACAGGGAACCCGCTTGCAGCAAGGCACACCCGGCTTCGAGGGCCTGGTCCACAGGATAGTAGCCGCGTGGATGCGTGCGGCTTGTCTTATAGTATGCGCCAACTGAGCGGTGGAAGCGCTTCGTATCCAGGAACACCACTTCGGCTTGCGCAGCATGCTTGTAGAACGCATCATGTGAGAGGTGGTAGAGGTCGACAAGCGTGTCAAAGACCCAGCCGCGCTCATCGGGGTGATCGGTGAATTCGTGTTTGACGATGTCGGTGTATTTCTTCAGCTCACCGTCAAACCGTGCGTCGTCGAGATGCTGCCTTTTATACAGCCACAGAGTATGCACGTAACGTAGGTCCACCAGGCGATCTTGTCGTGGTGGCACCGAGGAGCCATTTGCGTTACCGGCGTCGTCGAAGTTGATCTGCAAGGGTTGTGTGCCATAGCGCCAGTTGAGCCACAATCCACCCAGGCCATCATTGGCCTGTGCATCAAAGCCATTGTTGTGTATATTCTGCAGGACAGTGATCACAATACGCTCGACCGTGGCAGCTGGGACGGTCGCTGTCGGTGTTGGCAGAAACGGCACACGAGGCTGCACCAACGAACTGTGTCTTCCACTACCCGCAGCAAAACCGGGCGCTGCTGTACACAACACCACCAGAAGGGTTAGTAAGGCTCCGCACGGAGCCAGGAATAATCGGTAGCTCATGAGAAGCTCCTTTCTTCACTCCCTACAAAGATTTAGAAAACGCAGCCTGCTGTCCAGCGCCATTTCCCTCCCCATGTGACCGTGCAAAAAAGGTCGTGCGCATCACCGGAGGCGTTGGTGAGGAGACAACGAGATCGTCATCTCGCGGCACGACCTGGGACCAAATAGGGGCAAGTGGACCGTATCCGGCAAGCAGTGAGGCGGTTGTCATACGCATGATCAGCCCAGGGGTTTGGGCCAACTGTTGCTGCGCGACGCGCCTGATTCTCCGCTCCTGTCCCAGGTCTGCAGCTACCGTGAGCAGGAGCGGGAGCACAGTGTGTTCCTTGACCCAGGTGCGATACGCCACGTAGCGCGCATAGGTGTAAAATTTGGTAGCCAGATCGCGCAGCACCATCGTGCCGCGATCCCATTCCAGCCAGAAGCGTACCCGTTGTGCTCCCGCCTGGTACTCTCCCGCTCCGTCTGGCCGCAGATTATACCAGTGATCATGATCGCGGTAGCGTCGTTCACAGAGACTGCCCGTTTCCCACCAAAGCAGTTGATGGCCTTGTTCATGCCCTTCTTGTGCGGCCAGGGCCGCAAAAAAGCCGTAGATGCCTGCGGTGTGCTCAATATGTCCGCGTACCTCATCAAGGCCGAGCTGTACGAGGATCGGAGTCGTTCCCTGCTGTGCAGGTGTGCTTGTAGTTGCAATCCTGCTCACGCTCAAATGGTGCGCAGCGGCCACCAAACGTAGGCCTCGTTCAGAGAGCCGCCAGCGTTCACCGACCGGGGTTTCCTCCGCCACAATGCACCCCATATGGCGCAACTCGCGCAGATAACGTTCGATGGAACTGTATGCCACCGTGAACAAGGCGGCCATTTCACCCATCGTGAGCAGGGGGTGATCCAGGCAGCACGTCAGGAGGTCGAGCAGACGACGACACATCACCAGTCCCAGCAGTGCCATCGTGTCTTGTTCATCCTGGCCGTTGGTTCCACCTTTGGTGAACAACGCTGCACGTACGGCAAAATCGCCGCGAATCACCTGTGTGAAGCGGGGCACGCGAGCCTCTTCGATGTATACTCTGGGCGTTTCCCCTGTTGAATCCGCACCCTCACCGCTTGCTATGTCCTCATCCAGCGGTCCAGAGGGAATGGCTTCCAGAGGCATCGGGGCAAGGAGTTCCTGTACATGGCAGGGGGCATTGCCTGAGAGCGTGCTCCACGGGAGCCGCCACAGATTGGTGAGCGCAGTCCCATGCTCGTCCGGCAAGCGCGCGATCACCCCTTCCAGGGGCGCAAACAGAGACCCTTGCATCTTCAGAGCATCCGCCGCAGCACGCTGCCAGTGCTCACGCCGGTGAGGGTTGGTGACCAGGATGAGCACCAATGGGAAATGGTGGTAGATACGCCCGCGCTCTGGACACTCCCGGTAGTACAGCAAACGCCGCAGCCGCTGGGTTATCAGGCTCCGTTCATTGATAGTCGAGTCAAGGAAGAGCAGCATGCCGTACCACAGCGTTTCTTGGGGTAGACTGCCCTCTGGAAGTGGGCGAACCCTCAGCACGAGCAGGGCATCTGCCGCACAGGACATGTCCTGGTCGCGGAAAGAGAAGCGATACCGGTAGTCCCGCAGCCAGTGCCACCTACACACCGGTTTGCGACCCTGTCGCGCCAACGCCTCCGGTGCGTGCGCGACGAGCCCATTGATGCAGTTTTGCAGCGTGACCAGGTGTGCCAACCGGGGGAGGAGTCGCAGCAACCCGCGTTCGTGTGTCTGCCAGCTCCGAGCGAGCATCTCTGGATCAGCTTGCTCATAGACCGCCAGCACGTGCAGACCCAGGTTGCTGAGGTGGTAGAGTGAGCCCGTCGCCGTCCCCAGCACACCGGGGATCACGCGCTCAACCAGGCCCAGCGAGTGGAGCAGCGCCAGGTGACGGTAGACGGTGGCAACGCTGCTATCACGCGCAATGGCAACATCCTCGGCACGCGAGAAGGGATAGCGCAGCAGCGCACGCAAGAGCTGCACATGTTGTGGGGAGAGCCGTTCTACACTGTCTGCGATCGCCTGCATCCAGCGCCGGGCGCTTGTGCGGCCCTGTCTCTTTGCGCTCTTCTCCGGCAGAATCCCTGTTGTCGTGCTCATTGCCGCAGTCTCCTATCCTCCTGCACCGTCATCGCCCGCACCGGCACCATCTTCATCCTCTGGTGGAGGGGAATCGTAGATCATATGCAGACTGCTCGGCTCTCTGCCCACCGAGGTCGCGGTCCTGTCGCCGTCGTCACTGCCATCGCCACCTTTTTTCGTCCTGGGCGCGTGAAACCGTTTCTCGCGCGTCGTGGCATTCGTCCCGTCGCTATCCTGCTCCTCCCGCTCTGCCGATCCCTGTGTGCCCGGGGCAGTGCTGATTTTCTTACTCGCCTGCAGTTCGTGCCGCTTGAGGACGTGGCCGATCAGCACATCAACGGCCTCAACCGGACGCGCATCGCGCTGCCGGCTTAGCTGTCGGATGTACGCTACTGATCTGGGGTCGCCCGTGCTGGGAGGAGCAAGGGACAGCGAGAACACCGGCAGGCGTCTCCCGCCTACCGAGAGCCGAGCATAGCACTGAAAGTCGTCGAGGCTGGTGATGTCACCGACCTCAACGCCCTCGAATTCGTGCTCCAGGAGGCGCGCATCGGTCCCGCTCATGGCAAAGGCAAACAGGTGATCGACGTTGGCCAGCACCGTCGAACGCAGCGTGCGATCCAGCTTGTCGAGGTACTCCAGTGACTGCGTGGCCAGGCCGAAGTGGCCGCCCATCTTGCGCAGTTCCGCCAGTCCCGTCTGGTAGTTCGCCCCACCAAAGAACTGGAACTCATCGACCAGCATGAGGAAGTGCCGCCGCTCCTGGATGGGGAGACGGACCTGCTCTGCCAGCGCCATCTGGAAGAGACCCAGGATCGTCGCGCCGACGAGCGCCGCGATGTCCGCGCCCACCACACCGCTCGCAGCACTCACGAGCAGGATGTTGCCGTGCCGCACCACCTCGCCGAGATCGATGCTGGAGCGGGGCTGGCCCAGGATACGCCTGGCCGTATAGGAACTGGCATACTTGGACATCTTGTTGACGACCGAGCCAATGACCTCGGTCTGATGGCGCAGGTCCATCGGCTCATAGTAGAGCTGCCACCAGCTCGTAAGTGCGCCGTCCCGGACCTGTTCTAACACGCTGTGGCGGAAGCTCCAATTGCGCAGCAGCGGCACGATATCCAGCAGCGTATACTGGCGATCTGGCCCGGCCTGCGGATCAGCCTTGACCATGTTCGCGTTGGCCTCAGCCAGGGTCTTGAGGCAGGTCTCCAGCACATTTTCTGTGCGCGGCCCCCAGGAATTGGACCAGAGATGGGCGAAAATGGCGATCAGGTTGGCAATCGTCTTGTCCCGGTCTCGCCCGAGTGTGGCGTCCAGCACATTGATGCCGACCGGGTGGGCCAGATCGGCCAGGTCGACCAGCACCACGTCATCTCGCCTGGTGCGCGGGATGCGTGCGAGCAGCAGCTCGATCAGGTCCCGATGGGGCTCTAACACCAGTAAGCCATCAATGATTTCACTGCCGGTGGCGAGCGCCGCTTCCGCCAGGTGCAGGAAGAGCGTGCTCTTCCCTTTGCCTGTGCTCGCTACCGCAAAGAAGTTGCAGCGCAGGCACGGCCAGGGGAGGGACACCGGCATGCGGTGACCGGCGTGCAGCGAGACGCCGATGTTCCAGCCGTTCCCTGCCGTGAGAATGCCTGGCACGGGCAGGGTGCGTGCGCGTCCCCGCTCTAAAAGCGGCACCTCCGGCAAATCTACCCCCTGGACCAGGTGCCAGAGATGGGCGACATCCTCGACACCGAGGTAGTGTGGCGATCGCGAAACCCCGCGCTGCCATCCCGTGCGTATGTGCCACCATTGCTCTGGCTGCCGTACCAGCCGCTGTGCGGCACCTCCAGGAAGCGAGCGAGGCAGAAAATACCCGCCTGCGCTCAAGTGGTATTGCCGGTAGGCAGCCACCAGGCGGGAGAGCGTCGCTTGTCGCTGCCCCGCTTGCGCTCGTCGGTGAGCCCACACCCGCCAGAGGTGCTGTGCTGTCCCTGCGACATCCCGCCACGTACGGACCTGTGAGAGCCGGGTCAGCAGGTCTCCCTTTGCGCCTGGCCCAATCACGTACAGTCGCAGGCGTGCGTGGTAAGCGATGCGCGACGTTTTTTGCTGTACCAGGCGCATATCATAGATGCGTGCGCGCCCTAGACCCAGGCGCCGACGAAGCTGATCGACGAGGATGAACAGCAGGACGAAGGCGAGCAAGATGCCAGTGAACGTCAGTGCAAGCAGGCTCTCCTGGGCGAAGGTCAATACGGGTGCCTTGCCGTGCAGCGCCGCTAGCGCGGCCTGCTCCATCCAGGTGGGCAGGATGCGGTGCAGCAGTGGCACAAGGCGAAGCAAGAGGAACCCGAGCACTGCCATGACCAGCAGGCCGAGGGAAGAACCCGCGCCGGAGGCACCGTCATATCCTGCGCCCGTCCGGTAGCGCTCGCGCATGTGCTCTTGCTCCAGCGGGTGCTCAACAGCCAGGCGTTGACTTGACCTGGACCAGGCATGTGGAGCGGGCACCAGCGCCAGTTGTGCGATCACGCGCAGATCTGGCGGCAGCTTCCCCAGCGCCGCGAGTAATCCCAGCACGGGATCGGTCCCCTCCTGCAAGAGTTCGCGCTCACGCCAGCTTTTCAGCGGCAGATAGCTGGCTGCCCCGGCTGCAAGCTCGATGACCGAGATGGCTTCACCATTGCGCAGCAGCAAGGGGTCCTGCTCCCTGGAGAGCGGAAGGAGGCTCGCCTGCGGATAGCGCGCATAGATCTGATCGGCGAGGTGGTCCTGCGAGGGCCTCGAGGTCGCACGGACGAGAAACATGCGCATCGTGGCGGATCCCGCGATCTCCAGTGCGATGGGGTGCCGCTCATCCAGGGCCAGGGCGGCCATGGCCGTCTCCAGCGCAGGTAGATCGCGCCGAGCCGTGCGCGGCGGGATGACCTGCCATACGAGAGGCGTTTCTTCCTTCAGAGGGATGGCTTCTCGTCCTTCCTGCTCACGCGTGCGATACAGCTTGCTCATGCGCCCGTCCTATCCTTCTCCTCGTTTTTGAACCGGTGCGTTCTGTTGCGTCTCCGACCCCCATCTGGCCTCCTGCTGACATGACCATTGGCAGCGGCGTTCCCTTGCGTGCCTTCACCTACGTCGGTCGCGACCTCGGCTTCGGCTTCGACGAAGGGAAGCGTTTGTCCCTGCCCCCGCATTTGCGCCACTTCCTGGTGGTGGGTCGTCGAGAGGCGGTGCTCCAACTCGCTTGCCTGGTAATGGACAATGATGCGCTTGTTGGGCGTGATCATCAGGGCATCTCCAATGCCAAAGGTGCTCATCTCGTCCTCCTCGCTCTCCGAGAGCCCGAAGGTCTCCCGCAGGCCCGGCGCCGGGGGACCCATCAGGACCTTGATAGCGCAGTTGGCCAGGATCGCACGGGCGCGTCGGTTGTGCAGCACATCGATATGCTGCATGTGCAGCGTGACGGCCAGCCCGTGTTTGCGCGCCCGGCTGGTGAGTTCTGTCATGAAGCGCGCCCAGGCTTCGTACTCACCCAGCACTCCCGCCTCATCGATGACGAACTCGCGTGAGACGCCCGAGGCAAAGGCCACGGTCCAGACGTACTCGCTGATGACTGAGAGCATGACGGGGGCGAGTTCGCTGTCGAGGTCGCGCGTATCGAAGATCACCACGTCGTTGTCGAGCCGTACGTTGGTCGGCCCGTCAAAGAGCGCCCGGTGGGAGCCATGCACGTACGGATAGAGACGCGGCAGCAGGCCGTAGTTGTCGGGCCCGCAGATCCCCTTCTCCAGCACGCCGTACAGGTCGCGCAGGTAGGGAGGCCGCCGGTTATGAGACGTCGTCTTGGAGGTAATGCCCGCCCGGCGGTACGTTTCGTAGAGGCCGTGATCCAACAGGCCCATTTCTTGCTGGGAAAGCGGAACAATGCCGTCCGGCCCGCGATTGGCGAGCATAATTTGCAGCAGTTCTCGCAGCGACTGAATTTTGAGCGCCAGCCGATCCTCCCGCTCACCTTCTTCGCCGGGGCCTCTGTCTCCTCCTGAGGCAAGACGGGGAGTGGGGCCATACAGGTCGAAGGGATTGATGCGGTGGCCTGATCCCGCTGCCAGGCGTATCCATTGCCCCTGCACCGCCTCGCCGATGCGGCGGTACTCGCGCTCAGGGTCCATGATGATGATTTGACGGGGATCGGTGCGGTTGCGCAGGTAGAGCCGCAACAAATAGCATTTGGTGGCATAGGACTTGCCGTAGCCGGTGGGGGCCACGACGATCTTGTGTGGGTTGGGGAGCGAGGGGTCCCAGCGATCAAGGACCACCGGTTCCCCTGCCGGCGTGATGCCTTCCAGAATGCCTCGAGGCATGAAGAGGGCGTTGCTCATGAAAGGGAAGCTGGTGGAAGCACAGCTGCCATCGAACTGGAGCGTGTTGCCCCACCTGCCGAGTAGGTTACGCGCTTCGGGCAGGCAACTCGTGAAGGCCTCATCCTGCACGAGCAGCGCAGGGCGCGCAACGATCTGCATGCTGCGCAGGACCGCCAGGATACGCTCGGTGCGCTCGCCCAGGGCGCGCCTGGTTGCTGCTCGCACCAGGACGTAGAGTGAGAAATCGAGCATGCTTTCCTCGCCGCTGACCAGTTTTCTCATGAGCTGCACGGTATCCTCTTCGGACACCTCGAGTGCCGGGTCAGGCAACTGCCCTTTGCGCTCGGCATACCTGCGCGAGGCATCCTGCCCGGTTCTGGCCCAGCGCAGTTTGCGCACCATAGCCCCCCGGTCGAGCGGGCGCAGGTGGAAGCTCAGTTCCATTGGCTCGCTCACCTCCAACAGAGGTTTCAAAAAGCCATACGCCAGTTCGCGGGGCAAGCTATCGACGATGAGCGTGTTCATATAGTCTCGCTCGGTATGTCCAAGACAGAGCATCGTCTCGGAGAGCGTGACACTGGCTGGTGCCAACCGATCCGCCAGCTGAGAAAATGACGAGAGCGTGGCTGGCGTGGGCTTCTTACGTTGTGTCAGCAGCTCGCGCTGCTCATCTTCTCGTGCTGCGTCAACCAGGCGAGCAGGAGGGATGCCTCCCCTGGTGCGTCCCATCCTGGTGGCCCCTTGCGCTTGCACCGGTCGGCCGATGCCGGCAAGCACCTCATCTGGCAGGGGAGCGTGCATCGCTTGCCGAGACAGCAGGCAGCTATGGTAGAGGGCTATGAGTTCCTGCTCGTGCAAGCGGTGGACGTGCAGCCCCATCTTGCCCAGTTGCCGCGTGATTTCTCGCGTCCGCGTCGCGAGTAGCACCCGAGCTTGCTCGACGGCTTCCTCCTGCGCACGCTGCATGCGCCGCCTGCGGCCAAAGGGCCACAGCGCCTGCCAGAACAGCTGGCCCAGCGTGGCCGGGGCATCATCATCAAGGTTGGCCGGTAGGATGATGTAGCAGTGTCGCTCCAGCAGGGTGCGATCGCGCGAGAGTTGCTGCATCAGCTGCTCATGAGACCCGGCAAGCGCTTCCCAGATGCCTTGCTGCTCTCGTTGTGGAGCGTCGGCCAGATGCACTAAATACGAGGCCAGGTTGAGCGGCAGGACTCGCACCAGGATCTGCAAGGGGTAGGAGAGGCCAGCCAGCAGGGCACGGTAGTTGGCGATGATGGCGCTCTGCTCCTCCGGGCTTTTGAGGGTGTAGTTAATCCCTTCGACCTCGAGCACGGTCACATACTCTCGCTTGGTCGAGGAACGATCGGATGCCAGACAGAGCATCTCGTCACGCACCTCCCGCACATGGACGAAACATTCCTGGACACTGCCGTAGACGGAACCGGCTTGCTTTTTGCGTGCTGCTCTTGCCATAGGCTCACTCCC
>WNGP01005552.1_pt1 | contig 10523 bp, 7 predicted proteins | sample 5407671 | NCBI WGS metagenome assembly WNGP01 (sample SAMN13153381, study PRJNA577476) | soil metagenome | isolation source: 40 cm soil or saprolite under Garry oak tree replicate 2 | place: USA:California | collected 2016-06-15
ACAGGCCCGTTGTCGGACAATAGCCGAAAACCGCGAGTTGCGGTCAGTTTGCTACAGTAGCATTTCTCCCACTCGCGTTTGGTCAAGCTTGCACTATTAAGCTTGAAATAGATGCTCAGGCGTTGTTCACGTAGTTGCCTAATATCGCAGTACAGCTTCACCTGTTCATCTAACTCTCCTCCAGCTTTCTCTATCCACTCTTCGCCCTGTTTAACACTATCAAACCAGTCAGCAAAATAGTTCTGTACAATATGGAGGGCCGAGTAGATAGTGAATTCTGCCGTTGCTAATAACCCCTTTGGATCATGAGCTAGAGCTAGTGGTGGCTGGAAGTTGTCACGAAAGTTAAAGCGGGCGTCGGTAGCGTAGTACTCCTCTATTTCGGCCTGACGCCTCAACTCGGCCTCCCTGGCTCTTCGTTTTTGCTGGAGGCGCTGCTCCACTTGCCGTGCCCGAGCTTCGTCTATCTCTTCTAGTTTATCGAGATCAACGTCTGGCTGCTCGTCCATTGTACGAACGATGACACTAGCTGGACCGAAGCTGAATCGTTCTGCGTTAGCATCATGGAGTAATTCGGGCAAGCGAGACTTGATTTCTAGATAACGCTTCGTATTGACTATTAGTCTTTTAAAACTGAGGGGTCTAGCTGCTCTGTAAACCTGGCATAGTGCTTCATACAATCGCTCAGCCTGCTCAGCCTGCTCAGCCTGGTCGGTAGGGAGCGATCTTTTGATACGATAAAGTGGTAAGAAAGCCTCGGCAACAGCGCCACTACTGATATAAGCGTAAATACCGTTCTTTGGTGACAGTGTTTCATTTACTAATTGGTTGAGTTCACTCCGCTCCACCTTCTTACCAACTAGTTTGCCTAGTTCAGTAAGTAGCTCATCAGGCACCACTGCCCAAACATCACTCGGTATATCAAATTCATCTTTGCCCAGTACGCGTCCGCCTCGACCCAGTCTCTGGATAAACTCATCAGAACTACGTGAGTCGAACAAGAGGAAGTCAATGTTCTGTCTTTTCTTTCCTAGTCGTTCAAAGTTGTAACCAATGTCGACCGTCGGAGTAGCCATTAACAAGTCAGCATTTTTGCTCTGCGCCCGCCACTCCCTATTTTCTGCTCCAGTCAAACGACCGAGCCGCTGATTGTCTTTGCCTCCAAATTCCTGGTAGAGTCGGTTGATGCGCCATAATGCGCTGCTAATAAAGGCTCCATGTCGTCCTTGCTGCAACCAATCTAGTACCATACTTTTCTCACTAGTCGCTAAACTGACAAGACCATCTTCGAGTGCATCAGCGCTGTATAGCCGCAGACGAACAGGAGCCAACGCGGGAATAGTTGGCAGACCAGGTGGATCGTTTCCGGGTTTGATATATTCGATATCAAGGTTCAGGCGAGATAAGTAATCCTGAACCTGTTGTACTGGCGTAGCAGTGAGTAAGCAGATTCGGCGCCCTTCGCTGAAGTAGCCCCACTCACGTAAGAGAGTAAGGAAGAAGAGAAAGTTGGCAAGTTGTTTGGCGTTGTAGTAGTGAAACTCGTCCACCACTATGTAGCTGAAATTCTTGATAAAGGCTCTGAACAGTACCTTCTGGTCGTGTGGATTACCTAAACCATAGAGGGCATAGTAGAAGATATCGGGATTAATAACCAGGACGTAGGGATGATGCCCTTCAATATGATACCCATCGCTGTCGGTCAGTACCGAACCAGGGTCCTGCAACATCTGGTGCAGACGATCACCTTGGCGCACAAATTTTCCACCAAGATGCTTATTACCCAGTTCTTTGATTGTTGCTGCATCAAGGCGCAGCACGATGTGAGAAAGTCCGTTGTCATTGATAAAACGCAGTACATCCTGCTCGTGCTGGCGCAGCAGTTCGTTAGTTGGAGCAATGAATAATACGTTGGCGTTGTTATACCTGCTCTTCTTGTAAGCCTCATCCAGATCTAGCAGGCGTAGCAAGGCAGCTTTGGTCTTCCCTGTACCAGTATTGTAACTGTTGACGACAATGTGAGCATGCTTGGCACGATAGGTACACCATTGATGGTATAGCGGTGGATTACCTAATGCGTTCGCTATACGCTCATAATCTTCAGCATGAGAATCGGCCAGTTTCTCATAATGAGGAGCAAGCTCAAGCTCTATCATAATTTCTCTACCCCGTATCGCATGCCTGTGGGTAGTAATGTATTTCTATCCAATTGCCAAAATCGCCCACCCATCTCCACATCCCGCAATATTGGAGCAGGATGGATGTTGTAAGTGGAGTAGACCAGGAGAGAAGAAGTATCCTCTAAGTCGGCGCCATTGAGGAGGCTGGCAATCCTGGTCGTATCTCGTTCTATAAGTTGTGGCGTGACCTGTTCCTGCCACACAATGCGAGCCTTACTCATGAACTTACCTAGCCGGATGTAGGGCAAAAGCCGTGGCCCCCGATCAGCAGCGATGAGGTGATCACGATCAAGCAGGTAGAAACGGGCGCGGCTGCCTAACCCTAGCATCCGAATGCGCCCGCTCTGCGGAAAGTTCATTGCCTTGACCCTGGCTCGAGTAGTGGCGATGGCATTCTTATCAAAACGAAAGTAGTAGCTATCAGTTTGACCATTAAACCTCGTAAGAGCCATACGCAAGCTGCTGAAGCTAGCAGGCGTAATGTAAAGACCTTGCTCATTCAGAGGCGCAAGGTCTTCCTTATAGCGCGGCCCACCGTTCCAGCGATATGGCGCGTTGCACAGACCAAGCGCATATGTCAGGGCATAGTTGCCAATTAAGGGCTCACTCGCGTAGAGTGGATCAATTTCACGGCTGGCAAAGAAGGTATGCTCCAGGAGGAGCAAATCAGCTGGATAGATATGCATAACTGCCCCCTATCTGTCATAGCTATCACTTAATGCCTTCAATGCAGCAACCATATGCTCCGACCCATAATAGAGCGCGGCTACTCCGTTCAGCTCGGCTTGCAAAGTTTCACCTGTTAGTAGTAATGGCTTGCGGCTGAAAACACCGGTAATCAACTTATCACTGGCCGAAGATACTGCCCGCTCTACAGCCTCGTCAGTAAGAGGGAAGGGAAGTTCATCTTCGTTCGCGGGCTTTAACAAATCATGGACCGCCTGGGTCAGTTCGAGGTTGCTGAACAATTCGCAGTCACTAAAAGCGACCGTCACAATTCTATTCTTCACCCTACCCATCCTACTGGAGATCGCTCCATAGCGGTCACTACGTAGTATGTTACCAATAACATACTGTAGCTCAGCCAAGGTCACGTCCTTGAGCGTCTCAATGTCAAGAAAATGAGTTTGGGGGCGCACGTATTCATCCGGATTAATGCTTCTGCTAGCTTCTCCAGTCTCAGGGTTACGCATTGTGCCAGTATCGAAAGTTGCGTTGAAGGTACGACGAGCAGCTACCTGGGCAACAGTACCAAGAGAGTAGGCGTCGTCAGTAAGTACACGACTCTTCTGCGCTCCGTTACCACCAGCAGCAAAGCCATACAAGTAGCAATCTATGCACTTTTCACAAGGTGCATTAGTGTTGAGCATACAGATTTTGCCATCCTTGTTGGTTTTGAGCAATTCATGCTCACGTAAGAATTCTCGTCCCGTTCGCCGCTCAACAGCCGTCTGTTTGCGTTTGCTAATGACCACACGCCGGATTGGTGTAGTATCAACTAGTCCCGCGCTAACCGTTTCTTTCACCAGTTCTTCACCGCTACCTTCAGTACGAAAGATAGTTTCTGATTCAGTCTTGCGAATGATGAAAAGACTGACGTAGCGACCCCGAGGTAAGTTGCTGTACTCCTTCAACAGGTATTGCTGATATTGTTCAAATGCCGCCATAGTTTGATTTCTCCTTCTGACAAAATGTCCAAATACTATTCGTCGGTTTGACTGATTTCCTCAGCTTGCTCAGTATCAACCTGCTCTTTTACTCGCTCTGGCAGAGCATTACGGAAGTAAGTGAGGTAGGCACTGCGAATTAACTTAGCACGCTGCTGCAAGCGATTAACATCACCACGATGCGCTTTGATCAATATGCCATCAAAGAAGTAGTCGACATACTTACGAATCTGCTCCTGCTTGCCTCTGCCAGGTTTATATCGTGCATCAGCAATGCGGTCCATATGATCGAAGATATCCCGCTCAGAGGCGGAACGCACCAGGTCACGCATTTCTTCCTTCGGCTCCCGCTCCAGGTTATCAAGAATGATATCCAGTGGCTTGAGAATAGAATTGCGCTTGAATGAGCGTCCCTTGATATGCTGTTCGGCGGCCAGGGTAGCCATCTGCTTCAGTGCTTCCATAAGGTTTTCTCCTTTTACAATATTGGCGAGCAGTGGCGCGACGCGCTTGCTCAAATGAGTAGCCAGATTTTCAGGTGAGATACCTTTGCCACTGCCTGTGTCTTTGATCTTCTTCTCAATTGCTAGATCAATGACGTAGTAAATGGACAGAGGATCGTCAGTAGCAGCGGTAACTATTTCAAGTACCAGTTCATCGCGCGTCTCTCCGCCCAGGCGTAGTTCATGCGGTAATTGGTACATAACATGCAACCGCTTGCTAATGTTCTCATAGGCAGCCTGGTCATATTCGTCAGGCTGCTCGATACTCCACTGATTGTGGCGTTTAAAATATTTCGCGTCATCTTTCGTCTCATTTTTATCTCTGTAAGTCTCAATGCTGCGATACTCGTCAGTTGGCAATAGCCAACGCACATTACGAGGTACTCCATCAGCGAAAAAAGCTAGTGTATGATCGGTCATATATTCATTGGTGAGTAATGGTATGGGCGTTCGCGACAATACCACGCGACAGCCAAAGAAATCGGCAATCATTATGGCATGCGTGAGTGCAAAGATAAATTGTTGACCGTAGTTCTGACCAGGTGCGTTAAGTGGCAGGATGGGGATATTGCCCACTGCATCGCTAAAACTTGGTACACTTACACCGTTGATTTTAGTAGAATAGCCTACGAACTCACCTCTAAGTTCCCTCTTATTCTGGCTTGCTTGCTGCTCAACTTGAGATGCCAAACTTCGCTCAAGCTGCTTTCCCCACTGCTGAAAATAATTATCAGTGTTTAGGAAGAAACATCGGTTGTCCTCATGGCAGACGTTTTTTAGCGTGATATACATCGCATTCAGATGTTGTGCTGTAAAGAAGGCGTAGGGATAAAGGTGGAGATAGAAGCAGGTATGCTGCTCGCTGTTCTTCTTGAAAGCAACCCGCACTAACTTTTCGAGAATGAACTGAACCCTACATGTCGGGCATACATTCCTTTTTGGCTCTCTGCCCCCACCTTTCAGCCTGTTACTGAATGCTTGAACTCCAATATTTTGGGGTACATCGGACTCCATCAGCTCCACAGAAAGTAATGGTGAGCTACAATTGCAACACTGCTTGTGATTGTCTTTGACATAACGTTGTAGATGCGCCATAAAATCACGCGTATCACCGCTGCTGATTTCAAGGTTGCTAGCAAGGTAGTCACTGAACGCCTCATTCTCTACAGGAGCAGCTACCTGCTCACCTGTCAGATCAACTATGTCTGCCAGGAAGCGGTCGAAGAGGGAATCTATCTCGTCCTCGCAATCACGGGCAATAAAGTAGCCACGCTGATAATCGCTTATCTGGTTGTAGAGAGCATAATTCTCATCAGGCAGGTTGAGGAGGGAGTAAATGTGTGTCCAGGGATCACGTTTATGAGCCTGCTTTAACTGACTCTCAAGATGATTTTGCAGCAGATTGCGATAGGCGGATGCCAGTTCGCCGCGCCTGAGCAGAGCTTGGTCAAGTGGCACTATTGGTAGCTGGCTGTCCAGTAAAGCATCGGCAAGATTAGCAGTAGGCGAGTTACTAGCAATCCTTGCAAGATTAGCACGCAACTTTTCATTCCGTTCATTATGACTCTTCTCGGGATAGCGCTTGCCGTCAATGATTCTGCGGATTACATACATGATGTCGGTATAGTTTGCTCCACTTTCCACAGCGGCATCAGCAACCTGAATGCCTATTGGTTTTGATTTGATAAACCGGTCGAGATTGCTTACTTTTTTGTCAGCTACTATCTGAGCGATGCATTGAGCCACCGTTGCAGTATCGGTGGTAGACCAGGTAAACTGCTCACGCTCAGGCTTAAGGTAAGCAACTCCATTTGGATAATAGAGCAGGTCAACGATAGTACTGTGATCACTATGTGTATGTCGCTCACGCAAGTAAGCCACTACTTCGTTATGAATGATATTGCTAAGTAACCCACGGTTTTCTCCCAGCCTATGCTTGATCCAGCGCCATCTTCGCCCAGATATACGATTGATAACAACGATGAAACTCTCCTTGTGATTGCTCTCAGCCAGAGTATGGGAGAGATCAAGGTTATCTACTGCATACAAAAGCTCACCAAATTCCAGGAGTCGCTCATGAAGCAACTTATAACTGTGTTTACCTTGATCTAAGTCGAAAACTGGTGCAGCATCATGTTGGTGCAAATGGATGAGCAGTTTAATGTCTTCTAAATACTCTTCCCATTCATAGAAGTATCGGCCAAAGTCGATACGCTGTAATTCAGTGCCAATGTTCTCACAGGTGGCTATGTTCGTAAAGCTCAATTTAACATCTCTTCCACCGTAGGGAGGAATCTTGTTCATGTCATGAACTGTATAGGCTGCGAGCAGGAGTCGCTCTTCAATGTCACTCATCTCCACTATTCTGGCAGCGCGTAGTTTATGTAGTACCGCTATTCCATCGAGCACATGGGCATAGTAGTTCTGACCTTGCTTGTTGCCGCCTTGTATAATACGCCGGTAGCTAGTCATTGGGCCGCTCGCTACCTCACGGTAGTATTCGGCCAGCAGATCTGGCTGATCTTCATCTTCTTCGCCGCTAGTTCCTAGCCATGTGAGTTCAATATCTGTCATCTTCCTAAATCACCTCCTACAAATTGAGTTTTTTAGGTCAACAAAATTATAACCAGGGCATGAGACCTCAATTGAGGTCACTCATCCTGTGTACAATAGATTTTGTAGAGTTCTGTCGCGATGGTGCGCATCTCTTTTACCAGCTCGGGTGGCTCCAGTACGACACAGTGCAGGCCGTAACTGAGCAGGATGCGGCGGGCATCAAACAGGTCGGTGATGTGGGCGGTGATAGTGGCCGAGCCATCGGCATGGGTCTCCACGACCTGGCCGGGGAAATGTTCGCTGACCTTGTTGCGGGCGATGATGGGACTGAGATGGTAGCGAAGCAGCTTCGTGACAGTACGAGGTCGACTGGGGCTTATGGTTGGGTGGAGCACCTGGGCGCTGCCGGGAACGATGTAATCGAGACGAAAGCGCAGTTCTTTGTTCCAGTCGATGCTCCAGCCAGACAGGTAGACGTGCCCGCGCTCGAAGACCAGGGGACGCGGCTCAATGACGTGGCGACGCTCTTTGCCGTCGCGAGCAGTTTTGTGGATAAACTCTACCTGCTGGCCGCGCAGTATCGCTAACTCAATCTTGTTGATCGTATCGGGGTCGGCAAGTTGATAATCGGTGGTCTCGTGCAGATCGATGCTGAAGGACCGTCGTCCAGTATCCAGGGCATTTTGCTGGTCAGTAGGCAACAAACTCACCAGGTAATTGAGCAGAGTTCGTATGTCATGAGCATGGAGGATCGTCGAATCCGTAAATGTGTCGAGCACCATAGCAAGCGTGGAGAGCTGCGCCTGGTCGAGACGGAGGCCAAAGGGAGAGTTGTGCCAGGTATAGTATTTGCTGCGGCGGTCATAGGCTATCTCACAGCCCATGAGACGCAGGGCGTGGCGATCATGACGAAGCTGGAAATGCTGTTGCCTGGCTGTAGAAGCGGGGTCGGTACAGCGATCGTCATCAAATAAGTTAGCCTGGTTGAGAGCAGCTACAATGTCACTCTGCTGGCGCGGACGAAGGTGGAGTAACGTGAGGAGAGCAAAGCGCCGTTTTGCAGCACGCTCAGCACGAGTATCACGTTTCATGTGAAGAGCTGTTCCTATCACATTGACATGTGCAAGCGTCTCTATAAGCTTGAGCTAGCCTATGGTAGTCCTAATCATTGTATCTGTCAAGCAAGGAGGCATAATAAATGTATTTGTACACAAGGAAGGGAACGTATGAGCGGGCATATAGAGATACCTGAATATATTCCCCTGTCTCATCTGAACGCCTACGCCTACTGCCCGCGCCGTTTTTACTACGAGTTCACGCTGGGAGAGATGCTGGTCAACGAGCATGTACTTGGAGGGCAGCAATTGCACGAGCGGGTTGATCTGCCTGGCAGCAGTACGCGCGATGAAAAGGTACAGTTCCGTCACCTGTACCTGTGCGCTCCCCGGTTGGGATTGGTCGGCTTTTGCGACCTGGTCGAAATGGAGACCGGCACAGGTGATGTCGCGGCACTGGCTCTGGCTGGCAAACTTTACCCGGTGGAGTACAAGAAGGGGAAAATGGGCAAATGGATTTCTGACCACGTGCAGTTGTGCGCCCAGGCTCTGGCGCTGGAAGAGGTTCTGGACATCGCGGCAGGCAGTATCAAACGCGGCTATGTCTACTATTTCGGTTCGGCCCGGCGCGACGAAGTGATGATAGATGAGGCACTGCGCAGCCATACGCTGGGGGCATTGGCAGAGGCACGCCGGATAGCTATAGAAGATCATCCTCCGACGCCCATCACGAACTGGCGCAAGTGCAGGGATTGTTCACTGGAACCTATATGTCTCCCTCGCGAAGTACTGGCTTTTCATGCAGGAAAGGTTGGAACAGGCCATGGCAATTCTTTACCTGACTGAGCAGCAGGCATGGGTGTCACGCGAGGGTGACTGTCTGATTGTGCATATTCCTGAACGCGCAGAAGATGGGAGTAGAGGCAAGCGTGAGGGCAAAAAGACGGTGCCGCTCTTTAAGATCGAAGAAGTCGTCGTGCTGGGTGAGATTACCATTACTACGCCAGCCCTGGCGGCGCTGCTTGAAGCGAAGGTCCAGGTGACGTATATGAGCAAATATGGCCGCTACCTGGGCAGTCTGTGCCCCGAGCTGACCAGGAACAGCATCCTGCGACTGGCCCAGCACGCAGCACACGCTGATCTCAAGCGACGACACGCGATCGCCCGCTGCTTTGTCGTGGGGAAACTACGCAACATGAGAACAGTCCTTATGCGCTATAATAGGACCTCTCAAGATGAACTGATTAATGCACAGGTAGAGCAGTTGAAACGCTGTATCGGCGGGGCCGAGCATGCCAGGCTTCTCATCGCCGATATGGAAACCGGTGAGAGTGAGATAGAGCGCGATCCTGCGCTGGATGGAGTTGGAACGGGGGCGGGGCGGATGAACGGCCTGGGTCCACTGCTGGGCTGTGAAGGAGCCGGAAGCGCGGCCTACTTCAACGTGTTCGGACAACTCATTAAGTGCAACTGGCCGCACGGATTCAATAAACGTATACGCCGCCCACCAACGGACCCGGTCAATGCCCTGCTGAGTTATGGCTATACCGTTTTGACGGCGCAGGTAGCCAGTGCCGTGGCGGGCGTTGGTTTTGATCCCTACATTGGGTACCTCCATTCCTCCCGCTATGGGAAACCGGCCCTGGCGCTCGACCTGATGGAAGAATTCAGGCCCTTGATTGTAGACTCGGTTGTGCTCAGCCTGCTCAACAACCGGCAGATGGAGCAGAAGGATTTCGCGGTAGAGCTCAACAGCTATCGTATGAGCGATGCGGCAAAACGCCTCTTCCTGGAGCGATTTGAAGAGCGCATGCAAGAGATCATCACGCATCCCCTCTTCGAGTACAAGGTGCCTTACCGGCGCTGCATCGAGTTGCAGGCACGCCTGCTGGGGAAATATCTGGTTGGCGAGGTAAACGAGTACGTGCCATTTACGGTGCGGTGACGGAGAGCGGGATGAGCCATGCAGAAATCACCATCAGGGGAGTGAGGCAGAGCACGCTCTACGTGGTGGCATACGATATTCAAGACGATAAGAGACGCACGAAGGTACACAAGGTGTTGAAAGGCTTCGGGCAGTGGACTGAGTTTTCCCTGTTCGAGTGTTTCTTGACCAAAAAGGAAGTGCTCCAGATGCGAGCCAGGCTCGATAAACACCTTGACCCGCGCAGTGACAAAGTACGCATCTACACCATCTGTGACAGTTGTCTAAGCAAGATAGAAACGGTGGGCATCCCCGAACCGGTAGAGGACACGAGCTATCTCATCTAAGCTGGTCTATTGCTCAACGTCTTCGTCATATCGAGCAGCCTCGGGTTGTCGTTTGAAGCAACACAACAGCGTCTGTGAGCTCGCTGGTGATTCACACGAATCTTCTCACACCCCCGAGCGTGGATTAGCTCTTCCGTGAGAAGCTTCATGTCAAAAAATTCACACGAATCTTCTCACGGAACTCCGAGAATCGCTTCGCAATCAGCATATCTCCTCGACTCCGGCCGGTAACATTCATCAGGCACAGATTCGCTCACGGGATGACGAAGAGCACCACCCTGTCCTGTATGG
>WNGP01007175.1_pt2 | contig 10522 bp, 9 predicted proteins | sample 5407671 | NCBI WGS metagenome assembly WNGP01 (sample SAMN13153381, study PRJNA577476) | soil metagenome | isolation source: 40 cm soil or saprolite under Garry oak tree replicate 2 | place: USA:California | collected 2016-06-15
TGGTCCCAACGATCGATAGCAATGTGGTCAGGCGCGTCATTGACGAGATATGGAACGCCGGAAACATCGACCTGGCAGATGAACTTTTCTCCCCGATCTACGTCAACCACGGGGGCTTGATCCCCGATCTGGTCAGGGGTCCTGAGGGCGTCAAGTTCAGCGTTGCGCTGTACCGCGCTGCATTCCCAGATCTCCACATCAGCGTGGACAGCCTGTCAGCGCTCAATGGCAGTGTCCAGCTGCGCTGGACCGCCCAAAGCACGTTCCCCGAAGCCCGGAGCCGCACTGCCGCCGCAGTGAGGGCCAGACATGCGTTGACAGGCGAAACCAGGAGCTGGCTGGCCGACGGCCAGATCATCGAAAGCTGGACAAGTTGGGACTCGACCATCGCGTTGCAAAAGGTCGAGGTCTTCGAGCCAACGCATGAAGAAACTTCATGACTACCCGGGCTTTACTGGCGAGACTCGTTTGATGCCCTTCGGCATCAAACGTTCATCAAGGGGAGTTCTAAACCAATGGCTGTAATGCCCGCTACAAGAGTCGAATCCGGCGAACTCGGCAATGCTCGCACCTCAATGAAGGCGATAGTCCAGCACAAGTACGGCGAACCCGAGGCGGTCTTGGAGCTCCGTGACATCGCCATGCCCGTGGTCAAGGATGATGAGGTGCTCGTACGCGTTCACGCGGCATCCGTCCATGTCGGCGATTGGATCCTCGTGAGAGGCGTGCCGTACGTCGCCCGCATGGCCACCGGGATGTCCAAGCCAAAGAATCATGTTCCGGGAACGGATATTGCGGGCACGGTCGAGGCGGTCGGCAAGGACGTGACGCAATTCCGACCAGGTGATGAGGTATTCGGCTGGTGCAAGGGCGCCTTTGCCGAGTATGCATGTGCTGCAGAGGACCACTATCTTCCGAAGCCGGCCACCCTCACGTTCGAACAAGCCGCGGCGGTCGGTGTGTCAGCTTCCATCGCCCTCCAGCTTCTTCGCGATCAAGCGAAGATCCACCCAGGGCAGAACGTCTTGATCAACGGTGCGTCCGGAGGCGTCGGATCATTCGCAGTGCAGATCGCCAAGGCCTTTGGCGCCGAAGTGACCGGCGTGTGCAGTACGAAGAATGTGGACATGGTCCGCTCCATCGGCGCTGACCATGTCATCGACTACACACGTGAGGACTTCACCCAGGGTGAGCAGCGGTACGACTACATACTCGACAACGTGGGTAACCATTCGTTGTCAGACACCAGGCGCGTACTTACCCCCGCTGGGAAGCTGCAGGCCAACAATGGAACGTCGGGCGGTCGATGGTTCGGCACTACCGGCACCGTCATCAAAACGGCAGCACTGTCGAAGGTCGTGCGCCAGCAATTGGGCCCGTCCATCAAGTTTGAGAATAGAAACGACCTAGTCGTCCTGAAGGAACTCATAGAAGCCGGGAAGATCACGCCGGTCATCGACGGAACCTACCCTCTGGGTGGGACCGGCGCGGCGATCGCCCATGTCGGAGAGGGACATGCGCGAGGAACGGTCGTAATCACCATCTCAGCGGCGGACCATGCCTAACACACTCTCCATGGCCGGCAAGATCGTCCTGATCACCGGCGGCACCGGGGGAATCGGCAAGGCCACCGCGATCGGCCTTGCCGCCCTCGGCGCCCGGGTCGGCATCACAGGCCGCGATCCAGCCCGCGCAGAACAGGCCGCGGCCGACATCCGTGCCGCTTCAGGCAACCCGGCCGTCGACGCGTTCGCCGCCGACATGAGCTCCCCGGCCGAGGTGCGCCGGCTCGCCGCTGCCGTCCTCGACTCCTATCCGCGGCTGCACGTCCTGATCAACAACGTCGGCGGTTTCTGGGCTCATCGACATCCGACAGTTGACGGTCTGGAACACACCTTCGCCCTCAACTACCTCGCCCCGTTCCTATTCACCAACCTGTTGCTGGGTCGGCTCAAAGCAAGCGCACCTGCACGGGTCGTCAGCGTCTCCTCTGGCGTACAGGCGACGGGCCGCATCGACTTCGACGACCTGCAGGGGACTCGCCATTACTCCGGAGAGCGCGCTTACAACCAGTCCAAGCTCGCCGTCGTGATGTTCACCAACGAGCTGGCCCGCCGCCTGGAAGGGACTGGCGTCACGGCCAACTCCTTGCATCCCGGCATGGTGCACACCAACTTTGGCGCTGAAGACCAGGCTGGGTGGTTTGCAGTCGTGGGCCACGTGGTCCTCCCGCTGCTGAAGACTCCAGAGCAGGGTGCCCAGACGTCGATCTATCTGGCCTCCTCACCCGAAGTGGCTGGCGTCACCGGCCAGTTCTTCGACGACCGAAAGCCGAAGACCGCCAACAAGGTCGCCTATGACACCGAGATGACAGCCAGGCTCTGGCAGGTCAGCGCCGACCTAGTCGGGACAGCCATCGGCGGCACCGCCATTCCTGCCGGTCAAGGACGTCACAAGTGATCAATGACTTGCAGAAGATAGAGGTGGGGTCATCCCGTCCCACGAACACCATGAAGGCGATCGTCCGGTACCGGTACGGCTCGCCAGATGTCCTCGAGCTCCGGGAACTCGACAAGCCGGTCGTCAAGGATGAGAACGTGCTGGTGCGAGTTCGCGCTTCGTCCCTGAATGCGGATGACCTGGAGTACATGTACGGCAAGTCTCCGATGACACGCCTCGCCACGGGACTACGCAGGCCAAGGATCCATGGTCTTGGGTCGGACGTGGCGGGCCAGGTCGAGGCGGTCGGCAAGGCCGTGACGCACTTTCACCCGGGCGACGAGGTGTTCGGGAACATGACCGAGCATGGATCCGGCGCATTTGCCGAGTACGTGTGCGCTCCTGCCAAAGCCTTCGCCCTGAAACCGGCCAGCATGACCTTCGAAGAGGCAGCGACCGTGCCGCAAGCGGCAGTCCTGGCCCTGCAGGGTCTTCGCGGCAAACGACGAATCCAGCAAGGAGACCGAGTCTTGATCAACGGTGCCGGTGGAAGCGTGGGTCCGTTCGCCGTGCAGATCGCAAAGACCTTCGGAGCGGAAGTGACCGGTGTGGACAGCACTGGCAAGCTGGACATGCTGCGCTCGATTGGCGCAGACCACGTCATCGATTACACCCAAGAGGACTTCACACGAAACGGCCAGCGGTATGACTATGTCCTCGATGTCGTGGCTCGTCGTTCGATATTCGAACTGGAGCGCGCGCTGAATCCCGGCGGTGCCTATGTGATGCTTGGAGCCACCACGGCTCGACTGCTCCAAGGCGCGTCAATGGGACCGCTGATCTCGATCACGGGAAGCAAGAAGATGGGTGTCAGCTGGTGGTGGAGACCATTCGACCAGGAAGACGTTGCATTTCTGAAGCAGCTGATCGAAGCCGGCAGCTTGAGACCGGTCATCGACACCATTTACCCGCTGAGTGAAGTCCCCGCAGCCCTCAGGTACCTGGAGGAAGGCCACGCTCGAGGCAAGATCGTCATCACGATCTGAGGCGCCGAGCGCCGGTCCCCGTGTCTTCATCAACTACCGTCGCGATGACACCGCGGGAGAGGCGGGCCGTCTCTACGATGCGCTGAGCGCCCGGCTAGGCAAGGGTTTGGTGTTCATGGACGTCGACGCCATCCAGCCTGGAGCGGACTTCTCTGAAGTCATCAAGGGAGCGCTAGGCTCTAGCGACGTCCTGGTCACTGTGATCGGCAGGAATTGGCTTAGCGTGAAGAATGCCGGCGAAGCGCGTCGACTGGATGACCCGCGAGATCTCGTTCGCTTGGAGATTCAGTCTGCCTTGAAACACAAAATCGGCGTGGTTCCAGTCCTGGTCCAAGGAGCACAGATGCCGCGGGCTGACCAGCTGCCGAAATCTCTCGCCAAGCTGGCCGGAAGAAATGCTTTCGAGCTCAGCCATGTCCGGTGGCATCAGGACGTCGAAAGGCTGATCGCGTCCATCGAGAATCCGACCCAAACGAGGCATGCAAGCAATCACAACCTTCCGCGCCAACTGACTAGTTTCGTCGGGCGGAGCGACGACATGAACACAGTCAAGCGGATTCTGCAGTCCGCACGGCTGCTGACGCTGACAGGAACGGGAGGATGCGGAAAGACCCGTCTTGCGCTGCAGGCGGCCAGCGAGTTGGTCGATGAATACCCAGGCGGTGTTTGGCTGATTGAGTTCGCCGCGGTAGCGGATCCCGAACTGGTTACACAGGTCGTTGCGTCAACTCTTGGCATACGTGAAAAGCCCGGGCAAGACATCACCGTGTCGCTCATCACAAGGCTGCAGGAGAAGCGTGCCCTCCTCATCCTCGACAACTGTGAGCATGTCGTAGCCGCCGGCGCGACCCTCGCCGACGCGCTCCTTCGCGCGTGCCCGCAACTCCACCTCTTGGTAACCAGTCGTGAGGCTCTCAATGTTGGCGGCGAAGTCATCCAGCGCGTGCGATCACTTGGACTTCCTCACGAAGGTGAAGCGGACACGCTGCACGCGATAGCTCGGTCCGAGGCCGTGCAGCTGTTCGTCGACCGCGCCCGGTTGGCCTGCGTGGACTTCGCGATCGATGAAACGAATGCGTTAGCCATATTGCAGATTTGCCAACGTCTGGACGGAATCCCTCTGGCCATCGAACTGGCGGCGGCCAGGATAAGGATGATGCCCCCAGGCGAGATCCTCGCTCATCTTCAGGACCGGTTCCGATTGTTGACCATGGGCAGTCGGACTGCGCTGCCGCGGCAACAGACCTTGCGAGCTGCGGTGGAGTGGAGCTACAGGCTGTTGAGCGAGTCTGAGCAGAGCCTGTTCAACCGTTTATCCGTGTTCGCCGGAGGTTTCAGTCTGCAGGCGGCAGAGGCGGTCTGCTCAGGCGACGGGCTGCCGGATGATCGCATCCTTGACCTGCTATCAGGTCTCGTCGACAAGTCTCTGGTGGTGGTCAGTCAAGACAACAGCGGCGGCGGCAGCTCGCGGTACATGCTGCTGGAAACGTTGCGTGAATTCGGCCGCGAGCACCTGCCGACGTTGAACACGGCAAATCAGGGCCACGCGCGCCAGGAACTCCACGCGGACTACTACATAGGGCTGGCCGAGGACTCCGAGGTGGGTCTGAGGGGTCCCAACGAGGCAATCTGGCTGGCGCAGCTCGAGAGTGAGGTGGACAACCTTCGAGCAGCATTCGAATGGTATGCGCTGACCGATGCCACCAAGATGCTCAGGCTCGCAACTGCGCTCGGGGACTTCTGGATTCGGGGTCGCATCTCTGAGGGCCGCGACGCTTACCGACGAGCTTTAGAGAGTTTCCCGACGCCCACAGCGCTGCGCGCCAAAGCCCTCTACATGAGTGCGCAGCTTGCAAAGTGGCAGGGCGACTATCAACACGCACAGTCGAGTGGTCACGAAGCGCTATCAATCGCCCGGTCCGTAGACGACATTCGCGTCACCGGGCTTGCACTCGGAGTGCTCGGAGAGTGTTGCCTCATGCGGCCAACATCGCTGCACTCCCCAGCGCTGTCCTCGCAGCGCGACTTGACTCTCGCCAGGAGCCTATTCGAAGAATCGGTCCAGGTACTTCGAAAGGTCGGCGACTCCTGGGCACTAGCGCTAAGCCTCAACGGACTTGGACTGGTCAAGGTCCAGTCGGGACTCTACGACCAGGCTCGCGGACTGCTCGATGAAGCTCTCGTGGAAGCCCAGAAATGCGGCCAGCCTTCTCTTATTGAGATGGTTCTCGGCACCCTCAGCGCGGCTTTGATTGAGCACGGTGACGTTCGATCCGCGCACGAACATCTCAAGACTGGTCTTCTTCTAGCACGAGCTCAAAATGACCACAAATTCGTCCCCGAATTTCTTGAACTTGCGGCAGCCTTGTCGCAGTTGAGCGCTCAGCCGGCGCGGAGCCTTCGGCTGCTCGCCTCGGCGGAGCAGCTCTATGCCGCTGCGGGGCTCACGCCCTTCGATTCGTGGCACGAGACCTTCAAAAAAGCCAGCTCTGCCCTGGCGTCGGACGATGTGGAAGCCGCTCTCATGACTGGTAGAAACATGACGATGTTGGACGCGATTGATCTCGCCTTGGAGGACCCGTTGCAGCCCCGCGGAGATCTGGGCCGGTCGTCGGTGGATCAGTTGGCCCAGAGCTCGAGTCGATGAGTATCCAGGATTCCGAGCACGCTGCCAGCGCGCTCGGCTTGAGAGTTCAAATCTTGTCCCGTCCACCAACCAGTTCATCGCGGTCCTACCCTGGATGGCTGTTCCCGGCGCTGGCCCTCATCGTCAGCCTTCTCGTCACCATGCCTTTCCTTGAATACGCCTTTCCTGACCGGCAGCAAAGCCTGCTCACGACTTACTTCAACCCCGGCCTCGGGACGGCCCATCGACCCTTTGACCTCCTTTACAAGGCTTTGCTCGTCGTCGTCTTCTGCTATCTGCTTCTTGCCATCCGGTTCATGCACCGGCGTTTGAAGGTAGCCCGGAGCCAGCTCCCGCTTGCCAACGACCATCCAGGCCCGGTCTTTGACAAATCATTTCGCTGGGCGAATTCGCTTGTGCCGCCTCTGGGATTGGCTATCGCCTGGGCTGTCACCTACTTAGTCCTGTTCCTCGCGGCCGGCCAGACGATCGACGTGTCGTTCGCGCCGGTTTTCGCCCTTGACGCCCTCTTAGCGACAGGGCGTGTGCTCATCGTGTTCACGTTTGTCTGGGTTTACCTCGCGTCGTTGTATGGGCTCTACACTCTATCGCGGCAACCGCTGGTCCTCAGGCGACATCACGAAGATCCCCTGCTCGGAGTGCGGGCGTTTGGCTCGCTATCGCTTTCCTTGGCTGTTTGCTACTTCGTGGGCCTGGCGTTGGGCGTTCTGTTGTCCAAGTTGGCGAGCGCGGACCCTGTTCTCTACAGCGCGAAGCAAGACCCGGCCTTTGTTCTCGGAGCAGCCCTCATTGTGAGCGGCGTCGCGCTCTTCTTCCTGCCCTTGCGAGCCGTACACGCCAAGATGGAGCACGAAAAGCGGCGCGAGCGCGAGCGCCTCGACACGTGGTACGGAACACTCTTTGCTGGCGAACCACGTGCCGCACGGTCCGAGGACATGGCGACAAGTCTCAGGGAGCTCAGGAACATCGCGGCATTCCCAACCGTGGAACGCCATGTCGAAGCCATCCACACCTGGCCGTTCGACACCAAGACGCTCGGTTTCCTGCTGACCTCATTGGCGCTCCCCCTCATCTTGACGTTAATCGCAAGCCTCGCCCTCGAGCTGCTGCACATCAGGCCCGCGATCTAAGCTTCCGATGAAACCCAACCGCGGTTGCGAACAACCAGAACCCGTCCTCGTTGGCATCGAGGCGATGGACGATCTAAACCTGGAGCGACGTCGCGCCCGTGTCGCCGTCGGTCCAAGCAATGCGGAGAAGGCAGACACCAGGGTTGTTACTGAATTTGTTGCGAGCAGTGTTCAAGCCTTGGTTCGATGGGCCCAAGACGTGGGCGCCGTGTTCAACGACCTGACAAGCGGCACTTGGGCGATCAGAGCGGCGCCAATGTCATCTAGTCGACCAGCGCGACCCACGTTCACCGTCAGCAGTGTCGATGCGCGTGCGTAATCCAGTTGGCTGGGTAACTGAGTTCAGGCCCCACAGGGAGGTAACACGCTAGAAGCAAAGAGAGATCGCTATCGAGCGGGTTGGAGGCTGGTCTGGCCCGTGATGGAAAAGCGCCTGTTTACGCGCCGCGTGATCGTCTGGTCGATCGCGATAGCTCAGGTCATCCTCTTCATCGAGTGCGGAGTCTTCTACGTCTGGTCGGGCGACCGGTTCGCGGCAGAGTTGGCAATCGCCGGGTTGATTTCGTTCGCGTTGGTAGGCGCGCTGATCGCCTCCCAGCAGGCCAACTTCCGGTTCGGCTGGTTCGTCCTGCTGACGCCGGTGCCGGCGCTTGTGTCGTTCCTGGCCACCCAATATGTCGATCTCATCGAGGTCCATCGCGTCGCACTGCCTTTCGAGTCCAGCGTCTGGTGGCTTGGCAATTGGGCGTGGACTCCCTCATTCGGCACAGCCATTGGCATGCTCACTGTGCGCGTTCCAGATGGCCGTGTGCCTCGAGGGTGGCGGTTTGTGGACTGGCTTTGCATCGCGGGGACAGCCCTGTTGGCGGGCGGCATAGCCTCGATTCAGTTTCCAGGCGGTAGCGAGGGGCTGACACCGACGGCCGCGGCGGTCTTGTATGCCGGCCTTGCCCTGATAGCGATGGGAGCAGTCGGAGCTCTGGCATCACTCATCTCGCGGTACCGGCATGGGGACAGAGACTTGCGGCTGCAACTGAAGTGGATTCTCCTGGCGACCGCAGTAGTGACGGCGGCCTTCGTTTACGCTGCGGTGTTCGCGATTGCGTTCAAGACGGAGTTCGACCTTGCGCTGGCCCCATCGTATGTCGCGCTCTCTTGTATCCCGATCTCAATCGGGATCGCGATCCTGCGCCACCGGCTATTCGACATCGACGTGATCATCAGCCGCAGTCTCGTATACGTGACCGTGACGGGAATCCTCGGCGGTCTATTTATCGGTTTGATCGAGCTCACGCAACAACTGTCGATCCTGTACACGGGACAGAAATCAGAAACCGCGATCGTGATCACAGCGTTTTTGGTCGCTGGGGCGTTCACGCCGGTCCAGAAATGGGTAGACGAGATCGTGGAACGCCGTTTCAAGGGAGCAGACGCCGCAGGACGGCTGCACCTCGTCAGCTCCACCGCGGAGTCGGTCGTGAGAGTTATCGATCCTCACCGCTTTGCGCAGTGGCTCGTCGATGAGTCCGTGACGGCGTTCGAGGCGGAAGGCGGCGCCCTCTACCTCGAGCGGCACCATCATTCGCGACCTTTTCACAGTCGCGGCACCATCGGTGGCGATGCAGCCGTCGAGATCAAGGTTGACCACGCGGATCTCGAGTTGGGCCGACTGCTGCTCGGCCGTAGGCGTGGAGGAATCGATTACTCGCATCGAGATCTCGTAGCCCTGAAAAGATCGGCCGCCGCTCTTGGCGAGGCGCTGGCGGTGGCGACTGATTTTGGCCACGTGACGGCGCCGGCGCCCAGAGCTGCGGCCACCAACGGTGGGGCCGCTCATGCCACCACGAGCTAAGACGTCTGTATCAAGCCCCATGCGGCGCGGGTCCATGTAGTACTTCGTGTAGTAGTCCTGAGAAAGAACGCCTCAGATCTGGACGCGTGGCGGCCATGCAATCGAAATTCCGAGCCAAAATGCTCAAAACTGATTTTTGTATTCAAAATCCGCGATTTCCGGGGTTGTCTGGAGTCGACGGGGCACAGCCGGGTCACAATTTCGTGGAGGACTATCGCAACCTAGCGGTGGAGCGGTGACTGTCGTCGGCGAATCTGAACCCGCTTGGCAGCAATCGATGGCTCCGCGGAGGCTTCACGCTGACGACGCAACGGCCAGGACCGTGAGGCACGGGGTTCGGAAAATCAGATGCCAGCGTGACGACGCACAGGGCAGGACCGTGAGGCCTTGCCAGGGTCTTCATCAGGAGCAGCTTCGCGCGTCCTTATGCATGTCAGGAGGGGCAAATGCAGGCAGTCTTCGATGCCATCTGTCGATAAGAATGGGTTCTCGTGACCACCCGCAAGACTTGAGCTTCCGTTTTGGCGCCTTTCGAAAGCCAAGGTTATCCGAGCGGTAGGTCTGGTTGGTGCAGTGAGACACAGCAATCGGGACAGGCAAACGCTTAAATCCGTTTCAACACGTAACGCCAGGGCTCGAACCAAGCCCCCGTGATCACAGCCCGGATTGGTCCGGGTCGGACGTAGCGGCGCATCTCCGAAGCAGGCACCGACACCGCGCGGATCAGCTCCCAGCCCGAGAAGCGATTGCGCAGCTCCTCTGCCGTGATGCCGCTACCGAATAGCCTCGAGAAGCCGACGATCAAGAGCAGCGCGCTGGGCGCCGCGACTGTCGTGACGCCAACCGCGTATGCGTCCCGCCTATTCACCGGCACCGTGTGGTAACAACCGGCGTCAACGAACAGCGAGTACCCGTCGCCAATCCCGAGGTCCTGCAATCTAGTCACGTCGCCCTCGATCAACTGGACTACTACGCCGGCCGCGGCCGCCTTTTGGCGAGCCGCCGCCACAGCCCCGCGGACCATGTCGATGCCGGTGACGTCCCAGTTGTGGCGCGCCAGGTAGATCGAGTTCCGTCCCGAACCGCAGCCGAGGTCAAGCGCACGACCGGGCACGAGCCGCGAGGAGCCCTCAAGCGCCTCGACCAGCCCGCTGTCCGGCTCGTCAGAGCCCTGGGCTTCAAGGTGCGCCCGGTAGGCGATCTCGCCGACGAACCGAAGCAAATTGGGGTTCACCAGTCGGCCCCGGTCACTGCCCCGCCGAGGCAGGCCGCTGTGGTGCCGCTCAAGACGAGTCGAACCGAAGCGTTCGACCAGGGCGCGATCGCGCGCGCCAATCGCTTCCGCTCCCTTAGAGGCAACTCGTGTGGCTCCAACCCTCTAGGTTCGCTAACCAGTCGGTACAGATCG
>WNGP01005993.1_pt1 | contig 10521 bp, 11 predicted proteins | sample 5407671 | NCBI WGS metagenome assembly WNGP01 (sample SAMN13153381, study PRJNA577476) | soil metagenome | isolation source: 40 cm soil or saprolite under Garry oak tree replicate 2 | place: USA:California | collected 2016-06-15
CGGTCCGGGGCCTGGAATCGAGGCGCCCGGCCCGCCGCACATTTGCCGCTACCGGAGCGGGGGACAAGTTGGTGTTGGGATTTTGTTCGGACGTGACCCTGGCGGATCTTTCGAACATTCTTGCAACCGTGCTCGCGCCGGACTTCAAGATTCAACGGGCCCTCAATCTCGATGGCGGCTCGTCCAGCGCCTTCTGGTTTAAACGCGCGAACGGAACCGCATTTTCCATCGCCGAACAAAAACCGGTGCGCAACTTTGTGGCAATTGTGCCGCGGTGACGATCATGCGCACATTCGGTGGATTCAAATCGGGCACCGAATTCGTTTATGGCGAAGTCACCGGCGAGGATGTTCACGTTTTGGCAAAGCCGTATTGGATCGCCCTCGAGCGGACGGGTGAGGTTCGCAAGCTGGGGCAATTAGATGTCGATCTTCCGGTCGCGCCGTCAAAGCTGCTCGCGGTCGGATTAAATTACGCCGATCACATTGCCGAAATGAAACGCACGCCGCTCGGAACTCCGCTGATTTGGTTCAAAGCGCCAAGCTCGCTCTTGCCGCACAACGGCGAAACCGAACTGGGAATCGTGATTGGACGGACGGCCAAAAATGTTCCGGCCGAACGAGCCTTCGATTTTGTTTTCGGCTACACGATCGGTCTCGATATCAGCGACCGCGACTTGCAGAAATCGGAGAAACAATTCGGGCGCTGCAAATCGTTCGACACCTACACGCCGATCGGACCGTTTGTTTATGCCGATGTCGATGTTCACGATCTGCCGCTGGAATTGCGGCAAAACGGTGACGTGCGGCAAAAAGCCCGCACCAGTCAAATGATCTACTCCGTTGCCGAGATCGTTTCCTTTGCGAGCCAATCGCTGACGTTGCTGCCAGGCGACGTGATTTTGACCGGAACACCGTCGGGGGTCGGGCCGATTCGTGCCGGTGATAAATTGGAAGCGCGAATTGGTGATTGGTCGACGCTGCGGAATCCCGTGATCAACGCGAACTGATTGTTGATCTTATCCCTACATCCTAAGACAACGCCGGATGCGAAGTATAAGTGACGTTCGCCCAAGCGGAGCGTCACTGAAGAAAAGTGAAAACTTTTGTCTCGACTCGTGTCCAACCGTTTTGGAATAAAGGAGATGTGCCGAGCAGTTAATTCAACTCCGCCGAAATTATGAAAACATTGCTTACTCTCTGTCTCAGCTTCATCGCATTGAGCGCGTTTGCTCAGCCACCGCAACGGCCTGCCCAACAGCCGCCGCCACCGCCGAACGCACCGCCGGCTGCAGGTGCATCCGCTCAGCCCGGGGCCCCGGCACAGCAACCGCCTGGCGGACCAGCGCAACCAGGTGCGCCGATGCCTGGGGCGCCCGCTCAACAACCACCTGCCGGTATGCCACCAGGGGCGCCGGGAACGTCTCCGATCGGTCCGGCGGGAGCAGCTGCTCCGGGCGCAACTATTACGGCGACATTGACTCCAGCAGCAACCGCGGCACCCACTCCGGAAGTGAGCGGTTGGAGTAGCAACTTCATCATCGACAATTTCCGCAAGGGCGGTCCCATCATGTGGCCGATTCTCCTTGTCTCAATCGTCGCTTTGACGGTCGTGATCGAACGAATTTTCTGGTGGGGCGGCCGTTGGTTCCGGCGCGACCCGAAGCGAATTGAAAAAGTCTTTACTGCGATCGAAGTGGGAGACGTCGCGGAGGCGTCGCGGCTTTCACGCGATTCACGCGATCCGGTTCTGCGCATGATGTGGAACGGCTTGAACCATCAGCATGCGTCGTTGCAGGGTGCGCTCCAGGTTGCAGCCGGCATCGAGATCAAGCGCGCTGGCCGGTTCCTGGTGGTGATGGACACGTTGGTCACGCTGGCCCCGTTGCTCGGTTTGTTGGGAACGGTCACCGGACTGATCCGTTCCTTCAGATTCTTGGGGAATGAAGAATTGGCTATTCAGGCTGTCACCGGTGGTATCGCGGAAGCGCTCATCGCCACTGCCTGCGGTCTGGGTATCGCCATCTTCTCGCTGATTCCGTTTAACTTTTTCACGTCGCGCGTGTCTAACTTAGAGTTCGAACTGCAAACCGCGGCCACGAACTTGGAAGTTATGTTGGAAGCCCAGAGTAAGGAACGCCCTGAGATGGCCATCGGCGGTCATACGCCGAGCTCGGCCAAGGGTTCCTCGATCTAGGAGTTGTTATGCGCGTTAGCTCGCCTGTTCCTAAGCACAAAGCGAGGATCGAGATCATCCCGTTGATCGACATCATGTTCTTTCTGCTGGCGAGCTTCATGATGGTCAGCTTGAGCCAGGTGCACATGAAGGGCATCAAGGTGAACCTGCCCACCGGGCAACGCGGCGAAACGCAGTCGAAAAAGGATTACATCAGCGTCTCCGTTGACGCCAATGGCAACCCTTATTTCGACAAGGAAGAGATGAATTACGACACGTTGACGGCGAGGCTGAAAAAAGTGCACGATGAGAATCCCGAGGCGAAGGTGTTTGTTCGGGGCGACGCTGACACCGTCCATTTCAACATTATTCGCGTGCTCGACATCTTGAGATCGGTTGGCTTTTACAAAGTCGCCTTCGAAATCAAGAGCGAATCCGCCAGAGGGATTCCCGGACCTCGAGGATAACGGCAATGCCTGGACCGCTTCTCTATCGACCACCTCCCCGATGGCAATTCTGGGCCGCTTTGGGTGGCGCAATTGCGATCCATCTGGCCTCGGTCGGTATCGCGGCAATTAAACACGAGCCGCCCCCGGTCGATCTGACGAATATTCCAACGGCGACAGTCGAAGCGACTCTGCAACCGGAAGATCAGCCAACGCCGCCACCGGAAGACATTCCCATTCCCGAGCCGCCGCCTATTCCGGAAGTGGCGCCGGAGTTTCACGAAGAAAAACCGCCGCCACCTAAAAACGCGGCCAAGCCGGCCGGTCCAATTAAGGCGCCGCAAGCAGGCGTACCGGGAACGATGTCGATCACCGGTGCAAAGGCGGTGGCAATTTATGCACCGAAACCCGAATATCCATATGAAGCAAAGAGCCGTCACGTTACCGGCAGCGGCGTTGCCGTCTTGAGTGTTGACACGGCCAGCGGCAACGTCACAGACGCAACGATGGCGCAAAGCATCGGCAGTCCGATTCTGGATAACGCGACGACCTCCACATTCCGCCGCTGGCGATTTCAACCGGGTAAGGTTGCGCCGAAAGTGAAAGTTCCAATCACCTATACTCTGACTGGGGCCTCCTACTAATTTTATGCGTCTTGCTTCGCCCATTCCGCACAAACGCGCTCGGATCGAGATCATTCCGTTGATCGACATCATGTTCTTTCTGCTGGCGAGCTTCATGATGGTGAGTTTGAGCCAAACGCACATGAAAGGTATCAAAGTCGCGTTGCCGTCGGCAACAGCGGTACCGCCGAACACGGTGAAGGATTATGTGTCAATTCGGGTTGGCGCGGGCAACGCGGTGAGTTTCGATGGGCAACTGGTGAACGACGACGACATCTTGCCGCGATTGTTCCGATTGCACGAAGCAAATCCTGGAATCAAGGTTTCAATTAGTGGCGAAGGTATGGCGCGTCATGGCGACGTCATTACCGTGCTCGATAAAGCCCGACGCGCCGGAATTGAGAAAGTCGGCTATCAAATTCGCGCGGCCCAAGGTGGGCCCGCTGCTGCTCCCGGCACTCCCGGGGCGCCTCCTCCTCCCCCACCGCACTAATTTTCAATCTCGCGGAGAGCTTTCCGCAGGGCCGTGATCGCTTGTCCGCGGTGGCTGATTTGGTTTTTCGATTCAGCCGTCATCTCGGCAAAGGTCTGGTCGAATCCCTTTGGTTCGAAAATCGGATCGTAACCAAAGCCGCCGCTTCCACGCGGTGGATCGACAATCTTTCCTTCCACAAAACCTTCAAACACGCCCAGCAACTTTCCGTTTTGCGCCAGCGCGATAACGCACCGGAATCGCGCCGATCGTTTTTCGGTCGCGATGTTTTGCTTTCGTAACTCGCGAAGCAATTTATCGACGTTCGAAACGTCACCAGCATTTTCGCCAGCGTAACGGGCTGAAAAAACACCGGGCGCCCCCCCGAGCGCGTCGACCTCGAGACCGGAATCGTCGGCGATGACGAGGTTCGGCAATTTTTTCGACGCGGCGATCGCTTTCAGGCCGGCGTTTTCTTCGAATGTCCGGCCAGTTTCTTCCGGGATCGCGATTTCCGGGAACGAGCTGAGATCGATCACGTTGAATGGTTGTCCGAGTAATTCGCGAAATTCGCGGGTTTTGTTCGGATTGCGAGTGGCCAAGAGCAAATCCATTTTCTTTTCCTGCTTTCCTGCTTTCCTAAGAGATATTCAATGAGCAGCGAGCGCCGCAAACCATATCCATTCGACCAGATTGAGCCCAAGTGGCAGGCGATCTGGGATGAGCGTCAGATTTTTCACGCGCCGAATCCCGGCGAGAAAAATTTCGATGCGGCCAAGCCGAAATTCTACGTGCTCGATATGTTTCCGTATCCGAGCGGCGCCGGTTTGCACGTCGGACATCCGGAAGGCTATACAGCCACCGACATCATCGCGCGTTACAAACGGATGCGCGGGTTCAATGTTCTCCATCCGATGGGCTGGGACGCCTTTGGCCTGCCTGCAGAACAGTACGCGATCAAGAGCGGCCAGCATCCCGCTGTCACCACCCGCGAGAACGTTACCAAATTCAAATCGCAGCTGAAGCGGATCGGTTTCTCCTATGATTGGCAGCGTGAAATCAACACCACCGATCCGCGTTACTTCAAATGGACGCAGTGGATTTTTCTCCAGATTTATAATTCGTGGTTCAATCCGAAAACGAACAAGGCCGAGCCGATCAAGACTTATCGCGGCAAGAATCCGGATGAAGTTCGCCTCGCTTACGTTGCCGATGTGCTGGTGAACTGGTGTCCTGAGCTTGGCACCGTTTTGGCGAACGAAGAAGTGGTTGATGGCAAAAGCGAGGTCGGCGGATTTCCAGTCGTTAGGCGGCCGATGCGGCAGTGGATGTTGCGCATTACCGCTTACGCGGAGCGATTGATTGATGAACTTGAAGGCCTCGATTGGCCGCAAGGAATCAAATTGCTCCAGCGAAACTGGATCGGCCGAAGCGAAGGCGCGGAAGTCGATTTCAAGATCGACGACAAAAAAATCCGGGTATTCACCACGCGACCGGACACGCTTTACGGCGCCACCTACATGGTGCTGGCGCCGGAACATTCGCTGATCGATTTGATCGTGACCGAAGAGCAATGGCCGGCCGTCCGCGATTATCGGGAAAAGACTGCCCGCAAAAGCGATCTTGAACGGACTGAGCTGGCGAAGGAAAAGACCGGCGTTTTTACCGGCGCTTACGCAATCAATCCGGTCAACGAGGAGAAAATTCCAATTTGGATCGCCGATTACGTTCTGCTCGGCTATGGCACCGGCGCGATCATGGCCGTGCCGGCGCACGACGAGCGCGATCTTGAGTTCGCCCGCAAATTCAATTTACCGATTCGCCAGGTTGTTCAGCCGCTGGCAGATGAAGCACCGATCGGTTTCGTCGGCGACGGCATCGCGATCAATTCCCCGATCATCGACGGCCTCCCGTCCCGCGAAGCGATCCGCAAAATCACCGCCTGGCTGGAAGAACGCGGGCTCGGCAAGCGCGCGATCAACTACAAACTGCGCGACTGGCTTTTCTCACGGCAACGCTATTGGGGCGAGCCGTTCCCGATCGTTTGGGAGGACGGAAAGCATCGCGCGCTTGACGAAAGCGAGCTGCCGGTGGTGCCGCCGCCATTGGAAGATTACAAACCAACCGGCACCGGGGAGCCGCCACTGGCAAAAGCGAAGGATTGGATTCGTTACTCAAAGAAAGCCGTGCGCGAAACAAACGTGATGCCGCAGTGGGCCGGCTCGTGTTGGTACTATCTGCGCTTTTGCGATCCGCAAAACGATCAACGGTTCGTGGGCGAGAAGACCGAGAAATATTGGATGGGCGGCGACAAACCAGGCGGCGTCGATCTTTACGTGGGCGGAACTGAACATGCCGTGCTCCATCTGCTCTACGCGCGTTTCTGGCACAAAGTGCTCTTCGATCTTGGCTACGTTTCGAAACCGGAGCCGTTTCAGCGCTTGGTCAATCAGGGAATCATTCTCGGCGAAGACAATCAGAAAATGTCGAAGTCGCGCGGCAACATCGTCAACCCGGATGATGTGATCGAGCAATACGGCGCGGACGCGTTTCGTTGCTACGAAATGTTCATGGGCCCGCTCGAGCAAATGAAACCGTGGAGCATGCGCGGCGTGGAAGGGATTGCCCGGTTCCTTGCCCGAGTCTGGCGGTTGATGATGTCGGAGAACCAGGCGGGCCAATCGGAATTATCGCCCGCTCTGCAAGATGTCGATCTGACCAAGGCGCAGCGGAAAATCCTGCATGCGACGACCAAGAAGGTGACCGACGACATCGAGTCTCTCTCATTTAACACCGCCATTTCGCAGATGATGATTTTCGTGAACGCGTTTACCACTGCCCAAACGATACCGATCTCGGCGATGCAACCTTTTCTGCTCATGCTCAATCCTTTCGCGCCCCATTTGAGTTCCGAGCTCTGGGAAAAGTTGAAGTTGCCTGGTCAAATCACGGAACAGCCATGGCCGGGTTACGACGAAAGATTCCTGGTCGAAGACGAAGTCGAAATCGTGATTCAGGTGAATGGGAAAGTGCGAGACCGAATGAAGATGTCGATCCAGGCGAGCGAAGAGGAAATCAAGAACGCCGCGCTCGCCCTCCCAAAAATTCAGGAGCTCACTGCGGGTAAGCAAGTTCGTAAAGTCGTCGTGATTCCGAAGAAGCTGGTAAACATCGTCCTATGAAAAAAGCTTGGAAAGAATTCAAAGAGTTCGCGATAAAAGGAAACGCAATTGATCTTGCGGTCGGCGTGATCATCGGCGCTGCCTTCGGCGGGATCATCAATTCGCTGGTTAAAGACGTTGTCATGCCGCCGGTCAGTTTGCTCACGGGCGGCCTCGATTTTTCAAACAAGTTCATCGTGCTGCGCGCGGCGAAAGACGGCTCAATCGCGTTTAACACGCCGGCGGACGCGGCCAAGGCAGGCGCGATTACGTTGAACTACGGCAATTTTATTACGCTGATCATTAATTTTCTGATTGTCGCGGGCGCAGTTTTCCTCCTTGTCCGGGCAATGAATCGCTTGAAGCAACCCAAACACGCCGAACCGGTGACAAAAGACTGCCCCGATTGTGCGATGAGGATCCCGGTAAAGGCGAGCCGCTGTCCGCATTGCACGACGGAATTTTCGCGACAATCGTCCGTGTAACTGGCCCGTAGTCTGCTGCTAAATGGGGTTGTGCCTCGGGTCGGCTGTTTCCTCTCACCAAATAAGTACTTGCCGGGTGGACCTTCGATGCTGTCTGACGCCGCGGTGTTGCAAGTGTCAAAAAGCCTTAACCTTACAATAGTTCTTGGTGTTGGTTGTATTCTCGTTGGTTGCGCAGAACAAGCTGTAGTGCAGAAGCCCTTGGCTGCTGTCGAAGCCGCGAATTCGCACCTTGGTCGCATGCCCAATGTCCGCACCACCGCTTACACGCGGATCGAAAAAGGCGGACGTCGAAACGCGCTCGGCAAATATCTCTCGGGTCATCACGTCATGAGCGCCGCCTCTGATTGGTCGCGCTTCCCGCTCGGGACTCGCTTTCGAATCTGTAGTACGCAGGAGGAATTTATCATCGACGATTACGGAACGGCGCTAGTCGGTACCAGTACGATCGATCTTTACAAGCCGACGAAGCTGGAGATGAAACGCTGGGGTGTGCGCAATGTCGACATCGACATTCTGCAATGGGGTTCTGAGGAGCAGAGCCTCAAAGTGCTCGGCCCGCGCGCGAAACATCAAATCGCTCGACGCATGATTGCTTCGCTTCGGAAAAAGAACGTCGTTCCTGCCTCGAAGGTGGCCAGCGCTTCTAAGGAAGCTTCGGCTCGGCCCTCATCCAGTCGCACTTTGGATTGATTAACGGCCCAGGCCGCCGATTTTCCCGAGAATGAAAATTCTCGTTGTTGGTGGCGCCGGTTACATCGGGAGCGTTTGCGCCGAGCTATTGCTCGACCAGGGCCACGGCGTCACGATTTTCGATAACCTGAGCGAAGGTCATCGTCGCGCGCTCGATCCGCGGGCTGAATTCGTCGAAGGCGATTTGGTAGATCGGCAATTGATCGAGAAGATACTGGCGAAGCAACAGCCGGATGCGGTCATGCATTTCGCGGCCAACGCCCTCGTTGGCGAATCGATGCAGAATCCGTCGAAATATTTTCGCAACAACATCGCCAACGGCCTCAATCTGCTCGACGCGATGATCACCGCAGGTGTTGAGAAGATCATTTTCTCTTCCACTTGCGCGATCTTCGGTCCGCCCGAGCGCGTGCCGATTGATGAAACGATGACACCCCGGCCGATCAATCCCTACGGCGAATCCAAATTGGCCTTCGAAAAAATTCTCCGCTGGTATGGCGAAATCCACGGATTGAAATTTGTTTCCCTTCGCTACTTCAATGCGGCCGGCGCTTCGGCGAAATTTGGAGAAGACCATCGCGTCGAAACGCATTTGATCCCGAATGTTCTGAAGGTTGCGCTCGGACAGAAACCAAACGTCGAGATTTTTGGGACCGATTATGAGACACCGGATGGGACCTGCATCCGTGATTACATTCACATTGTCGATCTTGCCCGCGCTCACATCCTCGCGCTCAACGCAACCAGGGGTGATTTTTACAATCTCGGGACCGGTGGCGGTGCGAGTGTCCGAGACGTAATCGATTCCTGTCGCAAAATTACCGGACGTAACATCGACATCGTGGAAAAACCACGCCGTCCGGGTGATCCGCCGCGCTTAATCGCGTCTTCGGAAAAAATTAAGAGAGAGCTCGGCTGGCAGCCGCAGTTTCAATCCCTCGACGCCATTATCGAGAGCGCCTGGAAATGGCACCAAAAATTTCCGCGCGGCTATGAAGATTAAAAAAGCGCCCGCGAATTTCTTCGCGAGCGCTTTTGAATCCTAATTAACTACTAACCGCTTCGATTACGGTTTTTGCGTGGTCGTTGTGGTCGTTGTTTCTTTCTCGGTCACGGTAGGCTTGCTCAGCACGATTTTGCGGACAACCATGCGTTCGCCGTCCCGCGTATAATAGACCGTTGCGGGCAGATCTGGACGGACCGCTGACCAGGTGACCGTATTGCCTTCCGGATCAAGAATCGTCGTGTCCTTGCTGTAGTAATAACGCACCGGCGCCGCGTCCGTGCTGGTGCGGAACGTGATGTAATCCGTTCCCGGCGTGTAGGTGCTGATTGTTCCTGTGCTGGTGGCCGTACTCGTCTCTGTAGTGGTCGTTCCGGCCGCAGCATCTTTCGTTGTGACTGTGGTCGAGGTTTGAGCCATCGCTGTTACGACGCCCAGACTGCAGGCCACCGCCAATATTTTCGCTAATGTAGTTTGTTTCATAGTTGTCCTCTGCTTTGGTTAACCAAATGCTCGTTGTTGTAGATGGGTTGGACTTCTCGGAGCGGCCGTTTATTCGACCGCAATCTTGTTTCGCGCCCTGCCGCACGATCGGTCTTTGAAAATTATGCAAGCGCTTCCCGGATTTCGTGATTTCCTACCCGACCACTGCGCGGCCCGGAATTACATCTTTGCGCGCTGGCGTGAGGTCGCGCGCCGCTACGGTTTTGTCGAATGGGACGGTCCAGTGCTCGAGCCGACCGATCTCTACCGCAAGAAAAGCGGCGCGGAAATTGTCGATCAACTTTTCAATTTCACCGACAAAGGCGATCGCGAAGTGTCGATGCGGCCAGAGCTGACGCCAACGCTGGCGCGCGTCGTCGCCGCGCACGAGCGCGCATTCAAGAAACCGCTCAAGTGGTTCTCCATCGGCCAGTTCTTTCGTTACGAAAAACAACAGCGCGGCCGGTTGCGCGAACATTACCAACTCAACTGTGACATCATGGGCGAAAACGATTTCGCCGCCGACATCGAGCTGATCGCTCTTTGCATCGACATCTTGCGCGCCTTCGGGCTGACGGAAAAAGATTTCGTTGTTCGCATCAGTGACCGGGAGTTCTGGACCGATTTTTTGCGGCAACAAGAACTTCCGACCGAAAAATGGGAAGACGTTTTGCAGACGATCGACAAATCCGGCCGCGAACCGCGCGAGAAAACAGAGGAGAAACTTGGCAAGTTGGCCGAGCCAGTCTTCTCGATCTTCGACAAAGGTGGTCGAAGCGGAAAACTCGACCGACTGGTGGATGGACTTGGCGCGCGCGGACTTGCTGGCTTTGTCGATGTCGATGTTCGGATTGTGCGCGGTCTGGCTTATTACACCGGCACCGTTTTCGAAGTCTTCGATCGCGCAGGAAAACTGCGAGCGATTGCTGGCGGCGGACGCTACGACAATCTGATCGGCCAACTCAGCGAAGGCGCGGTTT
>WNGP01005553.1_pt1:2500-10518 | contig 10518 bp, 6 predicted proteins | sample 5407671 | NCBI WGS metagenome assembly WNGP01 (sample SAMN13153381, study PRJNA577476) | soil metagenome | isolation source: 40 cm soil or saprolite under Garry oak tree replicate 2 | place: USA:California | collected 2016-06-15
ACCCGGTCAGCTCCACCATCCGCGGATCAGCGAGGGCGCCCACGGCCGATCTTCCCTACGGGGGAAGGTCGACCGGTGGTGCCTCGCTCGAGGTACCTCCAGCGGGCCAAAGCACCCGCGGCTCATTGACAACCGAAGATTCTGAATTAGTTGTAGGGCATCAAGCCGACTACAGTGTTTCAAGCAGTGTAAACGTTGTGGTCAAGCTACTAAGGGCGTACGGTGGATGCCTTGGCGCAGGCCGGCGATGAAGGACGTGGTAAGCTGCGATAAGCTCCGGTGAGCCGCAAACAGGCTTTGACCCGGAGATTTCCGAATGGGGCAACCCATCGAGGGCAATCCTCGATCGCGCCATCTGAATACATAGGGTGGCGCAGCCAACCCGGGGAAGTGAACCATCTCAGTACCCGGAGGAAGAGAAAGCAAACGCGATTCCCCCAGTAGCGGCGAGCGAAGAGGGAACAGCCTAAACCGTCGATATGCCAAGCTCGCAAGCGTTGTATCGACGGTGTTGCAGGGCCGGACGTGGCGTCGTTGCGACGACGCCGGGGAGTGATAAACCGAGTTCCTAGCCGAACGATCTGGAATGGTCGGCGATACAGGGTGCAAGCCCCGTAGGCGAAAGGGATGAGGCTCCCTTGTCTGGTTCCTAAGTACCGCGGGACACGTGGAACCCTGCGGGAAGCCGGGAGGACCATCTCCCAAGGCTAAATACGTGCCTGCGACCGATAGTGAACCAGTACCGTGAGGGAAAGGTGAAAAGCACCCCTGTGAGGGGAGTGAAATAGTACCTGAAACCGTATGCCTACAAGCAGTGGGAGGGCGTTTGCCGGGGCGTAAGCTCCGGTGTTGCCTGACCGCGTGCCTTTTGCATAATGAGCCGGCTAGTTTTTCTCAGTGGCAAGGCAAAGCGTTGAGCGAGCCGCAGCGAAAGCGAGTCCGAATAGGGCGAATGAGTCGCTGGGAAAAGACGCGAAGCGAGGTGATCTACCCATGGCCAGGGTGAAAGTCGGGTAACACCGACCGGAGGCCCGAACCAGTGTTGGTTGAAAACAGCTTGGATGAGCTGTGGGTAGGGGTGAAAGGCTAATCAAACCTCGTGATTGCCCGTTCTCCTCGAAATAGCTTTAGGGCTAGCGTCGCGGGTTAGTTTCCGGGGGTAAAGTACTGGATGGACTAGGGCCTTTACCGAGGTACCGAATCCAACCAAACTCTGAATACCGGAAAACCGGACCGCGGCAGTCAGACAGTGGGGGCTAAGCTTCATTGTCGAGAGGGAAACAGCCCAGACCGCCAGCTAAGGTCCCTAATTCAGGCTTAGTGGAAAAGGATGTGGATCCGCTAAAACAACCAGGAGGTTGGCTTAGAAGCAGCCATCCTTTAAAGAAAGCGTAATAGCTCACTGGTCTAGTGGGTCCGCGCCGATAATTCAACGGGGCTCAAGCCTGATACCGAAGCTGCGGACTCGTCAGGGATTCGTCTCTGATGATTGGTAGAGGAGCATTCCATGTTCGGTGAAGCTCGACCGACAAGGACGGGTGGAGGACATGGAAGGGACCCTGCCGGCACAAGTAGCGATAAAACGTGCGAGAACCACGTTCGCCGAAAGCCTAAGGTTTCCTGAGGAAGGTCAATCCGCTCAGGGTTAGTCGGTCCTAAGGCCAGGCCGAAAGGCGTAGCCGATGGAAAACGGGTCAACATTCCCGTACTGCCGCAAGACGATAAAGACCGATGGGGTGACGCAGAAGGGTAAGCCAGCCTCCGACTGGTCGTGGAGGTTCAAGGGTGTAGGAAGTCTCCGCCGGAAAATCCACGGGGGCGCGTTTCCGAGACCTGATGACGAGAGCTTCGGCTCCCAAAGTGGCCCACCCCAGGCTGCCAAGAAAAGCCTCTAAGGAGTCTTGCGGTGACCGTACCGCAAACCGACACAGGTAGGCGAGGAGAATATCCTAAGGCGCTAGTGAGAACCCTCGTTTAGGAACTCGGCAAATTAACCCCGTAACTTCGGGAGAAGGGGTGCCTCCCTTGGTGAAGAGATTTACTCTCCGAGCCTCGGAAGGTCGCAGTAAAACGGCCCAAGCGACTGTTTACTAAAAACACAGGGCTCTGCAAAGTCACAAAAACGACGTATAGGGCCTGACGCCTGCCCGGTGCCGGAAGGTTAAAGAGAGGGGTTAGCCGTAAGGCAAAGCTCTGAACTGAAGCCCCGGTAAACGGCGGCCGTAACTATGAAGTTGACCGTTGTAGTTACGTTAAAAAATCTGGCTGTATGCTGGGAACTCCGGAAGAAGCCCGGTACTCGCCACTAGGCCGCAGCTGCGGCCGAAGAAGGTGGCAGTGAGAATCCGAGGTGGACGGACAATCAGCAGGAAAGGCTCGAACCACGCGGTTCGAGAATCCTCAGAGACTGTACGCCAGACCCAGCGATGGGATGAGACAGTCCGATCTGCACGGCAACGTGCAGAGCGCGGCAGAAATGACCGCGCCCGCGCCCGCATGGGCGAGTAACAAGGCAGAACGGTCCTAAGGTAGCGAAATTCCTTGTCGGGTAAGTAACATTGCCCCGAACGGGAGCGATCCCGTTCAGAAAGACCGGCTCAAATCGGTGGAGCCCGGCCAGTGTTCTGGCAGGTGCGCTGGTGGGTAATACCGAGGGTAAGATCGCGTTCAAGAAGCGATCCCCGTAACGACTCAGGGTAGAGGACCCTGGATGGCGCGACGTGGCGCCATAATACGCCGGCCCTGGTCAATGCCGCTAGATCTCGACTCCTACGTTTCTGGTTTCGTGGACGGAGAAGGGTGCTTTTGCGTCTCATTCCAACCCAGCGTGAGGCACACTCTGGGCTGGGAAGTACGCCCAAGCTTTTCGGTCAGCCAAAATGCTGATCGGGCTCAACTCCTGTACATGCTTCAGCAGCGTTGGGGTTGCGGGTCCATCCGTCCCGATCGATCAGACAGCACGATCAAGTTCGAAGTAAGGAATCTCAAGGACCTGGTGGAGACGGTGATCCCCCATTTCGAGAGATGTCCGCTCGTATCGGCGAAACAAGCTGACTTTGTTCTCTTCAGTGAGATCTGTCGGCGGATGAGCCGAGGCGAGCATCGAGCGCAGCTTGGTTTTCGAATGATCGTAGTGGCGGCGATGAGAATGAACTCATCGGGCAAACGCAAGTACTCCAGCGACGACATCCTCGAGTCGCTGGCAACCAGGTGAAGGTATAGTCTACGCCCGCGAGAAATCGCGGGGTTCACGTGAAGTTCCGACCTGCACGAATGGCGTAACGATTTGGGCGCTGTCTCAACGAGGGGCACTGCGAATCTGTAGTACCGGTGAAGATGCCGGTTTCCCGCAACTAGACGGAAAGACCCCGTGCACCTTTACTGCACCCTAGCCTTGAACTTGGGTGCGTTCTGCGCAGGATAGGTGGGAGGCTTTGAACCCGGGTTCTCGGACTCGGGGGAGCCGACGGTGAGATACCACCCTTGATGTTCTTAGGTTCTAACCTGCCTCCCTCATCGGGAGGAGGAACAGGGCTAGGCGGGTAGTTTGACTGGGGCGGTCGCCTCCTAAAGAGTAACGGAGGCGCTCGAAGGTTCCCTCAGGCTGTTTGGAAATCAGCCGTCGAGTGCAAAGGCACAAGGGAGCTTGACTGCGAGACTTACAAGTCGAGCAGGTGCGAAAGCAGGACTTAGTGATCCGGTGGTTCTGAGTGGAAGGGCCATCGCTCAACGGATAAAAGGTACGCCGGGGATAACAGGCTGATCTGGTCCAAGAGTTCACATCGACGACCAGGTTTGGCACCTCGATGTCGGCTCATCGCATCCTGGAGCTGTAGCAGGTTCCAAGGGTTGGGCTGTTCGCCCATTAAAGCGGTACGTGAGCTGGGTTTAGAACGTCGCGAGACAGTTCGGTCCCTATCTGTTGTGGGCGCAGGAGACTTGAGAGGGCCTGTCCTTAGTACGAGAGGACCGGGATGGACGAACCTCTAGTGCACCAGTTGTCTTGCCAAAGGCACAGCTGGGTAGCTAAGTTCGGTTGGGATAAACGCTGAAAGCATCTAAGCGTGAAACCCGCCTCGAGATGACGTCTCCCGCAGGGTAACCTGCCTAAAGACCCCTTGTAGACTACAAGGTTGATAGGCCCGATGTGCAAGAGCAGCAATGCTCTCAGCTTACGGGTACTAATCGGTCGTGAGGCTTGACCATGACGTTTATTCTGCCGGAAACATGTAGCGGCCTGAGTGCCCTACGACGAGCCCGCGCCTCGCGGCGCGGGCCAGAATCTTCGGTGTCAGCGGTTTGATAAGTTCATCCCGGTGACCATGGCGGAGGGGTCACACCCGTTCCCATTCCGAACACGGCCGTTAAGCCCTCCAGCGCCGATGGTACTGTCAGGGTAGCCTGGTGGGAGAGTAGGACGTTGCCGGGATTTTTCTTCATGCGATCAGCCTCGGTCGGAAACGGCCGAGGCTTTTGTTTTTTGGTGCTAAACTCGTCGCACACGCTTTAGGAGAAGCACATGTCCGGACATTCCAAGTGGGCGTCCATCAAGCACAAGAAGGGCGCGCTCGACGCCAAACGGGGCAAGATCTTCACCAAGATCATCCGCGAGATGTCGATCGCAGCCCGCCTGGGGGGTGGTGACCCCGGCTCGAACCCGCGCCTGCGCACCGCGATCGAGAAGGCCAAGTCCGTGAACATGCCCGCCGACAACATCAAGCGGGCGATCCAGAAGGGCACCGGCGAGCTCGAGGGCCTGGCCTACGAGGACATCACCCTGGAGGGCTACGGCCCTGGAGGCGTGGCCATCCTGGTGGAGGGTACCTCCGACAACCGCAACCGCACGGTCTCCGAGATCCGCCACGCCTTGGCGAAGCACGGGGGCAACCTCGGGGGCGCGGGCAGCGTCTCCTACATGTTCAAGCCCAAGGGCTACATCGCGATCCCCGCCTCCCAGACCACCGAGGACAAGCTCATGGAGATCGCCCTCGACGCGGGGGCCGACGACATCCAGGCCTCGGGCGATCACTTCGCGGTCTACACCACCCAGCAGGCCTTCGAGGGCGTCCTGGCCGCGATCAAGAAGGCCGGGATCGAGCCCACCGAGGCCGAGGTGGGCAAGTTCGCCGACACCAGCGTGAATCTCGAGGGGCCCAAGGCCCAGCAGATGATCAAGCTCATGGAGGCCCTCGAGGACCACGAGGACGTGCAGAACGTCTGGGCCAACTTCGAGATGTCGGACAAGGAGATGGAGGAGGCGGCCGCCGCGAGCTAGGCGGGCGCCCACTCGCCGCCCCCGACCTGCATGGTCATCCTCGGCGTCGACCCCGGCTCGCTGCGCACCGGCTACGGGGCCATCGACACCGACGGACGCCGCCATCGCCTGATCGAGAAGGGCTTCATCGCCCCGCCCTCCCGGGGCTCCCTGCCGGAGCGCCTTCGGCTGATCCACGCCGGGGTGGGCGAGTTGATCGCCCGCCTGCGGCCCGAGGTCCTGGCGGTGGAGGACGTCTTCCACGCCGCCAATACCCGCACCGCCCTCGTCCTCGGCCACGTGCGGGGAGTGGTCCTCCTCGCGGGCGCCGAGGCCGGCCTGCCCGTGCACGAGTTCGCCCCCGCGACCGTGAAGCAGCAGATCACCGGCTTCGGCCGCGCGGAGAAGGGCCAGGTCGCGTTCATGGTGGCGCGGATGCTGGGGCTGCCGGGGGACGGGGAGGCGGGAGACGCCAGCGACGCCCTCGCGGTGGCCCTCTGCCACGCGCACCTCGTGATCACGAGCGGTATCCCCTCGTGATCGCCCACCTCCGGGGCCGCATCCTGCGCAAGGAGCCGCAGGAAGTGGTGGTGGACGTGAGCGGGGTGGGCTACCGGGTGGCCATCCCGGTCTCGACGTTCTACCGCCTGGGGGACACCGGGGCCGAGGTCAGCCTCCTCACCCACACCCACGTGCGGGACGACACCCTCGCCCTCTTCGGCTTCCTGAGCGCGGGCGAGCAGGCCCTGTTCGAGAAGCTGATCTCGGTGGCGGGGGTCGGCCCCAAGCTGGCCATCAACATCCTGTCCGGCATCGAGGCTCCCGACCTGGTGGCCGCCCTCACCGCCAGCGACCTGGCCCGCCTCACCCGCATTCCCGGGGTGGGAAAGAAGACCGCCGAACGCCTCGTGCTGGAGCTGAAGGACCAGATGCCCGCCCTCCTGCCCGCGGTGGAGGCGCCCGCGACCCCTCACGCGGCGAGCCCCCGGGAGGACCTCGTTTCCGCCCTCGTCCACCTGGGATACTCCCGGCCGGAGGCGGAGCGGGGCGTAGAGCGCGCGCTCAAGGAGGACGGGAGCGGTCGCTTCGAGGATCTCCTGCGCCGGACCCTGCGGACCCTCTCGGGGCGGTAAGCTCTAGATCGTGACCGACCCTCGCCTCGTCTCCGGCCGAGCCACCGACGACGACGCCCGCTTCGACCTTTCGCTCCGACCGAAGACCCTGGACGACTACGTGGGCCAGCCGCAGGTGGTGGCCAACCTCCGCGTCGCCATCGAGGCGGCGAAGAGCCGCGGGGAGGCGCTGGACCACGTGCTGCTCTTCGGGCCGCCGGGCGTGGGCAAGACCAGCCTGGCCCACGTGATCGCGGCCGAGCTGGAAGTGCCCATCAAGGCCACCGCCGGCCCCGTCATCGAGCGGGCGGGCGACCTGGCGGCGCTCCTCACCGCCCTCGAGCACCGCGAGCTGCTGTTCGTGGACGAGATCCATCGCCTCGACGCCAAGGTCGAGGAGATCCTGTACCCCGCCCTCGAGGACTACAGCCTCGACCTCATGATCGGCAGCGGACCCGGCGCGCGCTCGATGAAGATCCCCCTCAAGCCGTTCACCCTCGTGGGGGCCACCACCCGGGCGGGGCTGCTCACCGCGCCCCTGCGCGGCCGCTTCGGGATCGTGCATCGCCTGGACTTCTATACGGAGGCCGACCTCCACTTCATCGTCACCCGCTCGGCCCGCATCCTGGGGGTCCCCCTCGAGCCCGCCGGGGCCCAGGAGCTCGCCCGGCGCAGCCGTGGCACCCCCCGGGTGGCCAACCGCCTGCTCCGTCGCGTGCGCGACTTCGCCCAGGTCCGGGCGAGGGGAGTCATCACGGCCGAGGTGGCTCGCGACGCCCTGGCTCTCCTCGAGGTCGACGCCCACGGCTTCGACGAGGTGGACCGGAAGCTCCTGGTCACCATCATCGACAAGTTCGGGGGCGGGCCGGTGGGAGTGGGGGCGATCGCGGCCGCGATCAGCGAGGAGCCCGACGCCATCGAGGACATGTACGAGCCCTACCTGCTCCAGCTCGGCTTCCTCGACCGGACCCCCCGGGGGAGGGTCGCCACCCGCCGTGCCTACGAGCACTTCGGCCGCCTCCCCCCCGAAGGGGCCCCGGGCCAGAAGAAGCTCTTTTGAAGGCGTGCGGATCTCGGACTTCGATTACGACCTGCCGCAGGAGCTGATCGCCCAGGAGCCGCTCGAGGAGCGCGACGCCTCGCGGCTGCTCGTCCTCGACCGTGCGTCGGGCCGGATCAGCCACCACCGGTTCCGGGAACTGCCGAGCCTCCTCGATCCGGGCGATCTCATGGTGGTGAACCGCAGCCGGGTCTTCCCGGCCCGGCTCCTCGGACGACGCGCCGGCGGCGGGGACGCGGAGGTCCTCCTGGTGCGGCGGAAGCCCGACGGGACCTGGGACGCCCTGGTCCGACCGGGCCGGCGGCTGCGGCCCGGGGCGACGGTCGAAGTCGCCGACGACCTCACGGTGCGCATCGAGGGTGCCGACCCGGGGAGCCCCTTGCGGCGGGTCCGCCTCCTGGCGCGGGACGTCGATCTCGAGGCGACGCTCTCGAGACGGGGCCATGTTCCCCTCCCACCCTACATCCGCCGCCCCGACCAGCAGGCCGACCGCGAGCGGTACCAAACGGTCTACGCGCGCGAGCCCGGCAGCGTGGCCGCCCCCACCGCCGGGCTGCACTTCACCCCGGCCCTCCTGGAAGCCCTCGCCGCT
>WNGP01005554.1_pt1 | contig 10517 bp, 7 predicted proteins | sample 5407671 | NCBI WGS metagenome assembly WNGP01 (sample SAMN13153381, study PRJNA577476) | soil metagenome | isolation source: 40 cm soil or saprolite under Garry oak tree replicate 2 | place: USA:California | collected 2016-06-15
AGCCGCGCCGGCAGCACTTCGGACTCCCACGCCCCCGCCGCCAGCTCGAAGCCGTCGAGCAAGTCGAGGACGGCGGCCAGACCTTCCGGCCCCTCCGCCCGCGATCCCGTCGCAAGACGCTGCCACTTGAAGAGGAACCGCAGGAAGTCGGCAGCCGCGACGGGCTCGATCTCTTTGCGCAGCCGATCGAGGGTGTACCGATGGATCCGCGCCAGCAGCCGCCGCTCGCACCACTCGAGTCCCTCGACGCCCGCCGAGAAGCGGCCGCGGAGCGCGAATCCTTCGTGCTCGAGCCCCGCGAGCGCGAAATCCACGTCGCCGGCCGGAAGCCCGAGCGCATCCGCGATGTCGGCACCGGTGGTCGGGCCGACCACCTCGAGCCGCCCGCGCACCAGCTCCCGAATCGCGTCCTCGCGTGTCCAGGCTTTTGCCTGGTCGCGCTCCGGCGGGATGACCGCGGGCTCGTGAGGCGCGCCGGGAAAGGCTGCCTGTACCATCGGCAACCGCTCAGTCGCCACCCACAAGCGGCCGTCTACCGTGGTCACGCGGCCGGCGGCGACCAGGCTGTCGTACTTGTCCTTCCAGGACGCGCTTGTTCCCGCTTCGGCGCTGGGCACCGCGCCCATAATCAGCAGCGCATCATGGAGCTCGTCCCCGGTCTCCGGATCGGGCCAGGACTGTTCGCGCACGAGGTCGATGGCGGACTGATCGAGCTTGCCGAATTCGTCGGCCGTCTTCACATCCAGCCCGCGGCGCGTGATCACCGCCTGCGTCCGGCGCTCCTCGAGCGGGGCATCGTCGAGGAATGCGTACGGCCGTGCGTTGAGAACCTCATGACACATGGGGGACGGCTCGGTCGTATCGCGCGCGATCAGCGTGAACTCGCCTCCATCCATGCCCTCCAGCACGCGCTTCAGCCCGGGGAAATCCATCGCCTCGAGCAGGCAATCGGCAATCGTCTGATTCACCAGCGGGTGGTCGGGGATCTCGCGATCACCCACCAGGTTCTCGGGGCACGCGAGCTGATCGGGGAAGACGGCCGCGACCAGGTCTTCGGCCTCCATGCGCTGCAGGGGGGTCGGCACTTTGCGGCCGCCGCGGAAGCGCAGCACCGCGAGCGCCCGCGTCGCGTTCCAGCGCCAACGCGTCCCGAACACCGGCGCGTCGAGCATCGCCTGCACGAGGAGATGCTCCGCGGTCGCTGGCTTGAGATACTGGAAGACGTCCTCGAGCGGGAAACTGTGTTGCGGCCCCAACGACAGGATGATCGCGTCTTCGGTTGCCGCCGCCTGGAGCTCGAAGTTGAAGCTGCGGCAGAACCGTTTGCGGAGCGCGAGTCCCCAGGCGCGGTTGATCCGGCTCCCAAACGGCGCGTGCAGCACGAGCTGCATCCCGCCGGCTTCGTCGAAGAAACGCTCCAGCACGAGACATTTCTGCGTCGGAATCGTGCCGAGGATCTGACGCGTGGCCGCGAAGTACTCGACGATGGTCCGGGCACCGGCTTCGTTGAGGCCGATCGTTGCCACGAGCCACTGGATCGCGGCCGCTGGATCGTCCAGCCGGTCGGCGATATCCTGGCGCAGCCTGGAGACTTCTTCCGACAGCTCGATGGTGCGCCCGGGGGCCTCCCCGAGCCAGAAGGGCAACGTCGGCGGCTGACCCTTGGCATCGGCGACTCGCACCTGCCCCGATTCGACCTTCACGACCAGGTACGACATGTTGCCGAGCTGGAAGATGTCGCCCGGTGTGCTCTCGATCGCGAAGTCCTCGTTCAGTGTACCGACGAACGTTTCGGTCGGCTCGAGGATGACGCGATAGTCGCCGAGATCAGGGATGGCGCCGCCCGAGGTGATCGCGGCGATCCGCGCGCCACGACGTCCCGAGAGCTTGTGATTCACGCCGTCATAGTGGATGTGCGCACTGCGCCGGCCGCGGCGGGTCGTGAAGCCCTCGGCCAGCATCTGGACGACGGCGTCGAACTCGGCCCGCGTGAGATCGCGATAGGGATAGGCGGAACGCATCCGCTCGTAGAGGTCGGCTTCGTTCCACTCTTCGCCCGCCGCGGCGGCGACGATTTGCTGCGCGAGGATGTCGAGCGGCTTGTCGGGGATGATCAGGCGATCGAGCCGGCCCTCGCGAGTCGCCCGCAGCAGCGCCGAGCACTCGATCAGCTCATCGCGCGACAGCGGGAAGACGCGCCCTTTCGGAATGGCGCCGAGCCGGTGCCCGGCCCGGCCCACCCGCTGCAGCAGCGTGGCGATCGATCGCGTCGATCCCAGCTGGATGACGAGATCGACGCTGCCGATGTCGATCCCGAGCTCGAGCGACGCGGTGGCGACCAGCGCTTTCAGCTCCCCGCGCTTCAACCGCTCCTCGGCCTCGAAGCGTTTCTCTCGCGACAGACTGCCGTGGTGACTCGTGACGTGGTCGGCGCCAATCCGCTCCGAGAGCTGCATCGCCAGCCGCTCGGCGAGGCGCCGCGTGTTCACGAACACGAGCGTCGTGCGGTGCTGCGAGATCAGCTCGGCAATGCGGCTGTTGACTTCTTCCCAAACCTCCGCCGACATCACCGCCTCGAGCGGGGACGACGGGATCTCGAGCGCGAGGTCGAGCTCGCGGATGTGGCCGGCGTCTACGATCGTCGGCTGCGGCTGGCCGGTCCCGACGAGGAATTGCGCGATCGCTTCGATCGGGCGCTGCGTGGCGGAAAGCCCAATGCGCTGCGCTCGCTTGCCGCTGAGGGCGTCGAGCCGGGCCAGCGACAAGGACAGATGGCTGCCCCGCTTGTCACGAGCAACCGCGTGGATTTCGTCGACGATTACCGTCCGGACCGACCGCAGCATCTCGCGGGCGCGCTCAGAGGTGAGGATCAAGTAGAGCGATTCCGGGGTCGTGACGAGGATGTGCGGCGGGTGCTTGAGCATCGCCTGCCGCTCCGACTGCGGCGTGTCGCCCGTTCGGACCAGCGTTCTTACCTCGACGTCGGGGAGCCCCTGCTCCGCCAGCGCAGCCCGGATTTCCGCCAGCGGCTCCGAGAGGTTCTTCTGAACGTCGTTCGAGAGCGCCTTGAGCGGTGAGACATAGAGGACCTGGATCTCGTCGCGCAGCTCACCGTTCAGTCCCTGCCGCACCAGCCCGTCGATGGCGGAAAGAAAGGCCGCGAACGTCTTGCCCGAGCCGGTCGGCGCGGCAATGAGGACGTCGCCGCCCTGCTGAATGACGGGCCAGGCGCCGCGCTGTGGCTCAGTCGGCTCGGCAAACCGGTTCGAGAACCAGCGTGCAATGGCGGGATGGAAGCGGGCCAGCGGCATACCCGAAATATACCCGAAACCTGGCTAGCCGAGAACCTCGGCCAGGGTGGCGCCGCGCAGGGCGATGATCCGTTCGATCGTCTCGCCGATCTTGTTGTTCGGCGTGGACGCTCCCGCCGTGATGCCGATCGTCAGGCGTCCGGCGGGCAACCACCGTTCGCCCCGCGCTTCACTGGAATGCGCGCCGACCGGGCGATAGCGGATGCTGCCGTCCTCGACATCGATGCAGGCGGCGTCCTCGATGTGATAGGTCGTGACCGTCTCATGGCAGATCGCCGCGAGGTGGGTCGTGTTGCTCGAGTTGTACCCCCCGATCACGACCATCAGATCGAGCGGCTCGGCGATCAACTTGAGTACGGCATCCTGCCGCTCCTGCGTCGCCGAACAGATCGTGTCGAAGGTGCGGAAGTGCTCCGCCAGCGACTCTGCTCCCCAGCGCCGCGCCATACTCTTGCCGACTTCGGCCGCGATCGCGAGCGACTCGCCCGATAGCATCGTCGTCTGATTCGCGACGCCGACGCGCTGCAGATCGCGATCGGGATCGAACCCGGGCGTCACCTTTCCCTTGAACTGCTCCAGAAACCCGTCCCGCGTCCCCCGTCCCTCGATGTATTCGCACACGACGCGGGCCTCGGTCATGTCTCTCACAACGATGTATTTCCCGCCCGGATATTTGTTGACCTGGCTCGACGTGGCCTTCGTCTCTTCGTGGTAGTTCTTGCCATGGATCAGCGCGGTGAAGCCATCGCGCGCGTACACCTCCACCCGCTTCCAGACGTTGAGCACTGATCCGCACGTCGTATCCACCAGCACGCAGCCGATGGCACGGAGCCGCTCGAAGTCACGCACCGTGACGCCAAAGGCGGGCAGGATGACGACATCAGCGGCGCTCACGGCGGTGAAGTCGAACTCCCCGTCTCCGCCCTCGGGCCGATGCAGAAACGCGACGCCCATGGCGGCCAGCTTTTGATTGACGTGCGGGTTGTGGATGATCTCGCCGACGAGGAACGTGCGCTTGTCCGGAAATTTAGTGCGGGTTTCGTAGGCGTACTCGACGGCGCGATCCACGCCGTAACAGAAGCCGAACTCGCCGGCAAGCCGAAACGTCAGCTCGCCGACCTCCAGCGCGTACCCCGATGCGCGGATGCGATCGACGACGCGGCTGTGGTAGTCGGCCGTGAGCGCCCCTTCGATCGCTCCCTTGAGCCCGAATCCCTTGCGGAAGTAGGTCTGTTCCACGGCCTCAATCTAACCGGACACCGCGGCCGCCGCGGATCGCGTCGAGCACGCGTTGCACCTGCCAGCCGTCGCGGAACGTGGCCGGCTCGCCTTGCGGCCCGGCTCCCGAGATCACGTGCACCATCTCGCGCAGCAACCGGACGAACGAGCGCGCCCACATGTTGTTGGGTTTCACTTTCTCCCAGAGCTCGTCCGGCGCGGAGATGTCTTCGAGCGGTCCTCCCGACTTGCCGAGCTCGAGTTTTGTCTCGCCGCTCAGCAACAGCGTTCCCTCACTGCCGGTCACCTGGCCGAGATGGCCGGGCCCGTGGTGCGCGACGGTGCTCAACGTGATCGTGGCGACGGCGCCGCTTCCCGTTTGCAGCACGCAGCTCGCGAAGTCGTCGGCCGTCACCGGACGCGCCGCCCCGGTTTCATCCTTGCGCTGTGTCACGAACGTCTCGACCAGCCCGGCGACGTATGTGATCTCGCTTCCGCTCCAGAACCGGCACAGGTCGATGAGATGCGATCCGACCGCCCCCAGAATGCCGCCGCCGCGCGAGGCGTCGAACCACCAGTTCCACGGCGCGTCGAACGCCTGCGGCCGGCCGTCCCCACGGAGGTAGGGCTTGAGCGACAATTCAACGTGGCGCAGCTCCCCGATCGCGTTGGAACGAATCAGCTCGCGCGCTCGGCGCCGGTTGGGCTCATAGCGCAATTCGTGGTCGATCCAGGCGAGCCTGTCGGCATGCTGTTCCGATGCTGTCACCATCTGGGCCGCGTCAAACGCATCGATGGCCATCGGCTTTTCGCACAGGACATGCTTCCCGGCCTCGAGCGCCGCGATCGCGAAGCGCGCGTGCGAATCGGGCGTCGACGCCACGATGACGAGATCCACGTCCGGCGATCGGGCCAGCTCGACGCCGTCCGCAAACACATGCGGCAGACCGAACTCGCGCGCTACGGCCTCGGCGTTGGCGCGGCGGCCGCTCGCGATCGCGGTGGGTTTGGCGCCTGGCACCAGCGCGAGCGCGGGCAGCTGCACGCGCCGGGCGAATCCGGAGCCGATGAAGCCGACCCGCACGTCGTGCGTTGCCGTCACAGCTGGAAACCGCACGACGTGGTGTCGGTCGCCAGCGGAAGTGGAACGTCGCGGTAGTCGATGCGCGTGGGTGTGTGAATGCCCGTCTCCGTTCCGGACCCTTGGATATGCCCGGCGACTTTTCCCGCCCCGAGACGCACCTGAACCGCGCCGGTATCGAGGAAGAATCCGTGCGACGCGTCGCGCAGCAGATAGCGCACCGCGACGACGGCACCCGGCGCGGTCGTGTCGCCCGGAGCGAGCACGGGATAGGAACCCGACACAAGGCTGTCGCGAAAATGCAGGCGCACGAGCACGCCGCTGCCCTCGGGACTCACGGCCTCGAGCAATACGGTGCGGCGGTCGGCACAGCGATGTGTCGTCGCGGGAAGTGAAAAACGGACGGTGTCTCTCGGCGGAAACGCGACCATCGCATCGAGCAAGAGCGGTTGCCGCGAGCCGCCACCCGCGCCGTCGCAACCCATGAGCAGCAGCAGCAGGGCAGGGGCCGTTCTCAGCGGGGCGATGGATCGACTCCGAGAAACTTCCGCGCGGTTTCCGGACTCAGCGTGTGGAGCGCCAGCGAGGCGATCAATCCTTTGGGCAGCGGCGTAGGCTTCAGTTTCTTGCGATCGACCGCGACCAGCACCATCCATCCCGCGGCGCCTAGCGCCCGTGCGTCTGGACGCAGCACGTCGAAGTGCAGGGTCAGAGATTTCGTCCCGACCTTGCCGACATAGGCGGCGATGCGCAGTCGGTCATCGAGGCGGGCCGGCCAGTAGAACTCGCTGTGCACGGCTTTGCGGGGAAGGAAGATGTCGTACTCGTCGAACACCCTGGCGTAGGCGAGACCGCAATGCCGAAACATTTCTGTTTCGGCGACCTCGAAGAGCCGCACGTAGGACCCGTAGAAAATGATCCCGGCGAAGTCTACGTCTGACCAGCGGACGTATTCCTCAATGACGAACGGCTGCGGCTCGTGGTCGGGGGGGGCCATCCCCCGGAGAAGCTAGGAGCCTAGGGAGAGGCGCGGAAGCCGTCCATCCCGTAGGACTTGAGGCGCCTCCACAACGTGGTGCGGCTGATTCCGAGCCGTCGCGCCGTTTCCGCGAGCTTGCCGCTCGTGTCCTGCAGCGTGTCGGTGATGGCCTGGCGTTCGCGTTCGGCGAGCGTCAGAGCACCTGTCGGAGGGAGGATCGCGGCTTCGCCGAGACTCTGCGTGCCGTTCCGGAGCGGCGAGAACCGGGCTCCGAGACTCTGCAGGCGATTGCGCACATCACCGTTCTGCCCGTCGATTACCCGTCGGGCTGACGCGTTGGCGTAGAGCAACCGGCCTTGCTGGTCGAAAATGACGATGCCCTCGGTGACCGAATCGATGACCGCGCGCACCAAGGGGGAGAAGGTTGCGGGCAGGCTGCCCGCGGAACTGACGGGTTTGTCGATCATTGTGTGGTTATCCTCATACAAAACTTGCGTCTCCAAGGTTTCATGCGGGACGAAATCGGGCTGTAAGATTCGTGTCAAGATGAGACTCGCTCATAGGTCAAAAGGTTGCTGGTTTGTTTCGGCTTGCGCCCTCCTTACTGACTCGCATTATTGACCACCAGGACAAACACGTGCCCAAAGACGCCGCCCCCACCCGCGCGAACATTCTCGCCGCAGCGGTGCAAACGCTGCAGCGTGGAGGCGTCGAGGGGTTCACCCTCGATGCCGTCGCTCGTCGCGCCGGAGTTGTGAAAGGCTTAGTCCTCTATCACTACGCATCACGCGGCCGGTTGCTGCGAGCCGCTGCCGCTCAGATCGCGACGTCGCGCAGCGCCGCCCTGCGGCGCGCCCTCGGAAGCGCTCCCGGTACAGCCGGACTGGACGCCTGCTGGGAGGAGCTCCGGCATCAGGCCGAGGATGGTACTGCCCGCGCCTGGATCAGCCTCTCGTCCGCCGGTCTGATCGACCGTTCAGCTGGGAACGCCGGGTTTGAGGACGCGGCCCGAGAGGCCATCGTGGACGGTTGCGCCCTCGCGCTGGCGACGGGCGTTCCGCTCGCTGATGCGAGAGACGCCTATGATGCGCTGTGGTTAACCCTGCTCGAGGTGACTGCGAAGAGCTAACGCCGTCTGGGCCGGCGACCGCCGCGCATTACGCGCCCACGCTGCGCGCTCCCCAGACTCCGCAACCCCTGCCGCAGCTCGTCGAGTGAGCCGGCGCGTACAGCCTCGTGCTTCCCGCGTGTCACCGTGAAGCGCACCGGCCGATCGAACGGCGGCAAATCCTTTGGCTGGAGCCGGCGCGCCTGACCCTCTTTCAGCCGCAGGCGAACGACGCCGACGCCATGCTCGACGTCGTAATCCACGGGAACGCGGTCTCCATACACAAAGACCGATGAGGGCAGGGCGTCGAGCCGCTCCCGTTCGCCGGCGGGGATGGCAGCGTCGGGATCGAGGATGATGCGCGTTCCAATAAAGGAATCCCAGGAATGCACCCCTGTGACTTGCGCCGCGATCTGCTCGGCGAGGCGTGCGCGGTCGGCCTGGCTCAAGCGCCCACCGGAGCGACGCCAGTAGTGGCCGAACCGCTCCAGCGCCCGCCTGACTTTCCCCTGATCGGGGTGAGGTGTTTCGCCGGCCAGCAGCGCCTCGATGAGGGCTCGGCGCGCCGAATCTGCGAGTTCCTCCGGGAACGGGCTCGGCAAGTGCTCGACCTCGCGATCGAGCGTGAAGCCGAAGTACTCGACGGTCCGGACGATCATCAACCCTTCCCGGCGCCGTTGCCGCTCAAAAACCACATCGGGCCTGCCTTTGCGCGCGTAGCGCCGAATCGCCCGCTCCGGAATCTGCGTCCCTTCGATGCTGGCGCGCGGGTTTCCGAAGCGGTCGGCGAAGTACCGCAGCGATCCGGCGATGGCGCCCCAACTGCCGCAGACGGAGCTACGGCTTACCCGGGCTTCCCGTCCATCAGCGGTCTGCTCGTCGATCACGAGGTCGAACGGCATGATTTTGGCCAAAAGGTCAGCAAAAACGTCCAGCGTCTTGCGGTCACCATAGGGAAGCTTGGCAGGGAGGGGGGCCTCGAGTTGGCGATAGACCGATGCCGTGCCGAGCGCGATGTCTTCGATCGCCTTTACGAGCACGCCACGATCCTCCGCCCACTGTTCGATGTCCTCTTCACGAAACAGGTGACGCGCCAGCCCGTACACTTCGCCGAGATATCCGTGCTTGTTGACGGCTTCCGCGTAGACGTTGTAGGCCGTGAGGTGGTCGGAGCCCGGGACGGTGAGGCCGGCCAGTTGCCGCTCTTCTCTCGTCATGCGGTGCAGCGACTCGATGTTGGACGCGACGGCGACGAGAGGCACGAGGGGCGGCTCTGCATGATAGAGCAGCTCGCCCCAGGGACGCTCGACCGGCATCTCCTCTACCGCACGACCGTAAGTCGTTAACCTACCTTGCTCTATGAGCCCGCGGTCGGTGAGCAGCTCGACGCTCCCCCGGTACGCCCGCCGGTCCAGTGGGACGGGCAACTCGAGCTCGGTGGCATCGACGCCGATGGCGGCGCACGTAATCGCCACGCGCTCCGCATCGCCCGCAAGCTGGAATTCGGGCGCGGTGGGGCGCAGATCCTCGAACGCCAGGTCGCGGTCACTCAGGATGTAGACCTCGCCGTGCTCTACGCGGCCGTGGACGCGGCCCGCCATCTGTAGAATTTCGTTCGCCCCGAGGTAGGCGCGCGTCAGCACGTTCTTGCCGCGCTCGACGACGTTCGTGTAGCGGGCGTCGTAGATCACCACGGTATCAAGCCCGCGAATGTTGAGCGCGGACTGTCCCGCCGCGGTCATAGCGAGCAGGAATGGACGTTTGACCAAACCGTCAAGAAAGGGCCGGATGACCCGAATCGGCTCGCCGCCATGATAGAACGCGGTGGCGAGATTGGGCCAGCGGTCGCCGAGCTCCTTGGCGATCTGCTCGACCTCGGCGCGCGTCGGCACGAAGACCGCTACGCCGCGACGCTCACGCATGACGCGTTTTATGAACCGATCGTTCAAGAACTCAAGGGGCTGTTCTGCCAGGACGCTGACCTGCGCTGCCTTGGCTGGATCGAACGCTCTCGTCTCCAGAACCTGCGCCGAGGCGAGGTAAGCGGCATAGAAGCTCGGATCCACCGTCGCCGACAGCCAGATGAACCGGCAGCGGGCACGCTTCCCCAGCGCCAGGCACAGCTCCATCTCGGCGGACGTCTGGTGAATCTCATCCACGACCAGCGTATCGCGCTCGGTAATGAGGCCATCCTGGAACCACCGGCGCGCGATGCCGGTCGTCACGATGACGACATTCCAGGTCGGCGTCTCCGGTGTGGCTTCGCGCTCACGATTGACCACGCCGACCTTGAGCGGCGCCTTGAGGATCGTCTCCGCCATGCTGCGGATGGCGAGTGTCTTCCCCGTCCCCGTCCCCGCCACAATACCAAACCCCCGGCCACCTCCCGCCAGGCGGCGAATGTCATCGCCGTGCTCGCGCTCGAGCAGCGTTTCGAGCGTCAGCCCAAGGGCGAGCTCGATGGTCTCGCAGGCGGCCCGCGTCGGAGCGATGACAATGACCCGTCCAGTGGACGGCTCGGCTGCGAGGAAGGCCTGGGGGTCGGGGGGAAGCAAATGGTCGCGGGATGTACGCACACCGGAACATAACCAGCGCTAACGGGGCATCGGGCTCGGTGGCGTTGTCACACAGACGATCTGCAGCTTGAGCGGGACTTCTGGAACCGAATCAACCGAACTGGGCAACGGTCGGCAGCCTTCCAATAGATCGATTACCTGCCTTACGGTCACCCTTGTCCCGTCACCGACGACGGGCACGCTCGTTCTTGCCCGCGGCAGCGGCGCGGGAACGAAACCTGCCGGCCCGTTGTGGGGCGGGATG
>WNGP01017865.1_pt1 | contig 10517 bp, 9 predicted proteins | sample 5407671 | NCBI WGS metagenome assembly WNGP01 (sample SAMN13153381, study PRJNA577476) | soil metagenome | isolation source: 40 cm soil or saprolite under Garry oak tree replicate 2 | place: USA:California | collected 2016-06-15
ACTCATTCCTGTGGTCAACGCAGCTCATGTTACTCCGCATACGGAGGCCTTCCAGGTGTTAGTGTGGCATCTGCTCGTCTCCCACCCCGACGTGAAAGTTGATGCTACAAAGTGGGAGTCAGTGTCCGTGTCGATTCCGGGACACAGACGCGCGGTTTTCCTCGATCGTGACGGTGTGCTCAATTCTGCTATTCTTCACAATGGTAAACCATGTTCGCCATTTACGATCGAACAACTTGAAATCCCGAACGATGTTCCCGGCGCGCTCCAGGAGCTTAAGCGACATGGCTTCGAGTTGATCGTGGTGACGAATCAGCCCGATGTTGCCCGCGGTACGCAGTCGCGTCAAGTGGTCGAGCAGATGAATCAAAGGCTTAAGTCTCTCCTTCCCCTAGATGACGTCTTTGTCTGTTATCACGCAGATCAAGACAACTGCACGTGCCGTAAACCCCGCCCTGGTCTACTATTGCAGGCTGCAAAGAAGCTGAATATCGACTTATCGGTCAGCTTCATGGTCGGAGATCGCTGGCGAGACGTAGAAGCGGGCCAAAGCGCCGGGTGTAAAACAATCCTTATCAACAATGATTATAACGATAAGCGCCCAAGCAAAATGCCCGACGTTTGCGTTAACTCCTTTAGCGAAGCGGTACGCTGGATCCTTCGGGACGTTTTCATTTAGATTCAGGGAACCCCAGCACGTGGTACGAGCCGCTTACTTTCGCGATAGCTGTTGACTGCGCGCTCTTCCTTTTCAGTGGCGCTACGGTCGCTTTTGGCGGCGAAAGGACTATGCCAACTTCATCTTTTTTAAGGCTCAATCACAATGAACCCGGGGAAGATTGTCGCAGCGATACGATGCGCTGCTCAATGCGGCTGCTGGAACGCGCTTAAGCTATATACTCCTTTGCCCGGCTCCTCCGTGCTCGCAGAACTTACTTTGAGCTCCCTCCAACACCCCGTATGGGTAAGCAAGGAGAAGTTTGACGAGTTCATATTTCGTGAGGTCGTGCTGCACGGTGTTTACGATCAGGATTGTATCCGTTCGATGAGGGAGACACAATTTATTATAGATGCGGGAGCACACATTGGATTGGCCACTGTACAATTTGCAACATGGTTTCCTGGCGCTCGCATTGTCGCTGTTGAGCCAAGTGAGAGGAATCTTGTCGTACTCCATCGCAACGCTGCGCCCTATCCGAACGTTTCCGTGATTCACGGCGCTCTGTGGAACCGTAACACTGCCCTAGAGATAGAGAATCCGGATTCAAACTCGACCGGCTTCCGCGTTCGTGAAGCAGAATGCGGCCGGATCACCGGGATTACTATCCCCGAGTTAATGCGGCGCTTCGGCTTCGCCAAAATCGACCTTCTTAAGATGGACATCGAAGGCACGGAGAAAGAGATCTTTGAAGCCCCGACGGAGGAGTGGTTGCCTAAAACGAATGCGATTTGCATTGAGCTGCATGACTGGTTGAGATCGGGATGCGCTTACGCTTTTTATTCCAAGATTCTCTTCCGCTCTTTTAACCAGTATCGTCCTCCGCCTGGATTGGTTGACATCGTGCAGTTCACCTAAGCCCGGCAAATGGCAACGGATTGAGATCTTCAAGGGGTATTGTCAGTGTCAGTGGGTCGCCGCGAGCAGCAGTGTGACAGAGGTTTTGCGTGAGACAAGTGTACGATCTGGGTGCGACTGCTCCGTCTTAGTGCGAAGTCGTTACCCGCACAATGGCTATTGCGAGACCTTCTGGCTGTATGCGAGTGCGCCGGCTAGGCCAGTAAAGCAACTCGCAACTGAACTTTCCTATTTCGAGCGTCAGCTCGGATTTGTCGAATGACCGCCTTTCGAGCGAGTTGGTTTTGAACAGCTACCACGCTACTACCGAACACGGTTCCTGTCGCATTGGGAGGGTTCTCTGAAACGCGCTCTAATCACCGGTATTACTGGCCAGGACGGATCATATCTTACTGAACGTCTCCTTTGTGAAGGATACGAGGTTCACGGCATCATTCGTCGTGCGAGCACGTTTAATACGCGCCGGCTTGACCATATCTACGAAGATCCACATTCACCGGATGTGCGGTTGTTTTTGCATTATGGCGATCTGTCAACAAGCGATCAACTGACAAATCTTATCTACAATATTAAGCCTGATGAGATATATCACCTGGGCTCGCAGAGCCACGTCATGGTCAGTTTTGACACACCCGAGTATACGGCGGATATCACTGGTGTCGGCACAGTTCGACTATTAGAGGCAATTCACCGAAGCGGCATCAAGGCAAAATTCTACCAAGCGAGCTCTTCTGAGATGTTTGGGGCAGCTAGCCCTCCTCAAGATGAGAACACACCGTTTTATCCCCGCAGCCCCTATGGCGCCGCGAAAGTTTACAGCTATTGGATTACCGTGAACTACCGCGAAGCTTACGGACTGTTTGCTTGTAACGGCATCCTGTTCAACCATGAAAGTCCACGGCGCGGTGAGACATTCGTGACCCGGAAGATTACGAGGGCCGTCGCCCGAATACTTGCAGGACAGCAAAAGAAGCTCTATGTCGGTAACTTGCATGCGCGCCGCGACTGGGGTTATGCGCCCGAGTATGTCGATTGCATGTGGCGCATCCTCCAACACGACAGCCCTAGCGATTACGTCGTCGGGACTGGAGAATCGCATACAGTCGAAGAGTTTTTGATTGAGTCGTTCGGCTATGCTGGTTTGGATTGGAAAGAGCACGTCGAGATTGACCCGAGATACGTGCGTCCCACCGAAGTTGACTTCCTGATGGCCAACAGCGGCAAGGCCAGCAAGGAACTCGGTTGGGCGCCGAGGATATGCTTCAGAGAGCTTGTTCGTATTATGGTCGACGCTGACATGGAAGCGTTATCTCTTACGCCCCCGGGCGAGGGAACTCGCATATTGAATTGTCGATTCGGCAAATGGCACCAATGGGCCAACTCGGTATCACAGAACATTAAAGCTGCCGCATCCCGTGGCTTCGGCTAACTGCTTTCTGCACGTCGACGGCAGAAGTGGCTCGGCCCTGCGGTTGATTCTCTATATCTCTTGCAGACTATGACAAGCGGTTCCACTTGCGAATTGCGGCGCGGATCGCCTGGACTAAGTACGCAGCTGCTTAAGTGCAGTACATGTCACACTTCCGGCCGAGCCTCTTTGCCGTCGCTATGTTTGCGGGCGCGTCGCCAAGCTGGCGCAATACACTTTCCGGATTTACGGACGAAAGCGTAGAAAAAGATGTCAAACGATTTCTCAGCTCGTGTTTTTGTCCCCGCTAAATGCGCTACACTTCGTCAACTCGAGTAACGCGCTTACAACCAACAGGTCGTTATCGCTTAGGAGATCACACATGGCACCTATGTCTGGAACTGCGGTTGAGGCACGAAAGCAAATCGAACAGGAGACGTCGGCGACTCTTGAGCGCAACGCTATCGCAGGACTGAGGGTAAAGATCTATGCCGACGGCGCTGACAAGACCGCGATGCTGGAGATGTACGGCAACCCGCAGATCGCGGGGTTCACAACCAATCCGACGCTGATGCGGAAGTCGGGCGTGAGTGACTACCGCGCGTTCGCGCGGGAAGTCCTCGAACGCATTCCCGACCGGCCGATTTCCTTCGAAGTGTTCGCAGATGAGTTCGACGAGATGGAGCGACAAGCGACCGAGATTGCGTCGTGGGGCGAGAATGTGCTTGTGAAGATTCCGATCACCAACACCCGCGGAGAATCATCGGCTCAGCTGTTGCGTCGCCTGGCGCGCTCCGGAATCCAAGTGAACGTAACGGCCCTGTTGACTCTCGAACAGGTCCGGAAAGCGAGTGAATGCCTGGCCGACGGCCCGCCAGCCAAAATTTCCGTGTTTGCCGGGCGCATTGCCGACACGGGACGCGATCCGGTGCCTTTGATGGCGGCAGCAGTCGAGCTGCTTCGCCCTTACCCGACCCTGGAGTTGATCTGGGCGAGTCCGCGTGAGCTGCTGAACATTTTCCAGGCTGACGCGACTGGCTGCCATGTCATCACAGCCACTACGGACATCCTGCGGAAGCTTGGCCTAGTTGGGAAAGACCTAGAAGCATACTCGCTCGAGACGGTCAAGATGTTCTACGATGACGCACGGAAAGCGGGATATCGGCTGTAACTCGGTTTCGAGCGGAAATCCTGCACAAAACATCCTTTCTGGAATGTCGAGTCAAGGGGTGGGGCTTGCTGCAAAAGTAGAGGGCGCGTGTGGTCATGGCCTTGGTTTTATGACCGAATTTCTTACGGATTTTCCCCCGATCACCAGATCTTTTGATTCTCACGGACGACCAAACCCAGAGACACTTTAAGGGTATCTATGTCAACGCCAGTAATGGCTCACGATCGGCAGTCCATCTCCGCAGCTGATCACAAGTCGCCGGGCCACTTCACGCACAAGCGCCTGGCGACCCACCAATTAATCTCTTTCTTCATTCTTTTGCTGACTGATTCGGTGTCGATCGCCGTCTGCCTCGAACTCGCGATATCCTTGCGAAGCCATCTCTTGCCGCGTCTAGACAGCCACCTCCGGACTTGGACTTTCTCCTTCCGACATTATATGGATTATGGATGGCTGTGGATCGTGCTGGTGATATTCCTCGCCGTAGAAGGTCTTTATACACGACGCCGCTCGCTGTGGAATGAGGTCGGTCACCTGATCAAGGCGATCAGTTTAGGACTAGTAGTGCTCCTCGCTGCTCTTGCTCTGACAGGATTGAGCGCCATGTTTTCCCGTATAACCATCCTTCTTACTGTAATAAACCTATCAGTTTTACTACCGGTCACGCGTTTCTGGACAAAGCGAATTATGGGGGCGCTCGGCCTTTGGCGGAAGCGGATATTAATCCTAGGTGCGACTGACATTGCAAAGCTGGCCATGCGGGGATTGACGACGGATCCCTTTTGGGGTTATGAAGTTGCTGGTCTGCTCGATGATGACCCTGGAAAAAAGGGCATGCGAGTTGATCTCCGGGGGGGGACATCCGCGTATGTCTTGGGCTCCCTCTCCGAAGCCCGGGAACAAATGCAGCGAGAACAAGCCAGGGACATTCTGATTGCTATACCATCCTTAGCCGAAGAAGAGTTGTTGGCTCTCATCCTCGACCTACAGCCATATAGCGACAGTATCTATGTCGTCCCGCAGTTGTGGGCTCTGCCAATGATGAATTTGCAGGTTGACGGCCTCCTCCGAGAACGCGTAATGATGCTTCGGCTCTCAAATAATCTGGCGAAACCGTGGAACGGATGGCTGAAGCGTAGCTTTGACCTCTTACTGGGAACAGTCGTAACGATCTTGGCGATACCTCTGTGGCTAGGCCTCGCTGTTCTGATTCTCATAGACTCTGACGGGCCAGTACTTTTCGTTCAGGAGAGATTGGGATACCGCCAACAGAATTTCTCCTGTGTTAAATTCCGAACTATGTATTCGGACGGAGATAAGATACTGTCAGAGCATCTGGGGCGCAACCCGCAAGCCGCTGAAGAATGGCGGCGATACGCCAAGTTGAGGAATTATGATCCTCGCCTCACGCGGTTGGGGCGCTTCCTGCGACGTTGGAGTCTCGATGAACTTCCACAGCTGTGGAACGTTCTAAACTGGAAGAGCGAGTTCAACTCGAGGCGTGGTACGTTCGCAACTGGACCGTGTGGTTGGATTGTATTATCTTAGCTAAAACGTTTAGGACGGTGCTGTTTCCGGCGAACGAGAGCGACGGAAGAAATAACACGGTGCCGGACATGCCACCGCTTCACCCTAAACCCCTTTCCTTAAAGAGCTCGATTAAAGGTCTCGGTAGCAGTTTTAATCCTGGGCGAACCGATGATTCCGGCGGAGGGGCCGAGAGTGAAAGTGACCTCGGTAAGGGACAGCGAAGTCGTGGAGCAAGTAGTGGAGCTTAAGGCGATGCTGCTGAAGTGATCTGAGAGAGCTCGTCGAATACGTGGAGGGTTACCAGCCTCGCCCTTTCGGCTGCGCGGTGTGAGCACAGTTCCACCATGACCACGTTTCCCGAGGCCCCCCTATAATCCCGGACGGCCGAGTTTCTCAGGTCCGGTTTGAAGCCTTGGCTCTCCGGCTACGAGCCTTGCCATCCGCCACGAAGTTTAAGCGCTCGCTCACGTACGCCCGTACGCCACGCCTGCAAATCCCCGGTGCCCCTTTGCCTGATGTTCGATGTTGGCGTTACCTCCATCAGGGAGACGTGGTCCATCTGTCCATCTCTGCGAGGACGTTGTTACTCGTCGGTTCTATATAGCTCTTACGGGCACATGTGCCAATCCCATGTAGGTCTCCCCTCCTTGTCGGCGGCCTTGTCGGCTCTTCACCTCGTTCGAGGAGTCTGGGCACGTTGCTACCATACCAGCCCCTGCTCTCACGGGATCTTCCCGACGTTATCTCTGAGAACCTTTCTTCGGATGCTTGTCCCACTGCCCCGGCGGTACCACGGAGTGCACTTGCCTGTTTCTTCCTCCGCGTCATCGGCCTTCCCCAGATACGATCGGGTCGGCTTCCCGCATCTACGCGCGAACTCGACTTTACGCGGTACTTTTTCGAAGCTGCAAGTATTTCTTCTATCCGGGCGGAACGTGCTTCGTTACCTCCGCACGTACCGGATCTGCTAACGGTCCGAATACAGGCAATTGACCGTACGGGGACTCTCACCCAGCTAGACTGTCCCAACCAAAAGTACTTTATCCCGACTGCAGCGAATGTACATCGCAGGGTCGAACAAAAGGACAGGTGACCTACCTACGGGCAGTAAAATCATCTTTTCCTTGTCGATGGCGGTGGAAAAAGGGGCCAAAACAGCGGTGGTCTGGTTACTTTTCACTCTGCCCCTTTCCCTCTTGGAAGGGGGTGTTCTCTCAGAACGGCCCGCAGCGGTCAAGGGCGCGCCGGCGTTGCGCGGCGAAGCCTCGACAAGAGGGAAAGGGGTGGCCCTAAATGGACCGCTAAAATGGACCAGTCGCTCACCGCCTCTGACACTTTTCCTTGCCTGAGCTCGCCCAGAAAGCCTCCTGAAATCCGGCACATAGGCTAACCAAGGCGACTTTGGAACTAGATGTGATGAACCTGTGGGTCTTCGACGGCGCCGCAATTGCACCCGCTAATTATCCCTCGCGAAAACCTCGTTCCGAAGAGCATTAGGCATTAGGCCATTAGGCTTCTTCCAACAGCTCTTCGGTTGTGCGGCCCTGCCAGCCGGCGTAGGATTGTATCAAGTAGAGCATGCCATGAAGAAAATACACCTCACGCGCGTGCTCACATTGCTCGTCGCGGCATCAGGTTGCAGCAGCGGCAGCGTCTTGAATCTTCCGCCACCACCAAACGACCCTGACCAGCGCGCTGATGTACTGGTGTCTCAGATGACCCAAGATGAGAAGGTACAACTCGTGGCGGGTTCAGCAACTCCCGGGAGTTATAACTTGAACTTCCCGCGCGGTGCCGTTGGGTACATCCCGGGCATCCCGCGGCTCGGGATTCCTGACCTGTATTTTGTCGACGGCAGTGTGGGGGTTGGCAACCACGTAGGCCAAGCGACAGCGCTGCCTTCGTCCCTGGCAAGTGCAGCAAGCTGGGACCTAAACGAAGCTTACAAGTACGGGTCGGTGATCGGGAGCGACATGCGCGCGTACGGCGTGAACGTCAACCTAGGAGGAAACATCAACCTAATCGGCCGCGAGCCCAGAGACGGCCGCACCTTTGAGACCAAGGGCGAAGATCCAATCCTGGCAGGAAAGATCACCGCGGCACACATCCGAGGCATACAGGACCATCACATTCTGAGCTGCATAAAGCATTTTGCCCTCAACGACCAGGAAACGGGGCGGCAGGTGGTAAACGCGATCCTTGACGAGCGAAGTGCACGCGAGAGCGACTTACTGGCCTTTGAAATTGGCATCAAGGATTCTGGCGTACAGTCGGTGATGTGTTCCAACAATTTGATTCAGTGGGGCAGCGCCGCCAATGCCGCGTACTCCTGCGAGAATACGCACCTTCTAAACGATATTCTGAAGGGAGATTGGAGCTTTCCCGGTTTTGTGATGTCCGACTGGTGGGCCACACATAACTCCTACCAAGCTGCGTTTAACGGGCTTGATCAAGAGCAGCCGGACTCAGATTACTTCGCAGGCGCGCACGGAAGCCTCAAGCAAGCGATTCAAAGCGGCGCGCTGCCGGAGTCACGACTGGACAATATGGTGCACCGAATCCTGCGCGCCATGATCGTCACGGGGCTCTTCGACCATGCCTCTGTACCGGGAACACTTGAGGCGGTGAATAATGAAGCCATCGCACAGGAAGCAGAAGAGCAAGGCGCAGTGTTGCTGAAGAACGCGGGCGGACAACTCCCGTTGGATCCATCAACGACCGCGAAGATCGCGGTGATTGGTTCGCACGCCGATGCGGCTGTGCTCTCCGGCGGCGGGTCGGCCCAGGTGATTCCTATCGGTGGTGTGGCCCTTAATGAAGGCAGCCCGAATCCTCCCGGCGGCGCGACCGTCGTCTGGGACCCCTCGTCGCCCCTCAGCTCCATTAAGGCGAAGGCGCCCGCGGCCACAGTGCAGTACAACGACGGAACCGACGCCGCTTCGGCGGCGAATCTTGCCGCTTCTTCCGACTTGGCGATCGTTTTTCTAAGCCAGTGGGAGAGTGAGGGCATGGATCTGCCGAGTTTGAACTTCACCGACCTAATTCATAGTTCTCCAGTGAATCAGGATGCTTTGGTGGCCTCGGTCGCGGCTGCAAACCCTCAAACGATTGTGGTCCTGGAGAATGGTGGCGCACAGGTCATGCCTTGGCTTGCCAGCGTGCGCGCAGTTTTGGAGGCTTGGTATCCCGGCCAGAAGGGAGCTGAAGCCATCACCAACATTCTGTTCGGGAGCGTGAATCCGTCAGGGAAGACCCCAATCACTTTTCCCGCCAGCGTGAACGATTTACCGCGTCCGGTAATCCCTGGATGGCCCAATCCAAACACTCAGTTCAACGTGGACTACACCATCGAGGGATTTGATGTCGGATATAAGTGGTTCGATGCGCATGCCATCGCGCCATTGTTTCCTTTTGGCTTTGGACTCTCCTACACGACCTTTTCCTTTTCCAACCTGTTGCTAAGTCCAAATTTATTCCCGGCTAGCGGGTTTCAAGTTAGCTTCGACTTGACAAACACAGGCACGCGCGCTGGTGCGGAAGTCGCACAGGTGTACCTGAGATTGCCCGCCAGCACGGGTGAGCCTCCGAAACGGCTGGTTGGATGGAGCAAGGTCTTGCTGCAGCCTAGAGCACAGCAGCATCTAAATATCACGGTGGATGCGAAGGACTCCTCCCACGCCTTGGCTTATTGGGACACCACCACAAACAACTGGGCGATCGCGAATGGCGACTACACTGTGTACGTAGGGAACTCATCGGCTTCCCGCGATCTTTCTATTGCCGGGACATTTCACGTTGGACATTGAGCATCTCGGTGTTGCGGCGCAGCAGCCGGATCTTGCTCCGTTAGTCAAAACACCTATTCACCAGTATTTTCAGAAATCTGGACCCCTGTACCACCGGACATGCCGTCGAAAATTGCAGCTGTCTTATTCCCGCGAACGTAATTGCCAGATACGGTTATATTGCTGAATCCACTCGTCTGGCCTGACACCGCCAATCCAATACCCCAGCCTTGGGTAGGGGTTCCCTGGTCATCAAACGCGTTGTTTCCCTTAATTATCACCGTCGAGAGCGCAGCTGTTCCTCCCGCTTGCAAGAACAATTCGATTCCTGCGTGCGCCCCAGGGCTGGCCTGGCTGCAATCCTTTACGCTATTGGCGCTGATTAAGACATTTCTTGATGGCGCTAGTCCGATATTTGCTACGGCGATGATGATGCCTGCCCCCCCGGCCTTATCGCAATAATTCCCTGTGATCGTCAGATCGCTACCGCCGAGAGAGATGCAGTTTGCCGTCCCTGGACCTGAAGGGTTGCCAGTGACCCTATTCCCGGTAACGGTGACCCTTAGTGCTGGCGGTAGGTCACTGATTCCGATTTTGGAAGTTCCCATGGTAACCGTGTTGTCGCTGACGACGACATCGTTGGCGTTGGCTATGTCTATGATATTTTGGGTTGAGGTCGGACAGTTGAATACGTTCCGCGTCACCGAATCTTTCGTCTGTTGGCCACCCAATGCCACCGCAAACCCCAAACAATTGTTGACGATGTTCTCCTCCACGGTCACGTAACCGTTCGTAGAAGCCGTGGGCACAGTAAGCAAGAAGTTTTGCGAGTTCTCGGAGCGGTTCCATGAGATTCTCACGCGCAGGGGATTACCGATTCTAATGTCCATGCACAAGGCCACACCAACGCAACCGGAGCGCGTTCCGTTGCTCTCAAAATCGCTGTCGGCCACAAGCACATCGGCGGACACTTGGCCAGATGTCGGATAGGTAGCGATACCATTCGTCCAAGCATTGATGATCCTCATCCGCTCGATAGTCATCTTG
>WNGP01018097.1_pt1 | contig 10514 bp, 12 predicted proteins | sample 5407671 | NCBI WGS metagenome assembly WNGP01 (sample SAMN13153381, study PRJNA577476) | soil metagenome | isolation source: 40 cm soil or saprolite under Garry oak tree replicate 2 | place: USA:California | collected 2016-06-15
GAGGAGTTGATGGAAGATGTCATTCGTTCGGTCAACGGCATTCGAGGGTCTCGCCAGAAGCTACACGGCTGCATCCTGCAGTCTGAACTGCCTCTTTTTTTGCGCTAAATCATTCCATTATTTATGCAGAGACCTATAAAAGCACGGCTGGCATACGTCCGCTGGAGCGAGGGATGTAGAGCTTTCCGCCAATCACCACGCCAGGCTCACTTTCCAACTGAATCTGCTCGCGCTGACCCTCGGAGCTGTCTGACGCATTGAGTACCTTCACTTCCGGCGGGGCACCGTCCGATGGCACCTTCAGCCTTTGCAATTCGTCCAGCAATTCGGGTATTGCTCCTTGTCCTTTTTTGGCACGAAAGTCGTCTTGAATGAGCTGGTAGAGTCTCCGGCTTCCCGGTTGGTCCTCCACATGACCGCTAGAAGTGACCAGGAGTTCGTGGTTGGTATAGATTTTCACGGGCTGTTCATGAGCATCGCCACGATAGAGACCGTACCAGCGTCGTGCTTCTTCATAGACAATTCTGGCTCCGGCGGGCATGAAATAGTCGCCTTCCGTCGCCAAAATGAGCCACGGTTTCGGGGCGGATAATTCGATATAGTCCGCCATGTCCAGCCCGCTGGAAAGAAGATGAGGAAGGCTCATTTCCGAATCGGGGTTGGGACCCCCAAACAGCAGGCGATAGGAGTTGATGAAACATGCGGAGGCGACGGCTTTGACCCTTGGGTCAAGAGCTCCGATGAATGTGGTCAATGCGCCGCCGCCAGAGCACCCTGCGGCTCCCAGACGCGCTGGGTCCACATCAGGCCGAGTGAGGAGATAATCGGTGGCTCGTTTGGCATCCCAAATAAAAAAGCGGGCTACGCTTTCGCCCATCAGGAGGCTCTGCGCTCCTGCCTGAATGTGCTCGTTGACGGACCATCCCGCCAAGGGCCGGTGGACTTGGCGATCGTAGGTCTGCTCCCTTTCGCCTTGTCCAACAGGATCGAAAGTCAATACCACAAAACCTTTTAAAACCAGATTCGCTGCGAGTCTCTGTGCCTCCGGTTTCCCTTCTTGCGTATGCCCGGATTGAAGAAGGACCGCAGGATAGCGACCAGGCCGGTTGGGCCGGTAAAGATTCGCGGTGACAAAGAAGCCGGGTAGACTCTCGAAACTCACCTTTTCGATGACATAGTTTTCGTTCTGGATACGACCTGTAATTTTGGGATTCAGCGGACCGTTGTAATCGGGCAGACCACCGAAAATCTCGAGGAGTCTTTCGCGGACAAGTTGTTTTCGGCGTTCGGCGTCGGTTACAGAACGAATTTCGGCTATGTCTCGATCCCGTTCCGCCAGTTGTTCCTGCGCGATCTGATTCATCCACTGAAGAAAGGAATCTTGCGCAGGCTCCTGAGCGGAAAGAGAGGAGAAACTGAGCAGAACGGCGCACGCCGCTGCGTTGGTCTTCCATTTCATAAGCCACTTGCCGCCGAAGCGATGCGAAAAATCTTTGCCGGTGAAAAAGGCAAGCGTTCGCCCGTTACTTCTCCGGAAGCGCAAAGGCATCGAGAGCATCGGACGCTGGTATGGGCACGTCTTCTGTTGCCAGGAGCCCGCTTCCCCCCGCGGCGATCACTACGATTTGCTTGTGCGTTCGTTTTCCGAGAAAGGTCATAGGCGTGGCATGGCCGTTCGCTTCCATGCGAGTCACCCAGAGTTCCTCGCCGGTCTTCGAATCAAAGGCGCGGAAGCGTTTATCATTTGTACCGGCAATGAAAACCAGCCCACCGGCTGTAGCAATGGAACCGCCGAGATTGGCGACACCGGTTTTGGGGATCCCTTTTGCTTCCAGGTCGTCCACGACGCCGAGCGGAACCTTCCAGGCAATTTCTCCGATGTTCAAATCCACGGCGTTCAGCATTCCCCAGGGCGGCTTCTGACACGGATAATGATTTTTGTCCCAAAAGCGCGCATAGGTTCCCCACTTGCTTCCCCACACATACGCTTCGGGAGAACCCGGCGGCTGTGGTTTCATTTGGCCTACCGTACCCAGTTCGTTGATGTTCACGAACAGATATCCGAGGGAGGGATCAAATGAAGTTCCTGACCAGGTGGCGCCTCCGAGGGTTCCTGGCATTTCCAAAGTGAGTTCATCTCGCCATGGATTGAAGATGCGCCCTGGCAGAATAGAGCCAAAGTTTTCGAGGCAGTATTTGCGCGATTCGGGTGTGACGGTAGTGATGTCGTCGCGAGCCACCGAGATTCTAGCGAGGGGCGGGGGTTTGACTGGGAAGGGCTGCGTCGGCCAAGCTGTCTCTCCCGGCAATTTACTTGGCGAGACAGGACGCTCTTCGACCCGGAACAAAGGCTTGCCCGTGAGGCGGTCGAAGACAAACACAAATCCCATCTTTGTCACTTGAGCGACCGCAGGAATCTCATGTCCATCCCGCTGGACTGTCACTAGATTGGGCGGCGCCGGCAAGTCATAATCCCAGAGGTCGTGATGAACTATTTGGAAGTACCAGATGAGCTTGCCCGTTGCAGCGTCGAGGGCTACGACCGAGTTGCCGAACAGGCCCGCCCCTATGCGGTCGGCTCCATAAAAATCGTAAGAAGGAGAGCCGATAGGGAGGAAGACCATGCCGCGATCAACGTCCACACTCATCATGGACCACACATTCGTTCCGGAGCGGTCCTTCCAGCCGTCCCCGTCCCACGTTTCGTGTCCTGGCTGGCCGGGCTGGGGAACGGTGTCAAATCGCCAGAGAAGTTTGCCCGTTCGGACATCGAAGGCGCGAACCGTACCGCTAGGCCCCTTCGAAGGGTATTCCTGAAGCCCCGCTCCCGTAATAACAAGGTCTTTGTAAATCGCCGGAGGCGAGGTTACTTCATATCTTTCCTTAGGCCAGTCATCCGCCACGTCTTTGCGGAGGTCAATAAAACCACGATTGCCGAAACCCAGGCACGGCTGACCCGATCGCGCGTCTAACGCAAAGAGACGCCCATCCAGCGTGCCATAGAAGATGCGCTTATCCGCGTTATGCACCTCGCCCCCACAGGTGACAGGCGAGTTTCCCTCCCAATAAGCGACACCGCGATTTTGAAGAGTGTGACGAGTCTGGGCATTGGAAAAAGGATCAAATACCCAAATCTCCTTGCCCGTGTCTCCATCTAAAGCAATCACGCGGTTCGCTGGTGTAGACAAATAAAGGACGCCATCCACCATCAGAGGGGTACTTTCGAAGGCAGCAATCGTTCCGGCGCGTATCGAACTCCAACTTGTTTCTCCCGTATGGTATGTCCATAATCTTCGAAGCTGCTTGACATTGCTCCGGTCGATCTGTTTCAACGGAAAAAATCTCATTCCTCCTGGATCGTGACCATAAGACCGCCACTCCTGATCCACAGAAGCAGACGAACCCTGACCGCAAGTGAAAGGGCATAACATGAGAGGAAACGCCAAAGTGCAGACGAGGCGCCGCATCAAGCTCTTCTTCGTAAAATCGCTTCCGAAATGTTGGTACCACTGCTCAGAATTGAAGGTCATGGCAGCCCAAAGCTGAGGATATTGGGGCCGACGGCAAGGGGCACATACGGCTTGCCGCCGACGGTGTAGGTGATAGGGGACGGTTTGCATATTCCGCTCGTCGGAAAATACCACAACGGCCTCCCATTTCGCTCATTAAGGGCCACAACATTTCCGCTGGGGTCCCCGTAAAATAGGATCCATCCTGCCGTCACCAGCGCTCTGGCGTTTCTCTTGCCATCAACCGCTCCAATTTGAGGTGTTTCCCAAAAGACGTTTCCGATCTCAATGTCGAGCGCACGCAGGTATTTCTTTCCAGCTTGCTCTTCGAGATTGCTTTCTTTTCCTCTGCCGCATACCAGCTTTGCGCTGCACCTCCCGAGAGCAGCAACATAATACGGGCGGGTCACCGGACTGAACGCGGTGGCGTTCCAATTCGTGCCGACCTCTGGACACAATAACCCAGTCTCAGAATGTTGTGCATTTCTGCGATTTGCGTCAACTTTGCGCGACGAAGTCGCCTTGCTGGTGGATCCCGAGTATCCCACGACAGCGCGGGCAACGAACGGGGTCAGTTATTTGCCAACGAGAATGCATGGGGATTGGTTTTGTTTAGAAGCTGAGTCGCATGCCGAAGCGGAACGACCGCTCGGAGCGCGAGGTTCCTTAGTTTGATGTCCCTTCCGCACAGGAGCGGGGGCCATGTGGAGGAAAGTCGATGTCATGCGGTCCGAAGGGTAGTGAGGAGTCGTCTATCTTGCAGTCCAGCATTGTGTGGGCGACGGAAGGAACTATTTGAGCTTCCGGGAAGAAGCGAAAAATATTGTTTGGAATGCAGCGCGGATGTGGCGTCGTCGATTCTGCTGACGATCGAGATTGATGCCGCGACTATGTCAGGCCAAGAGACCGAAGGTCTAGTGGCGGAATTTGTGCAATTTAGCAGGCGGCTGTTGGAAAGAGCGCAGTCGGCCTAGCCTTTCATGCACTTTCCCTCTAACGTTGTCCGCGATTGACAAAGACTTTGTCTAAGACATACGGTGTGGTGAGTGAAACCATTCGGTTGTTTTCCCGCCATTCCTCGTGGGGAGACGGCAATGAAACGAAGAAAGACCCTACTCGCAGTGTTATTGAGCCTTGTCGGCTCAGTGTTGGCTTTAGTCCCCCCGGGAAGGCCCGCAGCGTATGGTTTTTCAGCAGCTCAGCATGAGCTCCCAGCCTGCGGAACTTACTTCTCAAGACGGAGGCTACCGACCGGCGTATGATAGCGTTTGCCACTAACCTCTTAACGACCAGCCAAAGAAATCCTAGCCGATTCCTAGAACCCGCTGTTCGGGCTGGCGTGGTGAAACCACGCCAGCCGCTATGCGACCTCAACCCTTTCGACAGCGTCTTCTTGATCCTCCGGCGGGTTGGTGTCGGCACCGGCCCGAGTTGCCCCGAGGGCAGAATTTTAGGTACACACCTAGCCTCTGCCTTACACGACCTTTGCGGAAAGCCTATTCCTGCTCCGTTAAAGTGCCACAGCGTTGGCAGAGGAACGAGCAGAGGAACGAGTGTTCCCACTGGGAATACCGACGCTTGTGGGTAATCTGATTGTCCGTCTCAACTTTCTTTCTCCACCGTTGTTCTTTGGTATCTTCATCGTCTGTGCCGGTGGTGGAAGATTGCTGCTCGATGACATCCGATTCCAGTCTCACACTTCGTCTTGACTGGCAGCACCATGAAGAAGTTCCCAACCCTATCTAAAGCGGGCTCCGGGAGGCAAGAGCAAAGGAATTTCTAGCGCGGACGCATATTTGCGAGGACAATGGCGGAAAGCAAGATCGGAGGATCCGCCATGCCCTCCCTTTTCCCGTGGTTCAAGAAAGACGCAACCCCAGCTAAGCCCCAACGGCACGCCGATTCCGTTCGAACGCTTCGCAGCACAGAGTTTGCTTTTCGTTTGTTTGAAGAGCTGAATCCTGGCGAACGCAACCTCGCGGTTTGTCCGTACGGCGCGCGGGTCGTGCTCGGCATGCTCTGGGAAGGCTCGACTGGCGAGACACGGAGGGAGATGGCGGAAGCGCTCCGGCTCAACGAGGATCCGAATAGCAGCGGCAACTGTTACGAGCGATTGGGGAGACCGTTGGGATTTCAGTTGGAAACGGAGCGCCGCGGATTAGAGATGCTTACAGCGAACTCGTTGTGGTGCGACGACGGATTTGCGCCAAGGGAAGAGTACGCGAAGACGTTAAAGGAACACTACTGGGCGGAGATCCAAACGGTCAGCTTTCGTGCCCCCGACGCGGCAGGCAAGGTCAACACGTGGGCCCGAGAAAAAACGCACGGGCGAATCCCTACAGTCATCAGCTCGCTTGACGGAAAGTCTCCGTTGATTGCCTTGAATGCAGTGTATTTCAAAGGCTTATGGGTCACGCCGTTTAAGGCGGAGCAGACGAAAGAAGAAGAATTCACCTTGCAAGACGGCAAGAAAGAACTTGTGCCGATGATGAGACGATCAGGAACGTTCCGTTACGAGGAGCGGGGCGGCGCGCAAATTGTCCGCCTGCCGTACAAAGGCGGCATGAGCATGTGTGTGGTCCTTCCGCCAAGACAAGCGAGCTTCTCAAAATTCTGTGCCGAATTGAGCAACGCCGCGGGCGCCAGCTGGACCGTGGCAGTGGAAGAACGACCCGGGCATTTGCGGCTGCCGAGATTTCGGATTGAAACGCATGCGGATTTGACGGCACCGCTGAAAGCAATGGGTATGGGACAGGTATTTGACCCAGCTCGTGCTGCGCTGGAAGGGATCAGCGAAGTCAAACCTTTGTATTTAATGGGAGTGCTGCAAGAGGATTTCGTGGAAGTGAACGAGAAAGGCACGGAAGCTGCGGCTGTGACGCACGTGATGATCGGAGCGGCATTGCATCAAGCGCCGCCTCCGCCGCCATTCGAGATGATTGTGGACCGGCCGTTTGTGTTTACAATCCGCGATGATCTTACAGGGACGGTGGTGTTCTTGGGTGCAGTGGTGGACCCGTTGGCAAGCGGCCCGGCGCGTGCGGAGTAATCCCAGCTATGAACCGGATGCTCGACGGGCATTTTTCAGGGATGTGTTCGTCAGTTAGCCGAAGGTTGGGAATGGTGGCGGAGCTGAGGCGGAGGATGTCTTCGACGCCCGGTGCACTGCCAAAAAAATCCTGGCTAATGGCTCCCCCAGTTCAGAGGGGCGAGCACCGCGTTGTAAACTCCGCAGGTCTTAGCTACATGAAAGAGATGGCAACGTGTCGCAGAGCTTCAATTGCCTGCTTTTCGCCCTACTTGGCGTGCTGTGCATCCAGCCTGGCGCGCAAGCGCAACAACCGCCGACTACCTCACACTCTTACGTTTCCTCCGAAGTGCCTGATACGCCTGCGGGTCTGCAATCCCAAGTGGACGAATTGGTGCGTATCGGGAAGACGCACGATCAAACCAACTGGCAAATTGTCCTCGGTACCTTTTCGTTGCCGAATCCCGAGTCCTGGTTCCAGGCAAATTTTGCTCCAGAACATCTGGCTCAGCTTACGCGAGACTATCCGACAACTCGGGATGGTTACCTGGGCCACATATCCTGGGTGATCGGTCAACACCAGGGTGCGCCGAACTTCCATATTCAGGTTGCGCCATCGGAGATGCCCTCGCTTCCTTCGGATAGTGGGCCCGAATCTTCGCTTCCACTTCCCTTACATCCTGTAGGTGTCCAAAATTTTCGGTTAACACCTATTGCCGATTCTGGATCGATGCCGCCTTCCTGGGTCAGCTCATTTGTCTATGCGGATGGCCATTTCCGGGTCGTCGGGGGAACGTATCCCTTCTGGTCTGAGCCGTCAACGGGGCCTATCACGTACAATGTCCCGGCTGCACGCATCCTGCACAAGGTGAGCCCTAAGTATCCGAAGAAGGCCCGAAAGGAACGCGTGCAAGGAGTGGTGCGCCTGCACGCTATCATTGGCAAGGACGGCACCCTTCACGAGCTTTCCGTGATTTCGGGTCCCCCGCTGCTGACGGACGCCGCCCTGCAGGCAATTCGGCAATGGCGCTATGAACCAACTTTGCTGAAGGGGGAGCCCGTAGAAGTCGACACCACGATTGATGTGATCTTCACGCTCAATTAATTCTGGCGGTTCTTAACGCAAATTCAATTAGCTCTCGACGAGGCTTCGACCACGCCGCCGTACGAATCCGGGACTTCTTGTTTGTACAGGTTTCCGCATTCGTTGAAGGGCTATCCGGAAGTTGGGATGCGGTGCGGGTGCCAGTGTACCCCAGCGATGACTAGCCGTCCCTAACGCCGTAGGGTAGAGCCACGACCCGCCTGACGGCCGGCATCGGACACAAACCGGGATTAGTCGCTCCTCTTGGCGACAGGGGGGCACAAAAGCCCTTTTTTGCAAAATCCTGCCGGCAGGCTCATTTCTTCTTCAACTCCGCCGTCCAATTGGTGATCACGTTCAGAGGGAGAGAGCTGGCGTCCGGCGCTGTACTTCCAATAAAGCGCTGACCATCCTCAGCATCAACGTCAAAAATGCCAAGCGCGGGACCAGCCAGGAAAGGAGACCTGCATAGCTTCCAAGCGAGCGCACCGGGCAGAGAAAATGCTATCTGCCGAGAAACACATGGCTGGCTTCACTTGGGCGGGTTGCCCACAAAGGGTGCCTTTACCGCCGTCGTACCACACAGGCGCAGATCGCACCTGCCGCCAAGAAGATGCTGTTCAGGTGCAGGTTGAAGTGATTAAGCGCCCATGCAATCGCCTCAAGCAATCCTGTGATTACTACCGCCAGTACGATCAGAACAATGCCATCAACTAAAACGGCCTGTTCTCGCATAAGCATTACCTCGCTTGATGGGTTCCAACGTACCCAAAGATGTTTGTTAGAGCTGCATCCGCCCGGCGATCAGTCACCGCGTGATCCATACGCCTGTCCGAGCCAGAATTTCCAGTCCAATAGCAAATGTTTTAGCTGGGAGAATCTGACAGTAGGCGATTCTTGCGCGAGCCCAGAGTTCGTTCCCGAAAGATTGGACAATCAGCATAGCGCCGGGCTCCCAGAACCGTTTCGTTCGCACACGCAGCCCGTGAGGACTGACGTTTTCAGTTGAGCCGGGCTCTGTGAGGGACGGCCTTTGCCCACACGAGAGTAGAACCCGAAACGTCTGCGGCCTTCGCATTTCTCTCCGAGGATCCACAGTGGTGCGCATCTTTCTGAGGGCAGGCTCGCAGTTTCACCGGCAAGTTAGGGCGGGCTGGAAGCGTGAAACTCCCCATTCCCTGAGGAACTCACGCCTAGGCAATCAACAATGCAATGAGGCTACCAGGGGTTAGCCGCGCAATCAAGTGAACACTTCTATTCTATGCTCTCTCTATGGCCCGTCGGGTGAATCGCCAAGAACTGTGTGCTATTCGCTGGCCCCGTTTCCGCTGGAGGCCTCAATGGATGAGCAGCGGAAATACGCAATCCTTTTTGCTGCAACGATTCTGGCCGCACGGAAGCTCAACAACATCGGAAGCAATTCATTTAAGAAAAGGGACCGCGGGAATCCGAGGGGGGTGCCGCGGATTCCCGCGAGTTAGCCGCCCGTTCTGGAGGCACTAATGGTTGGATGGAGTGAGGCGGGCGACAATCGTGACCTGTTCCGGCGCCTCGTTGTGGGCTGCCAGAGCTTGCTCTTTTTCTTTGGCCGATTTTGGCAGCTCACGTCCGCGAGCACTGCCTGCTGTCCAGACTTGCGCGAGAAAATAGCGGTTACCATAGCGATGGAAAACCAGCTTGGATTTATCTTGCGGTGCGTTTGCCGACGCGGCGAACGTCATCACAATCGAGGCTCCGTCTCCGTCCGTACTCCGGATCAGAAGCGGGGAAGAGTCATTGGTCAGTTTCTGCACTCTGTACTCACCGGCCGGGAGCGTCATCTGTCCCGCCGTGAATGCAAAGGGAATATTCGCGAGCACGGCTTCCTGCGCTCGGGCGACCTGGGTTGTTGCCAGGGAGGCCAGCGCCAAGATCCCTGTGATTCTGCATAGCGTGTTCTTCATGGAATCCTCCTGTTAGCCAATTTCAGCGCCGTTCCAGATCACCCAGCTTGAGCCCCTTGCCTGAACCTGCGCTGTTATGCCGCGCACTTTCGCGCATTCATCACGGGATCGCAATGCACTGCAGGTGAACAGCAAGGCAACCTTAAGTGGACAACAGGGTCTAGGAGGATAGCGGGTTTACTCTCGTCCCATCCGCTACACCCGGCGCAATGAACGAAGCTCCGCAAGAAACCAACGATTGGGTGCTCGCCACACTGGGTCGGCTGCCGCCTTTTCTGGTGGACACTACTAGTTCTTTGCGTCCTGATGCTCAAACGCGTCTTCAAAAATGGCAGGCACCTTTGGGTTTTCGTTAGCTCTCGGGTTTTGCTGATCGCTTCGCCCAACCCGCCCGAGGCATCAGCCTCCACACCACCCTGAAATAACTGACGGGCGAGTAATCCAACTTCTCTCCCCTGTTCGATGATGGCCTCATTCACGCCGTCCGGCTGTGCTGCCGATTGCGGCTGATGAACAAGAAGGTAGAGGGTTTGGGGCACTGTACGCCTGCCCTGAACTTGGAGTTAGAAATCTTGATTGTGGTGTATGGGGCCGCTCAGCGGCTTGGACCAGGCGAACCAACCGGAATGTGAGCCCCTCGACCAGAACCAGCCGACCGGATCCTCCGGACTCTTCAAAGGGAACTGCAAATTCATTACACGCAAGCTCTAGGGTTTCTACAACCAGGGGGGCGCGTTCATGCATCACGTGAAATTCACGACAGCCAGGTATACGGTGTTCGTGGAACAGCCTATTCCTGCTCCGTTAAAGCGCCACAGCGTTGGCAGATTTCTGAGGAGTGCTGTCAAGTAGGAAATTGATTTTCCCCAGGAAAAATTCACTTCCTGCCCCACAGGTTTCACACATGTTTCTCACAACGCCGCCTTGGTTGCTGCCACCAGCGGCGAGTT
>WNGP01015988.1_pt1 | contig 10512 bp, 10 predicted proteins | sample 5407671 | NCBI WGS metagenome assembly WNGP01 (sample SAMN13153381, study PRJNA577476) | soil metagenome | isolation source: 40 cm soil or saprolite under Garry oak tree replicate 2 | place: USA:California | collected 2016-06-15
AGCGATGGTAGAGCCACATTCACAATGGTCGAATCCATAATGCTCATGAACATTGCGACTACGAAGACAACGCTCACACTAACTTTGGGATCAAGCCGAATACGATGCATGAATACGCTCCAAAGACATAATGAAAGAAAATGACGAATGCTACCAACCATTCACACTTGGAATGAATGTCTCTCAAATGTAGATAGTATATATGATATACTCTTTGTTACAACATATCCAAAAATCTACAAGTCAAGGTTCCCCCAACTAACGGATGCTAGATGTCTCAACCGTAGGGGCGGGTTGGGCGTGGATGCTGGGTGGGGGCGCTTGCGCCGCCCAGGCTTATAGTGGCCTTTCCCATTTAGTACCCGCTAGTTGGGGGGAACCACAAGTCAATCCTTAAAGGAAGCAATCATGCCCCGGTTTTTTGCAGGCAGTAGAAGCAAAACGCTCCCTGATGTTCAAATGCAGATCTTTTCAGGTGAACCATCTGAAGATCAAACGAATAGACGCCATGTGCATGTGGTCATTCTGGGGACAGGGTTCTCTGGACTGGGAATGGCAATTCGACTCAAGCAGCAAGGGTATATAAACTTTGTAGTGCTTGAGCAGGCGTCAGATATCGGGGGTACCTGGCGTGACAATACCTATCCTGGCTGTGCTTGCGACATCCCCTCCCACCTGTACTCCTTCTCTTTCGCGCTCAATCCAAATTGGAGCAGGGCTTACTCTCCACAACGCGAGATTTGGGATTATTTACGCCGCTGTGCGAAACACTACGGCATCCTTCCTCACATTCTTTGGAACAACAAATTGCTGGAAGCTTCCTGGAATGAAGCTGACCAATGCTGGTATATCACCACCACGCAAGGTCAGCTCACTGCCAACATCCTCATTCTCGGCAACGGCCCACTCAGTGAACCATCTCTTCCGCTCATTCCAGGTATTGATAAATTCGAAGGGGTTAAGTTCCACTCGGCACAGTGGAATCATGACTACAACCTATCAGGGAAGAGCGTGGCTGTGATAGGAACAGGCGCATCGTCGATTCAGTTTATCCCGAAGATCCAGCCACAAGTCAGGTATCTATCTCTATTTCAGCGTACACCGCCATGGATACTACCCCGTCATGATCATCGGATTCCGTCCTGGCAGCGGGCAATGTTTCGTATCCTACCTTTCACGCAACGCTTTATGCGCACAAGAATCTACTGGCGACAGGAGAAAGACCCTGTGCTCAGGGCAAAACTCACGCCTCAGTACACAATAGGCTGTAAGCGTGTCCTGCTGTCCGACGATTTTTATCCCGCGCTTACTCAGCCCAATGTCGAAGTCATCACAGACAGGATTCGCGAAGTAAAAGCGAACAGCATCGTAACCGAAGATGGTTTGGAGCATCAGATCGACGCGATCATTTTCGGGACCGGCTTTCACGTGACCGACTCACAGCTTCCCCAGCACATATGTGGACGCGACGGACGATCACTCGCTGACCACTGGCATGCTGGCTCCAGTGCTTATTTTGGAACGACTGTCTCGGGGTTTCCTAATCTATTCTTGCTCATTGGGCCAAACACTGGCCTGGGTCATAATTCTATGGTCTTCATGATCGAGTCCCAACTCAACTACATACTGGACTGCCTGCGCACGATGGATCGGCGAAATCTGGGGGTAGTCGAGGTAAGACCAGAGTTTCAGGAAGCATTCGATACAGAAGTGCAAAAGCGGATGCAGAGCACCGTCTGGACCTCGGGATGCAAGAGTTGGTATCTTGATGCCAATGGCCACAACACAACGCTATGGCCTGGGTTTACCTTTGAGTACCGGCGCCGGACACGCCACTTTGATCCGCAGCACTATACATTAATCCCTCAACAAGTGTTGACCCATGGTGGAAAAGCTATTGCCGTACAGAGCGAGACAAGAAGATGACAGTAACGAATGTTTTACACAATGTGATTGTCCCCCATTTTGAAAGGCAGTAAACTATGTTTCCATGGTCAATAAACACACACGGGCGTTTCGAAGAGATAACATTCGAAAGCGAAGCGCTTCGACACAACCCTTTGGGAGATCCATACAGGCGACCATTGTGGGTCTACTTACCGCCAGGCTATGATAATGAACCTGCCCGACGCTATCCCACCGTCTATCAAATTCAGGGTCTCACAGGCCAACTAGATATGTGGCGTAATCGCACGCCATTTAGAAAGAACTATCCAGAGCTAGCTGACGAGTTGTTCGCCAGAGGCGAAGCTCCACCTTGCATCATAGTCTTGGTGGATTGCTGGACGTCACTTGGTGGAAGCCAGTTTCTCGACTCTCCCGCCACAGGTCGTTATCATACCTATTTGTGTGACGAGATTGTACCCTGGGTCGATGCACATTATCGGACACTCCCACAACGCGACCACCGGGGCATCGCTGGTAAATCTAGCGGCGGCTACGGAGCCATGGTTACACCCATGCTCCGACCAGATCTGTGGGGCGGCTTTGCCACTCACGCCGGTGATGCATTATTTGAGATGAGCTATCTTCCCAACTTTCCAAAGTCCGTGCGAGCCCTTCGAGATGAATATCATGGCTCGTTCGAAGCTTTCTGGGAAGACTTCCGAAGCAGACCAGCCTTCTCTAAACAGAGCGATGGCTACCTGTTGAATGACTGGTGCATGGCCGCCTGTTACTCGTCTGATGAAGACGGTACCGTCCATCTCCCCTATGACCTTACAACCGGAGAACTCAATGCCGGTGTCTGGGCAAGATGGTTAGCCTGGGATCCTGTACGCATGGTACCAGCTCATGCAGAGACACTGAAGAACATGCGAGCAATTTATATCGACGCTGGCAAGCGAGACGATTTTTTCCTTGACCTCGGTGCAGAAGCATTTCGGCAAGCTCTTGAACGCATTGGCGTTGTCGATGTGTTCTTCGAACTATTCGATGCGACTCACTTTGAGATTGAGTACCGCTATCCTTTGAGTCTGAAATATCTAGCTGAGCGACTCTCCCCTGGAGTGGTTTGACAGAGGTTTATTCTCCAAAACTCAAGCAGCAGAATCAACTGTAACCGTCAGATTCATCCCTGATCCCATTATGCTGGTAACATGAAATGTGCCATAAAAATCGAATACAACATCTTTGGCTTGACCAGGAGCAATCCTAATCCCTGGACTCTTTAGTCCTCTAGGGAGAACAGCATAAGGATCACAGCGATTATTAGTACCGAGACAAAGAACCCGGGTAATGCTTGATGAGCGGTTTACAAAGTGAATCGTTTGGCCTTCTGTAATTTCCAATTTTTGCGGGGCAAAGCCATTTGACATCATATCTACTTCGGGCGGTTTATGGAAATTTTCGTAAGCGGCGATCACGATAGCAAATGAAATCACAAACAAAAGCGGAACCCCGATAATTGTCAAAAGCACCTTCGTGCGTTTAGATACTTTCATAACTAGTCTCCCTCTATCTACTATTAATTATCATGGCAATGTCAACCGATGTTCTGTTTAGACTCTTCGTCCTTCTGTGTGAAACAAGATTCAAAATTGTACGGGCACAATTATGCAGATTCACAAACTAATCCAGACATCTGTAGGGGCCGATGTATCGCGCCAATAGGCATCAATCTAAGCTGCCTTCTAGCATGTCTTCCTGTCACTCCACATTTGTCATGCTGAGCGCAGCGAAGCATCTCACGCGCAGGCCGAGATGCTTCGTTGCACTCAGTATGACAAGACTCTCTCCAACTGTGGTGCACAGGTTGATGTGTATTACCGCCGATAATGCAGTTTCAAAAATGAATACCGATTATGAAACCAGCCTGTACGCTGATATGGCTTTTTTTATCATCCACATGTAATTTTGAAACTGCATTATCGGTCTTAAGAACCATCATTGCACCCGCTTGATAATGGCTGCCGCCTGGCAGTTCCCCCGAATAAAAAGTGATGTGTGATAGAATACGCTCATCTGCTTATCATTAGTGATGTGTGATAGAATGCGCTCATCTGCTTATCATTTTAGAAGGAGCTACATACATGACGATGAAATTCGGTGTGATGGTCCCTCAAGGGTGGCGTATGGACCTTGTTGGTATTCCTGACCCGGTAGAGGCCTACGAGACAATGACACATGGTGCCCAGGAGGCAGAAGTATTAGGCTTTCATTCTGTCTGCCTCTACGACCACTTCCATACGATCCCTGTTCCCTCACAGGAAGTCACATTTGAATGTTGGATGAGCACCGCAGCCTTGATTGGAACCCCTGGGTCGATGCGAAAAAGACTTGTTGAATATGAAGAAGCAGGTGTACAAGAACTGATCCTATGGTTCCCTGATGCGGCGAAATTGGAATCGCTGCGCTTGTTTGCTAGATAATTCATACAAAGCTAGCTACTGTAAGAGGTACGACTATCTGGCAAACGTAAAAAGAATGTTAGTCCGGAATAATACTACAAGGCAAGGAGCATAGAGCTTGACTACGCAACAACCTACTCAGCAGGACTTTTTAGATGCCTTTCAGAATAATCATGCACATTTTCTGAAGCTTATCAATCGTCTGAACGAAGAGCAACAACAAATCGCGTTTACACCCTCAGGATGGTCGGTCAAGGATTTCCTGTCACATATGAGCCACTGGAAGGCAGCCACACTAAAACTCATTGTCGCCTACACCCATTATCAGCCACTGGAGACGCGGCCAATGCAGAGGCACGTGAAATGGATAAAGAACTTCCGCTGCCCAAGGTGCGTAACTATTGGGAAGAGACTCACATGCACTTCACCCATGTCATCTCTGATGTACTCGATGACAATAAACTACAGGAAGAGGTACGTCCACCCTGGGACGAAGGCGTCACTGAGTCACTATGTAGCATAGTTGCCTCCATTTGCGATCACGATGAGGAACATTTCGAGTTGATTGAGCAATACTTTGAGATGGGCAATTGACCCTCTTCAAACCGATCAAATGGTATCATCCAATCATTATCGCTTAGTCAATAAGGAGAAAAATAGAAATGTATATCGCTGTGAATCGGATAGCTGCACCAGGAGATCAAGCACAAGCAATGATCGAAGGCTTTAAGCATGCCGCCCCTGGAATGAAACGCTTTAGCGGATTTCTTGGATTGGAATTGTGGACTGCCGAAGATGGCTCCATCCATGCCGTTTCCCGTTGGGCTTCAAAGGAAGCACTGGACGAATATCTCAAGGATGATCTCTTTCAACACCATCATAGCGGCGCCTCAAGCGAACAGATGAATATACCAAACCAGGTTTCCTACTATTCTGCGGAGATTCTGAGTTAATTTACGTTACAAAAACATAAGCGAGGAGCAAATCTTAATAAGATGCTCCTCGCTTTTACATGAGATAATACTTAGATCCTTACATCCTTTCTTTTCAAGAAGATACCGATCACAATCATCAATGCGATGATTATCACTCCTAGAGCAGCCCAGGAGATAAGGAGACGATGTAGCGCATCGGTCTGGCTGTAAATCGAGAATAGCGTACTGTGGTACGTAAAATCGTCACCAAACAGTTTATCTCCACCGATCTTGTCTGCATGCAGACCGATAGAAGACCCCAACGCTGCCATCGCCCAGCGGGTAGGGAAGATGCTTGCCATTATTTGCGTAAACCAGTCCTTTAAGGGAATTATTGCCCCTGAAAAGATGACCTGAGGAAGAAGGATAATCGGCACAAAACTTATTGCGCGATCATTATTAGGTGCGATAGCAGAGATTGCGAGGCCTATCATTAAGCCGGCAAGTGATGTCAACCCAACTGTTATATATGTTTCTAGAACTGGTGGCATGATAATACCTTGTTTTAATGGCTCGCCTAACTGCACCACCAATACAAGCACTGCGCTTTGGAAAAGACAGAGCATTCCTAACACCACTATTTTGGAGAACATATATGGCAAAATGCCAAGGTTTACTGCACGTTCTCGATTGTAAATGGCAGCTTCCTTGACAATTTCGCGCGCACCATTAATACAGCCAAACAACACGGTCGCAAAGGCCATAATAAACAGTACCTTCTGAGCATCTGCGCCCGGTCCAGGCAAGATAAAGACCTGGAGCGCCTGCTCCTGTCCACCTTGCTTCTGAGCGTAGGCCTGGCCATTTGGGTCACTTCGTAGGAAATTGAGTACTTGCTGGCAATCTATCGTTTCTATCTGTTGCGCCTGAGGCAGTGCCAGAGGGCCAGATGAGGTGAGAATCTGTGTACGACACTGCACCAGTTTATTTGCGTCGAAAACACCAGCACCTACTTCAAAGCGTACCATCAGTACAAGCAAAATACCGATTATAGGGGCTTGTAAGAGCAGAATGAGCAGGTTGCCTTTATCATTTTTCAGTAGTTCCAGATAGCGTCTTGAGAGTATGATGAACTGCGACAGGGCACTGCCGCGCTTGACCCGTTTCAAAGTTTTCTCAGCAGCACGTTCAGACGTTCTCTTCTCCTGAACCTGTGCTTGTTGAGCCTGTCCTTCTCTCAGCGGTTCTGCAACATAGCGCTGATAGTCCTGCGATGCCAGAAATCGCTCCTCGGCTCGCTTTGGTATATCTGGTTGATCCTTGGTTGGCTCTAGCGTACTATAAATCTCGGCAAAATCAGCCTTTTCAAAATAAGCTTTTGCTTCATTAGGAGGGCCAAAATATGCAAGGTGACCTCCTTGAGCCAGGAAACAAACAGAGTCACAGGCATTTATATTGTTTGTGGCATGTGTTACCAGGATGACAGTGCGCCCTCGATCAGCAAGCCGTCGCAATAAGGTCATCATTTTCCGGTCGAGGCCAGGATCTAATCCTGAAGTAGGTTCATCAAGAAAGAAGACCCCGGGATTAGCCAGTAATTCAAGAGCAATTGAGACACGTTTTCGTTGGCCACCTGAGAGCTTGCTTACCAATAGGTTACGACGATCGGTCATGTCGACATCTTCGAGCACTTCATCAATACGCCACTTGATTTGTTCTTTTGTAAAGTCACTTGGCAAGCGCAACTTGGCTGCGTAGTAAAGTGCGCGTTCTACTGTCAAGTCACGGTGTACAATATCATCCTGAGGTACATAACCAAGTTGAGTACTGAAAGCGGCGAGGTTGTGATAATAGTCCACGCCATTATACACTACAGTTCCACTATGTGCCGGGCGAAGACCATTTAAGGCATCCATTAACGTTGATTTGCCCGCTCCCGATCCGCCGACAAGCGCGACAAACTTACGAGGTGGAATGACGAGCGAGATGTCATTAAGCAAAATAACATTGTTATTTCCCACTTTTTTTAGGTGAAGCGCATCTATACGAATATTATTGCTCTCGTCATATCGTCTTAATTCTGTCCCAGTGTATACGAGCAGAAACGGTCCAATTCGAATTTCATCCCCTGTTCGTAATAATTGATCAGGGACGCGTTGCCCATTGACATAGACATGATTCGTGCTGTTAGTGTCGAGAACACGATAACCTCCTTCAACCCTTTCCAGCTCGGCATGGTGCGCTGACACCTGTGGATGATTAAGCACAACTGTGTTATCAGGTACACGCCCGATTGTAAGCTTGCTACCAGTTAATGGGATGGGCTTCATTTCGGGTAATGTCTCCGTCGGTATCCCCGCCCCGTCATCATAAATGAGTGTTACTAACGTTCCATTCTCATCACCGATACGGAAAATGTCGCCGCTAACCAACTGCTTGCGGAATTGTTGATCACCCCGAATTCGCTGCCCCTGATACCACACGCCATTGAGCGTTTTTCCACGCAGCGGATGTGGATGAACAAAAAACAGATCGCTTCCATCCCGGACAATCTGAGCATGCCACCCTGAGACCATGGGCTCCGAAATGACGATATCATTTTCTGGATCACGCCCAATATTAAGCGTCTGCTTATTCAAGCTGTGTATCGTACGATCACTATGAATATTGCTGCTCACAGTCAACGTGGGCATACCCATCTCCACCATGGGAGCAAGCAATGTACCAGAGGGTGATATATTGGGAGGTATGTTGTTCGGCAATCTTAAGACTGGAGATGAAGGCTTCGGCGTTTCTCCAGGCAACTGTTGATGAATAGGTCGACCTATTTCTGGTGTTGTGAGATGCGATGATGGTGTTGGCTGTTTTACGGGCTGCTGGACGAGGAACACAAAGCTCGTATTTTCTCCAAGGCTCACTACATTATTATGCTGAAGTATCCCTTGCTGTATTCGCTGTTGATTGACAATAATATAACTGGATTGAGAGAGATTTTCGATACTCCACGAGCCATTTACCATGCGAATACATGCATGACGTCTGGAAACTTTGGGATCAAATACAACAATATCATTTTGTGCATCTCGACCAATTATTGTTACTGATTTCTGGATATAAATAGTTTTTTCTGCTAGCGGACCACTCAGAAATCGGATTGCAACCCCACCGACAAGCTTTTGTTCTGCTTCCAATTGAGTACACCTCACAAAACGAATTTGAAATAAGACAAGGTGCTATTCTAAACCAAGCACCGTAAAAATATACATCTATTATCGCACACTTTCCCCTTATTGACGAGATTGTTTCGGCCCAGAATTTCAGATATTTTGCCTATCTTTTGCTTGTAATATTTCAAACTGTGGCTTATCACAAATATGCTATACTTACAATCATCACAGCTATTGCTTGCATATTTCTTTAAGCATCCCGGAGAGTGATATCATGCCTGTCTCTGTAACCAATTCCAAACTGATCTATGAAGCCCTGAAAGCGTGTGATGTCAAAATCATGTCTGCCCTCCCCGAAACCTGGCTCGTCCACCTGATCCGCATGGCAGACGAAGACCCGGACGTGACGCTTGTACGTCTCGCCAAAGAAGAAGAAGGCATAGGCATCTCAGCGGGCGCACATCTGGCAGGGATCAACTCCGCATTATTGATGCAAAACCATGGCTTCCTGGCAGCGATTAACCCCATTGTCTCACTGGCATTGCTTTACAAAATTCCTCTTTTAATGCTGATCAGCTATCGCGGGTATATGGGCGAAAAAGATCCCTGGCAAACTCAAGGCGGGCTTGCCACCGAGCCAATCCTGCGCGCTTTGAACATTCCAACCTGGCAACTAACCAACGCCAACGATATTTACCCCCGCTTAAAAGATGCACAAACATTAGCTCATGCCTCCCTGCACCCGGTCGCCGTTTTACTAACACGTGAGTTAATGTGGGAGGACTGAGCGGGAGATGGAGTATCCACGGCAATCGATGGAGTTGTCAACTGCCCATAGGGAAAGACAACATCAGCCTGTACCAGGGGGTACAGCATTGAGGGGTTCTGGTGCAACTCCTTGTTGAAGCTGATTAGAAGCTGGTCATGGTCAGAAACAGATCACTCAGCTTTTCCTTGAGCAGCCTCACTAGATCATTCTCACTGGTAAGACCCTCCAGGTCTTCGCGTGTGATTACAATTATTTTTCTTTGTTCAGAAAGAGCCTTGGCCACAATGAAATGCGCATCAGTGAGACGTTGAGGCTGTCCTGTTATTCCCTGCATTGCGATTAAGACGCCAAGAAACAACCCACGATCCCGCAATTTGGTGTCAAACCAGCTCACCTCCCTGCTACTTACTTTTTCGGACCAATTCTTGCACTCAACGAGAATATGAGGAGGAAATGCTGGTGATGGTAGTCCACCTGGGAAGAACTCGTTCCACAGGAATATATCCACTTCCTCTGTTTCAAAAATGTTCTTTTTGTTACGCCTGGTCACGATACCAGGAACTGCTTCAAATAGGAAACAAATGAAATCTTCGAGGGCTTTTCCCTTGCCAAGAAAAAAATGTTTGGAGGAGATATCGACGATAAATTGCCGATAGATGCAGCTTTGTTGGCATAAAGAATTAATGCTGATCTTGTTTGACTTAATTGGAGATAGCCAAGTATCTGCTCTACTGCGTTCCTTGGTTCCTCAAGGGTTCTTTTTACCTCAATGATAAGCGGGTTGCCGATCCATGGGCCCAATTCATCGGACCACACAATCAGGTCTGCAAGTCTAGCAGGTTTGCCGTCTGCAAGTAGAGGATTATTCTCTATGGTAGAGTTTCCACTGTTTTGAAGAGCTAGCATTACAAGCTGTACTATCTTGTCTTCGCGAACATGCTCACCGGAAGTTTCAAGTTTTTCTAAAAGCTCATAGGCAAGGTCTCCAAGAGGCTGCCCTTTTTGTGTTGCAGGCACAGGCGAGTGAGGTCTATATTTTCTTGGAGGCGCCGCTAGCACTTGATCGAGCATAAAACTAATGGCATTACGATTTGTGACGGCAGTGCGAATAGTAGGAATTTCTGCAATATCCAACATCACGGGTACGTCAAGGGGAGCCAGGATCAAAATGCGACGTTCTTTTGCAATTGCAAAACCCAATTCGATGTAGATATTATCATTCTGCTGCTTGGAACTGAGAACAGCAAGAAACAAGTCAGAGCTACCAAAAGAATGCTCTTGTTGGACTTCATTTCAATGATTACTCTTGGGTA
>WNGP01005558.1_pt1 | contig 10510 bp, 10 predicted proteins | sample 5407671 | NCBI WGS metagenome assembly WNGP01 (sample SAMN13153381, study PRJNA577476) | soil metagenome | isolation source: 40 cm soil or saprolite under Garry oak tree replicate 2 | place: USA:California | collected 2016-06-15
CGGCGCCCGCCTCTTCGAATACCGCAACTACGTAGAGGTATGACGGCGCGCGCCTTCACGGGTCTGCGCGTCGTACTGGTCGCGGCGTTCAACCGTCGCTACCACCGGAGCGGCCTGGCCCTCGCCGCCGCGCTCGAGGCGCTGGGATGTGAGGTGCGCCGCTGCGAGGAGCGGCGCCGGGGGTGGAACGCCCTGTTGGGACGCTCCCTGCGCGCCCGGCTGGCGGCTTGCCTACGTGCAGGGCCCGTCGACGTGGTGCTCGTCTTCAAGGGCGCGAGCCTCGCTCCGGCCGACGTCGCAGAGCTGCGGCAGCGATGCGGCGGTCACTGGGTCAACTGGTTCCCAGACGACCCCCATCAGGTCGAGCTGTCCACCCGCCTCGCGCCGGCGTACGACCAATTCTTCACCCACGACAGCTCGAGTCTCGCGCGCCACCGGGCGGTGGGTGCCCAGGCCCACTACCTCGCGTTTGGCTGCGACCCCGAATACCTGCGGCCGCCTTCACGACCGTCGGACGCGCGTTGGGCGGCGCCGCTCGTGTTCGTGGGGTCCCGCGACGACGTGCGCGAGCCCGTGTTGCGCGAGCTCGCGGCGGTCGGGTTGGTCTCGTGGGGCCCCGGCTGGCCGGGAGGGCCGTTGTACGGGGAGGACTTCGTGAGGGCCCTCGCGGGCGCGGCCGTGGGGGTGAACATCCACCAGCAGTTCGGGGACCGGGGCGACCCGGTGCGCTACGGAACCGGCGCCAACATGCGTGTGTTCGAGCTCGCCGCCGTGGGCACGCCGCAACTGTCGGATGCGAAAGCGGACATCCCGCGTCACTTCACGCCGGATCGCGAGATCGTGCTGTATCGGAGCGTGGCCGAGCTCGTGGATCGCGCTCGGGCCTTGCTCGCCGACGACACGCTGCGGCGCCAGCTCGCCGTCGCCGCGCGAGAGCGGGCGTTGCGGGAACACACGTGGCGTCACCGTCTGGAGGAGTTGCTGACCGTCACCCTGCGGTAGTCGCCCCGCTCAGGGCGTCGGCCGGCCCGGCGGCAGCGTGCCCGTCTCGAGCACCGCCCGGTACATCCGGATGTACTCGTCCGTCATGACGAGGTGCGAGAAGCTCCGCTCGGCGCGGGCCCGGCAGGCGTGCGGGTCCCACTCGGCCAAGCGGCCCCGCAGCGCGACGAGCTCCTCCAAGCTCGTACCCAGTCCCCCGGTATCGGGAGAGACCAGCTCGGGCAGCGAGCCGCGGGGCGATCCGATGATGGGGGTGCCGCTGGCGAGCGCCTCGAGGATGTTGATAGGACACGGATCCTCCCAGCGAACCGGCATCCACAGGCAGCGCGCCCCCGCGAGCAGCTCGCGCTTTTGCGCGCCGCCGACCTGACCGACGAACCTGACGTAGCGCGAAAAAGTGGGCCGCCATCCGCCCGCGAGCGTGAGCCGCACGCGACACCGTTTCGCGGCCGCGATCGCCACTTGCCATCCCTTGACGCTGTGCAACCGCGCGAGAAACAAGTCGTAGTCGCCCTTCGCGGCGCGGAACTCGTACTCATCCAGGCGGGCACCGTTGCGCACGAACGCGTGGGTGCCATGACGACGTGCGTGGTCTTCGCTCACACAGATTGTTCGGGCATCGGCGCGTCGTCCGTCGCCCATGTTGCCCTGGAGCGTCCACACGCTCGGGATGCCGGGTGGTGGATAACGGAGCGGGCAATGAAAGTGCATGATGTCGACCGGCTCGCTCACGTAGCGGCGAACGTCGAAACCCGGGGACAGCACTTCTTCCGGCGAAACCTCCACCACCCGGACGCCTGCGATGCGGCTTCCTTTAGGCGCGAGGAGGGTGACTTGATGACCCCGTTCGACCAGTCCCTGGCACAACCACACCACGATGCGCTCCCCGCCGCCGTACTTGAAAACCGGCAGTCGCACGTGGTGGAACTGGACGACGTGCATCACGTCGGCCGAGTCGACGGCAGCGGCCCGGCCTCGAGGACTCGCCGGTACACGCGCACGTAGGCCTCGGCCATCGTGAGGTGGGTGAAGTGGCGCTCGGCATGTGCCCGGCACGCCGCGGGGCTGCGCGAATGGATCGACTCCGCCGCTGCAATCATCTCGTCAACGGTATCGCACAGGCTGCCCACGTCGGGAGTGATCAGCTCCGGGAGCGCGCCGCGGTGGGTCCCGAGCACCGGCGTGCCCGAGAAAAAGGCTTCGATCGTCACCAGGCCGAACGGCTCGTCCCACGCGGCCGGGTTCCACAGGCACCGGGCACGCGCGAGCAGCGCTGCCTTGGTGGTGCCGTCCACTTCACCCACGAACTTGATCGACCCCGTGAAACTGGGCCGCCAGCCGCCCGCGACAATCAGACGGTGGCCGGTCCGCTTCGCGGCTTCCACCGCCCAGTGATAGCCCTTGGCACTGTGCAGCGCCCCGAGGAACAGATCGTACTGCGACGGGCGCTTGGGAAAACGCCGGAAGACGTAGTCCGCGGGATCGAGCCCGTTGTAGACGAAGACCTCGCTGTTGTGACGACGCGCATGGTCGCGCGAGAGAAAGATGCTGTTGGGATACGAGGGAGCGCCGGGCTTCAGGTTGCGGTGGACGGTCTGGACGAAGGGGTAGGAGCCGGGGGCGGAGCGCAGCGGGAAGTGTGTGTGGACAATCGCGGCGTCGCGGGGGACGTACGGAGCGAGGGTCGCGGGATCGGCCAGCTTGCGGGGAGGCACGGCCACGACGGTCGCCTCGGGGACGCGCGTGGTGGGTGGGGCGAGCAGCGTGATGCGGTGGCCGAGCGCTGCGAGTCCCCGCACCAACGCCACGATGACGCGTTGCGGGCCGCCGTAACCCTTCGCCGGCAGCGGCTGATGGGAGGCCACGACGACGTGCATGCGCAGGACAAGATAACTAGCTCGACGGGATGCAGAACACGTCGTAGACATTCCACCGCATCAGGTTCTCCAGCGTGATGCGGTCGCCGAGGTAGTTGGCGTTGCCCTCCACCCGATGGACCTCGTAGCCGTGACGAGCGAGGAAGTCGTACAGCCCGAGCCGATAGGCGGTCGTGGACTTCCGGAGACTGAACATCTCCACCTGGAGAATGGGTCGCTGGCCGCGGACGAGGTCCTCGAGGGTTTCGAGGATGGGCAAGTCGAATCCTTCGGCGTCGATCTTGATGAAGCGAAGCCGCGGGAGGAGGTCGGGGTGTTGCCCTGTGAGGAAGGCGTGCACGTTCCTTCCTTCGACCCGGACCTTGAACGCACTGCCGTGCAGCCACTTGCTCATCCCCTCGTGAAACCCGCCGTTGCAGTAGCCTTCCTCGCCGTACTGGAACTCGTAAAACCCGTCCGTCCGCATCGCGGCGAAGTTCAACGGCAGGATGCTGGTTTTTGCCGGGTTGAGGCTCGCGTTGCGTTCCAGCACCGGAAACACATAGGGGTTGGGCTCGAGCCCGAGGACGCGACCGGTGGCGCCGACGGCGAGCGCGATGGGGAGTGTGGTGTCACCGGTGTGAGCGCCGACGTCGATCGCGACGTCGCCGGGGCGCAGGAACCGACGCAGCTGATCCACGGCCGCCTGGACCTGCAGCGGCGCAATCGGGTAGGCGCCGGGGTGCAGCCACCGCGCGACCTCGATCCGACCCTCGCGGGGGAGGTCGTACGCCTCGATCACGAAGCCGAATCTCTTCGGCTTCGGTTTGAGACCGAGAAGGTAGAGGAACTCCTTGGCTTTCAGCCGACGTGCCCTCGTCCCGGCCGCCGTAGCCCTTCGCCGGCAGCGGCTGATGCGAGGCGACGACGACGTCCATGCGCAGGACAAGATAACCAGCCGGTAGCCGCTTAGCCGCGAGCCCTCCGGGGCAGCGCTACCTGTCCGACCCAGCGGGCGGGATCGACCGCGTGATGGGGCGCGAGCGCCCGCCACAGCTTGTACCGCCACTTGTTGAGCCCCACGGCGTTCCGGCCAGCCCGCGCGACCGAAATGAGGTGGCGCGACGGCCAGGCGAGCCGGCGCCGCGTCCAGCGAAATCGACGGGCGCCGCCGTCGTCAGGGCGGTGCTGGGCCCACCCGATGGACCCACAGAACCCCGCTGGCCCGAAATCGTCCGAGCCAAGCACCTCGTCGACGAACGCGCACAATGGGCCTTCCCATGTGCCAAGCACGTCGTGCATGGCAAGGATGGCACCGCGGGCGAGGTAGGGACGAAACAGAGCCAAGTCCTCTTTCACCGCGGCGTAGTTGTGGTCGCCGTCGATCCAGAGGAGCCGGATTGGCTGACTCCAGGTACTGGCGAGCTCGCGCGAGAACATGCGACGCGAGTCGACCGATTTCGCGACACCCGCTCGCTGCACGTTCGCGAGGAAGTCGTCGTAGGAAGAGCCCTGGCCGCCTAAGTCCGGATCCGTGTCGGACGGGGAGGTGTGGGGATCCACGGCGACGACCTTCCCAAGCTCGTATCGTTGGGCGACGCAGGCGAGCCCCACGGTGGAGCGTCCCTTGAAGCTCCCGATCTCGACTATGGCTCCGTTCGCCGGCGCGCAAGCGGCGGCGAGTATCAGGAATCGCGCTTCGCGTTCCGCCAGGTAGCCGGGCGTCTCGCGCACGTGGCGCCACGCTTCATCGGACGCCGATTGGAAGTCGGGAGGGAGGTCGGCCACCGTTCCGCTCACGCTTGTTGAGCTCCTTGGCCTTCAACGGCATGCCCCCGAGGCGGCCGGACCAATAAAAGGAGGACTCGCACGCCGCGCAAGGCGCACGGCGTCGCGGCGGACGACGGTCCATGGAAAGGCCGGCATCGAGTCACTAGCTTCGGGCCATGTCCGACCGGCCGCTCACCATCCTGCAGCTCACGCATCAGGGCGGCGGCTCCGGCTCGACGACCATCATCGCGGATTTGAGCCGCCAGCTCGCGCGGCGGGGGCACCGCGTGCTGGTTGGATGCCGCCCCGACACGAAGCTCGCGCATCTCGCGCGGGACGCGGGGTTGGAGCTGGTGCCTCTGGACTTCCGCCGGTTGGGGCCGCTGGCGCGCGCGCTCGAAGAGGTGACGGACCGGGAGGGCGTGGATGTGGTGAACAGCAACGCCACGCGCGACCGCCGGGCGCTGACGTGGTTGCGCTGGACGCGACGGCTGGGCCTACCCTTTGTCGTGACCCGACACACGATGCCGCTCACGTCTCCTGCGGAGCTGGTCGCCGTGGGGCTGTCGGCCGATCGCACCATAGCGGTGAGTCACGCGGTCGCGCGCGCGCTGCGCCGCCGGCTCCATCCCGCCGCGCGGCTCCGCGTGGTGACCAACGGCATCGACCTCGCGCGCGTGGAGGCCCGCTCGAGCGAGGCGGACCTCACCGCCGCCCGCGCGGCGCTAGGAGACCTGGCTGGACGGCCCGTCGTGCTGATCCTCGCGCGCCGCAAGGATCAGGACGTCCTGTTGCGGAGTCTTGCCGCGCTCGAGCGGCCGGTGGTCGTCGCGTGCGTCGGGGTCGAGCCCGACGCGGAGCTCCGCGCCGCGGAGCGCATCCTCCCCGCGCGCCACCGCGTCGTGTACGTGCCCTTCACCGACCGTCCGCTCGCCTTCTGTCGCCTCGCCCAAGTGTCGGCCCTGCCATCGCGCATCGAAGGGCTCTCTATCGCCCTCCTCGAGACGATGGCACTCGGCCTGCCGGTCGTCGCGTCGGATGCCGGCGGCAATCCCGACCTGATCACCCCGGACGACACGGGCCTGCTCGTGCCGCCGCTCGACCCGGGCGCGTGGGCGCGGTCGCTGGCGCGCGTGTTGGACGATGCGGAGTTCGCCGCGCGGATCGCGCGGCGCGGTCGCGAGCTCGTGCGGCGGGAGTTCACGCTCGAGCGCTCGGCCGAGCGGACCGAGGCGGTGTACCGGGAAGCGCTCGAGCGGCGGCGATCGCTCGACGGCGATCGCACGCGGGCGCGTTGAGCGGCACGCTCCTGCTGGCCCTGAATTTCCCGCCCTTCGGCGGCGGCATCGCCCGGATGATGGGTGAGGTCGCGCTGCGCTATCCGCCCCGGAGCCTGACGATTTCTACCGGGACGTGGCCCGGTTGGGAAGCGGGCGATTCGCGGTTCCCCCAGGCGATCGACCGCGTGGCGATCGGCGCCAAACGCCTGCGCACGCTGAACGGGCTGGGCCTCTGGACCTGGCGGGCCGCGTCGCTCGCGCGGCGGACCCGACCCGGCTTCGTCTGGTGCGACGAGGTCAAGCCCGCCGGCTACGCGGCCACCTGGCTGCACGCGCGGGGCGGTCCGCCGTTCGGTGTCATCGCGCATGGGGCCGATTTTCTGCTGCTCGACGCGAAGATCCGACGCTCCGTGTTCAAGCGCTGGACCGCGCGCCACATCCTCGAGCGGTGCTCCGTGGTCGCGGCGAACAGCCAATGGACCGCGGACCTGGCGCGTTCGGTGCTCGAGTTCCTGAGATGCCGCGCGCTCGCCGCCGCTGTCCGCGTGGTCCCCCTGGGCACGACGCCGTCCCGCTTCCGCCCTGGCCTCGACCCCGCACCGGCACGGCGCCGACATAGTCTGGAAGGCGGCCCGTGGCTCCTCACGGTGGCCCGGCTCGACTACCACAAAGGGATCGACACCGTGATCCGCGCGCTCCCGGCGATCCGCGCCGTCTTCCCGACGGTGCGCTACGCCGTCGCAGGGATCGGAAGCCGGCGCGACGCCCTCGAGCGCCTCGTCGCCGAGCTCGGTCTGGGTGACGCCGTGCGCCTGTTGGGCTTCGTTTCCGACGATGAGCTTCCGGCGCTCTACAACGCCGTCGATCTATTCGTGCTGGCCTCGCGCCGCTACGATCTGCTCGTGGAGGGGTTCGGGATCTCCATCGTCGAGGCATCTGCGAGCGGGCTGCCGGTGATCGGCAGCCGCTCCGGTGGGATTCCTGAAGCGATACGCGATGGCGAGACCGGGTTTCTCGTGGAGCCCGACGATCCGGCCGCGCTCGCCGCCACGGCCATCCGGCTGCTCGGCGACGAGGGGCTCCGTCGACGTATGGGCGCCGCCGGGCGGGCGGTCGTGGAGTCGTACTACAACTGGGACCGGGTCGCGGCGGACCTGATCGGCATCGACCGGGAGTTCCGCAGGTCCTGAGCCCGCATTGCTCGGGACGGACGCGTCTCGTTAGCATTCGACACGCCCATGTGCACGCCTCTCCGGGACTCCTCGCGATGACGACCATGCTGTTGGCGCAGGACTTCCCTCCGATGGGCGGTGGCATCGCGCGGCTGCACGGTGAGCTCGCCCGACATTTTCCGCCCGGTGAACTGATCGTCTCGACGCCGAGCGATCCCGACGCGGCCGAAGTCGACGCCGGCCTGGGGGGGGTGGTCGACCGCCTCCCCATCCCGGCCCGCCGCACCAAGACGCTGGCCGGCTTGCTCTTTTGGTCGCGGCGGGCCGCGAGTCTGGCCCGTGAGCGTCGCGTGAGTTTCGTCCACTGCGGGAACGTCAAGCCGGCGGGGTATCCGGCCCGCTGGGTGTTCGAGCGCTGCCGCATCCCGTACGGGATCTATCTGCACGGCAGCGACCTGCTGAGCGAGCAGCACAAGATCCGCCAATCGGCGTTCAAGGGACGCACGGCCAAGGTCATCTTCGGCGGTGCCGCGGTGCTCATGGCGAACAGCACTTGGACCCGCGACCTCGCGCTGGCGCTGCTCGGCGAGCTGGGCCTCGACGGCCACGGAGAACGCCTTCGCGTCGTGCATCTGGGCACCGATCCGGGGCGCTTTCGCCAGGGAGTGGAGACGAGCGCCCTGCGGGAGCGGACCGGGCTCCCGAACAGCACGCGTTGGCTGGTGACCGTCGCGCGGCTGCAGCGTCACAAAGGGATCGACACGGTGATCCAGGCGCTCCCCGCGGTCCTCGCGCGGGCTCCCGACGTCGGCTATGTGGTCGCCGGCAGCGGGCCTGCGCGCGAGCATTTGGAGACGCTGGCACAGAAGGTCGGAGTCGCGGACCGCGTGCACTTCCTCGGCCTCTTGCCCGACAAGGATCTGCCCGCGCTCTACAACCTGGGATCGGTGTACCTGGGCGCGTCGCGGCGCCTAGGACGGATGGACGTCGAGGGCTTCGGGATTTCATTCGTCGAGGCGTCGGCCTGCGGGCTGCCGATCGTCGCGGGCAATTCGGGGGGCGTCCCCGACGCGGTGCGGGATGGCGAGACGGGCCTGCTGGTGCCGCCGGAGGATCCCGCCGCGCTCGCCGACGCCGTCTGCCGAGTGCTCGGCGACCACGACCTCGCGGGGCGGCTCGGGCGGAACGGGCGGCGCGCCGTCGAGACCTACTTCAATTGGGACCGCGTCGTCCGCGACCTGCGCGCCATCGAGGCTGAGGCGGCCTCCTAGGACGAATCCCCTCCCCCGCCGAGATGGATGACGTTCGCTGGTTCGCGCCGAATCGGTACTGCACGCTCATCGTTCCGCGGCTACGCGACCGCGGACTCTCGATCGCGCTGGAGGGTGACGGGCCCGCGCGGCTGGCGATCGCGATGGACGCGCAGGTGGCGGCCGCCGCGTACAGCTTCGCGGCCCGCCACCGCTCAGTCCTGATCCACTATGTGTGGGATCTCCCGCCCTGGCGACTCGGGCGGGGGCGTCCCGACTGGGTGGGGCACGTGTTCGGGCGCTTCGTTCGGGTACCGCGGGTCGGTCGCCGGTACGCGGAACGACCCGGCTACTACAGCCGCCTGCGGTTCGTGGCCAACCACGCCCGCGAAGTGTGGGTGCCCAGCGCGCACACCGCGGCGAGCGTGCCGGAGCGACTGGGTGTTGCCTGCCGCCGGGTGCCCTTCTGCTTCGATTCAGAGCGGTTCACACCCGCTCCCACGACTCGAATACGCGGATTGCTCTCCGTGTCACATCTCACGCCGCACAAGAACCATGCGGCGGTCATTCGAGCGGCTGCTCGCCTCGAGGCGAAGACCCCTGTGCGCATCATCGGGAAGGGTCCGGAGCGGGCGTCCCTGGAACGACTCGCGGCCACCCTGGGCGTAGCCTGCAGCATTGAGTCCGACCTTACGGAAACGGACATGGTGACCGCGTACCGGACGGCGGAGGTGGTGGTCTGCCCCAGCACCTTCGAAGGCTTCGGACTCACCCCAATGGAAGCGATTGCGACCGCCACGCCGGTGGTGGCGTCGGACATCCCGCCGCACCGTGAGTTCCTCGGCGCGTCGCCCCGCTATTTCACGCTGGGCGACGACGACAGCCTGGTGGCGGCCATCGGCGCGGCGCGCGTGGGTCCACCGCCGGCGCCCGACGTCCTGTCCGGGGTGACGATCGATGCCGCAGCCGAGCGGTTCTCGGCCGGCCTGATGCCGTACCTGCGCTGAGGGGGGGGCTTAGCTCGCGGCGTCGGCGGCCTTCGGGGTCGCCGCCGGCCGCGCGCTGATGGCGTAGGTGGGGCAATGCCGGATGAACTCGCCGTCGATCGGCGACCATTCCTGGTCGGGTCGCGTGACGACGGCCTTCCCCTGGGCATCGAGCACGAACATGCCGGGCGGCGCTTGCACCAGACAGGCACCGCAGCCGATGCAGCGCTCGCGCTGCACGCGCACCGACACGGGGCGGCGCGGGTGCACGCCGGTGTCACTTGACGCGGGCCATTCTTCCGGCCGGTCGAGCGCGGCGACGGTCGCCCGATACCCTTCCTCCACCACCTCGCGCAGGTGATCGAAGTCGAAGGCCGAGATGTGCTCGACGCGCGGGTGGATATAGTAGATCGGCGGCGTGGTCCACTCGCGCAGTCGCAGCTCGAGGATGGTCTGCATCGCGATCTCCGCCGCCCGCGCGAACACCGACGCAAAGCCTTCGTCCTGCGTGTCGGCGCGCAGGGCGTTCGAGGCGGACACGTCCACGGCGATGATCACATCCGAGCCGAGGATGCGCGCCGTGCCCACCGGCAGGTTGTCCACCGTGGCGCCGTCCATGTAGAACCGCCCGCGGATCTCGCGGGGGGGGAGGTACCCCGGCAACGCGCAGGAGGCGAACACGGCGTCCTTCACCGGCACCTCGTCGAGCCCGTCGAGTCCCCAGAAGACCTGCATCCCGGAGTTCAAGTCCACGGTGTTGACGATCAGACGGTTGCGCAGGTCCTGGAACGTGACGTCGCCGACGAGGCGGTGCAGCAGGGTATCGAGCGGCTCGCGGCGGAACAGGGCGGGGGAGCGCATCCGCTTGAATGCCATGTCGGCGTGCGCCACCGCGAAGATATCCTTGCGGACGAGGCCGATGGCGATTTCACGCAGCTCGGCGATGCTCTTCCCCGCGGACCAAGCGGCGCCCACCAGCGCGCCCACGCTCGAGCCGACGATCTGCGACGGCACGAGGCCACGCTCGGTCAGTGCCTGCAGCACGCCGACGTGGGCCACACCTTTCATGCCCCCGCCGCCCAGCACGAGGGTGAACTGGGTTTGATTGTTCACGTGACCCGCCGCTTGCCCGGAAGGTGAGCCTCCGAGTAACGTAGTCGTACTCCCCAGCCCCGCGCTACTCATGCGTCATCG
>WNGP01005560.1_pt1 | contig 10508 bp, 10 predicted proteins | sample 5407671 | NCBI WGS metagenome assembly WNGP01 (sample SAMN13153381, study PRJNA577476) | soil metagenome | isolation source: 40 cm soil or saprolite under Garry oak tree replicate 2 | place: USA:California | collected 2016-06-15
GAGCAGGTGACCGAAGGGCAGCGGCGTCAAACCGGCGATGGGGAAACCGATGAGCGTGGTGGTAACGCCGAGCAGAACCGGTATGCTGATACGGTATAGGAAGTACCCGCTGAGTGGCATCGGCGTCACAAGCAGGGCGGTCAGCATATGGCTGTCCCGTTCATCGAGAAGCAGGAAGCCAACAATCACACCAGTCGTTATGGGGCTTTCCAGCACGAAGGCGCCCATGATCAGTGGGTAGTAGTGCGTGAGATCGAAGCCAAGATGTTGCTGGAGCTCGGCAGCGACGATTGGCACACCGCTACGAATTACGAGCGCCTGGATGATGGGGATGAGCGGCAGCCAGAGCAGGAGCGAATCCCGCCGGACGTTTTTAAGGTCGATCGGCCCCAGTGTTTTAAAGATGGTCAGCGTTTTCATAGAGTGATCATTCCTTAAGAGCTTGCAGTTAACCACCTGCCGTCTGTACAATAGCGCGATTGAATACGCGATGCGCCAGGGCGAAAGCGACCGCCAACCAGAATAGCGAACCCAGCAGCCCATAGACGATTTCCCAGGGGGCAACCGGCATAAAGGCCCAACGCAGCAGGATCAATGCGGGCTGGACCGGGTGGAGATAGAAGATGAAGCTGCGCCAGAGGCCGAAATGATTGAGTATGGGCGATACCAGTACAGCGACAACAAGGGCTGACGGCAAGAGGCTTTCGTTGAGTGAGCGATAGCGCGCTATCACAGCAAAACCCAGCAGCGTATAGAAGCCGCTCAAGAGCAGAAGTCCCGCGAACCATGGAAGAGGATTGAAGTTGAAACCATTGATCAGGATGGCAAGCAGCGTACCCTCCAACAGGGCCAGCAGCATCAGCGAGAGCATCTTTGCCAGCAAGTATTCTGCAGCACGCAGTGGCGTTACCACCAGGCTAGTCAGCGTACCCTCTCCCTTTTCCAACAGCACCATCGCCCCCATGTAGTAGAAATTGGTGATCGTCAAATCAAGCACCATGAGACCGGCGAGCACCAGGCCGAAGTTGATCCTCCCATCGTGGGGCAGCGGTCTCAGGAATCCTACCCAGACGAGGATGAAAAAAGCGCTGACGAAGTAGAAGCCATAACGGAATTGCAGCGCCAGGTTCCAGCGCACTGTCGATAGAAGCCGGGTCATACCAAGCTCCTTCCGGTAACGCTGATGAAGATATCTTCAAGCGTCGGCTCCTGCGTATGAATTGTCTGGATTGGCTCAGAACGCAGGAGAGCTAAAAAAGCGCTGTTTTCAGCGAGGCCATCCAGGGGAAAGAGTTGGCGCTGTGGGTGGTCATACAGACCGTACTCCACCTCGACCAGGCGTTTCCCACGCTCGATTTTCAATTTTTCAGGGGCATCCACCAGCTTTATCACACCATCGATGAGAAAGGCGACGCGGTCACAGAGTTCGTCAGCGACCGTCATATTGTGCGTTGTGAGGAAGATGGTCATGCCTTCCTGCCTCTTCCGTTGCAGCAGGTCTTTGATCTGGCGGGCATTCACCGGGTCAAGGCCGGACGTGGGTTCGTCCAGGAAGAGCAGTTCTGGCTTATTGAGCAGGGCACGGGCAACATTGAGGCGCATGCCCATCCCTTTAGAAAACTGGGATACCGGTTTCTTGCCATCGTCTGCCAGCCCAACCAGTTCCAGCAGCGCCTGCGGCTCCTCCGTCTCTCCTGCATAGAGAGAGCGGAAATAGGCCAGGTTTTCCAGCGCGGAGAGCTTGAGATAGTGGTTGGGCTGCTCAAAGGCAACACCTATACGCTCATAGTAATCCGAGCGCCATGCTTTGAGGTCGCGCCCGAATACGGTGACCGTGCCCTGGTAACTTTTCAGCAGGCCGATGAGAATTTTCTGCGCGGTACTTTTACCCGCGCCACTGGGGCCAAGAAAGCCAATAATCTCACCACGTGCTATCTGCAAGTCGATATGTTTCAATGCAGGTTTCGTGCTACCGGCATACGTGAAGCTCAGATCATTGACCTCTATCATGTGTTGTATCCTCACCTGGCTTCAAGCCATCGAACATAAGCGTTACGAGCACTTCTGGAAGTTCCTCCCAGCGCTGGGCAATCTCCTGATCGCCAAGTAACTGCGTCGTCAGCAGGCCCAGCAGCGTGCTGGCGATAGCACGTACTGTTAAGGGCACATCGAGCTGGCGCAGGTGTCCTTCTTCGCTCTGAGCCAGAAAGTATTGTTCAGCAACCTTGAATGTAGGCATAATTACCTGCTGGTAATACAGTTCGCGTAGCTCCGCGTTGACCAGCATTTCCGACAGTAATACGCGGAAAACCTCGGCATTGGACCACAGCAGGGACATGCGCTGGCGTAAGTAGGCAATGAAGAAGGCGCGAAAATCCTGCTCACTGCCCAACGCGAACTGCTCCTGGCGCTCGGTAGATTCGTTCAGGCGGTTGAGCAAGCCGAGCAACACATCGGTTTTGCTTGAGAAGTAGGTGTAGATGGTGCCATCGGCTATGCCAGCAACACGCGCAATTTCTTTGATGGTGGCGCGATGGAAGCCCTTCTCTGCAAAGACTGCGGCGGCAGCATCCAGAATTTGCGTTCGCCTGGCGGCGATAAGCAGCTCCTGGATGGGATCACGTGTTTCTTGCATGTGCTCTTCCTTATCAAGGTGTAACAGTAATTGAATGTACATTCATTGTAGTGAATGCCTGTTCATCCAAATGATACATTATAATAATGAGGTTGTCAAGGATGTTAGTTCGGCGACAGACATTTGGAGATAAGACTTCCCGTGAGAGGACGTGAGCGGTGTCCTGCCTATCATCCTGAGCGCGAGCTTTGGATCTCTGCGGCCGTCTCGCCGGACCCTTCGCTACGATCAGGGCGACAGGCATTCTCTCCAATTGTCAAATAAGTCAATAAATTACTTGACTTTCTAGCACAAATATGGTATAGAAATAGGAAGGTGAGAACTCATAGCGAGTTCGCTCGCCAGGAAAATCAAGGAATGGTGTGACTTGCAAGGAAAGGGCCACGCCAGGAGAGGAAGAAAGGGAGACAATATGCGTCTGCACCATCAAGTAGCCATTGTGACCGGCGTCAGCCATGCTGGGCAAGTAGGATATGCGCTCGCGGCTGCGTTTGCTCGCGAGGGGGCGCAACTCTCGATCAGCACTCGTAATGCTGAGCGAGTCAATGCACGTGCCGAGGAGCTGCGCGCTGAAGGAGCGGAAGTTATCGCTATTCCCGCTGATCTGACCACCGAGGAGGGGGCACAGACGCTCGTCCAGGAGACGTTAGCTGCCTATGGGCGCATCAACATACTCGTCAATCTAGCAGGTGGCCTCACGAAGTATGGCCACCCCGACGAACTGTCCCTGGCTGACTGGGAATCAGAACTGAACAATAACCTGCGCACAGCGTTCCTCTGCACCCGCGCCGTCTGGCCGATTATGAAGCAACAGGGCGGTGGCAAGATTCTCAATTTTAGTCGAGCTGGAGGCGCACAAAGCTCCAGGCCGATGATGCTTGCCTATAACTGTGCCAAGGCGGGGATTGACGCGCTGACCGCGACCTTCGCCAGGGAAGGAAAGCTGTGGGGTATTTCCGTGAATGCGCTTGGTCCCGGCGTGATCGTCACCCAATCGAATGTAGATTCGATGCAACCCTCCTCAGAGGAGATCCGCGAGAAGTGGGTCAGCCTCGAACAGATCATCGAGGCAGCGATCTTCCTGGTGACATCTGCAGGCGATGGGGTAAACGGAGTGGTTCTCCCTGTCCAGGGCAAAGGGGTTTGATGCTGTTCATGCCGTCATACTGCCAACGTGCTGCCACTGCCCTTCTTAGAGCACGAGCAAGCAAAGATGATACAACAAGTAAGGAGTGATACCGATGTCTTTTGATCTCGACCTTGATGATGAGCGCTGGCGTGAAGCGATGCACCTCCATCGCCGCCATATTTCAGAGGAGCAATTGCGCACCTATGAAGGCTACATGGCTGAAATCTTCACCGCGTTTGGCTTAGACCTGGATACCCCGGCCACCCGCCAGACGCCACAACGCTATATCCGCGCCTTGTATGACTCGACCGAAGGGTATGAGGGCGACCCTAAATTGCTCACGGCGTTCGAGACCGAATGCCGGGGTGGGTCGGACTGCCGTCTGAGCCAGGTGGTTGAGGGGCCGATCCACTTCTTTGCGCTCTGTGAGCACCATGCGCTCCCGTTTCACGGACATGCCTACGTGGGCTACATCGCGCATGAGCACATCATCGGTATCTCCAAGCTCACCCGGCTCGTGCGGCTGTTTGCCAAGCGCTTTACCGTACAAGAGCGCATCGGGCAGCAGATTACCGATACCCTGGAGGCGATGCTCGAGCCGCACGGGGTCGCCGTCTACCTCGAAGCCCATCACCTCTGCACGCAGATGCGGGGCGTGCGCGAGGTCGCGCCGTTGACGCGTACCACATTCTGGCGGGGCGCTTACGACAGCAATGCGGACCTGCGGGCGGAATTCTTGACGGTGTGTGGGGTGCATCGATGAACACTCTCGTACCACTGGAATCCCTCTACGAGGCGGAGCGCGGTAGTGATCTGCCGCTTCCATCCGAACTCGCGACCCTCTATGGTCGCCTCCAGTTTCCATTGCATCCTGGCCGACCGTACATCATTGGTAACTTTGTCACTACGCTCGATGGCGTGGTGACCTTGAATGCCCCTGGCCAATCGGGTGGGGGACCGATCAGCGGCTTCAATCAGCACGATCACCTGGTGATGGGACTGTTGCGAGCCATGGCCGACGCCGTGATCGTTGGGGCCGGGACGCTACGGGCCGTTCCCCATCACCGCTGGACTGCCGCGTACATCTATCCAGCGTTCGCCGATGCGTACCAGCGGCTTCGGACGAGCCTGGGGAAGCTAGAGCCCCCATTGAACGTGATCGTCACCGCACGCGGTGAGGTCAATCTCACGCTCCCGGTCTTTCAGTCCGGTGACGTCCCCGTGTTGATCGTCACGACCACGCAGGGCGAAGAGCGCATCCGCGCACAAAGCATCCCACCAGCGGTGCAGATCGTAGGCCTGCAACACACTGGCTCACTTGGTGCCCAGGCTATCCTACAGGCGGTGTGCGCTGTGCGCCAGTGCAACGACATCCTGGTCGAGGGTGGTCCACAGTTGCTGGGGAACTTTTTTGCAGAGAAGCTCCTGGATGAACTGTTCTTGACGCTTGCCCCGCAGATCGCTGGTCGTGACACCTCAACGGAGCGGCCAGGACTCGTTACTGGTCAGCATTTCGCGCCGGAGCACCCCCTGTGGGGAACCCTTGTGAGCGTCAAACGTGGCGGGAACCACCTGTTCCTGCGCTATGCATTCGAAACGAAGGAGGTAGCAACATGACCAATCCATTACTAGAACTCAAGGCATTGGGGCAAAGTGTCTGGCTCGATGACATTGACCGGGGGCAACTGCGCTCCGGCCTGTTTGGACGCCTGATCGATGAAGATGGCCTCTCAGGCGCGACGGGCAATCCCACCATTTTTGAGCACGCGATTACGCATAGCACCACATACGATGAGCAAATGCGGCAGTTGCTCCGTGAGGGCAAGAGCTCTCAGGAGATCTACGAAGCACTGGCGATGACCGATGTGCGTACGGTGGCTGATATGCTGCGCCCCACCTATGATCAGACGGGCGGGCAGGACGGGTTCGTGAGTATCGAAGTCTCGCCCTACCTGGCACAGGATACGGAAGGGACCCTGGCAGAGGTGCGTCGCTTCTGGCACGCGATTGATCGGCCCAATCTGATGGTGAAGATTCCCTCGACCCCGGCAGGCGTTCCCGCCATTCGCCAGTCACTTTCCGAGGGCATCAACATCAACATCACGCTCATCTTCTCGATCGAGAACTACCGCCAGGTCGCCGAGGCTTATCTGGGCGCACTGGAAGAGCGTCTTGCGGGAGGCAAAGATATCAGCCGCATCGCTTCAGTGGCTAGCTTTTTTGTCAGCCGCGTGGATGTGCTCATCGACAAGCTGCTCGAGGACAAGATCAAAGCTACCAGTGAGCGCGCCGCGCAGCAGCAACTCAAGGCGCTGGAGGGCAAAGCGGCTATTGCCAATGCCCGCCTGGCCTACCAGGAGTTCAAACGGCTGTTCAGCGGGCCGCGCTTTGCGGCTCTCAAACAGCGGGGCGCGCATGTCCAACGGCCCCTGTGGGCCAGCACAGGCACGAAAAATCCCGCTTACCGCGATGTGCTGTACGTCGAGGAACTGATCGGTCCCGACACGGTGAACACCATGCCCCTCACAACGATCGAGAGTTTCCGCGAGCATGGCAAAGTGCGGCTCTCCATCGAGGACCAGCTCTCAGAGGCGAAGACTCAGCTTGCTGCACTCGCGGATGTTGGGATTCACTACGACCAGGTCACCCGACAACTGCAAGATGAGGGGGTGCAAAAGTTCGCGGATTCCTTCCACACGCTGTTTCAGTGCATTGACAACAAAAGGTTGTCAAGTCCTTAACCCCAACCAACATGTCAAGGATGTAGCGCTTTATTAGCGAAGAGAGATGAATTTCGCCAACATGTTGGCGAAATTCATCTCTCTTCGCTAATATTATCAATAAATTAGCAAATTTCTCCATTACACTATTGACTTTTTCGAATTTCCTGATTATACTATTCCACAGTGATATATCACTGCGGGATATACCTGGTGATGGTAGCTGGAAAAGAGGTAGAGTTGTACGAATTCATCATACTGGCACAATTGATGTACGGGCCCGCGCATGGCTACTTGATCGCCAAGATTATCAACGATATGATCGGTCCCTACGCGCGCCTCAGCTATGGACGGCTCTATCCGCTGATGGCGAAAATGGAACAGAACGGACTGATCGCCGCCGAGAGCAAGGCGCCTGGCGGGCAGAAGGGCGACCGTCAGATGCGCGTCTATACCATTACGGATGCAGGACGTATTCGCTTCCATCACTTGATGAGTGATACCACATCAAGTCCAGGAGATTACCAGAAGCTTTTCACCTATAAAACGTGTTACTTTGCCTTTATCACTCCTGTGGAGCGCCTGCGCCTGATCGACCATTACATCAATTACTGCCAGGCGCACGTGTTTCACCAGCAAACCGAGGCGGAAGACCTGGTACGGCAGGTAGCAGAAGTGGAGGAACTGGCACGTGAAGCGCCTCAATTAGCTCATGGATTTCCTCGCCTGGATACTAACAGCGTTGAGTACATCGTGAGCACCATGCAGCATACCATCGACCAGTGGCAGCTTGAGCTCGATTGGGCCAAACGTCTGCGGGAACGAGAGGTTGCAAATGCCATCAGGGCAGGCACAGAGGTAGTTTCTCAACAATAAGGCTTTTGTCAAAAAGAAAAGGGTGCTCCTGGAAATGTCAGGGGCCAAAACGGACCGAGCGCATGCCTCTGCCACAGTTTCTCAGGCCAGAGCAGTGGACACGCGCTACAATCGAGCGGAGGACCGCTGTGCGTTATTATATCACGTGCAGCGGTGCCTCCGCTGCGGAGGAACATCGCATGAATACAGAACCAATCACTTCACCCTCTTCAGCACAACAAGCAGCGGCGCAAGAGAGCGGACGCCGCCTGCGTGGTTTCGCACTCTTCAGTGTACTCGCCGCCCTGATGCTCACCCTTTTGCTGGAAGCGTTGGATCAGACCATCGTTGGTACAGCGCTGCCGCGCATCATCGGTGTGCTGCAGGGCTTCGACCGCTATACATGGGCAGTGACAGCCTACACGCTGGCTTCGACGACCATGATCCCGATTGTGGGTAAGCTCTCCGATCAGTTTGGGCGCAAATGGTTCTTGATTTGCGGGGCCATCATCTTTCTACTGGGGTCAGCGCTGGCCGGTACGTCGCAGAGCATGGATCAGCTGATTGCCTTCCGCGCGCTGCAGGGACTGGGCGCGGGGATCGGTATCGCGCTGGTCTTCACAGTGGTCGGGGACATCTTCTCTCCTGCCGATCGCCCCAAGTGGCAGGGCATCTTTGGCGTGGTCTATGGCTTCTCGAACCTCGTGGGTCCGTTTTTGGGTGGCTGGCTCACCGATCATGGCCCGCTGCTCGGAAACCTGGTCACCAATGCCACACGCTGGCGCTGGGTATTCTACATCAATCTGCCGGTGGGCTTCATCGCGCTGGCCGCGCTGTTGATCTACCTTCCCGCCAACCTCTCGGCGCGCAGCCAGCGCTACAGTGGCTGGTCAGCGGTACGCCGCATCGATTTCCCGGGTGCAGTGTTGGCCGCAGCGGCCACCATTTCTCTCCTGTTGGGACTCACCTGGGGAGGCGATCAGACCTATGCCTGGAACTCGCCACAAATAATCGGTACACTTGTGGCTGCTGGCATACTTTACGTGCTGTTCGTCGTTGTCGAGCGCTTTGTCGTCGAACCGATCCTGCCGCTTGACCTCTTTCGCAACCAGGTGTTCGCGGCAGCCGCGCTACTCTCGCTCTTGCAGTTGATGGTGCTGGTCGGGCTGGTAATCTACTTGCCGTTCTTTCTGCAGGGAGTCCTTGGAGTAACGGCGACCTACGCAGGAGCAGTGATTACCCCGCTCACGGTCAGTACGGTTGTGGGCGCCGCCCTGGCAGGTATAGCGGTAACCAGGTTCAAACGCTACCAGCTCGTTACAATTGTGGGAGCGCTTATCATGACCGCCGGCGTATTCTTGCTGACGCGCATGACGATCTCGACCAGCCTCCTCGAAGCGGCGATCTTCATGGTGATTGCGGGGATTGGCCTGGGCACGTTCTTCTCGGTACTGACAGTGGCGGCGCAGAACGCGCTGCCGCGCACGCAACTGGGCGTCGGCACCGGCGCTGTGAGGTACCTCGGTCAGCTTGGCGCCGTGCTGGGCGTGGCCATTGTCGGAACCGTAGTGAACCAGAGCCTCTCCAGCGATATTGCCAGCCGCCTCCCGGCCAACGCTGTGAAGCAGTTGACGCCGGCAGGAGTGAAGTTCGCGACCAATCCCCAGGCACTGGTCAACTCAACATACCTTCCTGCGGATTGGTAGGTATGGGGATCTCTCGCTTGGTAAGAACGTACCCTAAAGGCCAATTTCTTGGGACGCTGTCATAATCAGACGGTGGTGATTGCTCTGGCAACTCACTTAGGTCCGGCTCTGGCACTTGCTCTCCAGTGAGATTATCAAGGCCACTCTTGCGCTTCCATTCTTCGCTCACAAGTACCTCGTCGAGCGAGACAAACTCCTGACCAATCTCCAACATAGGTTCTTCGTTCTCATCTTCCACCTCCCATGGCGCAACAGCAGGATTCATGCCAAGCTTGCGCATTAGCTCTGCGTCTTGCCATGACAGGCCCTCATGGATGCCGCTCGTGTTGCGCCGCCTGGTGTGTCCCGTGAGATTCATGCGCATGGCTTGCTGGACGCAGGATTCCCACGTTCGGGTAGGAAGTGCTTTTAGGATATCGAGTCTGTCAGCTTTGGCGTAGAGACGACGAAGCGTCCCCATCTCTTCTTCCGTCCAGGCAACTTTGCCTCTCCCACGATGGCGAAAGAGGTGGCACTCCAACGAGTACTCAAACGGCTCGTTGAGTCCGATGCTCATGCTGATAATGTGGGGGCTCACCTCTTCAATGTTGACCCTCTTGATCATTAGCTGAACAAATTGTTTCTGGACCTCGAACGGCAATTTGTCCCATCCGTGCAAGGCGAGATCGAGCAACCCCATGCACTTCTGTAATGCTTTCTGCTCATCGCCTGCTTGCTTTTGTTTGGTTTCCAGAGTCTTACGGTCGTCGTGTAAGCGTTTAAGCTGCTGGTTTGCTTCGTCCAGTCCTGGCTTGTACCCCTGCTCTCGTGCTGACTGCTTATCCATTTCCCAGCCCCGAATGCCCTTGTCGATAGTGGCTAACTGCTCATCAAAACTCTGCACCTGTTCGGACTTCTCTGTTTGTGCATCCAGAAGCTTCTGGTGCAGTTCATCTTTGAGCCCCTGCTTGTGACGCGCTTCCAATTCCGCCAGTAGGATTTTGATACCGATAGAAAACTCACGGTCAAGCCGTTTTACTGGTATGGACAGTTCTTTCCCTCTATCAATATCTGCACGGGAGCGAGTGATATAGGTACCGCTGCCTTTTGCCATCGCATAGACGGGATTTTTACCAGAGACCAACACGCCCTCTAGAAGCGCGTCCACAGTCACACCATAGCGTCTATTGACCTCTGGCTTGACTTCGTTTCGCTCACCATCAAGGGTCACATCGCTTAGGCGATTGAACGCGTACAAAAAATCGTAGCGGTCGATAATGCCTTCATGGGCTTCTTCGTTTTGTAAGGTTCGCGCTACGACGCGCTTGATCTTGAAGATAGGTTCACCATGCTCATCTACCTCCCCTGTCTCCTCCTCTACCCTTTCCTTCTTGCTGAAGGTGTACCAGCCGACGTAGCACGGATTCGTCAGGACTGACAACAAGCCTTTTCTCGTCTTGATGCGGAAGGAGCCATCTTCTTCC
>WNGP01005561.1_pt1 | contig 10508 bp, 10 predicted proteins | sample 5407671 | NCBI WGS metagenome assembly WNGP01 (sample SAMN13153381, study PRJNA577476) | soil metagenome | isolation source: 40 cm soil or saprolite under Garry oak tree replicate 2 | place: USA:California | collected 2016-06-15
CCCTTGATGACCGCGCTGATCTCTGGTTAATGCTTCTTTGCAATCTGGCATGTATAGCTTCGATGCGAGGCGAAGATGAGCTTGCTCTACACTTTGCTGATACCTGCGTAAAGCGAGTTCAGAGAGTTGATAGTATCGGTACAAGTACTATCGATGCACTTACTCGACGCGCATTCTTTCGTCGCCTGGCCGGTGATGTGGATCGCGCTTATGAGGATATGTGTGCTGCATTATCCCTCCTGCATATCAGTAGCTCCTCTCCTGAGCAGGCAAGACTCGGTCTCGAAGCCGGGGTAGAGATGGCCCGCTTGCAAGGCGACTATGCCTGTTCTCAGGAGCACATCGAAGCGCGTGTGGCGATTGAATACGATCCTCATTCGAACCAGCCTACACGAGTGTAATGAAAACAGCTTCATCGATTGCCTCTTGTTGATTTTGATGTATTCTATGGCTATAGGAAATATCTGATACTCACTTAGACGATAGCAAAGGGTACCACATGGAAACAATTGATCTCGTTCAAGTTCGCGAATTTCTCCAGAATAACTTCGATAATCAGGTGTCTGCTGTACAACATATTGGCACAGGTTGGTGGTCACATGCCTACGCTTTCACAGTGGGTCAACAATCGTTTATCGTGCGTGTAAGCATCTTTGAGGAGGATTTTCAAAAAGATGCTTTCGCCTACAGGCGCTTTTCATCTCCAACCTTGCCCATTCCCAAAGTTATTCAGATTGGACGGTTTGACGACACGCGCTATTTCGCCATTACCGAACGATGTGCAGGCCGAATTATCGCGGCTATGGACGAGGCAGATATATACTCGATCATACCGGAACTGTTTGACATAGCCGGTGAGATACATCGCATCGACGTCTCACCTTTCAGTGGATGGGGGCTTACCGATGTGTATGGAAATGGCCGCTTTGAGAGCTGGCATCAGTATCTGCTCTCGTTGTACGATCAGAAATTCACCTTCGACCTGCACGACCTGGCTCGGAGCACGTTCTTTGAACTGGACGTGTACGAAACTTACCTCGAACAGATGAAGCAGCTGCTCCCCTATTGCCCCTCAGAGAAGTACCTGGTACACGGCGATTATGGCTTTGATAACGTCGTATCGGATGGCCCGAAGATCACTGGCGTACTCGATTGGGCTGATGATCTCCTGGGAGATTTTATCTACGACATCGCCTACCTCGATTTCTGGTCAGTAGAAGACATCCCCTACGGTGCATTGTGGCAAAATTACGCTGCCGCACGCGGAGAGCACGTACCTCACTTTGAGGAGCGCATGAGGTGCTATATGCTATATCTGGGTCTGCGTACCCTCCCGGCTGCTGCTATAAAAGGGAATAGAAAGTTCTATGACTGGACCACGAAACGATTGCAGTCGATTATGCGACCAGGCAGAAGGTAGAGAAGCTGCGTAAAGCTCGAATGAACCTGCGCAGCTTCTCCTTCTGTCATTTCATACGCATAACTTGTGCTCGGTTCTGTTCCGTGACAGTAGTTGCTACGCCTCTTGCGTTGTTCAACGCGCGCGGATTGCTATAGGGAGGGGCGATTGCGCTGCGCGCTGGCGTGGCAGGTTGCGCGAGATTATGCTTGGGCTTCTTCTTAGAGAAGAACATCCTCCGGCAAAGCAGCGAGCCTACCAGCACGATGCTGACCAGGTAGATGCCTAGCGCCCACCAGGTCTGTGTATCACTGCCGGTGCCGATCCCGTGTACAGCCGCCAGCGCAAAGACGCCCAGCGTCAGCACGTGGAGCTGTCGCCACAACTTGTAGCCGATGTGTGGGCGCAGCCAGGTGCTGATACCGATGGCGATCCCAAGGTAAAGGGCGACGATGCCAAGCGCCATCCACTCCGGGCGATAATGGCTCGCGAGCGGAATGAATATCTCGTTCCAGCCGAAGCTGGTGAAGGGATCAATCCACACGGCCAGCACATGCACCACCAGAAAGATGGTGCTGAGTAGCGTCAGAAAGTTGTGCAGTTCGCTATTGATCAAACGCGGCCAGCGGCTGGGCGATTGCAGTTGCGTCGAAAGCGCCAGGCCCACCACCACGGCCAGGGTGAGTAATACGTAAGCGGTGAATCCGCCCGCCCGGGCGACATCCCAGGTGACGGTTTGCCAGATGGTGTTCATGGTTGTACTTCCTCCATAAAATCTATTGGCCATGGTTCTACCGCGTCCCACGTGCCATCCGCGCGCACGAGCAGTCCAGCAATGTGGTGCTTCCTCAGAAAACCGGCTCCTTGCCCCGAACCAAGAATGAACGCAACTTTCGCCGCCACCTCGGCCTGCTCACAGCGGTCCGCCACAACCGTGACCGACCAGAGATCGCTCTGGGCTGGCAGGCCCGTGCGCGAGTCGAGCAGGTGATGCCGCAACGTCTTGCCCTGCCACCAGTGGCGGCGAGCAATGCCGGATGTCGCGATGGCCCCGTGGTGCAGCGGAATCGTCCAGAACTGCTCTAGCCCTGGCACGGAAACCGGCCACTGCTCTGCACCGGTAGGCAGTCCCAGGACTGCGAGATCTCCTCCCGCGTTCACCATGGCTGGACTCACTCCGCCCTGGCGCAGGCGCTCCAGGGCGGCATCGACCGCCATGCCTTTGGCGATCCCTCCAAAATCGAGCTTGATGCCGATCGGCAGGGTCACGTGCCGGCGTATCGGGTCTACCTTAATGCCACGCCATCGCCCACCCGGTTCTCCAGGTATGATGGGATCGAAACTGACCGCCGGAAGTTCGTCGAAGGTCCGGTCATAGCCCACCCGCACCAGCTGATCGAGCAAGGCGGGATCGTAGACTCCCTCGGTGGCCTGGGCCGCCGTCAGAGCAGTTGCCAGGACAGTATAGAGCAGGTCGCTCACAGCAATGGGTGTTCCTGCTTGCGAATTGAGCTGTGACAACTCACTTTCAGGTAAGAAACGGCTCAAGGCCTGTTCCCACTCGGAAAAGAGCGTACGCACGATCTGCGCTCCCGATTCTGCTTGGCTTTCTGGCAGCAGCAGGGAGATGGTCGTTCCCATCGCCCGGAACTCCTCGCGGTGCAAACCGGCGGGAGTGCTATACTCAGGAGGTGTGAGTTCCGCTGACGGGTGCTGACGAAGAGCTACTTGTTCCACTGGTGTTTCCTCCTTGCTGATTAAAAAAACCATTGCTATTTTGAGAAGATGAACTTGATGACGAGTTCGTTGAAGTAGACTGACTGGTTGTCGTGGTGCTGCTAACCTGGTGCAAAGCAACCAGTCCGCCGAATGTGCCGAAGCCTACGATCGAGGCAATGGCGAGCCACCTTTTAAGCGTATTGGCCAGGGCCAGCGCTCGCGCCTTTGGCATTTTCTCCGGTACTCTAGGCTTCTGACCAATATCGCGCGGGGGCTGCCCGGCATTCTGTGGTCGTGAAAGCTGTTGCTGACCAACCTTAGAGGTGACATACCTGCCTTCATAGAGTTGGTTCTGTTGAGGTATCCACGAAGCGCGTGTATCAAAATCTTTCGAATTCGTTTCCATTATGAACTCCAATCTATAGAGAGAAAAATCATCGAAGAGGGTAAGCCTGCTCCTATTGTCTGTGAGCTTAGGCCTCTCAACTGCCAGATATCTTCATATCCTGTGTCAAGCATACCGCAGGTCTATTGGCTTTCCATTGGAAATACATGAGAAACTTCTCATTTCTCGTCTCCCTATTGCTGGAGAATCTGGTGCAAGGCTGTTTCAACGAGATTGGCCGGGATAGCGAAGCTGACGCCGCTAGCGGCGGTATTGGACTCGGTATTGACCGCGGTCAATGTTGGAATACCGATGAGCTGCCCCTGCAAATTGATCAAGGCCCCACCGCTATTGCCCGGATTGACGGCGGCATCGGTCTGGTTCTTCTTGTTGCATGTTCGTTGTCTCCTGCATGTTTCAAACATTCTTTTGATGCGCTTTACGAGTATCTGTCACACGTTGCTCACCTGCGCCACAATGGCGCTCACATTGTCATCTCCACCACCCGCCAGCGCCGCCTGGATGAGTGCATGGGCTGTATCTGATGGGGTGGACATGCGTGTGGCCACGATGTCGGCAATTTGAGGATCGCGCACCATTTCCCACAACCCATCGGAGCACAACAGCAGGCTGTCCAAAGCCTCGAGCGGCACCACAGAAGCGTCTACTTCCACGGTGGCCTCTTCGCCAAGACTGCGATAGATGCGATTGCGCATAGGATGGGTGTAGATGTCGTCGGGCGCGATGATCCCCTCTGCCACGAGCACAGCCACAGCCGAGTGATCACGGGTTACCTGGACGAGTCCGGTGGGTTCGCGATAGAGGTAGAGTCGGCTGTCGCCCACGTGCGCTACGTAGGCGGTCGCCTCGATCACCAGGACAGCGGTCATGGTTGTGCCCATCGCGGTTTCCTGTTGCTGGTTGCGCTCATACACGACCCGATTGGCAGACTGGACACCCGCTCTGAGCAGGGGGAGAAAGTCCTCTGCCAGCCTCTGCTGTGCGCCCAGGGAGCCAGAGACATACTCGGCCAGGGACTGGACCGCGATCTGGCTTGCCTCCTGCCCATGCCCCTGTCCTCCCATGCCATCTGCCACTACAAGGAGGTCAAACAGCTTCGGCGGGGTAGAGAGAGAGGCAGAGGGCATGAGGCCGCGCGTGACGAGAATCGTATCCTCGTTTGGCCTGTACCTGCGCCGTATGCCTGGGTCCTGGCGCGCTCCGATGCGCAAATCGAGGACTATCTGCCCTGTGCGCCTTCCCTTCTCTACATCAGCCAGCGTATATTCATGCATATGATAAGAGATGTCAGTATGGTTGATATTTTGTTGCAGTAACATAGTCATATCTCCTTTATTCAGACTTCACACTGTGAGCAGGTTCCTGCTCATAATGCTCATTGATGTTTGATGTGCAAGCATTGGTTTCTTGTGCTAGTTCTATAGTAACGGAACAACATGTGAAGCATATTTGAGGAAGATGGGAAAGTTCTCATAATGGAGAGTGGAGAGTCCAGAGGTTGGTCCCTGGCGAATCCAGGACAGTTCTGGACCCGTCAGGGGTGAGTGCCGCAGCCAGCAGCCACTGATCGGAGTGATCTAGTCGCTGGTAGACAGCGGCCCGCTATTAACCGATATCAATACTTGTGGCAGTAATGCTTCCATCGCTGTTGTGCGTCCCCATAACGTGAATCCGGGTGCCAACCTTGATGGCGCTCGCGGCGCCAGTGTTGCCAGCCTGGGTGTAGCGGGTACTCGCTGTCGTGTGGATCGTGACCGAGCTGCCACTCGCCGTTTTAGCCACGATCGTATTGCCATTCACGCTCGTCACGGTTACCGCCTCGCACTGGCCCTGGGCTCCCGGTCCGGCAGCAAAGGTCTGCGCGTTATTCGCGCTTCCCGGTGCAACGGCCAGCGTTTGCGAGCTACTGGACGTAAGGGCTGAGGCCTGGGCCGCGCTGCTCGATGCAGCCATCATCGCGCCCACGCCCGGGGCAAGCATGAAGGCAAGGGCCAGGCCCCCGATCAGGAGCCATCTGCGTCTGCGCCGAGGCGGAGCAGGTGGTTGATCCAACCGGGTCCAGGCCATCTCTTCATAGTCTTCCATTGGTATATCTCCTTTCTTTAGAGTGAACTGGTGCGGCGTTTTCGCTTGCCGCAATCAGAGTATAAGGCGGGGAGATGTGATAACAATTGGAATAACATGTGACTTTTCTCATCACAATTTTACATTTTCTTGTGATTATTTTTCGATCAGTGTCGTCTCTTCTCTTGAGACATGTCTAGCAATAAAAGCAGTAACTGCTGAGGTATCCAATTTGTATTTGAAAAGATGGGGAGCCACCTCCAGAGCAGTTGCCCCGCAGTTTTCACGTCTGTTCAACAGGGTGAGCGTGCATCACTTCTGAAGGAAAAAACGATGGAAGAACAAAACGACTTGACGAGCGAGGGACGTGATCAGGGAAAACGGTCATTCGGGAACTATGACCTGATCCGGCGTATTGATATGGGCGGCATGGGCGAAGTCTATCTTGCGCACCAGCGCACCGCCTTTCATCGAGAGGTAGCGGCCAAGATTATTCGTGATGATCTGTCGCGTGACCCGCTCGCTCGCGCGCGTTTTTTCCGCGAGGCTGAAGTCAGCTCACACCTCAAACACGACCATATTCTGCCCCTGTTTGAATTTGGCGAGGTCGAGGGCAGGCTCTTCCTGGTGACACCGTATATCTCCGGAGGGACGCTGGCGCAGCGCCTGCACGCTGCTCCCCTGTCATTGGGGGAGGCGCGGCAACTCTTCAGCGCGCTGGTGCAGGCGGTAGCGTACATCCATCGCCAGGGCATTGTTCACCGCGATCTCAAACCGAGCAATATCCTGCTCGACGACGAGGAAGCGTCCGGGCAGATCTATGTGCGGCTCATTGACTTTGGGATCGCCGCGAAACAGGGTGAGACGGCCAGCCCGCCATTGACGCCGCCGGGGCAAGAGATCGGCACCCTCGCCTATATGGCCCCTGAACGCCTCGATGGTATTGCCGCTCCGAGCAACGACATCTACTCGCTGGGCGTCATCCTATATCAGATGCTTACCAGGCGTCTTCCAGTGGAAGGGAGCATTGTTTCTGGCTCGCTTCCGGCATCCCTTGAAGCCGTTGTCCGGCGCTGCATGGCAGCTAATCCTGAAGATCGCTATGCCAGCGCTATCGATATCCTGCCCGCCTTTGAGCAGTCCTGCCAGGCACTTCAAGTTTCTGCCACTCCCCCTGCTTCTCAGTCAACACTATTACCCTTTCTATCGGTCATACCGTCTCAACCCATTTTCGCGGAAAATGTACCTGGAGCGCACACGCCAGGGGAAACTGGAGATTTGCCCTCATCGCAGCCCGAGGAGGGTGAGACATTCGGGGAAGCCGATTATGCCGCACCTACTATGAATATTGCTTACGCGCGTGTAGAGATGGATGCAGCGGATGTAGTAAGTCCACCGGAAAAGCAGAGCCTTGCTGTTGCTGCCACCGATACCTCCGTTTCCGGTGGCAAGAAGCTTGCCCTCAGAGGTCGTAGCGGCCAGAAACCATTGTTCGCGGTCGTCTCACTCTTGATTATCGTTGTGCTGTTCGTCATGGCGGGTCTGGTCTATTTAGCATTTCCCCTGGTTGTCTCGGCCAGCGTCACTATTGGCCCGCAGGTGCATATGCTCCAACAGGTGTACACCATCACGGCCCAGCCTTCACAGACTGGAATCGATGTTGTCACCACGTCTATTCCCGCCCTTGAGAAGGTCGAAACGATAACCGGCTCACTGACGGGGCAAACGGCAGACCAACCATGTAATCGGTTTTTCTTCATCCGGTGCCAGCACGCGGCCGATCTCACCTCACAGTTGCGGCTATCGCTCATCTCGAAACTTTCCACGCAGATGGATAACCAGCTTCGGACTCTCCATACCACCGCAATCGGGTCAAAACAGTTTGCCGACCTCTCAGCATCTAGCACTCCAGCTAACGGTCCAGGGAGCAGGACGATCACGGTGACGCTGTCGGAGCAGGGGAGCGTCGAGTACATCAACGACGCGGATGCGCAGCAATTGGCGCGCCTGTTGCTGGCACGGGAACTGGGGCCAAATACGAGCCTCGTGAACTCCACGATACAGATAGGTACTCCGGTGGTTGAAGAGGGAACTGACCTCGGCATGGCGACGATGAAGGTTGCGGCGGCTGGCGTTGAGGAATACCGGTATCCGTCTACACAGGTACAAGCTATCCTAAATCACATCAAAGGGATGACGCTTGCGGATGCGCGCATCTACCTCCGGCGGCAACCAGGTGTGGATGCGAACTCGGTCTCGATCTCCATTCACGCCGCGTTCGGTGAGAGTAACACGCTACCCTCCAGTACGTCGCAGATCAAGATCATTTCTATCAATCCCACTAGTCTGCCTTCCGTCTCGCTGCCCGTCTTGTCCACACCCACGGCCACTCCGAGCAGCCTGACGCCCACCTTGTAGTCGAGAATACTACCGAAAACAGAACAGGATAATTGGCGCTCACTCCCTCAGGAGAATGCTGCCCACATTTTTTGACAGGCCCGGTAAAAGTAGGATTTGGCGGTGCTGGATGACACACTTGAAGAGGTGTTTGGCTCCCTTCACCCCGGGACGTCCGACCGCAGCCAGAGGCAGATCGTAGCTGAAAAACTCTGGAAAGCGCAGGAAGCTTTTCTCATGCCTCATTTGCAGTGAAGGTGAGGGTGATGAGCACCTTGTTTTGTGCAATGGCAATGTTGGCCAGGTTGGGCGGCTGGATGCCGAAGTCCGTCATGTAAATGGTGCTGGTCGCCGTGCCCGTGATCGTCTTGCCCACGACCTTGCCCTGCACATCAAAGACCTCTTTGTTGGTCTTACCGTGCATGGTCAGGTTGCCGGTCAGTTGAAAATGAACGGTTTGCCCATCAGTATAGCTTGCAGGTAAGCCCTGTGTGCTGACCGAGACGAACGTCGCGTTTGGATAGGTGTCCGTTTGCAGCGTGTTCTGTTGGATGTAGTTATCGCGCCTCGACGAATCCGATTGCAACGTCCTCAAGTCGACGGTGATATTCATTGCCGCGATGAGCGGCGATGCGCCGGTTCGTATCTTGAAACTGCCCGTCACGGAGTGCGTCGTGCCAATGGCGTCATTATTTGGTTTACTCTGAAAGATCAGGTTTTCGTACACGCTGTAGGATGCGGTGGTCTGGGCAGGCACGATCTGAAAGGTGCTCAGCCCGGTTGAGGGAATGGGCGTGCCGGTAGCCGTAATGGCTCCTGGCGCCGTATGGGTCTGGGTCTGGCTGACGGCGCTGGCGAAGTGCGCTGTGTACAGCAGACCAGCGACGACAATGACGAGGACAAGGCCGGTTCCGGCCAGCCAGATGTTACGTTTTTTCATGGTTCCTCCCTGGAAATAGTGAATATATCTTGAGGGCATTTCCTACTGTGCTCTAGCGTAGCATCGTTTCATTGGATTCTCATGAGAAGTGTATGAGAAAAATCACATGGAAAGTTTCTCTCTTAAAAGTACATCCACCTCCCAGACCATAGTCACCGAGGCGGTGCTTCTCTTCCCGCATATAGAGGTAAATGGAACGAGGCTGTCATCAAGTGCAAAGTAGCATTGTGACTGTCTTCTCTTTTCTCCCCTCTCTCTTTGCTGAAGGCTCTTCTCCCCTCGCTTTGCCCTTTTCCCTTCAGAAAATAGTCGTATGAGAAAACTCGTATGAGATACTGCATTCACATACGAGTTTTGTATCTCTTTGGGCGTCTCTTTCCCTCTCGAAGTTCTACAAGAAACATGTGCATGAGAATTTCCCCATCTTTTTCCAAGAGACTTCTCATGATCCCCTGCTACCCTGATCAATGCGAGGTGGTCGTTCTGGATCACCTCGGTACGAAATGAGAAGAAAAGCAATGATAGAGCTTTCACGCTCCATCATCTGGTCTCATGGAGGCCACATACCACTTTGGGAGGATTTATTCATGAGAGAACAAGTGAGCATATCTCTTGCCCAGCCTCATGCCTTGCATGAGGGCACACCTATCACCAGGCATAGTCTTTCAGTTATCTTACCAGCCTACAATGAAGCCCAGGTCATTGCCAGCACGGTCTCGACCGTTCACAACGTGCTGGATGGCTGGAAGGTGGATTTTGAGATCATTGTCGTCAACGATGGCAGCACGGATCAGACAGGAGCGATTCTTGCTGCGCTCGCAGCTCGAGACCCCAGGATTCGTTTCGTCACCCATCTCGTCAATCAGGGCTATGGCGCGGCCCTGGTGAGTGGATTTGCAGCGGCGACCAAAGAACTCACCTTTTTTATGGATGCCGATGGGCAGTTCGACATCCGTGACCTGCGAACGTTCTTCCTCTTCATCGATCGCAACGATGCGGTCATTGGCTATCGCATAGATCGCCAGGACTCGTGGATGCGCAAACTCAACGCCTGGGGATGGAAGCTGCTGATCGGCTGGGTGCTCGGTATCCACGTGCGAGACGTAGATTGCGCGTTTAAGCTCCTGCACACCGACTTCCTCCGCCAGCATCCTTTGGAGACACGTGGAGCCATGATCAATGCGGAGTTGTTGTACACCTTGACGCAAGCTGGAGGAACCTATAAAGAGCTTGGCGTGCAGCACCTGCCACGTCAAGCTGGTCGTGCCACCGGTGCGAAACTGAGCGTCATCCTTCGCGCTTTCCGCGAACTGTTCGCCTACGCCCATAAGTGGCGGCGAGAAAAACAGCAGAGGATTCAACAGGCACAGGTGCTTCACAAACCATGAGAACGAATCATTGGAACATTCTCATGTGTTTCCAATGGAGAATCAACGAACGGAGTGTAAGCTCAAAGAGATCGGAAAAGAATGCTTACACCACAGAATTGACACACGCTCTGGAGGATACCTTTCAAGCGGATAGCCTTCTCCAACGAGCGGAGTGTCACCTGATAGAAACGGAAGGAAAACAACACGATGCTT
>WNGP01005563.1_pt1 | contig 10508 bp, 9 predicted proteins | sample 5407671 | NCBI WGS metagenome assembly WNGP01 (sample SAMN13153381, study PRJNA577476) | soil metagenome | isolation source: 40 cm soil or saprolite under Garry oak tree replicate 2 | place: USA:California | collected 2016-06-15
AGCCGCTCGGCGAGCGCGCCGCAGGCGAACTTGCCCACCGCGCCCCCCGCGAACACGAGCATGAGGGCGAGCCCGACCGCCTGCACCGTCGAGCCCTTGGCGATCAGGAGGAAGGGGAGGAAGGTCAGGAAGCCGCTCCGGGTCGAGTTGTCGATGATCTGGATGGCGGAGAGGGCCTGAAAGCCGCGCACGTCCCGGATGCCCCAGTCCGATCCCGCGCGCGGCGCCTCCTCGCTGGCGACGGGCGCCCATCCCGCGCCCAGACGGAAGAGGAGCGCCAGGATGACGGCGGCGGCCAGAAGCCCGACGGCGGCGTACGCTTCCACGGCACCCCGCCAGCCAATCCACGGCACGGCCACGGCGACCGAAGCGGGGACCACGACCTTGCCGAGATCGCCGGAGAAGTTGTAGGTGCCGAGGGCGATGCGCCGGCGTCCCGACTCGTAGGCCTCGGAGACCAGCGAGGAGGAGAGCGGGTGCTGCACACTCGAGCCCATGCCTCCCGCGATCAGGCAGCAGAGAAGCGCGAGGAAGCTTCCCGTGAAGCCCGCCGCCACGAAGCCCAGCGCCGTCACCGCCGTGCCCGCGGCGAGCAGTCGCGCCTCGCCCCAGCGCTCCGCGAGGAGGCCCGCGGGGATCTGGAAGACGGCCATGCCCCCGCTGTAGAGCGTGCGGAGGAGCCCGACCTGCGCGAAGTTGAGGCCGAGCTCGCGCGCCCACACGGGGAGGAGGACGTAGAGGATGTCGGAGAAGCCGTCGTGGATGAAGTGAGTGCCGCAGGCGGTGCCGAGGACGGCGCGGGCGCGGCTCATGCGCCGAGTATTTCACAGGCGCGGCGGCGGAGGCAATCCGAGCGGGCGGCCCCTCAGCGCGCGCGCCGGGTGAGCATGGCGAAGATCATGGCGTGGGTCACGAAGAGGGCAGGCACGGCGAAGGTTGGAACGTAGTACGCGGCACCCAGTAGCACATTGTTCCGTAGCCCTTGATAGAAGGCGTTGATGAGATCGAGCGTACCCACCACATTGAAGAGCCACACGAGGGCGATGGCGGAAGACCATTCCATGCGCAGGGCCGCGATGGCGAGGAGCGCGAGGAGCGCCGCGAGAAGATCGCCGTAGGCGGCGGGCACCGCGAAGGCCGCCGGCAAGGCGGGCCCCACCACGGTCGGGACCAAGAACACCATGCCGAGATGGCGGAAGGCGTGCAGGAGCAGGAGCGGGATGAGGGCGACCCGAAGGGGCAGCGCCGAAAGCCGCGGCGCCACGTAGAAGCGTGCGATGAGGATATAGCCGGCGAAGCTCATCAAGACCTGAAGCCCGAAGATGGCCCGGATGCTCATGCTCACCGTCCTTCGGCTTGCTCGCCCCGCAGGGTCATGCAGGTGCTGGAGGCGCGAGCTACCAGCCGGTCCTTGTCGTCGTGAACGTCGCACTCGACGAGCCCCACCGTGTGGCCGCCCTTCACGACCCGTCCCGTGGCCACCAGGCGCCCCGTCCACACGGGCTTGAGAAAATTGATCTTGAGCTCGAGGGTGGTGAAGGTCTCGCCCTCGTCGAGAGAGGACGCGTAGGCCATGCCCATGGCGGCGTCGGCCAGATCGCAGAGAACTCCGCCGTGGAGGGTGCCCATGGGATTGGCGTGCTGCGGCCCCGCCTCCATCTCCATCACGGCGTGGCCGGGCTCGATCGACCTGATGGTGAAGCCGATGAGGGTGGCGATGGGCGGGGGCGGCAGCTCTCCCTTCTGGACCATCCTGATGAGATCGAGCATCCGTGGGGGCATGGGGGGCATCGGTGATCCTCCTAGCGCCAGGCCCCGAGCTTGATGGCGGCGGCGAGCGTTGCTCCGAAGACGACGAGGGCGAGGGCCATGGCGACGAAGATTCCGGGCAGGCCCCAGCCGAGCCAGTAGCCCGCCAGCCACCCGCCCGCCGCGGCCACGCCCAGGCGAAGAAAACCCGCCGTGAGGGGCCAGGCGAGACGGCCCGCGCCCTGCGAGGCGAAGTAGAGAGCGAGCCCGAGCCCGAAGAAGCCGTAGGTCGGGCCCACGATCAGGAGATACGTCGCCCCCACCGCCTGCACGTGGGAATCCCCCGTGAAGAGCCCGAGCCAGACGTGGGGCACGGCCGCCGCGAGGAGGCCGATGGACGCCGTGAGGGCTGCGGCGAGTCCTGCCCCCGTCCAGGCGATGCGCTCCGCGCGCGCGTGCTGCCCTGCGCCCACGTTGGTGCCGACCATGGCCACCAGCGCCGAGCCCATTCCGAACACCAGCGGGATCTGGAGGTACTCGAGTCTCGCGCCCATGCCATAGCCCGCGAGAGCAGCGGTGCCGAAGGGGCCGACGAGCCCCGTCATCAGCACCACGGTCAGGTTGGTGAGGATGGTGTTCAGCGAGCCGGGCGCGCCCACGCGCAGGATCTCCCAGAAGAGCTCGCGGCGAAGCCGCAAGCCCCGGAGGGACAGTCGCACCGGGCTCCGGGACGAGCAGAGATAGATGGCGAGCACGAGGGTGGCTGCGCCGAACGCGGTCACGTTCGCCGTCGCCGTGCCGGCCACGCCCAGCCGCGGGAAGGGCCCCCAGCCCAGCACGAGGGCGGGAGCCAGCGCGAGGTAGATGACGGCGGAGCCGGCGGTGACCGCCGCGGGAAGGGCCATGGTTCCGGTGCCGCGGACGATGCTCGACAGCGTATTGAGGAGCCAGTAGACGACGGCTCCGCCGAAGACCACGTGCGAGTACGTCACGGCCGCCTCGAGCGCCTCCGAGGTTCCGCCCATGGCGCGATAGACGGCGGGGCCGCCCAGCAGGAGGCCCGCGGTGAACACGGCGGACATGACGAGGGCGATCAGGACGGCGTGCGCGGCGAGGGCCTGGGCCTCGGCCCGGCGTCCCGCGCCGAGGGCCCGCGCCACCGCGGAGGACACGCCGCCTCCCATGCCGCCGGCCGACATGGTCTGCATGAGCATGACGAGCGGGTAGACGAGGGAGACTCCGGCGAGGGCGGCGGACCCGAGCCATCCGACGAAGACCGCGTCCAGCGTGCTCAGGACGGCCTGGAGCACCATCACGAGGATGTTGGGCGCGGCCAGACGGAGCAGGGTGGGGGCCACGGGGGCCTCGAGCAGCTGCCGGGTGCGGGCCGATATTGGAGGTGAGGCAGGGGGTGAGGCGGGGGCGGCCGCAACCGTCGCGCTCATGACTTGCAAAATAATAGTGACTTGCTTTTTTGTCAAGTCCCCGCCTAGAATGCGGGCATGCCCAAGGTCTACGGCCAGCGCTGCCCCGTCGCCAAGACGCTGGAGGTCGTGGGCGACCGCTGGACGCTCCTCGTGGTCCGAGACCTCCTCGGTCGCACGCGTCGCTTCCAGGATCTCCAGGCTTCCCTCCCCGGCATCGCGCCCAATATCCTGTCTGACCGGCTCAAGCTCATGGAGGAGCACGCCCTGGTGACGCGCCGCTTCTACTCAGACCATCCCCCGCGAGCGGAGTACGAGCTCACCGACAAGGGCAAGGAGCTGGGGGTGGTGGTGGGCGCGCTGGCCGCGTGGGGCGCCCGCCACGTCTACAAGCGGGCGCGGCTCGTCCACGCCGACTCCGGGCGCGAGGTGCGGCTGGGCTACTTCCGCGCCGACACGGGCGAGCGGGTGCCGGGGAGCAGCATCCGGCTCAGCCGAGGCTCATCAGGAACTCGACGACGGCGAGGTTGAAGGCCTCGGGCTGATCCCGGTTGGCGAAGTGGCTGGCCGGGGCGAGGAGGGCGAACTTGGCCTGAGGAATCCGTTTCTGTATCTCCCGCATGGGCCCGAGGGAAAGATCCTGGTCCCCGCAGACGAGGAGCGTGGGCACCTCGATCTCCCGCAGCCGATCGGTGATGTAGTCCATCTGAAGCAGCGCCCGGAGCGCGTTGGCATAGCCAATGGGCGTGAGCATCCGGTAGTACTCGAAGATCTCCTTCCGGGCCGACGGATCGAGCTTCAGCCGTCCGGCCACGTTGGGATTGGACGCAATGGCGAACTCGGCCATGGCGTCCATGCCCCCCTTGAGGGTGACCTCGATGCTCTTGGCGCGCATCACGATGTTCTCCACCCCCAGGGGCAGCCCTGAGGCCGAAGACGATGAGACCACCACGAGCGCACGGACGCGATCGGGATAGGCCAGGGTGAAGCGCGTCGCGATACCCCCGCCGAGGCTCAAGCCGCCGACGATGGCCCGCTCGAGCTGGAGGTGATCCATGAGATCGTGGAGATCCTGGACCCAGTGACCGAAGGTCACCTGGCGGGGATCCTCGGGGCTGTCCGACCGCGCGTGGCCGCGCGGCTCCCAGAGGATCAGCCGGTGCCCCGCCGAGAGAGCCCTGATGTTCGGCTCCCACATCCCCGCGTTGCCGCCAATGCCATAGGCCAGAAGAACCGCGTCGCCTCGGCCGTGCTCCTCGAAGTAGACGCGGACACCGTCGCGGGTGGTCGAGTGGGGCATGGCCGTCCTCCGCCTCGGAGTGTGGTAAAAGAGGGCTCTATGGAACGGTCCTTCGCGGAGGAAGTCAAGCAGCTCGGCTTCGGACAGGGACAGGTGCTCCGCGGCGAGGGTATCCTCGCCATCACGAAGGCGCTCCTGCAGTCGGGCGTCTCCTATGTCGGCGGCTATCCCGGCGCCCCCGTCTCCCACCTCCTCGACGTCATGGCCGACGCCAACGAGCCGCTCCTCAAACCGATGGGCGTCTACCTGGACGCCTCCGCGAGCGAGGCGGCCGCCGCGGCCCTCCTGGGCGCATCCATTAACTACCCCATGCGGGGAGCCGTCACCTGGAAGTCCATCGTCGGCACCAACGTCGCCGCCGATGCCCTCTCGAACCTGTCCTCCGCCGGGGTGATCGGCGGGGCCCTCATCGTGGTGGGCGAGGACTACGGGGCGGGCGCCTCCGTGATCCAGGAGCGCACCCACGCGTTCGCCCTCAAGTCCTCCCTCTGTCTCTTCGATCCTCGCCCGAGCCTCCAGAACTTCGCGCGCGTCGTGGAGGAAGGGTTCGGCCTCTCCGAGGCCTCGAACCTGCCCGCCGTCATCAGCCTGAGGATCCGGGCCGCGCACATGCGCGGGGCGCTCGTCTGCAAGGACAACGTGCGGCCCGCCATCAGCATGCGCGATCGGCTGACGCGCCATTCCTTCGACTACGCCCGCATCTCCCATCCCCCCTCCACGTACGCGCAGGAGGCCCAGAAGTTCGAGACGCGCCTCCCCGCCGCCCGTCGATACATCGCGGCGCACGCGCTCAACGAGGTCATACCCGGCGAGGACAAGGAGCTGGGCATCATCCTCCAGGGCGGGCTCACGCCGACGGTGCTCCGGGGCCTCGAGCTCCTGGGCCAGGCCGACGTCTTCGGCGGCTCGCGCGTGCCCCTCCTCATCCTCAACGTCATCCACCCCCTGGTGCCGGAGCAGCTCCTCGACTTCCTCGAGGGCAAGCGGCGCGTGCTCGTTCTCGAGGAGGGCATGCCGAACTTCATCGAGCAGGAGCTCAAGGCTCTCGCCTATGACCGCTCGCTCTCCGTGCGCATCGAGGGCAAGGACACGGTGGCGGCCCAGGGCGAGTTCGTGCCCGAGCTGGTGCTGGCGGCGCTGGCGCGATTCCTGGGCGGAGACGCCGAGCGCCGTCGCGCCGCGCTCTCCGGCCACGCGGGGCAGGGACGGGCGCGCCTCCAGAGCCCGCTGCCCAAGCGGCCGCCCGCCTTCTGCACGGGCTGCCCCGAGCGGCCCGTCTTCAGCGCGCTCAAGATCGCCCAGCGCGAGCTCGGCGAGACGCACGTGGCGGCCGATATCGGCTGCCACGCCTTCGCGACGCTGCCGCCCTTCAACCAGGGCAATACCATCCTCGGCTACGGCCTCGGCCTGGCGTCGGCCAGCGCGGTGGCGCCGAACTTCGACAAGCGCGTCATCTCCATCCTGGGCGACGGCGGCTTCTGGCACTCGGGGCTCACCACCGGCGTGGCCAATGCCGTCTTCAACAAGCAGGACTCCGTGCTCGTCATCCTGGAGAACTTCTACACCTCCGCCACCGGTCAGCAGCACAATCCCTCGACAGGCAAGAACCCGCAGGGTGAGCGGGTGCGGATGTCCATCGCCGAGACCATCCGCAGCCTCGGCGTCCCGTGGATGCGCGTGGTCAATCCCTACCGGGTGGGCGAGACGCTCAAGACGGTGAAGGAAGCCATGACGACTGCGGCGGGCGGGCTCAAGGTGATCATCGCCCGTGCCGAGTGCCAGCTCGAGCGCCAGCGCCGGGTCAAGCCGCAGATCTCGGCCCGGCTCAAGGCGGGCGGGCGGGTGGTGACGCCGCGCTTCGGCGTCGACCCGGACGTGTGCACGGGCGACAAGTCCTGCATGCGCTTCAACGGCTGCCCCTCGCTCACCCTCAAGGACAATCCCGACCCGCTGCGCGAGGATCCGGTCGCGCACGTGGACCAGACCTGCGTCGGCTGCGGGCTCTGCGGCGAGGTCGCGCACGCCGCGGTCCTCTGCCCGTCCTTCTTCGAGACGCGCGTGGTCCACAATCCCGGCTGGTGGGAGCGCGCGCTCGACGCCGCGCGGCGCTGGGTGATCGGGCGCCTCCAGGCCGCGTGATGCCCGCGCGTCGCCCCATCTCCATTCTGATCGCGGCGCTCGGGGGCCAGGGCGGGGGCGTTCTCACCGAGTGGATAGCGGGCGCCGCCGCTCATGCGGGGCTGCCGGCTCAGGCCACGTCCATTCCGGGCGTCGCCCAGCGCACGGGCGCCACTACCTATTATCTCGAGGTGTATCCCGAGCCCATTCCCACCGGCGGTCCCGAGCCCATCTTCTCGCTGTATCCAACGCCCGGAGATGTCGACGTGGTCATGGCCTCCGAGCTCCTCGAGGCCGGACGCACCCTCGAGACCGATTACGTCTCGCCCGAGCGCACGACCATGATCGCGAGCACGCACCGTCTCTTTGCCATCGGGGAGAAGAGCGCGCTCGGCGACGGGATCTTCCCGCGCGAGCGCGTGGAGGAGGCCTTGGGGGCGCTCTCGAAGCGCCTGATCGCCTTCGACGGCCTGGCGGCCGCGCGGGCCGTGGGCAGCGAGGTCAACGCCGTGATGCTGGGAGCACTCTGCGCCACGGAGATCTTGCCCCTCGAAGCCTCGGCCTTCGAGGCCGCCATTCGCGAGGGTGGAGTCGCCGTCGGGCGGAACCTCGCGGGCTTCAAGGCGGGCATGGAGATCGTGGCCTCGGGCGGCGAGGCGACGGCGGTGCCCGCGCCCGCCCGATCGTGGGAGCAGGTCAAGGCGGAGCGCGCGCATGCCCTCGGACTGCGCATGGGCGATTTTCTCGCGCTCGTCCGGCAAGCGGAGGAGGAGTTTCCGGCGTCCCTCCACCGGACGCTCGGCGAAGCCCTGGCCCGCCTGATCGACTATCAGGACGCGCGCTATGCGCGAGGCTACCTCGCCCGCGTCCGCGCGGTGCTCGCCGCGGATCCCGATCTGCGGATGACGGAGATCTTCGCCCGCCGGCTCGCCGTCTGGATGACGTACGAGGATGCCATCCGCGTGGCCGACCTCAAGACCCGCCGGGGCCGCTTCGAGCGCATCCGGCGGGATCACGGCGCCACGAACGGTCAGGTCGTGCACGTGACCGACTACCTCAAGCCCGATCTGGACGAGATCTACGGCATCCTGCCCGCGGTTGTGGCCGCTCCCATCGCTCGTCTCTGCGAGCGCTGGTGGCCCGAGCGTCGCCCGAGCCTGGGCCAGCACGTCAAGACCACCGCGGTGAGCGGATTCCTCCGCGTCTGGCTCCTCGGCCGGCTGCGGGTGATGCGGCCGTGGTCATTGCGCGCTCAGCGAGAGTTCGCGCTGATCGATCGATGGCAGCGGGGGGTCCTCGACTCCGCGGCGCTGGATCTCGAGCTCGCCCGCGAGGTCGCCGACATCGCCACGGTGGTCCGTGGCTACGGGGATGTGCGCCGCCGGCTCGCGCGCGCCTTCGAGCGCTTTCTCGACGAGATCCTGGCTCCCTCCGTGGCGCGCGGTCGCGAGACCGGCCAGGGATACGAGCGGGCCCGGCGCATCGTCAGGGAGACGAAGCGGCAGCTCCTCGCGGACGAGAAAGGTTTCGAGCAGGCCCTGCAGGAGGCGCGCGCATGAGCGAGAACGTCACGCTCGATCGGAAAGGCGCCGTGGCCACGGTGACGCTCAGCCGGCCGGAGCGCCGGAACTCGCTGAGCGACGCCATGCTCACGGACCTGTCGCGGGCCTTCACGGAGCTCCGAGACGACGACACGACGCGCGTGGTGATCGTCACCGGCGCTCCGCCCGTCTTCTCGGCCGGCGCCGATGCCCCCCACGCGCGGGCCAAGACGGACGAGGAGCGCCGGCGCCTCTTCACGGAGAAGAAGTCTCAGTTCCGGCGGCTCTTCGAGCGGGCCCAGACCGCCCTCGAGAACCTCGAGCAGGCAACCATCTGCATGGTCAATGGCCATGCGGTCGGGGGAGGCTGGGGATTGACCCTCGCCTGCGATTTCCGCTTTGCGGCCGCCGAGGCCCAGTTCTGGATCCCGGAGGTGGACCTGGGCGTGCCGCTCGGCATCGCCTCGACCACGCGCTTCATTCGCTTCGTGGGGCCGGCGCGCGCCAAGGAGATCATCATGGGCTGCCATCGCTACTCGGCGGCGGAAGCCCAGGCGCTTGGGCTCGTCACGCGAGTGGTGCCGGGCGCCGAGCTCGCCTCGGCCGTGCATGACTACACGGCGCACCTGCTCAAGAAGCCCTTCCGCCCCCTCGCGGAGGTCAAGGCCCGCATCAACGCCATATCCGCGAACGGTATCCCCGTCATCAACGCCATGCCCGAGGACTTTCTCGACCGCGGCTAGATCTACCCAGGCGCGCGTCGCGTTCCTGCCTCGCGATGGGGCTCAGGCTCGGCTGCCCCGGGCGCCTCCAGGGTAGAGCTGGTGGTAGATGTTCTGCCCGCGCGTCTCGCGCAGCAGGAGGCTGAGCGCCGCCGCGATCAGCACGCAGAGCGCGCAGGCCAGGAAAGCCACGCGGTAGGCCTCGAGCGGGTAGACGCGCGCGCCCTCGACCATGGCGCCGGTCCATCGGGAATCGAGGATGGCGCCCACCGGGCCTTGGGTCACCGCCGCGCCCACGAAGCCGCCCATGTTGGCCACGGCCACCGCGGTGCCCGCCAGGTGCGGCGGATTGACCTCTCGGCCGATGGGCCAGGTCAGCACGAAGCCGCCGCTGGCGAGGCCCATGGCGAAGAAAAGAACGGCCAGACCCCAGAGGGGCAGCGTGCCGAGCGTGAGCACGAGAACTACCCAGGCGAGAAGGAGACAGCACGCGAGCACGGTGTAGGGCAGCTTGCGGAGCTGGAAGACGCGATCCGAGAGGTAGCCCGTGAGGGGCGCGGAGAGAAGGAGCGCGAGGGTGACGGGGGAAGCGTAGGCCGCCGCGCGCGTGTTGCTGAGGGCGTAGACGTCGCGGAGAAAGGGCACGCCCCAGAGCATGAGGTTGCCCATGGCCGAGTACAGGAAGAAGAACGCGAGGAAGGGCGGCCAGGTGTGTCGGTTTCCCAGCACTTCGAGCATGCCGCGCACGACCTCGGCGAGCCCCGGCACGGGCGCGCTCTCCTCGACGTGCCCGCGCGGATGATCGCGCACGAAGACAAAGCAGAGGAGCGCGCCCAGCAGGGGGACGGCGCCGATGGTGACGAAGGCGCCGCGCCAGCCCGCCGCCGCCACCAGGGCGGCGAGGGGCGCCGTCCCGAGGAGGGCGCCCAGCATGCCCATGGTGGCGCTGATGGCCGACATCGTCCCGAAGTGAGAGGGCGGGAACCAGCTCGCTGCGATCTTGAGGCAGCCGATGAAGGTGACGGTGGCGCCGAGACCGACCAGGAAGCGTCCGCCGAAGAGCACGCTCGGAGTTGCCGCGAGCCCCATGGCGAGCGAGCCCAGCCCCATGACGGCCGCGCCCGCCGACACGACGCGCCGGACTCCCAGGCCATCGATGAGGAGACCGGCCGGGATCATGAAGCCGGCGTAGGCGTAGAAATACATGGCGGAGAGCAGCCCGACGATGGTGCCGCTGGCCTCGAAGGCCTGCATGATCTCCTTGGCCACCACGCCGGGCGCCACCCGATGAACGAAGGCGAAGACGAAGATGAAGGCGGGAATGCCCCACATGATCCAGCGGAGGCGGGCGATCATCGTCCCCAGGATAGCAGGGGCCGTTGACGGGTGGGAGGCGACGGGCTACCGTGAGAGCCCGACGTCCCGTCAAGAGAGGAGAGTGTGCCTTGGCCAAGATTCCCAAATCTCTGCACGAGCATATCAACACTGCGTTTCCGGCCCACGTGTGCCTGGTGGGCACCGTGCTTCCGAGCGGATTTGCCCAGGTGAGCCCGCGCGGCAGCACGATGGTCTTCGACGACGAGCACATCGCGCTCTGGGAGCGGGGCAAGGGCTCGACCAACGAGAACCTCCGCGATGGGACGAAGGTGACCGT
>WNGP01005572.1_pt1 | contig 10501 bp, 9 predicted proteins | sample 5407671 | NCBI WGS metagenome assembly WNGP01 (sample SAMN13153381, study PRJNA577476) | soil metagenome | isolation source: 40 cm soil or saprolite under Garry oak tree replicate 2 | place: USA:California | collected 2016-06-15
GGTACGAGATGATATGCTGGGAGTCTGGGCGACCGAAGCAGAATTAGGAAAGCTACCCGTTGGTGATATCTATCGACGTAAGAAAAGCTTGCCTATCCTCCATGCCTTCCAATATGCACAACCAGATGATCAGCAGGCATTGGCGAAGATGTATAACCAGGATGCGCCGATTACACAGGAACAGGTGCAGGAGGTTCTGGCCATCTTCGTCCGGACACAGACCAGGGAGTACTGCAACCAGTTTCTAGCACAGCAGTGTCAACAAGCACGTTTGGCCCTTGCTCAGGTAGCTACTACAAACAACGCGCTTGCCACTCGCGCCCGGACTGACCTGGAGGCAATTATCAATTTTGTAAAAGGAAGGTGACTCTGTTCAAGGAAGCACTTATGGAACTCGACCTTCTTACCAAATATCCATATTCAGAGCAGCGCATAACTCACTCAAGGTTTGATTACATCTACATCTCTCCCCATCTAGATGATGTGCCACTGTCATGCAGCGGTACTATTTGTCGTCAGCAAGCTCAAGGACTCAACATCCTGGTCGTTACGATATTTGCAGGCGAACCTCAACCACCTTTCTCCCCTTTCGTACAGTCGGTTCATCGCTCATGGCACGCACCGGAAGAGAGACCGTATCAAGTACGCAAGGAAGAAGAGAGGAAAGCCATGGCGCTGCTGGGAGCGGATTACGCCTGGCTGGATTGGTTGGAAATACTCTATCGCGACCCTGAGTTATCAGATGCGAATGATTTCTTCTGGGAGCCTGGCACATCAGTAGTACCCTCTCGTGATGCTGCTCTCTTTACAACGCTGCGCGCCTGGCTTGCCGATGCATCGCTGGCATATCCGGACGTGCAGTTTGTTCTACCACTCGGTCTTGGCATGCATCGCGACCACCAGTTCGTGTTCCAGGCGGCTCTCAATACGCTTGATTGTGATCGCGTCCTCTTCTTCGAGGATTTTCCGTATGCTACCTATTACTCTAAAGATGAGCTTATCGAGTATGTAAGGCCATATAACGTGAGTTTCATCGAAGTAGATATTTCCGAGTGCCTTGAGCAGAGGATTGCTACTTCTGAGGCGTATCGATCACAGATTCCAACGCTCTTTTATATGGCTTCCAGCTTTCGAGAATTGATTCGTGCGTACACCCTGGAAGCAGGCAAACAACAGCGTCCGATCGAGCGTTACTGGAGGATACCCCGGTAATTTTCCCAAAGGGCCCGCTAGTGCGATCAGTGTACTATCCCCTATTGCATATAATAGCGGCCCTTCCACGTAGCGCCCTTTTTCCGGTAATGCCACCGGATCGAGTTTAGTAGGAACAGGCATTCAAGCATCATGGAGATTGGATGCAGCAGACTGAGCAACATCAACAAGACGTGCTGAGAACGTCCGCAGGCAAGGGTCAGCAGTATCCGCATCAATACGGCAAGTGTGTAGCTACCGAGCGAGAATAGCACAGCGAGTGGGGCAAGAGGGACAAATAGCGATGCCAGTGCAAGCAGAGGTGGCACTACAAAAAGTGCCAGGTCGAGAATGATAATTGCCGATGCAGCCAGGATTGAATAGTTGTAAAAAGCGAAGAAAGTTCTTGAGAACCCGACCCATAGTTCAGCGAAGGAATCGTACATGTAGCAGCTCACCATGTCTTGCCCATCTACATAGGCCATACGGTATCCGGCTGCTTTGACCGAACGAGCTAGCGAATTGTCTTCCAGGATAGAAGTCTTCACCGCTTTGTGGCCACCTATTGCCTCATAGACTGAGCGCTGAAAGCAGAGCAACGGCCCGTTGGCTACAGCTAGAATTGGCTCTGGTCGGTGTCTCACAAGCACCAGGGGCAAGAGTGTGAAGACCTTAAAATAGAGCAATGGAATAGCAAGGCGCTCTCCCATCCCACGGAGGATATAGCGGGGATGCGCTGTGAGGAATTGGACGCCGAGATCATGCAGCCCTTGAATAACTGTACTAACCGTCTGTGGCGCGTGAACCGAGTCGGCGTCGGTGAAGAGTAAATAATCGCCCTGAGCATAGAGTGTCAACTGGTAGCAGGCAAAGTTTTTTCCAATCCAGCCATTTGGTAAGAATTCACCATGCAGTAATTGCAAGCGGCTCTTCTGTTCAGGCGGCAGTTCGTCAATCATTCGCTGTACAATAGTCGGCGTTCCATCGGTGCTCTGGTCATCAAGAACCAGCACCTCCAGTTTTTCATATCTCTGTTCTATCAGCGAACGCACACACTCCTCTATATGATCTGCCTCATTTCGTGCCGGTACGAGAATGGAAACCATTGGGCAAGTGCCGAGTTTCCTTTGCACGTCTTCCCTTGTAGCAGACTTGAGTCGATCAAAGACAAGGAGGTTAAGAAGGAGGTTGATAAATAGTGCAAATAAAGAGCCGAAGAGAATGCCTGAGATTATGTTAAGATACATGGTGGCTATGATCACAACTGTCCTGGGGTGTTCTGGTCAACGATCTGGAGCACTTCGCCGCGGCTGAGCTTACCGTCGCCACGGGCTAAGGATTCCAGGGTAGCATATGCCAGAGCGAGCGGAATGGAGCAAAAGTCCAACACGGGACCAGGAGGAAGGGCATTGGTGTAGGCATCAGCCAGGGCTAGATTGCGACGTGCGTAGGCATGCATGTCCTCTGCCCGCCAACCGGGTGGAAAGAATTCCACCCCGCGCGCCACATCTTCTGGGTGGTTACGTAGGATATTGACGGATTGCAGGCCACGCCCGAATCCCACGGCGTGGATGCGGTTCGATTGTGTTCCATTGTACCAGGCCCACAGATCCGATAGTAACAGGCCGACCGAACCGGCTACCCCAAACGTGTAGCGGTCCAGATCCGCCTCTGTCCGGATCATCCAGCCATTGTCTGCCCACTGTGCCATGCGATCCGCCATGGTCGCCGTTGCTTCCCACACGCGCGGAGCGATGGATGGGGGTGCGAGCAACGCCCAGTCGCCTACTCGAAGCGTCACCTCTGGAAGTTCCTGTTGATAGCGGCTCAACGCTGTTGTGCAGTCGCCAGCGGTAAAGGTCGTTTGCAGCGTGTGGCTGATAGAGTGCAACAGCATGGCCTTCGTGCGATTATCCAGTCCGGGATGATCTTCCACTTCATCGATGGCACGCAGGCATAAGTAGCCCGACATGACCGCATCCTGCAGTCCGGCTGGTAAACGGCTTATGGGGATAAAGAACGTTCGGCTGGTTTCTTTCAGCATGTCTAGTGCATCTTTACTAATACTCACTATGTCAGCTCCTTCCGCTATACATCCTTTACTCAGCAAATATGCGACCTTGTCCAGTGCCAAGCCCGACTTTCAGCACGTGTGCTGCTCGCAGTGCATACTGGGGGGCCACACGGCTGAGCCAGAACAACTCCCGCCAGAGCAGCGGCTGCAGCAATGCCCTCGTGGGCCGCAGCCAGTCTGGGGAGATGCCATGTTCTGGACTATCTAGTACGACCCGGATCGTCGCCACGCGCAGGTTTCGTCCTGCGAGAAGGCCCGTCTCCATGTCAGCAGCCACGAAGCCCCGCTGGGACCAATCGTGACGATCGCCGCCGACAATAATGGATTGGGCAGTCAGCAGCGGCCCGGTGTCAGGTCGAAAGTGTAATGTGCGTGCGGCTGTCACCAGTGCTTGTACAAGTGTGGGATCGCAATGCATGATCCTCCCATCAGCAAGGCCGACCCAGTCAGGTATCAGAACGGTCCCCGGACGCACACCGGGTGCGAGCGCTCCTGCCAGACCACACACTACCACGATGGAGCCCTGGCGTGCCCCTTTCCAGCGTGCTAATCGCACGCCCGCCCAGCTAGTACGAGCGTGGGGGAGTGTGCGCCGCACTGCCCAGTACTCAAGGAATGTTGGTGCCAGAATCTCCACGCTATACATCACCTGGTAACGATGAGGCGCACCGGCTACGAGCGGTGTGATGATGCCCCAAGAAGTTTCCCCCTACTTGTTAAGTGGCATACCCGTTGTCGCGGTACCACCGAACTGCCCGTTCCAGGGCTGCGGTTACAGATGTTGCTTCAAAGCCAAGCTCAGATTGAGCCTTAGCAGAGCTGACGTACATTTGATGACGAGCCATCCGAACCCCTTCGAGTGGGATCAGTGGCGCTGCCATGCCACCTTTCCCCTTGCGAAAGAGCTGGCAGCGGAGCTCGTCAGCCCAGCCGAGGGTAAGTGCCAACCGAAAGGGAATGCGGACGGTCGGGGCTGTGCGACCACAGATATGAGCCAGCCGTTCCCACAGCTGGGACAGACTGATATTCTCACCGCCCACTAGATAGCGCTCCCGGGAACGTCCGTATTGAAGCGCTAGTACATGCGCCCTGGCCACATCCTCCACTGCTACTACGTTCAGTCCGCCACCCAACGTGGCGAAGATCCGCCCGCGCATAAAGTCCACTACCATCTTTCCCGTGGGAGTCGGCTTCCAGTCTCCCGGCCCAACGGGCGCGGTTGGCAAGACGAGAACGACCGGTACTTGTGCCGCCAGCGCTACCCGCGCTTGCTGCAGCTTCGACCGGTGGTATGCTGAGGAGCCAGCATCTACGTCCCAGTCATCCTCGGTCGCCGGACGCCCCCCAAAACTCGGCCCCACGGTTGACGAGCTCGAGGTGACGACGACACGCTCAATGCCTGCCTGGTGTGCCGCCTCCAGCACTCCCGTGCAGCCGCGCACGTTAGTGGCGAACATCTCGTGATGCGTGCCTGGTGAGAAGGAGTAGAGAGCCGCCACGTGTACGAGATAGCGGCAACCCACCATGTGTTGGACCAGATCACCGGAGTGGAGGACGTCACCCCATATAGCCGTACACCCGTCAAGTGGGGGCAGTGGCCTGGAACCCGGACGCACCAGAGCACGCACGCGATACTGAGCCGCCAACAAGGCACGAAGTATGTGGCTACCCAGGAATCCGCTGGCCCCGGTCAAGAAGACCGTGTCGCCCGCTTCTGTCATCCGCTGTAACTGCTCAGCCATCAGCTTTGTACTACCGTTCTTCTAGACTTACCTACTTTAAGTGAAGATAGATCGCAGGCTGCCGCGCAGCACATCGACCGTGGCTCGTAGCGACTCACGGGGCGACTTCATGGTAGCTGCCACCGCAGAGGGCTCATAGCCGCAATGCGCCATGCAATTGGCGCAGCGAGGATCCTTGCCCCGACCATAATGCTCCCACTCGGTTGTCTCGATTAGCTCCTTATAGGAGCTAGCGTACCCATCGGCCATCAGATAACAAGGCCGCTGCCAGCCCAGTACTGAGTAGCTGGGGATACCCCAGGCAGTGCAGCTAAAGTCGACCTTGCCCTCCAGGAAGTCCAGGAAGAGCGGGGAGTGGTTCAGGCGCCACTTCTTGCGCCTGCCGTCTGCAAAGGCTTGACGGAAGACCTCGCGCGTTCGCTCGACGCCGAGAAAATGCTCCTGGTCTGGCGCTTTCTCGTAGGCATAGCCCGGGGAGATCTGCATCGCATCTACCCGCACATCGTCGTTCAGGAAGTCGAGTACATCACTGATGCTGCGCGCATCATCCTGCGTGAAGAACGTGGTGTTGGTGGTAACCCGGAATCCCCGGCGTTGGGCCTCCTTGATTGCTTCAATCGCCTTATCGAATACGCCCTGCCGGGCAACTGATTGATCGTGGCGCTCCCTCAAGCCATCGATGTGGACCGACCAGGAGAAATAGGGGGATGGTCTGAACTGATCAAGCTTCTTACCCATGAGAATGGCGTTGGTGCACAGATAGACGAAGCGCTTGCGTTCTATCAACGCCGCCACAACCTCATCGATCTCACGATGGATGAGCGGCTCGCCGCCAGCGATGGAGACGATTGGCGCGCCGCACTCCTCAACTGCATCGATACACTGCTGAACGGAAAGTCGCCGCGCCAGGATATCCAGGGGATGCTGTATCTTGCCGCAGCCAGCACAGGCAAGGTTGCACTGATAGAGCGGCTCTAGCTGTAACACAAGCGGAAACTTCTCACGGCCCCGCAACCGCTGCCGGACGATATATGCCGCGATCTGAAGATTCTGGCGTAGGGTGATCGCCATAGCTTGCTCTCCTTCTCTGTGTAGTCTGCATAACAGAGCAAGCTTATCATTACCAGGGATTTCTGGTTTTCCCAATACTACTGATCGAGCTTGCTGACTGCGTAGCAGTAGACGCGCAGCGTCGTTGCAAGCGCGCATTTCAAGATACTACTGATCGAGCTTGCAACGACGCTGCGTAGCAGTAGACGCGCAGCGTCGTTGCAAGCTCGCGTTTCAAGATAGTCCCGAAAGAATAAAAAAGCTATTTTTGCTATAATAAATAAAAATGAGGAAACACCTGTAAATACATTACTACATTCAACGAAGGAAAGCAAACCGGACAGGAGTTATTCTGGACTTATGGATAATAATAAGCCGAGCAAGGAGGGGGAACCTCGGTTGAAGCAAGCACTGGATCGAGCAGTGCAATGGCTGTTGGAGAGTCAGAATGTCGAGGGCTGGTGGTGCGGCGAGCTGGAAACGAATGTGACCATGACGGCGGAGCATGTCCTGCTGCTGCGTTTCTTGGAACTCAGCCCGGATCGGATCAGGGACGGCGCTCTACGACACATCCTGAACAATCAGCGAGATGATGGCTCATGGGCGCTCTACTTCGGCGGCCCTGCGGATCTGAGTACCACGATCGAGGCCTATGTCGCACTCAAGGTACTCGGGGTTGATCCCGGCAGCGACGCGATGCAGCGAGCGCTCACGGTTATTCACCAGCAAGGGGGAGTAGCCCAGGCCAGGGTCTTTACCAAAATCTGGCTGGCGCTATTTGGTCAGTATCCATGGTCTGGCATCCCTAGCATGCCTCCGGAGTTGATCTACCTGTCGCCCAAGATGCCGTTCAACCTCTACGACTTCGCCTGCTGGGCACGTGGTACCATCGCCCCGCTGCTGATAGTGATCTCCCGGCGTCCGGTAAAGTCACTGGGTTGTAGCGTGCCCGAGCTCGTTGTTCCGGGAACCGAGGACTTGCTCACCCGAGTCCCGGGGTCCGGGCTCTTCTGGTGGACCGATAAGCTCCTCAAGCTGTATGAGGCCTTTCCATGGCAGCCAGGTCGGTCACGTGCCCGGCGTCGCGTGGTCGATTGGATCGTGGAACGCCAGGAGGCAGATGGGAGCTGGGGTGGTATCCAACCACCCTGGGTGTACTCGCTGATCGCTCTGTATCTGGAAGGCATGGGCACCGATCACCCGGTCATGCGCCGCGGAATCGAGGGGCAGGAGGGCTTCGCGCTAGAAGACGAGAGCGGGTGGCGGTTTCAAGCCTGTATGTCCCCTGTCTGGGATACCGCCTGGGCACTTCTGGCCCTGCGCCACGCCGGTGTGGAGCGCGACCACCCGAGCATGCAACGTGCGGTCCAATGGATCCTGCAAGAGCAAATCTCCGTGGGCGGCGATTGGCAGGTGCGTGGTGGCACTGTGCCGTGTGGTGGCTGGGCGTTCGAATTCGAGAATGATATCTATCCAGATATCGACGACACGGCGGTCGTCGTCCTGGCTTTGCTAGAAGCTGGGGCAGAGACAGCCGTGCGGATCGCCGTGGATCGGGCTGCGCGGTGGGTGCTGGCCATGCAGTCGAGCAACGGGGCCTGGGGGGCATTCGATAAGGACAATACGCGAGCGATCGTCTACCGGCTGCCATTCGCGGACTTCGGGGCGCTGTTGGACCCGCCCTCCGAAGACGTTACGGCTCATGTGTTGGAAATGCTGGCACATGTAGATGCTCCAGACAAGGAGCGGGTCATACGAGTGGCGCTCAAGTACCTGCAGCATACGCAGCGGCCAGATGGTTCCTGGTTCGGTCGCTGGGGTGTCAATTACGTCTATGGAACGTGGTGCGTCATCTCAGCGCTCGCTGCGCTGCGCGATGAGGGGTACGCCGTACAGGACATGATTGATAGGGGATCCTCCTGGCTGCTAGAGCATCAGAACAGTGATGGCGGCTGGGGTGAATCCTGCTACTCCTACGAAGACAGCTCCTTTGCGGGCATTGGGCAGAGCACGCCATCGCAAACGGCCTGGGCCGTCTTAGCCCTACAATTGGTTGGCTTAGGCCAGCATGCTGCCTGCCTGCGTGGTTTGACGTATCTTTGCGAGACCCAGGTAGATGGTACGTGGGAAGAGCGGGAATATACGGGCACGGGCTTCCCGCGAGATTTCTACATCAATTACCACCTGTACCGGCATGTATTCCCGACTATGGCACTGGCGGGAGCCTGTAAAGCGTAGATGTGTATGGCATTGCCTTGACGCTGTCCTTTACTCGTGGCTCCCACGTTTCATGAGCACTTACTTACACTGTTGAATCTGCGGCTTCTGTCTCCTCATCGCTACTACTGAGCGTGATTACCTCGTCCCCAACATGCACGGTCGCATCCCAGGTGACCGCAATGGCATCCTGCACACTTGCGTGGGCCGGGCAACCCTGGGGATGAACTCGAATTGCGCGCATGGCAGACTCGCGCGTTTCAGGTGGGATAGTGAGGTCGTAGTGAATAGCTATTGATTGAATGCGGATGGTCTTCCCAGCACCCGCAATGCGGCCATCAACCGTGGCCGTATAGCTCTGGCGGTCAAAACGAATCTTGCGCCCTGACAGGGCACCGGCAAGTGTGCCGTACATTCAGCCAGCGACGGCTGCAACGATATGATCGAGGGTCGAAGCCACTGGCGGCCCCTCTTTTGCCCCGTAATACTGGCGCAATCCGCCCTGTACCCCATAAATGACAGGTTGTATTACCTCGCCCAGGTAAGCATAGCGATAACCTTCGTGATAAACCAGGCGGGAATGGGAGATATACTCAAATTCTTCAGCCATAGAGGTTTGCACTCCTTTACAAGCAATACCGGTACACAAGGCTGTCATACTTTGCCTCCATCCATTCTAGCATATTCGCATTCGGCAATGTCCCTAAATGACCCTGCGGGAGTTTCGTCGTCTACGCAGCTTACCAAGCTACAGCGTGACGCCTGCCGAGCATCTTGGACATATCGGGCTACTGCGCAGCAGGGCAGAAACCAGCGCCTCAGTGATCGCTTGTTTATCATTCCCCCTTGAGGCCCCCTCGACTTTGTGCCATAGTTGCTAAAAATCTGGACAAACAAGACATCTGTCCGAACCTTAGCCTTGACCTACGCCCGTTGACGAACGAACTGGGCGGGCGGTTGGACTACGGCCAACCGTGTTGTCTCTTCCATTCCTGGTGCCGCTGCATCAACAAGGCTTTCACCTCTATTTTATCCTTGCATGCGTGCAATTCAACATCTCTCATCCGCCGCGCAATGTTGCTAGCGGCATTGATATCAGCATGTGCCTCATAGCCGCAGACCCGACAGCAAAATGTTTGCTGATCGGGACGATTGGCTCGATCTGGATAGTGGCACACGCTGCATTCCTGAGAAGAATAGGCGCTCTTCACTCTGGTTGCCTGTATGCCTCGCTTGGCGGCATTCCAGGCGATCTGCTTGGGAATATGCGCGAGGTTGGAGGCACGCATGTAGGCATTCATGGCTCTGGCCTTGTGCTTCATTGTTGCTACAGAGAGGTGTTCATAAGCAATCTGTGCATCAGGATGTTCAGCAAAACACTGATTGACTGCCCGGTTGATTTCTTGACGCACATGCCGAATTAAGCGTTTTCCGCTCCTACTGCTTGTTGACGGGAGCTTCTGCACACCCTTCTTTTCCAGGCACCTACGCAACTTCGCCTTGCGCCGCCGCTTCTCCCGGTCGCGCTTCTGTCGCTCTCGGAGTTTGCCGTGAAAGGTGCCGTAGTGCTGGCCAGTACTGGTAGTGACAAAGTTGGTGATCCCGACATCCACACCAACAACCGGGGCCGATGGCTCGGTCTGCACCGGAACCATTTCGTCATAACTGAGCGTCAACCACCATTCATCATCACGTTTGTTGAGGGTCACACTGCCATTGATGGTCTTACCCTCAAGCGCCTGGTGATGGTAGTCAGCCAGCTTGACCGGGACCAGTAACTGCTTGCGGAATGCAAGGGTACTGATCTTCAACCAGTAGTCAAAGGTGGAGTCGTGCGCGGGTTCGAGTACAACGACATTGACATTGGCCTGGATGCAGGTCTGGTGGAGCGTGGGAACGTCCCACTCCTTCCAGGTTGGTTCTTCGGCCTGCGCGTCCAGCGTGCCATCAACCCGTTGCTCCTGGTACTCTAAGAGGTCGTCGAGATAGTCCTGATAGGTGTTGGCACGATTGGTTCTCCACGATTGCGCAATACCTGCGGCTTGCTGGATAGCCACGCGATGCCAACGCTCTGATAAGGGGGTAGAAAAGACAGGAGCATGAAACTTGTCCGGGTGCTCATCGGTACAGAACAAGGTAACATACTGCTGACAGAGCGCCAGATAGACCGGAGCCAGGGTATCCAAGGCAGCTAGTTTGCCGGGATTAGTCTCGATCAAGCGAATAT
>WNGP01005573.1_pt1 | contig 10501 bp, 6 predicted proteins | sample 5407671 | NCBI WGS metagenome assembly WNGP01 (sample SAMN13153381, study PRJNA577476) | soil metagenome | isolation source: 40 cm soil or saprolite under Garry oak tree replicate 2 | place: USA:California | collected 2016-06-15
GCCACCTGGCGAAAATTGCCCTGCGACAGCAGCGGCACGATCTCGTTCCAGAGTCCGCGGTTACGCACGGCCGCGTGGACCAGGTAAACGTAGCGTTCGAGCGCGATCGCCAGCCCGACCACGAACACGAGCGCGATCGGGAACATGAACTCCCCGCCGCCCTGGAAGAATCGCACGATGTTATCCCAGATGTTCATCTGACACTCCCGCTCCTGTAGACCGCCACGCAAGCCTCAGCCTGCGAAACCTGAATGACATAAGCCCAAAAAGCTGCGACCCAGCTCTCATCCTGACGCCGCTGCATCCCCATTCTCAGGGCTTATCGCCCGAACCCTGGCCTGCGCCCTTCCGGGTGGCCGTCTGCCCCGGCTTGAGCGCGTCGTAATAGCGGTTTTCCCGCTGAAAGACGTCCCGGTCGAGCGGCTGCAGCACCTCATCGAGAAGACTGTTCACGGGCCGGCCCGCGAGGTCTCCGAGATCGGAGCGTTTCCACGGCACGATGTAGAGCACCTTCGGAAGCTCGCGGTTGCCCGTGATGTCCGTCGTATCGAGCTCGAGCCGATCGGGTCCCTTGCGCGCGCCGGTCTTCGTGGCGGCGGCGGCACCCTTCGCGCCGGCGGCGCTGCCGGCCTCGCGTGGAGGTCCGCCCGCGCCCGCCGTCTCGTCGCGGGACGTCGCTCCCGCGCGCGGCCCGCGCGCAGAGGGAGCCGCAGGAGCCGCCGGAGCGCCAGGCGCAGCGGCAGCCGGCGCTGCCGGAGCGGCCGGCGCGGTGGCCGCCGGCGTTGGCGCGCCCGCGCCCCTGGTCGTGTCCACTGCGGGCTCGAGCTCATCCGGCGGCGGAATCGCGCGCTCGCGCGGCGCGGGTCGGGGGTCCTGCGCGTTCGCGGGCGGTGTCTGGGCGAGCGCCGTGCCGAGCGTCGTCGCGCCGAGCAGCAGCCCGAGACTCATCATCGCGATGCTCGTCAACGGGTGCGGCGTGAATCGGGGTGCACACGCGTGGTGCATGATCAACCTCCTGCCCTCGGGGCGTTGCTCTCCGTCGGAGCTCCCGTGGCGTTTGCCGGGGAGGGCTCGGTCTGCGGGTCGCCGGGTCCTTGTGGCGTGGGCTCAGGTGCTCCGCGGGGTGTCGCTCCCGGGTTACCGGCCGGCGGCGTCCCGGGGCTCGCCGGAGGCGGCGGGGAACTCTCGGGCTTCCCCTCCCCCGGCGCCTCCGCGGCGGGGCGCTTCGCCGGCCCCAGGCCTAAGCGCTGGCGCAGATCCGCTATCCAGCCGCTCACCGGCTTGTCCTCGCCGGTGAGCTGGCGATACTGCTCGAATGCCGTGAGCGCCCGGCGCGGGTCTCCCAGATAGAGATCCGCGAGCACGCCAAGGTTCCGCCAGGCCGGGGCGTAGCGAGGGTCGGCCGCGATCGCCTGCTCGTACGAGGAGACCGCGTCCTTGAATTCTCCGCGCAACCGCTGGGTCGCGCCGAGCTCGGTCCAGGCGACCGCGCTCCCGGCCTCACGGGCGACGGCGCTCTTCAGGATCTCCTCGGCCACATCGAGGCGGCCATCCTTGCGCTCGAGGATCGCGAGGTTGACGAGCGGGGCTGCGAACTGGGGGTACTGCAGCGCCACCTGCTTGAAGCCGAGCTCGGCCTCGAGCTTGTTCCCGGCACGCATGGAATTCACCGCGCGATCGAAGTCATTGCGCGCCGCCGGCGGAACCTCGGGATGCACGGGGACGGTGGGCGCCGCACCGGCGCCGGGCGCGCCGCCGGGGACCGACGCCGTGCCGCCCGTCGCGGCGCCCGCCGGGCGAGCTGGCGTCGGGGCAGCAGGCGGGGGCGGGGAGGCGGGTGTGGCCCGTGCGGGTGCGGGAGGCGGCGGCGCGGCCGGCTGGGGACGCGTGCGGGGCGAGCCGCAGGCCGCCAGCTCAGCGAGCGCGGCGAGAGCAACGACGAGCGCAGCGAGCGCGGGCGCAACGGGCGCCAGGCTCCACCCCGACCGCTTATTCCAGGCTCGTGACGACATCCTGCGTCAGCTCCGTCTTGCCGTAACGCGCCGGCTTCAGGCGCGCCAGCGCCTCGAAGCTCTTGCGCACCCACTCGTCGTAGACCCCATCCTTGGCGCGCGCGGCGTTCAGCTCGTGCGCCTTGATCGCTTCCTCCTCGAACGGAAACACCTGCTCCTCGAGGAGCGAATTGTATTCCTCGAGCGCATCGCCCTTGAGCTTCGCCGGCCGCTCCGAGGCCATGATGTCCTTCGCGAGCGTGCCGTAGAGCTCCGCCATCTCGTAGTTCGCGGCGGTGGTCACCTCGGCGACCTGATATCCGGCGGCGCGCTTGTAGCCGTCCATCGCTCGCTCGAGCGCATCGCGCTTGACGACGAGACTCTTCTTCAGCGGCGCGGTCAGCCTGACCGCCCGAAACGCATCACGCGCCGGCTGCGCGAGCGCCAGCTGCGCCTTCGCGGCGAGATAGTGGGTGCGCTCGGTGCGCTGCGATCCCGCCTCGCCGTCGACGCGGATAATCTCCTGGTACCAGCGATCGCGCCCGGTGGCATCGCCGCGCTGGGCGGCGTAGTCCGCGAGACGCTGGCGCGCTTCCTCGGCGTCGCCGACCGGCGTCGGGTTCGTGCCGACGAACTTCTCGAGCATGCTCATCGCGCGGGCGCTGTTGCCGGCCTTGGCGTAGAGGTCGGCGGATTGCATCAGCGCCTCGCGCTGCACGGCGTGAGTCTCGGCGGGGTTTGCGGCGATGCGCTCGAACTCCGCGGCGGCCTCGCCCGGCCGGTTGGCTTCCGTGTAGGCCACCGCGAGCTTGCGGGTGACCTCCGGCTGCAGCTGGTGCTGCGGGAACTGGCGGCGGAAATCCTCGAGCACGCCGATGGCGCGGTCCCATTGCTTGAGGGTGAGAAGCCCCGTGGCGGCGTCGTACTGGGCGTTGACGCGGGCCTTCGACTCGGGCGCCACTCGCGCGACGCGCAGGAAATCCTCCACCGCGCCGCCGGCATCGCCCGCCTTCTGCTTCGCTTCGCCCTCCTTGTATACGCTGGCGGCGAGCCGCTCGGTGAGATCCGTGCGGAGCTTGTCGTCCTTGCCGGCTAGAGCGCGCGCTTGCAGGAATGCCGGCTCCGCCTTGTCGTACTCGCCCTGATCGAAGTGCGACTGCGCAATGATCGTCCAGGCGATGCGCTGCTTGGCGAGATCGACCGGCGGCTGCCGCGCCAGGATCGACTCGGACACGCTGATGGCGCGCGGCCGGTCACCCGCGGCGAATATCTCCTCGGCCGCGCGGGTGAGGACACCGGCGCTGTCGGGATGCTCGGGGAAGGCCTGCGCGAACTTGACCCCCGAGTCGGTGGCGCGCTTGTGCCACGCCTCCTTCTCCGCGCCGGAGAGCCCCTCCTCTCCCTTCTGGTAGGACGCGAGCGCCGCGTAGGCGGCGGTCGCCGACTTGTCGTTGCGCGGATAGCCGTAGGCGGTGCGCTCGTACTCGGCCGCGGCAGCCCCGAACTGGTGGCTCTCGAACAGCGCCTCCGCCAGCAGGTAGTTGGTCGCGGCGGAGTCCGGATCCTCCGGGAACGACTTCAGGTAGTCGCGGTACCAGCGCGCCGCCTCCTGAAAGTCCGGGATGCGCTTGGACTTCTGGGCGCTCGCGTGAAAGAAGGTGGCGACGTCCTTCAGGTTCGTCTTGAGCTCCTGCACCTCGCGCGGGTGGTCGGCGCGGCCGCGGGTCTTCCAGTAAGGCGAGTCGAAGTTGTAGCGCTCGACGAACTCGTGCTTGCCGTCGAGGACCAGCTGGCTGAAGCCGCCCTTGGTGTACGCCTCGATCGCCGCCATCGCGAGGTCCGGCGCCTGATCGCTGTAGGGATCGCGCGCGACATAAGCGCGGTAGACGCTCGCGGCGTCCTGGTAGCGCTGCTTGTCGACGTACAGGTCGCCGAGCCGCGAATAGAGCATCCAGCTGTAGGGGCGCTCGCCGACCTTCTGCACATACTGCTCGAGCGAGGCGGCGCCGTCGTTGTAGGAAAAAGTGATGCTCATCACCCGGAGCGTGTCCTCGACCAGCTCGCGATCGGCGCGCTTGAGCGACTCGAGCGGCTTCGCTTTGCCGCGCGCGCCGGTGCCGAGCTCCTGATCGAGCACGCCGCCGAAGGACGGCAGGCTCTCCGCCGTGAGCGACTGCTTGAACAGCGACCAGCCGCGCTTATAGAGACTCTGCTGGTAGAACAGCGAGCTCGCGCCTCGCCCGATGACGGCGGCGTAGGCGCGCTCGGCGTCCGCGTAGCGCTTGTCGGAGAAGAGCAGCTCGCCGCGCCGGAACTGCACCTCGTCGAGCTGCGGACTCTGCGGATAGCGCTGCACGATCCGGTCGAGCGTGCCGAGCGCCTGGGCGGGCTGGCCGGTGGTCTCGTAGGCGCGTGCCAGCTGATAGAGCACCTGGTCGTTGCGCGGATAGTCGGGGTACGCCTTGAGCAGCGTCGAATAGAGCTTGATCGCCTCGGCTCCCTGCAGGTCCACCGCAGTCACTTCCTTCTCGAGCCGCTCCATCTCCCCGGCATCGAGGTTGAGATCGCCGAGACGGCGCAGCGCCTCCGCACGGAGCTTGGGATCGGTGTTCTGCAGCTCGAGGAAGTGGCGGTAGTTCTCCATCGCCTTCGAAGCGTTGGCGCTCGCGGCGGTGTCGCGGTGCACCGTGACCTTGCGCCGCGAGAGGTCGCCGATGGTGGACTGCGAGGAGCTGCCGCTCGCGCTCTGCGACCAGGCCGGCTGCGGCGCCGGGGCGAGCAGCGCACCGAGCAGTCCGAGCGCGGCGGCCCGCGGGAGGAGCGTGCTCATCGCGGCGGCTCCCGGGCCTTGGGCGCCGGTGCCTCCTCGTGCGCGGGTTGCGGCTCGTGCGCGGGTGGCGGCTCGGTCGCGGGTGGCGGCTCGGTCGCGGGTGGCGCCTCGGGTTCCGGCATCGCCTCGGGCGCGGGCGGCGTCTCGCCGGCCGGCGACACCGGAGCCGGCGCGCGCGCGCCTTGCGCGTTCGCGGCGCGGTCGTACATGGTGGCGAGCGCAAAGCGCGCCTGCACCTGGTAGGTCGCCAGCCGGTCTTTCTGCTCCTCGAGCTGGTGGGCCGCGACGCGCGCGAGGAACTCGCCCTGCTCGTGCTCGGCCCCGGCAAGACGCGTCTGCAGGGCGTCGATGCGCTGCTTGAGCGAGGTGACGCGCGCGGCGAACTCTCCGGTGTTGGTCGGTACGTTGCGGCGATCGCGCTCCACGCGGATCCAGCGGCTCTGCGCCTCGTGCAGCGCGAGGTTGAGGTCTTTCAGCGCGCGGTGCTCCTGCCAGAGCCGCGCCTTGAAGGCGTCGTTGAGGCCGAACCGCAGCACGCCCTTCACCAGCGCCAGCCGCGCGCGGAGGTCCGCGTACTCGGGCGCCTCCGGCGCGCCGGCGAGAGCGGCCTCCACGCGCCTGACGCGCGCCCACTGCTCGCGCTCGGCGGCGGTGCCGAGCGCCGACATGTCGCCCCCGGTCTCGATGCCGCGCAGCTCGTTCGCGAGGGCGGTGTTGCGCTGCTGCAGCTTCTGCACGGCGCCCGAGGTGAGCAGCGCGTCCGCACGCGGCAGCCGCTCGGCGTAGGCGCGCTCGCGCGTCTCGATCATGTCCTCGAAGGCGGCCATGCTCTCGTCCCAGCGTCCGAGCGCGCCGTTCAGGAACAGCAGGTCGCGGTAGTTCTTCAGTCCCTCCTGGAAGTCGTGTCCGGCCAGCACCGCGTACAGGTAGCGCGACTCGGGCGCATCGGGGAGGTTCTTCAGCTGCCAGAACCAGCCATAGCGCGCGCCCTGCTCGCTCGTCAGCACGCGCTGAAGCATGTCGCCGTTGCGGATGCGCGCAATGGCCTCGTCGATGCGCCCGCTCTCGGCATCGAACGAATTGACGGCGCTCTCGTAGTACTCGGCGGATTGCGCGTTGGCGTTGAGCTTGGCGAAGGCGTAAGGGATGGCGAGGTAGGACTCCTGCACCGCCGCATCCAGCAGGTCGCGGCTGCGCAGCTCCATCCACGGCGTGAGCGCCCCCTGGTAGTCCCCGAGTGCCGCGTCCGCCCAGCCGGTGCCGAGCAGCGCCTTGTTCGAGTACGGCCCGTTGAGGCGCACCCGCGCCAGCGCCGACCGCGCGCGCGCCGGCTGATTCGCCTGCAGGTACGCGAAGCCGAGCGCGAGACTGGCGCGGTCCTTGAGCGCCAGGAGCTCCGGAGTGGTGGCGATCATCGAGCCGACGGCGGTGAGGAACGGGTCGGCATCGGCGAGCCGGCCGTTGCGCACCAGCGCGACGCCGAGGTTGAAGCGCGCGTAGCCGGACCAGATCCGCCGCCCGCCCTCGGGCTCGCGCCACAGCGACAGCATCCGGATCGCCTCGTCATAGCGACCCTCGTGCATCAGCACGTTGCCGAACAGCAGCTCTTTCTGCGCCTCGAGCTCCGGCGACATCCGCCCGTTCACCTTGCGCAGCGCCGCGTCGGCCTTCTCGAGATAGCCCCGCGCGTACCACACCTGCGCCACGTAGAACCAGGCGCGGTTGCGCACCCCGGTGGGCACCTCGTCGGTCAGCAGCCGCGCGAAGCGCTCGCCCGCCTCGTTGTGCATGCCGAGCGAGAGGTACAGCCCGCCCTCGAGGAGCTGCGCCTCATCCAGGTGATGCGGCACGCGGTTCCAGTGCTCGTAGGCGAGGAGGCGCGTGAGGGCCTCGAACTCCTCGTCCTGGTAGAAATAGAAGAGCGCATCGCCGTAGTGCAGGTCGCGGATGCGGGTGACCGTCAGCTTCTCGGCGTCGTGGCGGGCCGCCGTCGCCGGCGCTGCGGCCAGGACGGCGAGCACGGTCGCGAGAAGCGGCGTACGCATGCGGTAGGGCCGGCTCAAGCGCTATTCCCAGTCCTTGATCTCGAACTCCGGCTGCAGCTTCCTCTGCCGGTCATTGATCTTCAGCTCCAGGTACTTGGCGCCGACGCCCTTCTCGAAGCGCAGTGAGGCGCCGCGCTTGTAGGCGCGCTCGTTCGGTCCCTTGCCGTTGAAGAACGCGACCAGCTCGTGCGGACCGACCTTGAGGTTGCCCAGGTACAGCCGCTGCACGCCGCCCTTGAGCAGCGCCTCGAGCTCGCGCGGGGTGTACAGGTAGTTGATGACTTCCCTCTGATCGAGCTTGAGCGTCACCGAGTCGAGCGCGAAGAACGTCCCGATGTCCATCGACAGGAATACCGCCACCTGGGTGTTGGCCGGAAACAGGAGCTCCTCCTCCAGGATGAACAGGTCCTTGTTGAGATCGACGACGTCCTTCTTGAGGTCCTGGATCTCCTGATCGAGACCGCGGGTATCGGCGGCGCCCTCGGTCGCCGGGGTTGCGCCTTCCGCGGCCGGCGCCGCGGCCGATGCGGCGGGCGCCGGCTCGGGGACGGCGGCCGGCACCGCCGGGGTGGGGGTGTCGCGCGCGGCGGGCGGCGCGGCGCGGGCTGCGGGAGTCGCGGACGCCAGCAGCACGGCCAGCAAAACGACGCGTGTCATCTGCAGCATGGGTTCGCTCCGGTCACTCATTCAGCAGAGCCCGCAGCTGTCGCAGGTAGAGCTGTTCGCTATCGGCGCTGTAGTCGCGCAGCACGTGACGCACCGTGCCGCTGCGGTCGATCAGCACGGTCATCGGCAGATTGTCGACCTGGTAGCTGCGGCTGACGCTCTTGGCGGGATCGAGCAGCAGCGCGAAGCTCACCTGGGCGGAGCGCGCGAAATCGTGCGCCTGAACGGCATCGTCATCGACACCGATACCGAACATCGTGAGTCCCGCCGAGCGGTAGGTCGCGAGACTGCGGTTGAGAGCGGCGAGCTGCGTGCGGCAGGGCGTGCAGCGGCTGCTCCAGAAGCTCAACACCACGACGTCGCCACGGTGCTCGGAGAGGCGGGCGTTGCCGCCGATGGCCGCGTGCAGCGCGAAATCCGGGGCGCTCTGGCCGATCAGGGCATAGGTGGGCTCGGCCCACGAGACGAAGCTGCCGCCGAGCGACGTCAGGGCGACGCACAGCCCCTTCGACAGCCGCTGCATGAGGCGCGCCCGCGGCGGCCGGAACGCCGCCGGGCGGCGGGCCCGCGGCGGCCTCGAGAAGGGTTCCCTGGCCAATGGGTCGTGCGTCGTCAATGAGATGCGCTCACGCTGAAAGCGCTCAAAATTGCACAGCGCACTTAACACTGTCAACGAAGGCGCGGGCGAGAAAACCCGGCCTCCGTCGTCGGCAGGCGACAGCGCCGTGCGGACGTGGCGCGGCGCGGGTCTGTTGCAGCGCGCTCGGGCGGCGCGCCGACCGCGCTCACACGATGCGCGCGAAGGCGGTGAGCCCTGCCAGGGCGCTCGCGGAGCCGAGGCTCTGTGTGGAGAACAGCGTCGGAAACTGCGCGTCGGTGCCGAGCAGCCCCATGTAGTTGAGGATCACGACCTGCACCAGCTGGTTCACCGCGTTGGCGGCCGGGCTCGAGGTGCTCACCACCGAGCCGTCGGAGCCGAAGTAGCCGATCTGCTGCCCCGCGGTCCCGTTGCGCAGCTGCGGCCGGCCCTTGGGGCTGTAGGCGAGGAAGAAGGTGGAGGCCACGGAGGAGTTGTCGCCCTGCCAGCCGAGCTTGCCGCGGCCGCCGGTGCTGCTGTCCACCATGCCGGTGGAGGTGAGCGAGCCGTCGCTGAACACGTAGATCATCACCGGCTTGCCGACGCGCTGGGCGTATTCCAGCACTGCGCCGATCATCTGGCCGGCCTTGAAGTTACGGTCCTCGCCGGTGGCGCGCGTGCCGTCGTGATAGTCGTAGCCGCCGAGGGTGATGGTGCCGGCGCCCGCGAAGCCATCCAGCACCAGCTTCATGACGGTGGCGGTCTTCTGGACGTCGTTGTCCATGAAGTCGCTGGCGGTGAAGATCGGCGTCGTGCCGCCGACGATGTTCGGATCCTGGGTCGGATCGAGCGCCGCCGGGTTGCCGAACACGGCGGCGGTGTTGGCGGACTTGACATACGCGCAGCGCACCTGGTTCTTCAGCGCGCTGTCCCTCACCGGGTCCGAATACAGCTGCACGCCCGGGATCGGGCCGTTGGGCGCACTCAGTGCGCCGCCGAAGGAGCCGGTGTTGCCCGACTGGTACGGGGTGGTGCCGCCGCTGATGCGCGCCTGCGACTCGAGCACCGCCACCGCCACGGGGTCGGCGGTCGCGCCGCCGGTGTTCACCAGCGCGGTCGCATCCGAGGGCTGGCTGATGGTGGTGGGCTGGAGAGCCGGGTCGACGAGCGCCATGGGCGCCTGCGAGTTGCCGCCGGAGACCGTCGACTCGGTGCCGGCGAGCGTCAGGAGCAATCCCTGCGCCCCCGCCTTGGCGATGCCGTACATGGGGTTGTGGGGATTGTTCTGGGTGTCGTTCTGCGACATGGCGCAGATCACCGCGCCGTTGGTGCCGGCGGCGGTCGCAGGCGTGGTCGCCTTGCTCAGGATGCCGCGCTTGATCGCGCCGTCGGCGTGCCACAGGAGCCCGAGCGAGGCGTCGATGTTGGCGCTCGAGGTGGGCACCATGTTGCCCGGCACGCCGAGCTTGCCGTAGCCGGCAGTCGACAGGAAGTTGGTCTGTCCGCCCTGCACGCCCACCAGCGCCTCGGAGCCGACCAGATTCGCCCCGCCCGCGAGGTCGAAGCAGATGAACGGCAACCCGCCGGCGGCGGTCGGCACGTTGCACTGCCCGGAGCCGAGGAGCGCCTGAATGTCCGGCGACAACGGCACTCCGGCCTCGGCGCGGCTCGCCTTGAGGAGCGCGCCGAGCCACGCCGGCCCGATCACCATCGCGGGGCCGGAGAGAAAGCCGGCGGCGACGAAGTCGCGCCGGGTCACCGGCAGCGGGTGATTCTCGTGCAGCAGCGGCTCGCCGAGTGCGTGCGAGTGCGGGGGTTTGTTGCGGATCAGCATCTGGTGAGTCTCCCGAAATCCTCTTGCTTCACTCGAGGCTCACCACCGCGCTCCCGAGCACGGCGGCGCAGGCCGCGGTGGTGGCACCGGCGACGGTGGCCGCGGGCTTCAGCGCCGGCATGCGCGTGATGAGCGCATCGACCTCGCTTCGCACCGCGCCGGCCGCGGCGGGCGAGACGTTGGTCCCGACCGCGTTGCTGACCAGCGCGTTGATGACGATGCTGCGGCTGGCGCTGCCGCTCGAGCCGAAGAAGCCCGAGGCGCTGCTGTTGATGCTCGCGTCGAGCCCGGTGCCGAAGAAGGCATCGCGCAGCGACTGGGTCTGAATGAGCTGGCCGCAGTAGGCGTTCGCAAGCTGCGCGATCGCCGTCTGGTGCGAGGGCAGGAACGCCGAGATCAGCGGCTGCGACGGGAGCGACTGCTGCTCGCTGTTGTAGAGAGCCGACACGACGGTGTTGGTGATCGGCACCCCGGTGATTCGCGCGAGCGAGTGGTTGATGCGCTCGAAGGTCGCGACGCCGAAGTCCGGCTGCGGGGTGTCGTCGGGCGCGGGCGGCG
>WNGP01037604.1_pt1 | contig 10501 bp, 10 predicted proteins | sample 5407671 | NCBI WGS metagenome assembly WNGP01 (sample SAMN13153381, study PRJNA577476) | soil metagenome | isolation source: 40 cm soil or saprolite under Garry oak tree replicate 2 | place: USA:California | collected 2016-06-15
GTCGAAACGAACCATGGATTGCTCATCACCTTCCTGCTGGAAGCTGGGTTCCCCGTGTATCCCGTGAACCCGAAGACCGCCAATCAGTTGCGCAAAGCGGCAGGTGCCAAGACCGATCAGATTGACGCCCATTTGCTGGCGAAAATAGGTCGTCTTGACCTGGCTGAGCTGCGCCGCCTGGAGCCGGATAGCGCCACCGTGGCTGAGTTGAAAACGCTGACGCGTGATCAAGATGCCTTGATCCAGACCCAAACCCGTCTGGTGAACCAGTTGACGGCCTGCCTCAAGGAGTACTATCCCGCTGCCTTGCACCTGTTTGCCAAAGTGCAACAGCGCTCCACCCTGCTGTTTTTGCAGGCGTATCCCACACCGCAAGCGGCTCAGGCGGCCTCGGTGGAAGAGATCAGCGCGACCTTGCGCACGGGCAAGCATACCAGATCGACGCAAGTTGCGCCCAAGATCTTCGAGGAGCTGCACCGTCCCCACTTGGTTGGAAGTCCAGTCATCGTGCGGGCCAAGTCGCGTCTGATGCTCTCGTTGGTCAAGCAACTGCTGGTGGTGATCGAGGAGATTGCCAGCTACGATGAGGCGATCAGCACCCTTTTTTTGACCCATGCTGACCAGCAGATGTGGCGTTCGCTGCCTCGTGCCGGCAAGCGTCTGGCCCCGCGTAGGCTTCCAGAATGGGGCGATGATCGCAGCCGCTACGCCGATGCCACCAGTATCCAGACGCTGGCCGGGACGGCTCCCGTGCCGTTCCAAAGTGGCAATTACGCCAAAGCGCACAAACGCTTCGCGTGCTCCAAGCCCCTGCGCAACGCCCTGCACCAGTTCGCCTGGCAATCGACGAGGAAAGAGGCCTGGGCGCTTGCCTATTATCAACGCAAGCGTGCTGAGGGCAAAACGCACAGTATGGCTGTCCGAGCCTTGGCCAACGTCTGGGTGAGAATCATCTATGGCATGTGGGAGCACAAGACCTGCTATCAGACCGCGACGTTTGAAGCGGCGAAGCTGGCTCATGCTCCCCGCCAACACGTCGCCTGAGTCGCGGCCACGCCTGCCGGTCGCGCCCCCTTGATGGCTCTGGGCGCTGCAAGGTCCCTCCGAAGGCGTGGGAGAGGCTGCCCCAACGGAGTCGCCCAAACGGTTCCCGTCTCGTCTGCTCTGCCGACCGTGCGCCGCTGCCTCTGCTGTACCTGCCTGTCCAACGTCTGCCGCAGCCCGCCACCGCGTTCCCGACTCCCGGTGTGGGTTGCTTCCAACAGACCACGCCGAGTCAAGGCCGCGCAGGAGGTGGGGCGGTCGGGTGCGGGCGCGGTCGGGTGCGGGCGCGCTCGTCTTGGCCTTGACCGGCGTGGTACACTTGCTTCCCCACACGGGAGGCAGCTTCACTCACGTTCACCTTGCTTCCTCCTTTCCCGGTTTTGACTCTTGACATAGAGGGTCTTTTTCTCTGCAGAACTGCTTTCAGGGAGGGGTCTTCCCTGGCCGTTTTGCTGCCAGCACGCCCTTTTCCTTCAGCTTGAGGTAGAGCGAGAGGGCAAGACCGAGTTCCGCCCCCCCAATGAGGTAGGCCCCCAACACATCACTCGCCCAGTGGTCGCCCAGGTAGATACGAGAGGGGCCAACCAGCACGACAAACAGCGCTGGCACGAGTAACAAAGCCAGACGCCACCAGCGATTCCCTTTGAAGAGGATGATGCCAAAACAGAACAGCAAGCCCCAAAAGGCGATATAACTCATCACATGCCCGCTGGGAAAGCTCGCTCCTGTCGCATGCTGGAGCACCTCCACCAACCTCGTTGTTGGGCGTGGGCGATGTACGATCACCTTGATCAGCTCGTTCAAAAGCTCAGACGTTCCGGAAAGACCGACGATCATGACGGCTTCTAACCGCAGGCGTATCATCCAGAAGATGATGGCAGCCAGAACGACGAGAGCTGCGAGGAGCGGCGTACTCCCAATGTAACTCACGGCAAGCATGGTCGCACGCAGCCACGGAGCCTGGTTAGCCTGCAACTCACGCGTAATGGCGATGTCAAGGCTGAGGACGAGATGAACGGAGACGAACCAGGCCAGGAGTCCAAAGAGGCACAGCAGGAGCGCGTACACCCCGAGCAAGAGGTGGCCACGCCTGACGGCACGATACCACGGGACACGGGCGGCTGCTCCTTTGTGGTGTGCCCCTGTGACCAACTCTGACGTCCTATCCTCAGGGTGTTCGTCGCTGGGTTGCTGCTCCATAGCTGCTCCTCACGGCCTTGACTGCTCCTGAGAGAGACGATGAGCACGCGGCTCGTCATTCACAGGTCATCGACTCCGGCCAGGTGCGAAGCCCTGTGCTTCGCACGCCGCTGTGCCAGCACAGCAGCGATCCAGGAAGATGAACAAAAAGCGTGCGCTCTCAGGGTACCTCTCCAGGAGACGTGCCTTCTGTTCAGAACTATAGCAACCGCACATGAGACGAAGATGAAAAGAGGTGGAGCCGAGAGCAGCGCGTGTTTCTCATCGTCATTTCATCTGTCTGGTGTAGAGTAAGAGCAGTGGGAATGGACTGCGTCCGTGCGACCGGTTCACTCCGCGTTGGCGTCTTCCAGGCAAGCCAGTGCAGAAAGGAACGAGGAAGAGGAAGCCGTTGACTCCTGGCAGGTATGTGCGCGTCTTTGACCAGGGAATGGCGCATTGGGTGAAGATCCTGCGTGCGTGCCCCGTTGGACATGGCAAGTGGCCGTGCTGGTACGAGGTGGAATTTCTCGGTGGTCGCGATGATGGCAGACAGGACCGCATTTCGGTCGCCTACATCGAATGGCCCTATGGTCACGCCATTCTTGATGAGCAGACCAACGTAGAGGGATGTAGTCAACCGCCAGGCGCTTCGACATAACCTCCTGGCTCTCTATTCTTTGGTGAAGTGATCAGGGGCTTGCGGTAAAGAAAGACTAGCTACGCATTTGGAAAGCACCCATCATCGTATGCTCAATCGCGATCAGACGCTCCTTCATGTGAGCGGGTCAATGAGGCTTCTCCTCGCTTGCCTGATGGGCGTGTTCTCCATGTTACGATGGGTGCCCCCGTTGCATTCGCGCCTCGCGCAGAAGCACCGCAACATACCGTGACTCCCTGATGATACCCGAGGCGCTCGCCTCGGGTACCTGTCTGTTTTTGCTTTATCCCTCAGAGTTGGGTACAATAGGGCAAATGGTTGCTACGGTTTGCCAGTTACGTATGGAACTCCAGGAATATTCCTATCCCGCGCTTACATAACGGCAAAGGGGGTGCAGCATGAGGCGTAGAAAAGCTCCGCTCAATAGATCAGGTCGGCGGCGCGAGGCAAAGTACCAGCAACGACGAATGAACGAGCCAGCGCCCGAAAAGACATCGACTCGCACCATACAGTGGTTCGCCATTGCCTTGCTGTGCATTGCGGTGGTGGTGCTTCTCGCACGCGTTTTCCGCCTCATTCATCCATAGATGAACAGACCTCCACCTGGCCCACTCTAGCCCACGGGATGCGTGTATGGCTTACCCACCTCGTGGCTCTTCCAAGCTTTTGATGATGGGGAGAATAAATGGAGCCGGGAAAGGCAGAGCCGAGATAATCCCACTCACCTCACGAACTTCACCACGCCGGAAAGAGCAACGTGAGAGCCTGCTCTGGAAGCACTACCTCTCGGAGCCCAGCCGTCTCGCGTTCCGAGCCTGGTAATCTGCCCTTCGACCTGCCCAGTACTCCAGGGTTCAGTGAGAGCAGCTTGAACCGCTGGGAACTCTCTCTCCAGCCCCTGAGCAAAGCGCCGCAGTTCCTCATAGGGGCACCCTTTGGCCCTCTCCAGCCAAGGAAGGAGTGCCTTGCTTTTCCGCTCACGGACTAGGCGAACAAAATCCTGGCCGAGCGCGGAAAGAGACGAAAGGCGCGGAGAAAGACGAAACAATGTCTGCCGATAGGCCACATCCTGTGCCCTCAGTTCCTCTGGCTTGCGCAATAACAACCATTTCACCTGCCACGGCGTTCGAGTGACAGGAGCGCCCCGACGAGTCGAGGCTGCCCCAGAGGAAGATGAAGACGTAGGAGTCATCCCTGCCGGAAGGGGCCAGTTGCGCACGAACATCCAGACACTTTTATAACTGCCTGTAAAACCTTGCCCTTGTAACTCTTGCCAGAGAGTTTTGATCATGATCTCTCCTTGTTGCCAACGCGCTTGCAGATAGGTCCGGTACGGTTCGACAGGAGAGGGATGAGGATGGCAGTAGTGGGCCACAAACGTTGGCATCCGCAGGTATTTGTGCACCGTGTTGGGGTGCAGATGCAGGCTCCTGACGATTTCTGCCTGGGTTTTCCCTGCGGCGGCAAGCTCATGTACCTGCTGATGCATCGCCATCTGCCAGGCCCGTCGAGGACTAGGAGGAGGGGGCTTCCGTCGCGGGGGCTTCCGCCGCCGATCATCAGGTGGAGCGGACGCAGGTGGAGTCAAGGACGTCTGCCGGATGTTCTTTGTCATCTGTTCGCCTGCCTGGCGGATCACGTCGATCTGCTGTGCCAGCGTTTTCTGAATCACTTCTCCCAGATTTTTGAGGAGATGCCACCGATCTAATACCTGTTGGGCCTGAGGTGCTCCCTTGATCGCCCCTTTGAGATAGCTAACCCCGCGATCTCGCACGATGACCTCGACGCCTAGGTGAGCCAGCAGCCAGTCGGTCAGCACGTGCTCGTCACTCCCCAAAAGAACCTCGACGGGGCAGTGGTGCTCCAAATCCACCAGCAGTGTGCCCGACGAACGGGCTTGAAACGACCAATCATCGACGCCCAGCACGCGCGGGGTGCGCTTGGCAACGGATCCCCATCGCCGCAAGAGCGACAACAACGTCGTCCCAGAGATGGGCATGGCATGGGCCGCACAGTGCCGGGCTCCTGCTTGTCCACCCAACGCCCATCCTGTGACCAGCAGCGCTTCGCGCAGTCGTGTGGTGCGTCGGGCGGAACATTCGGCGAACCCCGAGAGCGGCTCGCTAAAGATCTTGCGAGGACAGCTGGGATTCTGGCAAAAAAATCGATGAACCCGGATGCGCAACAGGACGCGCAACGGACCCCAGGGCAGATCCTGAAGCGTGCGGGTGTAGTGGCTATGCACCCTGGCACTGGGCTCTTCACACAGCGGACAGCACGCCGCTGATTGGCCGGAAACAAGCACCAGCGTTACCTCTTGGGCTGTCACCACCAGTTCCTGCAGCCGCCATGAGAAGCAGACGGGCAACAATCGCTTGACGAGTTCTTCCAGGTGATCGGTTGAAAACAACCGTGATGAGGTTTTCATCCTTCATTCTATCATCTAGCCTCTTGTTGAGCTTTTCGTCATCAAAAGCTTGGAAGAGCCACGAGGTAGGTAAACCATACACGCATCGCGTGGGCTTTGCGAGGAAACCAACTCGATGAAGTTCGAACTAGCCTCTACCTAAGAGATTGCACCATTGACTTTGACGATGGAGTGTTTCTCGGAGTCCAAAAGCATTATAGGACAAATGTCCTATTTTATTGATATGAGGATATTCTCAGCATAGAACTTCAAATGAGCACACAGGTATGTCTGGAACTGCATTGAAACAAGTGATGGGTAATTACATTGACAAACCTCTCTCCTATCAGTATGCTCAATATGGAACTTATGTTCGATTATATGCTTGAATATACGAGTATTTTTGACTTTTTATAGGAAAACGTTCTCAACATGCAGAACTGGAAAGGATAGTGTGTCTCGAGTAAATACGTATACGCGAACAGTGATGGACAGCCCTGAGGCGAGAAAAAGGAGGCAGAACAATCGTATGACAAGACACTGTACAAAGCACAGGATCTCCAGTAATTGACAGTGTGCAGCAGTGCCATTGCTCTACCAATCATGGTAGAACTGAAGCTGAGAGCACATGCAGCATGCCTCTACCAGTTTCGACTTAGTAGATAGCGCTTGCCAACAGACTATCTTATTCTCACTCTGCTTCTGTGTTTCACCTCGCGTTTACCTGCTCCATTGCTCCTTTTCTGAGCCCACAACATGCATCTTTCAGTCAGCCCGCCGTTGAGCAAGGGTACACTCGCCACATCGTTTCATGAACAAAGGTGATTCTGGATTAGAAAGTAAAGGGGAGCATGATGAAGGGCTCCTGCATTTTTCCTTACCTAGGCTACTCCCTGATGATTCTACCTTGGTGGTGAATCCAGCGATGGGCACGGTCATCCTTTTCTCCAATGAAGCCGGTGGTAGAGCGCGCATCGTGACGCAGCAATTTTCACCCAATGGGATACGTGTCCTCGTCCCGCTCTTACAAGCCTATCCTGACTACTGTCCCTACGATGTGTTGCTAACCAGCCTCTTCCCTCTTTCTCTCGAAGAAGGTCGCAAGCACCTGCAAGAAGCATGGGCAGCGACCATACGGCCTGTGCGGAGAGCCATTGGCAGTATTATGGCCGGGTTAGAGGCCTTTGGCTTGAAGCCATACTCGCTACGAGGATTAGGATACATTCTTAAACCACTCTAGCTTCTGTGACACTCCGCAGACGTTACAGCCAAGGAACTCCTTGGCGCTACGGTTGAGTCTAAACGCCTGCCTATCCTGTCATTCTCCCGCCAGAACACATGTGAAGCATCCCATCTTGCGAACGAGACAATGTCGCGCAAAAACCGGGTAGATGTCACTGATAAAGTCGGTTCATGTAACGCGCCAAATCGGTCAATAAGTGAGGAATTTTATTCTGTTTTTATGGTACATTTGTTCTATAATCACATGGTGATCTTTTGTCTCAATCAGGCGCGCTGCCGAGACAGTAGCTCTGTTGCTGTTGCGCTCATCACGAAACGGTGCTGCAAAAGCTGCTGGCCCACGAACGGGTGCTTGCCACACCCCATCTCGGGGCCTGGACGAGAGAGGCGCAAGCACGGGTCGCTGTGGAGGTCGCCCGGCAGATTGTCTCGGTGCTACGCGGCGACCGCTTACACGACTCCACGACCATGCTGCTCCCAGCTCCATCATGATCGCGGAGTGGGTGATGAGTGAGTCGCTGGTCGAGCCCCGGAGGAACACGGGACGTTCTCCAGTGTGTTCGACGAGCAACGAGAGCAAGTGTACTGCTTGCATTGACTCTGTGTCGAGAGGGTCGATGGTACTATCATCGCAGAAGGAACCACAGCAACATGCATACGACTAATCCTGGTGTTACTGCTGCAACTAGACCCTGGAGCAACACGCCTTCGCCGCTGGCCATGGATCCCGGCACCTTTTATGCCCTGGGGATGCTGGCCCTGGAAATCGCGACCGAGTACCTCGCAGAGCTGCCCAGGCAGCCCATCTTTCAGCCCATGACTGACGCTGAACGCGAGGTGTTGCTCCGCCAGCCGCTCCCAGAACATGGCATGCCGCTCGAAGGTATTCTCGATTTCTTTGAGTGCCATGTCTTGCCATATGCGATGGGCAATCAGCATTCGCGCTTCGCCGCCTGGGTGAATCCAGCGGGTGCCCCAATCGGCATGCTGGCCGAGTTTCTGGCAGCGGTGATGAATCCGAGCATGGCCAGTGGGGATCATGCGGCGATCTACCTGGAACGCTGCACGGTGCGCTGGCTGATGGAACTCATTGGCTTTCCGGTTGAAGGCAGCGCGGGATTGCTCGTGGACGGTGGATTGTTCGCCTCGCTGTACTGCCTGGCAACAGCGCGTCACTGGGCAGCTACTGCCGATGGCTGGAACTTGCGCGAGGAAGGCTTGCAGGGTGACCATGCACCACTCATGCTGTATATTTCCGAGGAGGGGCATAGTTGCCTGCGCAAGGCGTCGCACTTGCTCGGCTTGAGTGAGCCCCGCCGCATTCCCGTTGATGCGCGGTTCAAAATGGACGTGTCTGCCCTGCGCGCGGCGATCGCAGCTGACCAGAAGGCAGGCTTGCGCCCTTTCTGTGTAGTGGCCAGCGCAGGGACCGTCAATACCGGTGCCGTAGATCCGCTCGACGACCTGGCCGATTTCTGCGCTGCAGAGGGGCTCTGGCTGCATGTCGACGGAGCCTATGGCGCCTTTGGCATCCTCGATCCGAGCGTGGCTCATCTCTATACCGGCCTCGACCGTGCCGACTCAGTGGTGCTGGATCCGCATACGTGGCTGGCGGTCCCCAGTGAGTGCAGTTGCGCTATCGTACAGCAGGAAAGACTCTCGCGCGAGACGTTCAGCCTGGTGCCCCCGTACTTGCGCACGGAACCGGATAAGGGGTTCGGCGGCCTGCCGTGGTTTTCGGAATACGGCTTTCAACAGACACGGCGCTTCAACGGGCTCAAGCTGGCCTGGGTTATCCAACAGGCGGGGCGTGCAGGACTGGTCGCGCACGTGGTACGCCATAACGCCCTGGCGCAGTACATGGCATCGCTGATCGATGCCGCGCCTGATCTGGAGCGGCTGGCTCCAGTAGAACTATCCATCGTCTGTTTTCGCTACGTCCCGGATGGGCTGCACGACGATGAAGAGCGACTCGATGCTGTGAACAAAGCGATCATGGAGGAACTGCAGATCGGTGGGAAAGCCTTTTTGAACGGGACACTGCTAGATGGCCGGTTTGTCCTGCGCTCCTGTGCCCTGCATTACGCTCTGAACGAGGCGGACGTGGTTGCCATGCTGGAGGAGGTGCGCCAGGTAGGCGCTCGCTGTGCCACCTGAAGTGAGGCATATGCCTCTTCTCACAAGTAGGGCAGGCGAGACGTGCTTGCCTCCCCTGTAGCTACCTTTGCTACTAAGTAGCCAACCTGACAATGTCGAGCGGCTGTCGTTGCGCTTGTGCTCTCGTCTGCTGGACGACAAGAGGTAGCTACTATAGGAGCGTTACTGCACAATGAATGGAACTCGACAACGTAAGACAGATGACAGTGCCGAGCTATCGCTGGCAACTGCACGCCGGAAGCATACCGGAACCTGTGTCCTCCGAGGCGTTGATTCAGGCAGCTTTTCCTGACGACTCCGCTGACAGTGATACAGGCACAAGGCGACTGGCCAGACATATCACGAATATCCGCCCGAAGTTGTGGCAGACTCCTCTTCTGATCCACGCCGTGAACAACTTTGGGTATGTGCTGCAATTCTCTACCGGGCCTGCTCGATTCCCGCAGAGAAAACGCAAGGACATGTGACGATTCCCGCGTCAAAAGGCGCGGGGCTTCTACGGGTTGGCTACCGAGGATGTGTTGTCTCACAGGCGAAATATTCACACTCGCATGCAGATCACCAACGATTACGAACTTGCAGCACGGACAACAGAATATTCTTTCCCTGAGCGGCTTGCGTTGCAGGTGTCCGCACTTGCTGCATGCTTAAATTACACTCTAAATCGGAGGAACCGACGGGCGTCCGATGCTCTGCAAGATGAGCAGCGTGACAGGCAGACACGATCGGCCAGTTCGTCGTCAGAGCGCATGGCTGGCCCCTTGTTTTGCGTCGTTTCTATAAAGATAAACCAGGGAACCAGCACTGCTGGAAAGCCGCAAGGTCGATGAGACGTTCTGATATGCCTTCAAAAACTCTTCCCTTGGTATGCCTGCTTGGGTACAGATGGTTCTCAGAGTAGATCCCTTGATTGTGCTATGGTTGGGCAGCGTGACTGGAGTTTTTGTTCCATCAGCGTCCTCGCGGATCAGAGCAATATGCTCTCGTTCTCGTACCAGGGAAAATCCGAGCATTTCACATGTCTTGATGACTTTTATTTTAGGAGCATCAACAGGGAAATGGGTCACGAGAGAGCTACTCCTGCTTCAGCTACAAATGCTTCTAGGACAGGAGAATCTGTATCGAAGATATCAGGGCCAAAGGTCTCAAGATGAAAGCGTATGGCTGATTTCACATTGGCAAGCGCCTCCTCATAGCTATCCCCTTCTCCGACACAACGCCTTTCAATCCCAATGGATAAGCCACGTACCCATCCACATGTTTTTCTACAATGATTTTCATTGGTTGCATGATCTGCTCCTTTTCCTTGTATCAGATAGGCATGGGTTGAAACAAGAACGTCTAGCTTCGCAGGCTCCTCAGAAAAACCTTAGCAGGCAATGTCAAAGATGTCAAGTGCAGTCCAACTGACATCTTCAGGTGCTCTGCTTCTGAGCCGAAGTGCTCCGTGTGCTTGAACCACGTCTAGGAGAAAAAGAACGGCTCCTCCCGAATAGCCGCCAAACATTCATCTAATGATAGGCCAGTAGACAGCTCCACCCATTGTCCAGTGTGTCGCATAAACGAGAGGTGAAATCGATGGTTGCCCGCGTACTCCATCCGGGCAAACTTCGCCTCGAAACTCGGCATTATTGCATTGGGACCCGGGACACGATAGGTAGCGCAGAAGTAGAAATAGCGCTGGTACCATTTCCCATAGATGTCTATAATGTAATTGAATTGCGGATTCTCAGGAGGCGGCTTGATGTGTAGAGGCTTCAGAACAGACTCGATAAGCTCGTTGGCCTTCGTAGTTACTTCCGTTTTCACGG
>WNGP01013819.1_pt1 | contig 10495 bp, 7 predicted proteins | sample 5407671 | NCBI WGS metagenome assembly WNGP01 (sample SAMN13153381, study PRJNA577476) | soil metagenome | isolation source: 40 cm soil or saprolite under Garry oak tree replicate 2 | place: USA:California | collected 2016-06-15
CGCGAGCAGCGTGCTGCCGCCGCCGTTCGGCGCCGCGAACGATACGCTGATCACCGCGGGTGAAATGCAGCAGTTGACCAGGGGTCTCGGTGACTTGCCGCAGGCGCCCTGGCAGCTGCATGCGCGGCCGCCGCGCTGGAGCCTGGCGCGCTATAACCGCGTCGAAGGAATATCGCTCGGCGCTCGCGGCGACCTCGACCTCGGCCGCTTGAACCTCGACGGATCTGCGCGCATCGCCACCTCGGATGGTGAGCCGGATCTCGAGGCCGGGATCGTGCGCGAGACGGGGACGGCGCGCTTCCGGTTCGCGGGCTACCGCCGCCTCGCCGGCGTCGATCCGATGGCCCGCCCGCTGTCGATCGGCAATTCGCTCGGCGCATTGCTGCTCGGACGGGATGACGGTGACTACTTCCGTGCGGCAGGCGTGGAGCTGACCATCGCGCCGCCGGTGACGCTGCCGCAGCGCTACACGATCCGCCTGTACGCCGAGCGGCAACGGCGCGCGCTCAAGCGCACCGACTTCTCGCTGCCCCACGCCGTCCACGGCGATCACGTGTTTCGTCCCAATATCACCGCCGATTCGGCTGATCAGTTCGGTGCCGCAATTACGCTGCGCACGCAGCGCGGGATCGATCCGGCGTTGCCGCAGTGGACTGCCGATGTGACGCTCGACGGCGGGGTGGGGACGTACCGGTTTGGACGTGTAAGCGGCACGCTGCGCGTCAGCGCACCGCTAGGGTCTAGCCTTGCGGGAGCGGTGGAGCTGGCGGGCGGCATGGCAGACGGGCGCGTTCCCCTGCAAAGCAACTTTTATCTCGGCGGGCCCGCGACGCTGCGCGGTTACGGCGGCAACGCCGCGAATGGCGACGCGTTCTGGCGCGCCCGGCTCGAGGTTGCCAACCGCTGGCCCGCGGCGCGCGTCGTCGTATTCACCGATGTGGGGCGCGCCGGTCCGCGCGAGGCACTCTCCCTTGCGAGGTCGCTCGCCGGCATCGGCGTCGGCGCGAGCTTCCTGGATGGGATCGTGCGGCTCGATCTCACACGAGCTGTCCGGTCTCCGACCGGTTGGCGTCTGGATCTCTATACCGACGCTGCGCTTTGACGGAGCACGGAGCAGGGAGCATAATGCTCCGTGCTCCATGCTCCGTGCTCCCTGAACCCATGACGACAACACCGCAGACTGCAGTTGCCAGCACCGACCTCAAACGCGAGCTCGGCCTCTTCGATGCCGTCATGATCAACGCGGGGACGATGATCGCGTCCGCGATCTTCATCGTCCCCGCCACTGTCGCCGCCGCCGTCCAGGGAACGGCGGTCATGACGCTCGTGTGGGTGATCGGCGGGATCGTGTCGCTGCTGGGGGCGCTTTCGGTCGCCGAGCTGGCGGCCGCCTACCCCGAGGCGGGCGGCCAGTATGCGTACCTGCGCGAAGCCTATGGTACGGTGTGGGCTTTTCTGTACGGCTGGTCGAACTTCTCAGTCATCAATACGGCGTCGATCACCGCGATCGCCGTGGGATTCGCGAAGTACATCGGGTTCTTCACGCCGTTGTCCGAGTCCGGGATCCGCATCATCGCGATTCTGTCGATCATTGTCCTGACGGTCCTCAACTGCCGCGGCGTGCGGCTCGGCGCCACCACGCAGAACGTGCTGACGACGCTGAAAATCGGCGCATTGATCGCCTTGATTGTGACCTCGTTCGTTATTCCCGGCGGATCGCTGTCGCATTTCCAACCACTGTGGCCGTCCGAACCAGTCGGCCACTGGATCGGCGCGTTTGGCGTCGCGATGGTGGCCGTGTTGTGGGCGTACGACGGTTGGATCGAGACGACGTATGTCGGAAGCGAGATCGTGAATCCCGGCCGCAACCTGCCGCGGTCGATCATTCTCTCCACCGTCATGGTGATGGTGCTGTTCGTGCTGGCGAGCGTGGCGTTCGCTTATGTGCTAGGGGCAAGCAGCATGGCGGTGTCCGCACTCGTCGCCTCCGACGCGGCCAAGGTGACCATGGGCTCGCTCGGCGCCACGCTGGTGGTCGCCGCGATTCTGATCTCGACCTTGGGAGCGAACAACGGGATTATCCTGACCGCGGCACGCATTCCCTACGCCATGGCGCGGCAAGCGCTGTTTTTCCGCGCGCAGGGGTTGGTGCACCCTCGCTACGGTACGCCGATTGTTGCCCTGGTTACCCAGGGTGTGATCGCCTGCGTTTTGACGCTGGTGCCGAGGTGCGTGTTTGGAATCTGCTCGCCGCGTCCGCTCTACGATCAGCTCGCCACGTACGTCGTGTTCGCGCAGTTCGTGTTCTACGCCCTGTCGGCGGGCGCGGTCATCCGGTTACGCCGCAAGGCGCCGCAGCTCGAGCGGCCGTACCGCACGTGGGGCTATCCAGTCACACCGATCGTGTTCATCGCGTTCGCCATTTGGCTCGTCGCCAACACGATCGTCGAGACGCCCAAGGACTCGGCCATTGGTGCAGGGCTGATTGTGCTGGGATTGCCGGGATACTTGTACTGGAAGAAACGACGGTAGAAAAAACGACGGTAGGTAAACCGACGGTAGAAAAACGACGGTAGAAAAACGACGGTAGAAAAATCGACGGTAGAAAAACGACGGTAGGAAAAACGACGGTACCGTCGCTTTATCTACCGTCGCTTTATCTACCGTCGCTTTATCTACCGTCGTGCTGGCGTAGAGGGCCGATAGTTGATGAGCTCAGCGAGTGATGGCGGGATGCGCGTACCCCACACGTCCCGCGTCGGCACCGTGACGATCTGCGGCCGGCTCCCCTGCAATCCCTCGCGGCCGTCCTGACCCTTCGCACCCGGCGGGCCTGCGGCACCGGCTTGGCCCGCAACACAGCGTGGGTCGTTGGCCGGCTGAGCGGCGCCGCCCTTTCCTCCCGCACCGCCTTTACCGCCAGCCCCGCCGTCGCCGCCCTCGCCGCCCGGAGTCTGGGCATCCACCAGCCCGGCCAGGAACGGCTCCTCAGCAGGCGCGATGATGGTGATCTGCCCGCCCCGTCCGCCCGGCCCTCCGGAGCTGCCACTGCCACCCGCGCCTCCGGGACCGCCGGCGCCGCCCGGACACCCCGGCTGCCCGTTGGTGCCCGCAATACCTGCGGCGCCCTCGGCCCCGCGCGAACCACGCGAGCCGCGTGCTTCGATGACGAGCCAATCGGACGGCGGCACGGCGCGCGCATCCGCCAGCACGTAGTAGGGCGGTGCATCCTCGACCTCTATCCCTGCGACCAGCAGCCGATCGTAGAACGGCGAGCGCAGGATGCCGAGCCGCACGGTGACCTGCGTTCCGCTTGCACCGGCTCCTGCCCCCCGGAAGCCAAATGCATGCTGCAGGCAGCTGTACTCGGGTGTCACGACCGCCGACGTCGTGATATTGGGCTTCGCTTTGAGTGAGACCGTGAGCCGGAAGCCGGTGATCGCCGTCGCGAGCGGGTCGCGCGAGGCGGCCCAGCCGCCGCCTTCGAGCGGCGTCGCCTCGTTGCTCCACCGGGTCAAGAACACGACGTGCAGCCGCGGGGGACTGTCCTTGTCGTAGCGGGTCTCGAACGGCACGAGCGACCCATCGTTCAACACCGCGGTGTAGACCGCGCCGAACCCTTCCCCCGGACAGGCGCTCGTACTGGTCGACATGCGGATCTCGCGAATCTGCTCGACGAGACCCGGATCGGGAGCAAACGATGCCGGCGGACGCTTCGGTCCGCAGGCCGCAATGACGATTGTCGTCGCGACGAATGCCCGCCTCATGGATTCTCCTCCCGCAGCAGCAGGCTGGATTCGATATCGAAGATCCGGATTCTGATTACGGCGCCGGCGCGGCGCGAATCGACTTCGCGCACATGGACGACCTTCTTGTCGTCACTCGGCCGGTAGATGATCCAGCTGCCGGGAGGCGCGAGGGGCGCGATACCGGGGCACGGGCTGGACTTGGGTTTCGGCTGGCGACCCGGGGGTGTCCCGGGAATCCAGATCCGGCATTCGCCCGGCTTGGGCAAATGACCGGGCGGGACGCCGAGCGTGGCGGCGGTACTCGGACCGCGATTCACCTCGGGCCCCCGCGCGTCCCGACTGGGAGGAGGAGGGGGGTCGAGGATGATGGTTCTCATGGTGTGCGTGCAGGCGCTGGCGATCACCAGGCCGGCAAAGGTGGTTACAAGCACGCGACGGCGCACTGACGATCCTCCGAAATGGTCGGCCCAAATGTAGTATTCCGCCTGATAGGCAGGGTCGCGTCCCGATTAGCCTCGATGAGCTTTCATTCATCTATGTAGCCGATTAGTTTCGTCTACCTGTGCGTCTGCTGCGCCTGCTGCGTCTGTTGACCAGTAGTATGGTGGCTGTAGCTCAATTGGTTAGAGCGCCGGACTGTGGCTCCGGAGGTTGCGGGTTCAATCCCCGTCAGCCACCCCTAAGGGACACGTGAACAACTCCTGGTGGTGCCTTCTCGTCTGCATCTGTGCCCTCGGCGCGACGCCCGTCGCCGCGCAGGGCGCGCGCACGCAGTTCGGCCTCGGTATTGGTCGCAGCATTCCCACGGGAGCCTTTCGCTCAGACACGACCGGTGAGGGTTTTACTGCAGGCTGGCTGTTCACCGGTCACGTGACGCTACGGGCGCCGCTGCGGCTGCAGCGCCTGCGGCTGCGAATCGATGCGACGTACGCGCGGCACGACGCCAACGACCGGCTCAAGGCCGATCTCACGACCGCGTTCGGCCAGCCGGCCGATGAGCACATGACGTTGCTCGGCGCGGACGCGAACGTCGTGTATCCGCTCGCGCGCGGATCGCGCTTCGCGCCGTCCCTGTTCGGTGGCATCGGGGTTTGGCATTCCAGCGTCAGCGTCAGCGTGGGCGGCGCGTCGACCAACCCCGGCGCCACAAAGCTCGCGTGGCAGCTGGGCGGCGAAGTCACGACCGGGCCGCTCTTTCTCGAGCTGCGCTACGTGATGATCGCCGCGGCCAAAGGCTATCCGCGGGTCTCGTTCTTCCCGGTGACTCTTGGCGCTCGGTTTTAGTGCCCGGAGCGGGCCTGGAGTCGATACCGGTTTCCGATCGCACCGGCGACTCCGACGTAGTACGTGCCCGGATTGAGATTCAGGGTCAGACGCGAGCAGTAGTTGTAGTGCGGCGGGTCGATGTAGCCCGTGAACGTCAGCAGATTACCCGCGGTGTCGAACAATCCGATGGCGGTCGCCTCCTCGAGCGCGACGCCGCACGCGCCCACCCAACCTGACGTCTCGAACGTGTAGGTCCCGACCTGCGGGATGCCAACCCTGTAGACATCAGTCGAATCCGGATTGACAATCCGGCCCTGCATGTAACCGCCGACGACGAGTTGAGCGGCCGATTGCAGGGAGCGATTCGCCTGGACTGTCGGGAAGCCGATGGTGAATGACAGGGGCGTTTTCACGCGGCCGAGTACCGCGATCGTCGTCGGATGAATCAGTCCACCGTAGGCGCCCCACATCGTCCCCGGACTGCCAAGCGCCTGGTCCGCGCCGAGGTCCGTTCCGGCGTAAACGTGATAGGTGCCGTCTTGCACGTCGGGGATCGTGAACGAGCCGTCCGGCCCGGCTTCGACGGTTTGCGCAGGTGCCCAGTTGTTCGCATAGAGTCGCGCGTGCAGCGTGCTCGGTGGACCGCTCGTCGCCGTGAGGCTGTTGTAGGCATTCACGAGACCGGCGCCGTATGACGTTGCCGGACCCACGACGTAACTGAGGAGCCGCGCCCGCAGCTGCGCCGCATCGAGGCCGGGCGACTGTGACAGCACGAGGGCCGCGACGCCCGCCACGTGCGGCGCGGCCATCGAGGTGCCGGTCGCCCACGCATACGCGGGCGAGCTCGTGCTGAAGTCCCAGATCGCCGACATCACGCCATCGGTGACGTCGCCCAGCGCGAAGTTCCCGCCCGGCGCGCGAATGCCGACATAGGAGCCGAAATTCGAATAAGGAGCCGGAGCGCCGTCGGGGCCGACGGCGGCAACCGCGAGGACTTGCGGATAGGCGGCTGGATAGAACGGCTGCGACGAGCTGTCGTTGCCGGCAGCGGCTACGACCAGCGCGCCCGCCTGCGTCGCGCTGGCGACGGCGCGCCGCAGCGTCGTGTCGTCGCCCGCGCTGCCGAGGCTGAGATTGATGATCCGGGCGCCGGTGCTCGCCTGGACGGTGCCGCCCGCACCGTTGTCGGCTGGGAGCCCGGCGGCGTAGAGCACACCCTGTGCGACGTCGTAGCTCGAGCCGAACCCACCGACACCCAGCACTCGCACCGGCCTGATGCGCACGTGCCAATTCACGCCGGTCACGCCGATGCCGGTGTTCCCCACAGCTCCGATCGTGCCGGCGACGTGCAGTCCGTGGTTGCCTATGTCAGCGGCGACAAAACAGGTACCGGTGGAATCGGGGAAGTACGATGCGGGGATCGTCGGATCGGGATCGTAACCTTCGCCATCGTCGGCGTTGGTGATTGTGCCGCCGGCACAGAGCGGCAACGTGTCCGCGTCGCTGACGAAGTCATAGCCGTCATTCGCGAGATTCGCCGCGATCCCCGGATGGTCGAATCGTATGCCATCATCCACGACCGCGACCAGGACGCTGGCGCTTCCGGTGCTCACGCTCCAGGCGCGCGGCAGATCGATCAACCCGTAATGCCAGCTTTGGAACACATACAGCGGGTTGTTCGGCGTGACGCCGGCGGTGGCGGCGGCGCTCGCCGCACCCGCGGCTCGATAGTAGGGCGTCTGGTCCAGCCACAGCAGCTGATTCGTCGTCACGCTTGCGACGGCGGGATCGCGGCCCAGCTCCGCGGCCATCGCAGCTCGGCGCGATGGGTCCGCGACGCGTACGCGCGCGGCGAGAATCGCCGGAGACACGCCCAGCACGTCGGCATCGCTGGAGAGCACGAGAGCCAAATGGCTACGGATCGCGCGCGCCACGGGGGCGGCGGATCGCGCCGCCCGGAGCGCCGCTGATCCCACCGGCGGCGCGCCGAGTGCGGCGGGCCGGAACGTGACGACGAGCTCACTGGAGGCCATGGACGGACGGGGCCGCCGACCCACGCCAGGGGGCGTCACGGCGAGCCGGCGCGCGCGGAACGCGTCGAGCCCTGTGGGCAACGGTACGGCGAGCGGGAGGGCTGGGACGGTGGCGTCCCGCGCGGCACTCAGTGGCGCGGCTGGCAGCGCGGAGCTTACCGCGACGGTCCCCGTGACCGACCCGTTGCGTGGAATCCATCCTGTGGGATCCGAGTCGCCTTTGCAGCGTACAACCATGAGCGCGAGCAGAGCGGCGAGCGGCGCGAGTGCTGCAGTGTTTGGACGTGTCATGGTTGTGACATCCTCACCTTGTCTATTCCGGGTCGGCAGTGGAAATATAGAGGGCTGCCATTCGCATGCACGATTCTCGAAATCGCCGTTTCGCCGCGTTGGGGATCCTGGGCGTGGCTGCCAGCATGAGCTGTGGCGAGTCGCCCACGGCCGTGCAGCGGTTTGGTCCCCCGGCTTCCCTCAACATCGTGACCGGCAACCGCCAGACGGGCCCCGCGGGTCAGGCCTTGCCCGAGCCGCTCACGGTCCAGGTGCTGGACGCGGCGGGTCATCCCTTATGGGGCCAGACGGTGAATTGGACCGTGCTGGCGGGCAATGGCACATTGTTCGCGCGCGCCGTTCCCACGGAAACCGATAGCGCCGGCCTTGTGCTGGTGGTGTGGCAACTGGGTGCCGGCGTCGGCCCGCAGGGGGTGCTCGCGCAGGCCGGGCAGGGGCTCACCGTGGCGTTCTCGGCGACGGCGGCGATCCCAGCATCGCAGCAGGTCTCACTCGTCAGCGGGGGCGGGCAGCAGGATACGGTGGGCGCGACGCTCGCACAGCCGCTGGTCATTCGTGTGCTGCAGCCCGACGGCACGCCGGACGCCGGTGCCGCAGTATCCTGGCGGGCGATCGGTAACAGCGGCAGCTATTCGCCCGCGAATACGCAGACTGATGCTCAAGGCCTGGCCCAAACGTCGTGGACGCTCGGCACGAAAGCGGGACCCGAATCGACCAAGGTGTCGATCACGGGCCATGCGCCGCTGCTTATCATCACGAGCGCGCTTCCCGGCGAGCCCGTACGGATTTCGATCACGCCGCACGCATTGGCGCCCCTCGGCGTCATCGGCAGTGAAGTGTCAGTCAGCACGAGCGCGTGGGATCGCTATAACAATCCGCGGTCCGCCACGACCATCATCGGCGTCGCCGACACGACAATCGCGCACGTCAACCCCTACAATCGCGTCGGTGTTGACGCGCGTCATCATGGCTCGACGTTCGTCACCGCCGAGCGGGGTGCCCTGCGTGATAGCGTTCCGCTGACCGTGCTGGGCTTCACAGGCTTCAGCGTCGGCGCCGATCATGTGTGCGGCTCGAGTCTCGATGGGGACGCCTACTGCTGGGGAGAAGACAACGCGAACGGCGCGATCGGCGATGGCACCACCACGACGCGACCTTACCCCACGCTGGTCAGCGGGGGACTCGGCTTGCAACCCCCATCCACTTCGGTGCACACGTGCGCGCTCGACGTGAGCGGGCACGCCTACTGTTGGGGGCTCGGTCAGAGCGGCGAGCTCGGAGACGGATCGCCCAATTACGCGACCGAGCTGCGTCAATTGGCGCCCGTTCCGGTCGCGGGCGATCACCTGTTCTCGAGAATCCAGTCCGGCAGCAACCACACCTGCGCGGTCGCGACGAACGGCGAAGCGTACTGTTGGGGCGCAAACGACAACGGTCAGTTGGGTCGTGATACCCTCACCAAGACCTGCTACGGCGGCAGGGGGCCGCGCTGCAGCGATTGGCCCATTCTCGTCACTGGCGGGCTGCAATTCGCGAGCGTAACGACCAGCGAGCCGTGGTGGCACAGCTGCGGCGTCACGACCGCTGGTGAAGCCTATTGCTGGGGCCTGAACGCCACCGGCGAGCTCGGCTCCGGCTCCGCCGTGGACAGCAGCTTCACGCCCGTTCAGGTGCAGGGCGGCATCACATTCACATCCGTTTCCGCGGGCGACTACTTCACCTGCGGCGTCAGCACGGCTGGGGATGCGTACTGCTGGGGCTGGGGTATCTACGGCCAGCTCGGCGACGGGACATTCAACGGCAGCAGGGTGCCTGTAAAGGTGACCGGCGGGTTGACGTTCGCAGACGTGCAGGCCGGATACACTCAGGCCTGCGGGCTCACCACTGCTGGAAAGGTCTACTGCTGGGGCGGTTACCGCGTTGACACACCCACGGCAGTTGCGGTGCTGCCGGATGTCGTCTTCACGTCGCTCAGGCTCGGGAGCTGGGGCTATTCGTCGCGAGCCTGCGCGCTGACGAGCGACAACGACCTGTACTGCTGGCTCGGCCTTAGCTTATACCCCTAAGCCGGAGAACCCCACGGACTCGATCATCCGGGTGCAGCCGCCAGTATTTGGGGAACACAGCTGCGGTGTGACGACCGGCGGCGACGCGTATTGCTGGGGCTCGAACGCCGCCCGCCAGCTCGGCTCTGACTCCGCGACGTCCACGTGCGATCCCTATTTTCCGGCGCCGTGCAGTTTCACGCCCTTGCGTGTGGAGGGCGGCATCATGTTCAAGTCCGTGTCGACCGGCGATTACTTCACGTGTGGGGTCAGTACAGCGGGTGATGGCTATTGCTGGGGCAACGGCTACTACGGCCAGCTCGGCAACGGCGCGTTCAACAACAGCATTGTGCCGGTGAAGGTGAACGGCGGATTGTCGTTCGTTGACGTGCAGGCTGCCCCTAATGAGGCCTGCGGCCTCACGACCGCGGGAAAGTTGTACTGCTGGGGGAACTTCGTGGCCACACCGGCGCTCGGGCAGCCCAATCTCGTGTTCACGTCATTTGCGCTCGGTACCCAGGGCGGATCGGCGCGCGCGTGTGCGCTCACGTCTGACAGCGACCTGTACTGCTGGTAGCTGCTAGAGAAGAGTCAGATCCTCAGTCATCCGAATGATCACGATAGCCGCTCTTTTTCATCCAGCTCGGCACTGACGGCGCCGGCACGCGCGCCGGCTTGGGAGCGACTCGCTGGGCCGGAGTCGCGGCCGGAATCGAGGTAGGGAACTTGAAGCTCGTGAGATTCTTGAGAACGATATCGAGATTGCCGACCTTCATCGGATGCTCGAGCACCATGCCCGCCAGGGCAGCGGTGAGTTGATCGATTTGCCCCGATCCGATACGCCGTAAGTGTTCCCAAATCGCCGATCGACCCAACTGCTGAAAATCCTGGCGCACGAAGATCAGATTGTCGCCGGTATGAAAACGTTCCCACAGGGTGACATCCCGCTCCAGCGCCGCCAGCGATAGATAGATGACGAGAGCTGAAAAACGATCGATCTCTTGGCCGTAGTCTTCCCCGCTCCGTTCGGGATGTTGGTAGGCACGGTGGCCGATTTCCGTGGCGTGGCGGCCGCGTAACGCCGGCACCCACATGCCGTCGTAGTCCACCA
>WNGP01025414.1_pt1 | contig 10494 bp, 10 predicted proteins | sample 5407671 | NCBI WGS metagenome assembly WNGP01 (sample SAMN13153381, study PRJNA577476) | soil metagenome | isolation source: 40 cm soil or saprolite under Garry oak tree replicate 2 | place: USA:California | collected 2016-06-15
TTGGGGCATAATGCGCAAATGGCGTCGATCTGGTTTGGGACTTCAGGATTCAGTTACAAAGAGTGGAAGCCGACATTTTATCCTCAGGAGCTGCCCAACACCGACTTCCTTCGCTACTATGCGAGCCGGTTGAACGGCGTGGAAATCGATTCGACGTTTTACCGGATGCCAAATCAAAAGACGATCGAAGGCTGGAGAGCGGCCACGCCCGAAGGCTTTCGTTTCAGTATCAAGGCTTCGCAGCAGATTACCCACCGGCAGCGGCTCAAGGTACCCTCCGAGGCGCTGGACTATTTATTGAATGTTGTATCGGGTATGGGAGACCGGCTCGGCATGGTGCTGTATCAACTACCGCCTTTCTTTAGATGCGACGTGCCGAAACTAGAAATGTTCTTGACTGCAGTTCCGCGAGGAATTCCTGCCGCGTTTGAGTTTCGTCATGAGTCCTGGTTTGCAGCCGATGTTTATCGATTATTAAGAAGCCGCAATGTCGCATTGTGCATCCACGACGCCGACGATCACACGACACCAATGCAGTTGACGGCGACGTTTACCTACGTGAGGCTGCGCCGGTCCGAATATACGTTCGAGCAACGGCGCGAATGGCAGAATCGGATTCGGACGTGGGCTGGCGAAGGAACCGACGTTTATGCTTTTGTGAAGCACGAGGATAATCCCGATGCGCCGTTAATTGCGATAGAGTTTGCCAGGGGCGTCGGGATCTCGCTACTCTGACCTCAAGTGATGGTTTAATACAAATTTATCAATCGCTTTGGCCACTCCATCTTCATCATTACTTGAAGTAATCGAGGTACCGTCACCATTGACGGCGAGCACCCGGATCTGCGTCATTTCGAAGGGCTGCTCCGGCGCTTCATTTCTTCGAGGGTGCGTTTGAGGTCGTCCAATTTAACTCCGGCTTCAGCTAGCTTTCCTTCCGCCGTCAGGCGCTGGTATTCAGAGAAGGCTTGGTTGGCGCGCTCAATCGAAGACCGGATGTCGGTGGGCTCGGTCTTGGTCGTCGCGGATGGCGGCTCGGGTTGGGGCGAGAGGGACGGTGTTCGGCCTTCCAGCAGTGAGCTCAGCGCCTCGGCAAATCGGGGAGCATAAGCCAGACGATCCTGTGTTGCCAAAACCACGAGCCTCAACTCGGGCATTGGACTTCTCTCGGCTTGCAGGTAGATCGGCTCTACGAACAATAGCGTGTCCTCGAGTGGAATCACCAGCAGATTGCCCCGAATCACCTTCGAACCCTGTTGGTTCCACAGTGTGAGCTGTGAGGAGAGTTGTGGGTCCTGATCGATGCGCGCTTGTATCTGTAATGGTCCGTCCACGAACCGCGTTTTCGGAAAACGGTACGCCCGCAGCGTCCCGTATTTTTCGCCATCACTGCGGCCGGCGAACCAGCCGATCAGGTTGTTGCGGTTTGCCGGGGTGAAGGGAAAAATCGAAACGAACTCCAGGTCGGAGCTGCCGGGAAAGCGCATCAGCACGAAAAACGGTTCGATTGCATCGGCCGGTTGCTGGCCCTGCTGCTGCCCAGTGCCCTGCTGGGCAATGGTCCAGACGTCTTCCCTGTTATAAAAGACCTGTTCGTTTTCGACGTGATATCTCGTGTAGATGGCCGCCTGAGAGCGAAACAGCAGTTCGGGATAACGTACGTGAGCCCGCAGGAAGTCGGGCATTTGGCCGGCAGACGAAAAGAGTGCGGGAAACATCTTCTGGTAGGACTGAATCAGCGGATCTCCGGTATCGAACACGTAGAAATGTACTGTGCCGTTATACGCATCCACAACCGTTTTGACACTGTTGCGAATGTAATTCACAGCGTGATTTCCGAGATTGATATGGCTGGAGAAGGGATAGCGATCGGAGGTAGTGAAGCCGTCGATGATCCAATACAAGGTGCCGTCATTACCGATGACAACGTAAGGATCATCGTCGAAAGTCAGGAACGGAGCCACTTCGGCGACACGCTCGCGAATATTCCGCCGCATCAATAGCATGCTGTCTGCGGTAATATCGTCCGAGAATGGAACCTTCGTGAGATCACCGACGCTCCACGCAAGCAACAGCCTTCGAAAGAATGATCCCATTTGTATCCCGCCTGTGCCTTCGTACGTCGAATAGTTATTCGCGTCACCTTCGGGATAATTGAATTCCTTCTGCCGAGTCTTCACGTACACCGGCCAATCGGTGATCTCGCCAAAATAAATTTCGGGCCTTCTGATCTGAAGTTCCTTCTCCGTGCTCTCCACAGGCATATTCGACAGCACGAAGTCGGGCAATCCTTCTTTCGTGAACCGGCTCACGTGGTTCATGGTGATGCCATAGCCGTGCGTGTAAATGAGTCTCTCATTCACCCAATTTGGGGATCCGGATTGCAATTTGTTCAAGCTGAGCTCGCGCACAGCCAGCATCATCGCCTGAGGTTTTCCATTGATGACGTAGCGATCCACGTCGATATCGGGAAAATCGTAATACGTCCGTATCTCCTGAACTTGACGTAACGTCGCCTGAAGCGCCCGCCAGTCCCAAAGGCGGGTGTTGCCCAGTGTATCGGAATGTTTGGCCGGATCGAAAACTGCATTCGTGAGGCGCGGCTCGAAAGGAATTTCTTCGATATGTTCGAGGGCGAACGCATTTCGGGTGAAATCGATGTTACTCCGGATGTATGGGGTCTCGCGCACCAGTTCGTTTGGGCGAACGACGAAGGTCGTCACATACCCTGGTGCAAGAACGCCTGCGACCAAATACGTCAGGGCTGGTGTTGCAAGAGCTACTCCGATATTGCGGATCCGCCCAACTCTGATGTTGATGGCGGCAAAAGCTGCGCCCAATAGCAGTGCGGCAATAACGAACCAGAGTCCGGGCACGACAATCTTGTCATCGACGTACCTAACACCGGTGAAGAGAGTGTTCTGCTCGAGCAGCAATGCGTATCTACTGACATAGGTTTCTGCCGCGATAGCCAGGAGAAGGAGAGCTACTGCGAGGGATACACCTTTAAAGATCGCGGTGGTGTCGGTGACTGACATCAGTATCGCGGCCACTAAAACAATGACGGAGATCGCGAGAAACCATCCAACGACGCCCTCGAAAACCGGCAGGGTGAAGAAATAAAACGAGAGCGGCCTGCCGAAGATCGGGTCCGATACGGATGGTGTTGGGACCCTGTTTATGAAGAGAGCATATTTGCTCCAGTCGGAGCCAGGCGCTTGAGACTCTCGGGTGTCGGGACGACAATGGCCTCGCCCGCGATTTCGACAAATGGACGTCGCGCGTAATCCCCAGCCGGCGTCACCAGGCGAAACAGAAAATAGAGCAAGACAGCCGATGCGAGAGCAAATGCCAGGAAGACGATCGCCTGGCCTTGCAAGCGGTACCAGTAGACGGACTCAAAACCAAGGCTTTGGAACCACAAGCTGTCCACATAGAAAGAAATGGATTGGAACCCCGCCGCAAGAATGAAGACAATGATTACCAACCGCAGTGCAAATCGGCGTATCGCTCGCGTATCGATGGAGCGGTGATAGTCGGGGGGACGCATGGTCTCCTTAATACCATAGAGTGGTACGGTCCGCCTCTACTTTGCGACTTTTGAAAATGGAAAATGATTCGCACCGCTGAAGCGGCGATGAGAACAATGCTTCCTGCATACTCCGGGCGAGATTACCGTTATTCGGGTGCTTATTTGAGAGCTGGAATCAAGGAATCAGCCTTTGGTGTGCCTAACCCAGTCACATAATCGTATCCAGACGTTGCTTTGCACAATCCAGGGCACTTGTCGTTCTTACCGTTGTCCACATCGCGGTAATTCGCCGCGTACCCATTTTGTGCAGCGTCGTACAGGATACCCTGACTCCCGGTGAGCGCGGGTTTGCCAGCCCCTTGTCGAATTGAATTCGCAATAGCAACCAGGGCTGACCACTGCGGAGGGCCAACGCTAGTTCCGCCAACCTGGTACCATCCCGATAGCCCGTCAAAGGGGATACTGTCGTACACCGCAACTCCGGTTTCGGGATCACCATCGTAGGCGACATCTGGTGTTCCGCGCTTATGTTCAGGGTCATTCGGAATGGGATATGCGGTTTGATAAACAGGTTCACTCTCAAAAGGACTCAGTCCCCCCCCACTTCCTTCAAAAGCCTTCTCGTTCGAATGAGAGCCATCTCGATGCAAATGGAGCGTCGTGCCTCCAACAGACATCACGTAACGCGATGCTGCGGGATAAACAGTTCCATGGCCATTGTCTCCAGAGGAAGCGAAGAAAGTTACGTTATTTCCCACGAAATGGCCGTCGTCCGCGATTTCACCCGGGCCCTCAAGAGCGCGGAGAGTTGATCGGAGGCCGCTTCAACGAGAAGGATTTGAGCCTCTGGCGCGATCGCATGAGCCCATTCCACATCAAGAGCGATTTCCAGGGCCCATAACGCATTTGTTTGTGGCTGTGCGCCATCGGCATAGATTTTACGAAAGCACCCATTGGCCGTTGTGCATTGCGCCAGGCCGAACATGCTGTTGAAAGTCGCCAAATCCTGCTCAATAGCCGGATGATCAAAGGAATCCACTATTCCAATGATCTGTCTCCTTCCCTGGTTGCTTCCCTGGTTGCGGACCTGGTCGAAGCCATACGCCCGCCGCACTTGAGCAGGTGTGAGGCCAACCACACCTTTGCCTGCAGCTCCTTGGACGCGGACAAAAGGGTGGACCCGGCCGGCAGCTTGACCGTTTGCTGGGGGAGGGCTCCAAATTGCAAGTATCAGCACAAGAACAGCTACCAATCGGTGACTTTCGCCTCTCATAAAACTCCTTGAACTATTCGAAGCCTACAACTTCATTTGAGTCGAACTCCGAGACCGAGTGCACGGACATCTGGAACGAGTTTCGTACGATTTGGATGCTTTGATAAGAAAGCTTTCGAGCTTTTTGCGCATTGAGCAGGACCGGGGGGCGACCCATCGGGCATGTGACCGAAAGCGCGCGTAGCATCACGCTAAGTCCTCTATCCTTCAACATCAGAATTCCTTTCCGAACTCCTCCGGCGGCAAATTACCTCAGGAGCCCTTCGACCTTCCTTTACTGGCCCTTGGTTGTCAAGTTCGAATTTTGGCAAGCCAGCACTTATGAAAACGTCGCCACTTCGATCTTTTCGGCAAGAACTGCGACTGACTTTAGTGCTATGGCCTCAATTTTAAGAATCGCGGCTCGGGGCCAGTTCCTGTCCGCGGTTTCCAGGTGGTTTCTGATATGATCTTACTTTGTTTTTTGGACTCGCCCTGGCAGGGGTCCAAAGCGTTTGGAGAGACTGAATGAGAAAGCCGTTGCTGTTTTTGCCGGGTCCAATGCAGGTCCCTGATCACATTCGATCGGCGGGAGATCGACCTTTATTTTCACATCGTTCTCCCCAGATGGAGGAACTGCTTGGCAGGCTCGTAGCGGGTAGCAGACCCATCTTCGGTACCAAAGGCGACGTACTATTCCTGGCATCCTCCGGCAGTGGAGCAATGGAGTGTGCGGTCTGCAATTTGACCTCGCCCGGAGACGAGGTCATTGTCGTGTTGGGGGGCACTTTTGCCGCCCGATGGGCGCAGATCGCCGAAGCGTTCAGTCTGACGGTTCGAGCTGTGGAGGTCGATTGGCGACGGGGTGCGACATTGGCCGAAGTCGAAAATGGCTTGAAGCAGTGGCCCAAGGCCGAAGTCCTTTTTCACACCTGGAGCGAGAGTTCGACGGGCGTCCTCAACGATATGGCCGAAGTGGGAAAGCTCGTCCGATCGCACAACAAAATTTATGTGGCCGACGCCGTGTCGGGAGTCGCTATCTCACCACTGGGCATGGACGACTGGAATATTGACACCGTTGTCGCAGGTTCGCAGAAGGGATTGATGCTTCCGCCTGGTCTTGGCATCGTGGCTGTCGGCCCGCGCGCTTGGGAAAAAAGCGGCCGGTCTAAAACTCCGAGATTCTACTGGGATTGGAAGCACAGGTGGCCGATAGGATTCGTGATTTGGTTCGCCGGTCGGGTATGGAGGTTTATGCTTTAAAGCCCGGGAACGGAATTACGGGCGTCCTAACGCCAAAGGGTTTCGACACGAAAGCCCTCTTCCGCCGGCTAGAGACTGATTTTGGGATACAGATTGCGGGTGGATTGGGCAAACTGAAAGACACCACATTTCGTATCGGTCACGTAGGGCATGTTACGGATGAAGAGCTGGAGTATTTTATCCAAAGCTTCGAGCGCTGTTTAAAATAACTAGCGGCCTTCAAGTACTTGATGCAGACACGACGCTTCCCACAAATTCCAGAACGGATACAGCGGCTGGAAGACCTCGCCTATAACCTGAAGTGGAGTTGGGATTACCGGGCACGGCTCCTCTTCAAGCGTCTCGACCCGGAACTCTGGAAAAACAACCAACACAATCCCGTAAAGCTCCTGCATGAAATCGATCCGCAACGCCTTGTGGCCGCAGCGCGCGATCCGGACTTCCTACGTGAGTATGAAGTCACCATGAAGCACCTCGATCGAGCGGAAGGACGTAGTGAGAAATGGTTCGTTCGTGAATTTCCCGATCTGGCGAAGCAGCCGATTGCGTACTTTTCCGCCGAGTTCGGTCTGCACACATCACTGCCGATTTATTCCGGGGGCTTGGGCATCCTGGCCGGCGACCATTGCAAGGAATCGAGCGATCTGGGTGTTCCCTTGGTTGGAGTCGGGTTCGTTTATCCCCAGGGATATTTCCATCAGCGTATTCAGGCGGACGGCTGGCAAGAAGACATTTACGAATTGCTGGAGCGCCGGGAAGCCCCGATCGAATCGGCGGGTCGAAATCATGAGGACCGCTTCCTTGTGGAATTGCATGCGGGCAGCCTCAGCGTATTTGTCGTTGTATGGCGCGTCAATCTCGGCTCAGTCCCACTTTATCTGATGGACACGGACGTTCAGGAGAATCAACCGAGTGACCGGGAGCTTTCGGCGCGGCTTTACGGGGGCGACAAAGAGCTTCGCATACGTCAGGAAATGGTTCTCGGTATTGGTGGAGTCCGAGTCCTCCGCGCCCTTGGAATTCAGCCCACTGTCTTTCATGCGAATGAGGGCCACACCGCGTTCATGCTTCTCGAGCGAGTGCGGGAGCTTGTTCAGACGGGCCAAAGCTTCGAAGATGCAGCCGAGCAGATTCGGTCCACCAGCATCTTCACAACGCACACACCTGTGCCCGCAGGCCACGATGCATTTCCGCTCCACATGATGGAAAAACATTTTGCCGGTTATTGGGATAATCTCGGTCTCAGCAAGCAGGACTTCATGGACCTGGGAAAGTTCGGGGATTCATTCAACATGACTGTGCTTGCATTACGGATGACGGGTTGGCGCAATGGGGTTAGCCACCTTCATGGCCGCGTGACCCGGCGCATGTGGCAGGTTGCCTGGCCGAACATTCCGGAAGATCAAATCCCGATCACTTCCGTTACTAATGGTGTGCACGCTCCGACGTGGATCGCACCGGAACTGAGCCTGCTCTTCGATCGGTACCTCGGCCCGGAGTGGGTCGAGCGGCATGACGATATCGCATTTTGGAATCGTGTGATGGATATCCCCGACGAAGAGCTGTGGAACGTCCGTCTCTTTCTCAAGCGAAAGTTTCTGGCCTTTGCACGGGAGCGCGCCCGGGCGCGATGGTCGGAGGACCGCGTGGATCCGCGACAGGTGATCGCCATGGGCACGCTGCTCGACCCGGACGCGCTGACCATCGGTTTCGCGCGCCGGTTCACCGGGTACAAGCGGGCAGCGTTGCTCTTCCACGATTTGAATCGTGTTCGCGCCTTAATGCTCGATAGATGGCGTCCCGTGCAGATCGTCTTCGCGGGAAAAGCTCATCCTGCCGACGAACACGGAAAGCATCTCATCCACCAGATCTATTCGCTTGCCGCCGATAACGCTATGGCCGGCCATGTTGCGTTCGTTGAAAATTACGAAATGCACTCGGCGCACTTCTTCACACAAGGTGTCGATGTCTGGCTAAACAACCCGCGTCCTCCGCTGGAGGCCTGCGGTACGAGCGGGCAGAAGGCTGCCATGAATGGCGTCCTGAACGTCAGCGTGCTTGACGGCTGGTGGTACGAAGGCTACAACGGAAATAATGGTTGGGCCATCGGCGACCCACCGGAAGATCTGGATGTTCACTACGATGACGCCAGTGACGCCGAGTCTCTCTACCGGCTGCTCGAGCAGCAGATCATTCCACTGTTTTACGAGCGTGACCAGAACGGGTTTCCCCATGGTTGGATCCATATGTTGAAGGAGTCCATCCGCTCGATCGTTCCCCGATTTTCTGCCAGCCGGATGGTAAAGGAATACGCTTCCCGAATGTATGTTCCGGCCTCAAGGCAGAGCGTCAGAGTTCGGCAGTAAGCGTGGTGGAGGGGCCAATGCCTCTACGGCTGGCTGGTGGGTCCGACGCTAACCCATTGGGAATCTGTCAGTCCGTTTACCCATTGGGCAACATGGCCAGCCGCACGTTGAAGCGATTCCTTGTCCCTCCGTCCTTTCTTTAACGAGTGGTCACCGCCCTCGATCCAGACCAGCGTGGCCCGCTCGCCGGTTCTCCGGACAACGTCTTCCAGCAGGCGCCGCTCGGCAAATGTGTCTTTTGTACCGCTGATGAAGAGCATTGGCCGCTCGAGACCATAAAGATGCTGGTCGCGAAGCTGATCCAGCTTGCCGGGAGGATGGAGGGGATAGCCTAGAAAAACAAGCCCCTTCACGACAGACATGTCGCCGGCAATATATGACGCGACTCGGCCGCCCATGGATTTCCCACCAATGATGACGCGTTTCGGTTTGTGTTCTTCGACAACCTCGCTGACAACAGCGCGATAACGGGCCTGAAGCTTCGGCTGCGGATCGGGAGCTTTCTTCTGCTCATCCATATAGTCAAAGTTGAACTTGACGGTGAGAAACCCATATCCGGCGAGCTCGGTGTGGAAGTAAGTCATGAACGGGGAGTGCATTCCCTGCCCTGCGCCGTGGGCAAGGATGATGGCCGTTTTGCCATCCCAGGAATCAGGCTTCGCAACAAGCCACCTCACATGCCACGTCTACTGAAATGCGGGTTTCAAATCCGGAGGCCCCAGAGCGTACGGCGCTCGGGATCAAAGCCGGTGGATTCGAGCGTCCGCTCGATGGCGAAATTACCAGGATGGACCTCGGCGCTGATTCGATGGATGCCACGTTCGCGAGCCTTGTCCAAAAGGGCAGCCACCAGGCTTCTGCCGACTCCCTTGCTTCTCCACTGTTCCTCGACGAAAAGAGCGACAACGTCCATCGTTTCGCCGCCAAACTCCGCCCTCCATTCGTACGCAGCGTACGTATAACCGCATAGACCCGACTCGTGCTCAGCCACCAGCACAGTTCCCAGATCACTGGATTTCATTGTGCGCTCGAAGATCCGCTGGGCATCTTTTGCGGTTCCTTCGGCATGAATTTTCGAGAGCAGCTGGCCGGCCAGTTCACAAAGCCGGTCCATGTCCTGCGAGGTGGCCGGACGGATCTGAAAATCACGAACTACGGGAGCCATATGCGTCATCACCGGGTCCATTGTAAATCCGAATTCCGAATTCCGAAATCTGATTTCCGCGGTATAGTGTTTTGCAACTGCATATGAGCTCGAACCTGAAGTTCAACAGAACATCCGTATTCGGTCTGGGATTGGTTCTGGCGCTGCTGCTGACGACAGGCACGATTCCTTGGTCTCCGCAGCCGCCGCGTGCGGCTACCGGCGTTCAGGTCTCGATTGAGCAGTTCGGCCGGTACATTGATGAATGGTCAGAACCGGAAGGCTATTTCGATTCCGATAATTTCATTTCGAACGAGACGTCGTATCTTCACGTCATCCCCGATCTGCGCCAGCGCGTCAAACCCGGGGGCATTTATTTGGGTGTCGGCCCGGACCAGAACCTTTCTTACATTGTTCACACCCGTCCGTCATTGGCGATCATTACGGATATTCGAAGGCAGAATATGCTCCAGCATCTGCTATTCAAGGCATTGTTTGTGATGTCGTCGAATCGGGTGGAGTACCTGTCGCTCCTGTTCTCAAAGGAAACACCGCCTGTGAAGCCAGGCGCCTCTTTCGAAGATCTTCTCGCTGCTGTACGTCGGGCACCGTCGAGCGAAAAGTTGTTTCAGAGAAATCTTGCGGCTGTTAAAGACCTGTTGACCAGAAAGTACAGGTTGAAACTCACAACGGACGATATCTCCAAGGTCGATTACATCTACCGGACATTCTGGGAAGAAGGCCTCGACCTCCGGTTTTCATCTCTCGGCCGTGGAAACGCCCTCAACTACCCAACCTTTGAGGAAATCCTCCTGGAAACGGACCGCCAGGGCCGCCAGCAGAACTACCTGTCTTCGGAAGATCTGTTTCAGTGGCTGAAGAACTTCCAGGCGGACAACCGCATTATTCCCATCGTTGGTGATTTCGCCGGGCCTCA
>WNGP01005579.1_pt1 | contig 10493 bp, 6 predicted proteins | sample 5407671 | NCBI WGS metagenome assembly WNGP01 (sample SAMN13153381, study PRJNA577476) | soil metagenome | isolation source: 40 cm soil or saprolite under Garry oak tree replicate 2 | place: USA:California | collected 2016-06-15
CTGGAGAACTGGCCAACTGCACACGACTCCGCTGCGCGAAACATTGGATCGACAATCAGGCATGTACCGCGTCGCGGCAAAAATTTCGGATGATCAGATCGATAATGTCGTGGGAGATTTTTGCCGATCAGATGGCGGCTGTCTGCGCACGATTTTATGGAAGCGCGATCAACTCGGCACGGTTCCGTCGGCAAAGTTGCCGCTGGAAAAATTTGATGCTGCCTACGATCAGATCAAAGCACCGGGCGGGCCGGGGTCATCCGCCTTCGCCGAGGCTACGGCGGACAAGTCGCCCCCGGCTACAGCCTCAGGCAACGTCGCCAGCGCGATTTTCAGCACACACCTCGCGCAAAGCCCTTCCGGCGCGTCGGAAAAGACCTTTGCGCCGCACTTCCGGCAAATTCTGATTACCCTGATCATGGTCGAGTCGTTCGCGCACGCTCCCTTTTGTACTCCGTAAAATTTTCCCATGCGTTACGCGGACACGAATTTCACTAATTCACACCAATTTCCGGCACGAATTCCACGAATTCACACGAACTCAGATACGAATTGCCGGGATGTATGCTGATCGAGAGACGAAGTTCATGGATGTACAGTGCTTTCAAGCCTTCGAATCCTTCGTGATAATTCGTGCAATTCGTGTCCATCAACAGCGTTCGTCTAGTTCGTGTCTTTACGCCTCGACCACCGAAATTAGATGGCGCAGCTCATCTTCGATATCGCCGGGTGTCGCAACGGTGTGCGCGATTTCCTCTCGCAATAACGATTGATAGCGCTGCCGAAATCGGTAAAACGCCTGCCGAATCGCATTTTCGGTCATCCCCAAGCGCGCGGCGATCTCCCCCTGTGATGGCGCGCCCGGTTCATCCGGCAGCAATTGCTTCAACGAATCAAACAACGCGGCATTACCTGCCGCGCGGTATTCATCCTTCAATCGGTTGATCACGCGCTCAAGAACCGTCAAAGCCCACCGGCGTTCGTACATCATTTCGGCAGTCATTGGATCTGATGGTTCCATATCGGTCCGCTCGTCAGCATGCAGTTCTTCCAGTGGAATGAGCCGCTGACCTTTCCCCCGCTTGATCGCCATCGCGCGACGCTGCTCGTCGGCCAGAAAATATTTCAGCGACGCGAGCAGAAAAGAGCGAAGTCTCCCCTTTTCTTTGCGGACGGCACCGAAACTCCCGCGCTCCAATAACTGCGCAAAAAATCCCTGGGTAATATCCTCCGCCTCTGCCGATCCAATGCCCTGTCGCCTGAGGAAGCTGTAGATCGGTCGCCAGTACATGCGGCAAAGTTTCTCGAGCGCTTCGTGTGCAGCTGGCGATTCACCTTGCGCCTCAAGCACCACGCTCCAATGCGTCGTCGTAAACGCGGCCCCACTGTGTTGTTCGGTAGCCGCAGAACCAATCGGGGTCAGCGAAGTTGCCTCATCATCAGCAGGCACACTACGATCTAAGGAAAAAGTCGCGACGAAATCAAGCCTGCATCCACTCACCACAAACGCGAACAAGGCCGCCTCGTCGCCGACGCCTTTTCAGTTTGAGCTAATCAGACCGATTGGTCACGGCCATCACGGTCCGCAAGATACGTTGCCTACAATGGTGTACGTGGCGGCCGGATGTCCGTTGTCGCGCTGGCCTTTAACGAAGGTGTGGTCTACCAGGAGAGTTGATCGCTCCAGGTTTTGGGTTTCTGGCGTGTCGCCAGTGAACGTCCTTCCGTTTACGGCTCCAAGTAGATCACCCGGTGCTGGGCTGCCAACTGCGGACTTCGGGACAATCAGCGTAATCGTTCCATCCGCGTTAAAGCTGCTTCCCGGCAAGAGACCGATTTGAGTTTCCGTGGGAACGCCAATAACCAGACCGATCACAGCCGTAGCGATAGTGCCATACTCAAAGGTGGCTGTTCCGTTTTGGTCGGTTCTCATGCCGACGTAGAACTGCTCGGCTGCCGGATCGTACGATTGGGCAGCATACGAGTTCCAAACCACTCTCCACCTGCTGCTCGGCGGCACGCTCGCCAGATTAGTGACTTTCATCTTGAACATTAGGTTGTTTGTCCCGGGTGGTTCAGCGACGGCAACATAGTCGATAGCGAGCGAGGCGGGCGCCAGACCCTGGAGCGGTTGTTCCGGATGGCCCGGCGGTGTCTTTTGAACAATCAATCCAGTACACGTATCGCCGACATACGGTGCGGCGACTTCGTTGTTTCCGCATGAGGTGCCAGCCCCATTTACTGCGAGCACCTTGTAGTAATATGTTTTCGTGGGGTCGGTGGCAGTAGTGTCGTTATAGGTTGTCTGATTTCCCGAAACGCTCGTCAGCAGAGTCTCAGCGCCGCTAGCAATGCCTCTCATGATCCGATAGCTGGTGATGTTGGCGTTTCCTGTGTCGGCTTCCGACCAGGCGAGATGAACAACCGAGTTGACTCGGCGCACCGTCACCGACGGCATGCCCGGCGCCGATCTGGCGTGCAGCGGATTTGGCGGATCGAAGCTAGCAATAAGCCGGCGTCCGCTCGATTGCCGCGCGATCACGCCTCTGGCCGTGTAGGCGTTGCCCTTCGCTGTGGAAGCTGCCTGAGCACAGGCCCCGTCGGTGCACCCATCAACGTAGCCAACCTGCGCGCGTCCCTGTTTGTCGACTGTCATGTCAAAGAAGTCGAGCAGATTGCGGCAAATATCGGCGCCACCATGCATCCAGATGCAACCGCGCTGCATTGGATCCTTCGGCGTGGCGTCCGTTGTTGTCCAATGCAGGCCGCCATCGAAAGTGCTCGCTACGTAAAGATGCCAGATACCGCTGAAGCTGTTCGCCGACTGATCGCCCGACGTTGTCGAACCGTAGAAGGAAACTGCAGCGCGACCGGTATCGCCTGCGACTGCCGCGGGGAAAGCAATGTTCTTCAGACCGTAAACTGCGCCTACGTCATAGATGTTCTGCCACGTCTGGCCGCGGTCGGTGGATGTCGCCACGATCGCGTTGGAACCACCAGTAGCGCTGCCAGCTACCGTGCTGCTGGACATCGCAAAATAGACCCTACCGGCACTGTCGATGCCGACCGCCGGGTCCTGAAGATTTGCGTTAGCGCGCGTCTGGCTGCTTGCGTTTTGGACGGGACGTACATTCCACGTGAGACCGTTGTCTTCCGAAACGACAACGGCCCCAGTTCCAGCGCAGCTGTTATTGGGAAGATGGACTGTTCCGTCAGGTGCGACCTTAACGTGACCGTGCAATCCTCCGCATTGCGACGTGTAGGTCGGTACTGGCGGGCCATATGTGGCGCCTCCGTCGTCGCTGCGCAGACAAAACGCAGTGACCAGGTCTTGCGAGCAATAATAAACTGCATTCGGGTATGGGCCGTGAGGAGGAGCAGGCGCGTGATATGGTCCGCCGCCGATCGTCTCATGATCAATCCCGGACCCGAGCGGCCCAGAACTTGGTGACCAGCCAGCATAACTGGGCTGACCTAATTGATCGAGGCCGTCAGTGTCTGTGAACGAAACTTTGCACGTCGGCGAAGTAAGCGTGAGTTCTCCTGCGAACACACGGCCAGTCTGACGATCTGTGAAGCCGATGGGATCAGAGTCAACAAACTGCGATGTTGGCGCAGCACTGTTATACCAGGTCGCGCTCTGGCCGTTTGCGGGGCAGCTGTCGTCGAACTTGATAAAGAGCGTTTGAAGATCTGATTGGAAATTCGTTACACCGCTCGCTGAGTTTGGTGAATTCCAATTGACGCCGATGGAGGGTTCACCCGCATCGTGAGCGGTGTATTCGACCGTGTGCACGGCCGGCCCCTGACTGCTGTCGGTAACCTGCACCAACGTCCCCGGCGCCTCGAAATTCTGAAAGCCGATCTTCGGCCCTCTGTCTTGAGGCGCCGAAGGAGCTAACGCGGTTCCCGCTGATGCAGACACCGCACTGGCGCTGCCGGAATATTGGAAGCCTGCAAAGGCACTAAAATAAACCACGTGCACGGAAAATTGCCCGGTGCCGACATCAGGATTGCTTGGATCGAGATCGACGATTTCCGGGGGCGTTCCGCCATGTGCCGATACTCCACCCGGCACAAGCGGCCCCGAGTTATCGCCTTTGTGAACGTAAAGATCGTAGTCGCTGAGCCCGGAAGGATCAGCGCAACTGATGACGATGCGCGCCTTCAGCCCAGACCAGTTAGTTGGCGTGCCGGATAACGTTACTACGAACGTGTCGCAGTTTACGCCTTCAACACAGGTGCTTTCGTCCAGCGAGCCACCACCAACCGCCGTGCCGACCCAATTTAGTTGTGGTCCGCCGGGATTAAGTGTTCCGGAACTGGGCATCGCTGAGTGTAGGCGGGCCGCGAAGAACCCAAATACAATCAGGAAAATACCCGTAACAAAAAAAAGCGCGCCGATAGTGGCGCGCGCCGTCATTGAAGAGGAGGAAATATTTTTCATAGGCAGAACCTTTGTAAATTCTGCTTTAAGATTCGGGAAAATGAGCGATGTCGGTCGCCTGTCGAGCCCGGTTTTTTAAGGCGCTACAGGCGTTGAAGCGCTTTTTGGGCGAGCGTTTTCGATTTCTTAAGTTTGGTCTCTTCGTCATCCGTTCCGCCAAGGCCGATCGAGATGAATGCATCTCCCTTTAGCACATAAAGAATGCCCCCGAACCGATTGCCGACCCAATAAGCATCGTCTCCCAAGCCCTCGATCTTTTTGGGCGCGGAGCCTTGCTCCTTCTCGTCGCCGCTCTGCGCCTTGCGTTCTTCGTTTTCGTACGGATCAAACTTCTCTTTCCAAAAATCTTTTGGACTGCGCTTGCTGCCTTGCTTCGGGTCAGATTGTACGAGTGCCAGGGTTACTGACTTGCTGAATTCCGCTGCGGTATAGAAACATTGGGAAACAAGGAAAACTCCGTCTGAATGTTCGCTGCTCTTCGTTTCGTTGACGTGTGCTGCTTGAACGGATTCGACTTCCTCTTTGGAGAGGAGGTTGCAGGCGTCACGCACGATTGCTCCGGGTCGGCGTTCCTTGCATCCGCCGACTACTAAAAGCGATGTGGCCACACACACGAACAGCAGCGTGCGCATGCCGAACTTTTCACTAACGAACAGCCGTAAACAACATCCCGGTTTTGTCGATCTCACGAAATGCTCACTACGTTGCTTCACCAATCGCCGAATGTTAGCATCGCGTGCCTCCAATGAGCCAGAACTACAAAGACACGCTGAATCTGCCGCGGACAGAATTTCCGATGAAGGCGAATCTTGCCGCGCGCGAGCCGGAGATGCTCAGGGCTTGGGAGGAGACGCACCTGTACCGGCAAATTCAGAAATCGCGAGAGGGTCGAGAACTGTTTGTCCTGCATGATGGGCCGCCCTTTGCCAACGGCGATGTCCACATGGGCACTGCGCTTAATAAAATTCTAAAAGATTTCGTCGTGAAATCGCAAACGATGCTGGGCAAGCGCGCGCCGTACGTCCCCGGCTGGGATTGTCACGGCCTTCCAATCGAATACAAAGTGGTAAAGGAATCGCGGGCGCTTTCTCCGTTGGAGGTCCGCAAAAAATCCGAAGCGTTTGCGCGAAAATTTATCAACATCCAGCGCGAGCAATTCAAGCGCTTGGGCGTCTTCGGCGATTGGGAACATCCGTATCTGACGATGGATCCCACATATGAAGCGGAAATTTTGCGCGCCTTTGCGGTATTCGTCGAGGAAGGGCTGGTGTATCAGGCGCAGAAGCCCGTTTTTTGGAGCACCGGCGCACAGACTGCGCTGGCCGAAGCCGAAGTGGAATATCAGGAGCGCGACGACACCGCTGTTTACGTCCGATTTCCGATCGCGAGTGGTGAGTGGAAAGACAACGCGAGCATCGCTATCTGGACCACAACGCCATGGACGTTGCCAGCGAATTTGGCCATCGCGGTTGATCCTGACGAAACGTACGTCGTTCAGAAATTCTCACGCAACGGTGCGACGGAGACCTTGCTTCTCGCTGAGAAATTAGTTCCGCAATTTTCCGCAAACACAAACTTTCATCCCGCGGGTGAACCGCTCGCATCATTTTCCGGCACCAAGCTCGAGAAAATCAAGGCGCGCCACCCATTTCTCGATCGTGACGCTATCGTGCTGACTGCCGATTTTGTGACGATGGACAGCGGCACCGGCGCAGTTCACATCGCACCAGGCCATGGCGCGGACGATTACGCTTTGGGGATGGCAAAGAACCTGCCGATCTTATCGCCGGTCGATGACCATGGCCGCTTTACTGAGGAAGCCAGTTTGCGAAATCTCACTGGAAAATATGTCTTCGACGCCAATCGGGACATTGTCGAATTGCTGCGCGAACGCGAAATGTTGTTGGGAGCGCAAAAGTTTCATCACTCCTATCCGTATTGCTGGCGCTCGAAAACACCGATCATCTTTCGCAATGTCGAGCAATTCTTCATCCGAATCGGTGAGCTGCGTGGCAAAGCGCTCGATGCGATTCACAACGAGGTGAAGTGGATTCCAGCATGGGGCGAGAATCGCATCGCGGGCACAGTCGAATCGCGCCCCGACTGGGTCATTTCGCGCCAACGCAGCTGGGGCGTGCCGCTCCCGGTTTTTTATTCGAAGGATGGGAAAGCCATTCTCGATGCAAAAATCATCCGAAAGCTCGCTGATCTGGTCGCCGAGCGCGGGTCAAACATTTGGTTTGAACTGAGCGATGGCGACCTTGCGAAAAGACTCGGGCTTCCGCCGGGCACAACGAAACGCAACGACACGATCGATGTCTGGATCGACAGCGGCGTTTCGCACAGAGCCGTTTGCGCACTGCATCCCGAGCTGCGCGATCCTGCTGATATGTATCTCGAAGCGACGGATCAACATCGCGGGTGGTTTCAATCATCGCTCTTGACCAGCGTCGCGCTGAATAATCGCGCGCCGTACAAAATTTGCGTCACACACGGTTTCGTTGTCGACCTTGACGGCAAAAAGATTTCGAAATCGGGAACGTACGAGAAGCCAACGGCCGCCGATCACTTCGTCGGCCGGTATGGCGCCGATCTGCTACGGCTTTGGGCGAGCAGCATCGATTACACCGCTGATGTCCCATTTTCTGAGGAAATGTTTACCCGTCTGGGCGACACCTATCGGCGGATCCGAAACACGCTGCGCATTCTGTTGGGCAATTTGTATGACTTCGAATCAGGAAACCAGGAAACCAGGAAAAACTTGAGCTTAATTGATCGCTGGATTCTCGAGCGAATGGATGAAGTGATTCGCGATTGTCGAGCAGCCTACGAATCGTTCGAGTTCCACAAGATCTATCACACGCTCAACCAGTTTTGCGCCGTCGATCTGAGTAGCCTCTATGTCGACATCACCAAGGATCGGATGTATTGCGATGCGCCGGATTCGCCGCGTCGGCGTGCGACTCAAGTAGTGATGCATGAGATTTTCGACGTGCTGTGCAGGTTGCTGGCACCCATTCTTGCATTTACGGCCGAGGAAGCGTGGCGCCATTCAGAAGCAGAGGGTTCCGTTCACCTTGAGGAATTTCCTCAACTACAGGATCGATCCCGCGATGGCGGGACCAGTGCTCAGGTGGCGGAGCTGTTGAGATTACGCAGCGTGATTGGGCAGGCGATCGAGCGCGCGCGTCAGGAAAAACTAATTGGCAACACGCTGGAAGCGCGGGTCGTGTTGAATTCGGACTCCGACGTCACGGAGAAGATCGACAAGGAAGAACTCGAAGAATTCTTCATAGTGAGTGATCTGACGATCCACCAGACGAAGGAAGCGAGCGTTTCGGTGACGAAAACGCCGTATAAAAAATGTGCACGTTGCTGGCGCCATCGGCCAACCGTCGGCGCGAGCAAGGCGCATCCGGATTTGTGCGATCGGTGCGAGAGCGTGGTTACGGCTATCGAAGCTTAGCACCGTAGGTGCGTCATGTTTATAGTCCCCAGTCAAGTCCAAAGCAAAAGCTCCGTAGGAGCGACATGTCGTCTTGGTCACGACACATGCCGCCCCTACGGGGCTGAGGCATTGGAGGGGTTGGCTTCTATAAACATGCCGCGCCTACGGTGCTCAGGCGCGTCACGCGCTGCAGCGTTTCCTGGTTGGGAATCGACGTGAAATTCATTCTTTTTCTCTCGCTGCCGCTCTACGCGCTTGACCAATGGAGCAAACAGTTGGTCTTGCGATTCATCGGCCCTTATGAGGCGCACACTGTCGTACCGGATTTCTTCAGTCTGGTTAACGTGACCAACACCGGCGCAGCGTTTGGATCATTCAGGGGGAACAACACTTTCTTCATTGTAATTTCGATCGTCGCGTTAGTGGTTGTAGCGATCCTGCTCGTCAGACCGCGACGGCCTGATGCGTGGCGCGATCTCTCCCTTGCACTGCTGCTTGCCGGAATTTTTGGTAATGTGACGGATCGCCTGCTATACGGGCATGTGATCGATTTTCTCCTTTTCAATCTCCACATTCGGTACGCCGATCCCTGGCCCGCCTTTAATGTCGCCGACTCGTGCATCTCGATCGCGGTAGTCCTCTTCATCATCCACTCTTTTCGAAAGCAGAAGAGTGCTGGGTAGAACGACGCGCTGTCCCAAGGACGCCGATGTGAATCACGCGCGCGTTGCGCTTCGCATGGCGAAGCGGCTACACTGCTTTTGTGAAATCTCCGCCGATGGAAAAGGTCGCGCGCGAAATCGCTGCACGCTTGCGTAAGAGCGGCCATATCGCGTACTTCGCGGGCGGTTGTGTGCGTGACATGGTGCGCGGTTTGATCCCGAAGGATTACGACATCGTTACCGACGCCCGACCCGAAGCCGTGCAGGGGATTTTCCAACGGACGGTGGCAGTCGGCGCGCACTTTGGCGTGATCATCGTGCTGGAGAACGGTTTTCAATTCGAGGTGGCGACCTTTCGTTCCGACGACGCCTACATTGACGGAAGACATCCCAGCGCGGTGCATTTTTCTTCGCCCGAAGAGGACGCCCAACGGCGCGACTTCACCATCAACGGAATGTTTTATGATCCGGTGGCGGAGGAGGTAATCGACTTCGTCGGCGGCCGCGCGGATATCGACGCAAAATTGGTGCGCGCAATTGGCGACCCGGCACAACGGTTTGCAGAAGATCGCTTGCGAATGCTCCGGGCCGTGCGCTTTGCCACGGTGCTCGATTACCAGATCGACCAGAACACGTGGGACGCCCTCGTGGCCAACGCACCTTCAATCAACCAGATCAGCACGGAACGAATCCGCGAGGAACTGGTGCGCATTTTTCTCTCGCCGAATCGCGTACGCGGTTGGGACCTGCTCGATGCCAGCGGCTTGATGCGCGCGATTCTGCCCGAGCTGGAAGCGATGAAAGGTGTCTTACAGCCGGAACAGTTTCATCCCGAAGGCGACGTCTTCGTGCACACCCGGCTAATGTTGCAGCTGCTTCCAGCGGAAGTTTCTGTTCCGCTGGTTTTCGCCGTGTTGTTTCACGATGTCGCGAAACCGGTCACGGCGATGGTGGATAAAACCGGCCGAATCCGTTTCAACGAGCACGACCGTATCGGTGCTCAGATGACGGAAGCCATCATGCGGCGTCTGCGATTTTCCGGCGCTCAGATTGAGGCGACGGTCGAAATGGTTCGGCAGCACATGGTTTTCAAGGACGCGCCGAATATGCGAGTGGCGAAGCTGAAGCGTTTCATGGCGCGACCCACCTTTGACGACGAGCTGGAATTGCACCGGGTCGATTGCGAAAGCAGCCATCGGATGCTCGACAACTACGAATTTCTCCTGCGCAAACGCGAGGAATTCGCCAACGAGCCGATCATTCCCCCGCCTCTGGTGCGAGGTGATGATTTGATCGCCCTTGGGCTGAAGCCCGGCCCGAAATTTGGCGAGATCCTCGAAGCGGTGGAAACCCGGCAGCTGGAGGGGACGCTGCGAACGACAGAGGAAGCTTTGGAGTGGGTCAAACGAGAATATTTGTCAGGCAAAAAGGATTGAAAAAAACACCGAACGCCCAACGTGGAACGTCGAAGATCGAATGAGAATTCTCATGATTAGCGCCGAAGGACCGCCTTTGGAGCGAACGGGCGCGCTGGTGGATGTGATGGACGCGTTGCCAAGCGCGCTGCGTGCGCGTGGGCACGAGGTAAGCGTGGTCCTGCCGTTCTACCGCGAGATACAGGAGAATCGTGAATTTAAGAAGAAAAACACCGGCATAACTGTCGATGTGCAGGTGGGCGACAATACCTATGTTGCCCGGTACCTCGAGGGACGCAGCGCCAGCGGCGTGCAGTTGTTTTTGATTCGCTGCGATGAGTTTTTTGACCGCGTTGGAATTTACGGCGAGCGCGGTAAGCCGTACGAAGACAATGCCGCTCGATTTATTTTCTTCTGCAAAGCGGCAATTGAACTGGCTCGGCGATTGACGCCGCAATTGGAAATTTTGCACGTGCACGACTGGGCCGCGGCGTTGGTGCCAGTCTTTGTTTATGCACAAT
>WNGP01005583.1_pt1 | contig 10489 bp, 9 predicted proteins | sample 5407671 | NCBI WGS metagenome assembly WNGP01 (sample SAMN13153381, study PRJNA577476) | soil metagenome | isolation source: 40 cm soil or saprolite under Garry oak tree replicate 2 | place: USA:California | collected 2016-06-15
TGGTGAGCGGATTGGTGTAGAGCGTGACGGCCGCCGCGACGGGCAGATTGACGCGGAACGCTACCGCGAGCAGCGCCGCAAGGGTGAACTGCACCGGGTTGCTGCCCGGCACGAGCCCCGCGAACATGCCCGCCGCCACGCCGCCGGAGACCGATCGCCGGTTGACGTGCCACAAGTTGGGGTGAAGGAAGAGCGCGCCGAAGCGCGCGATGTGCCGATTGTTGCGGATGGCTTCGTGGCTCGGCAGGTACTTCTGGAAGAATTTTCGCGGCATGACCGGCTAGCATATCAACCTCCGGCACCCTTGGCCGTTAATCGCGGAATGAAAGGCGCCGCCGGATCGCGATGAGGTTCGCCGCGCTCGGCTTCGCGCTCGGCGTGTGCCTTCTGCAGCAGCAGGCCGCGTTGCCGGGGGCGATGTGGCTCGCGGTGTGTTTTGCCTTCGCAGCGGTCGCCGGGGTCGGGTTGTCCAGGCGCGCTTCACCGGTCATCGGAGCCGGCGCGATGTTCATCGGCTTCGCCGCCCTCGGTTTCGCCTGGGCCGCGGCGCTCGCGCATCTGCGGCTTTCCGACCGGCTGGATGCGGCGCTGGAGGGGCGCGACGTGGTGGTCAGCGGCGTCGTCGGCGGACTGCCGCAGGCCTTCGAGCGCGGCGTGCGCTTCGATTTCGACGTGGAATTTCCCGAGACCGGGGTGCCGCGGCGCATCGTGCTCTCTTCGTACGGCGGATTCGCCCCGGACGATTCCCAAGGCGTCCTTGCGGTGCGCGCCGGGGAGCGCTGGCGCTTCACGGTGCGGCTGCGCCGGCCGCACGGCAGCGTCAACCCGCACGGATTCGATTACGAAGCCTGGCTTCTCGAGCGCGGAATTCGCGCGACCGGCTACGTGAGAATGCCTACGCGCCGCGGTGAAGATGAGCGCGCGCGGATCGTGCCCGAGCGATTGGCGGCCCGGGTGCCCCAATACTGGATCGAGAGGCTGCGCGAGGCGGCGCGGGCAAAAATCCGCGGCGCGCTGCCCGAGCGTCCCTACGCGGGTGTGCTGATCGCGCTCGCGATCGGCGACCAGAACGCGATCGGTCCGGAGGATTGGCAGTTGTTCGCGCGCACCGGCGTGAGCCACCTGATGTCCATCTCAGGCCTTCACGTCACCATGGTGGCGGGCCTCATTGCGATGCTCGTGTCCTGGTGCTGGCGTCGCAGCCAGTTTCTCGCGCTCGCCTTGCCCGCGCAGAAAGCCGCTGCGCTCGCCGGCTTTCTTGCCGCGTTCGCCTATTGCCTCATCTCCGGATATGCCGTTCCCGCCCAGCGCACGCTCTACATGGTCGGCGTGGTCGCTCTGGCGCTCTGGCTCGGGCGCGCAGCGAGCGCCTCGCGGGTGCTTGCCGCCGCACTCCTTCTTGTCCTCGTGCTCGACCCCTGGGCGGTCCTGTCGCCGGGGTTCTGGCTTTCGTTCGCCGCGGTCGCCGTGATTTTCTTCGTGGCGACCGGTCGCACCGCCAAGGCCCACTGGCTCGCGCAGTGGGGAAGGGTGCAATGGGCGGTGACCGCGGGACTCGCTCCCCTGCTGCTCGTGCTGTTCCAGCAGGTGTCGCTCGTCTCTCCGGTCGCCAATGCGCTCGCGATACCGCTGGTGAGCTTCGTCATCACGCCGCTCGCGCTTGCCGGCGCAGTGCTCCCCTTCGATTGGCCCCTTGTGCTCGGGCATGCGATGCTAGACGTCTTGATGGCTGTGCTCGGCTGGCTCGCCGCGCTTCCGAGCGCGGTCTGGCATCAGCACGCGCCGGTGCCGTGGACCGTGCCGCTTGCGCTCGCCGGTATCGCCTGGCTGCTGCTCCCGCGCGGGGTCCCCGCGCGTTGGCTCGGCGTGCCGCTCGCGCTGCCGCTTTTTGCGGTCTCGCCGCAGTCGCCGGGGGCGGGCGAGCTCTGGATCACCGTGCTCGACGTGGGGCAGGGGTTGTCCGTGCTCGCGCGCACGGAAAAACACGCGCTGCTCTACGACGCCGGCCCGGCGTTCAACGCCTTTTCCGACAGCGGCAAGCGCGTGATCCTTCCTTACCTTCGCGGCGAAGGGATAGCCGCGCTCGACGCGCTGGTCGTGTCCCACGACGACCGCGATCACTCGGGCGGCGTCGGTTCGGTGCTCGAGGCGGTGCCCGTCGGCGTACTGTGGTCCTCGCTTTCCCCGAATCACGCTCTGCTTGCGGCAAGCGCCTGGCGCGCGCCCTGCGTCGCCGGGCGCAAGTGGCTTTGGGATGGAGTCTCCTTCGAGTTCCTCCACCCGCGCGCGGAGGCCCCCGCGGGCCGTGCGGCGCGGGCGAACAACCAGAGCTGCGTATTGCGGATCGAAGGCCCCGCAGGCCGCGTTCTGCTCACCGGAGACATCGAGCGCGCCGCCGAGCGCGAGCTGCTCCGGAACGCTCCGCGGTTGCTTCCGGCGGAGGCGCTGCTCGTGCCCCATCACGGCAGCGCCACCTCCTCGATGCCGGAGTTCGTGAAGCAGGTGGCGCCGCGCCATGCGGTGTTCGCGGTCGGCCACCGCAACCGCTTCGGCCATCCGCGCGAGGACGTGCTCGCGCGCTATCGCGAAGCCGGCAGCGAGCTGCGTCGCACCGACACGGGCGGGGCGATCCAGCTGCGCTTTGCCCCGGGAGCCTCGCGCGTGGACGCCGAGCGCGATCGCGCAAGGCGTTACTGGCACGACTAGAGGACCTGCCGGTTACAATCCGCACTCGGCCTTTGAGCGAACCCGGAGGACATCCATGAAACGCCTTGCCGCAGCCCTCAACGCAGTTCTCGCCGCGAGCCTATCCGCCGCTCTTCCAGCGCAGGCGCAGCAGTACCCGAACAAGCCGATCCGCATCATCGTCCCCTTCGCCGCGGGCGGCACCTCCGACATCCTGGCGCGCGCCATCGGACCACACATCACCACAGTCTGGGGCCAGCCGGTCATCGTGGAAAACCGCACCGGCGCCAACGGCAATGTCGGCGCGGACTACGTCGCCAAGTCCGCGCCGGACGGCTACACCATGCTGCTCTCGGACGTCGGCGCGCTGTCGATCAATCCGAGCGTGTATACCAGCATGCCGTTCGACCCGGCGAAGGATTTCTCGCCGATCGTGATGGTGTCGTATTCGCCGCACGTGCTGGCGGTGCATCCGTCGGTGCCGGTCGCCAGCGTGAAGGAGCTGATTGCCTACGCCCGTGCAAATCCGGGCAAGCTCAATTTCGCCAACTCGGGCACCGGCGGCGCGCCGCACCTCGCGGGCGTCGAATTCGCGGCGCGTACCGGCGTGCAATGGGCCTACATCCCCTACAAGGGCGGCTCGGCGGCGGTCACGGACGTGGTCGCGGGCAACGCCAACGTGCTGTTCAACGGCATGCTCGCCACCTATCCGTCGGTGAAAGGCGGCCGCTTGAAGGGGCTCGCCGTGTCCAGCGCGCAGCGCGTGCCTTCCGCTCCCGAACTGCCCACGGTGGCCGAGACGCTTCCGGGCTTCGAAACCGGCTCCTATCAGGGCCTGCTCGCGGCGGCCGGCACGCCGCGCGAGATCGTGACGAAGCTGAACGCCGAACTGACCCGGATCCTGAATACGAGCGACATGAAGGAATTCCTGGCGAAACAGGGCACCGAGGTGCGCGCCGGCACGCCGGAAGCGCTCGGCACGTTCATCGTCAATGAAAAAGCGCGCTGGGCAAAAGTGGTCAAGGAAGCCGGCATCAAGGCCGACTGAGGTACTTGAATCTGAATGCGACGATTACGATAAAGGGCGATCCCGGGTTGCTCCGGAGCGAACCCTTCCGGCGCCGCAAGGTCCAGTGCGCGAGCGCAAGCGGGCTGCACCGCATGGCCTATCTGGAATGGGGCGCGCCGAACAGCGCGAAGACCCTCGTCTGCGTCCACGGCCTCACCCGCTGCGCGCGCGATTTCGACCGCCTGGCCGCGGAGATGGTCCGCCACGGCTACCGCGTCATCTGCCCCGACGTCGCCGGCCGCGGCGATTCCGACTGGCTGAAAAATCCGATGGAGTACGCGGTGCCGACCTACGCGTTCGACATGGTGACGCTGATCGCGCGCCTTGACGTGGAATCGGTGCACTGGATCGGGACCTCGCTCGGGGGGCTGATCGGGATGACGCTCGCGGCGATGCCCGATTCTCCGATCCAGCGGCTGGTGCTGAACGACGTCGGGCCGGTGCTCACTGCGGTTTCGCTCGAGCGGCTCAGCTCCTACGTCGGCAAGTGGCCGCCGCTTCCGACGTTCGAAGCCGCCGAGCAGTTCGTGCGCTCGACCAGTGCGTCCTTCGGCCCGCACACCGACGCCGAGTGGCGTTTTCTCACCGAGCACGTGGTGCGAAAGAATGCGGACGGGTCGCTGCGCATGCACTACGATCCCGCGCTCGCCTTGCCTTTCAACGCCGAGCTGTCACGCAAAGACGTCGAGCTGTGGAGCTTCTACGACTCGATCCGCTGCCCGACGCTGGTCCTGCGCGGCGAGCAGTCGGACCTTTTGAGGCGCGACACCGCGGATCAGATGGCCTCCCGCGGCCCGCGGGCGAAGGTGGTGGAGATCAAAGGCGTCGGCCACGCGCCGACATTGCTGCACGACGATCAGATCGCGATCGTGCGGGATTTTCTGCTCGGGTGAGGTTCCGCGTCGTCCTCGAACCGGCCCTTAGGCGTCGTGGTCATCGACGCTAGGAATAAATGACAGCACCAGCGATCACCGCCGTGTCCAGGCCAACCCATCCGACGCATGGCAAATAGATGTTCTTGTCGCGTTTCTGAAGTCCGTACCAGAACCAGAGGATGGCGGAGAAGAGGTAGGCACTCCACGACACAACAGAAACGCCGGCTGCTTGATGGCCGACCCATATGGTAAGAACCTGCGGAACCGTCATGAGCATGGTGAAGACAGACATGCCGCCCAACAGACGACTCATAATCGTTTCGGATCGTGCGGCGTAGCCAGCGGGAGTCGTGGGGTCTGGTGCCATAGTCCTCTCCTTGCTTTCGTATGACGTCTAACCTGGGCGAGCTTAGCGAATCGCCCGGTCGTTTGCTAGCCTGTCCGCCCCGCAGGATCCTGCCGGTAGAAAAGCGCGAACTGCCGGTACAGCTCGGGCCAGTCGCGCGCGAGCACCGCGGATTCCGTGAAGAAAGCCTCGCTCATCACGGCGAAAAACTCAGCCGGGTGCTCGGCCGCGTACGGGTCGATGAAGGTCGGCCGGCCGGCGTCGACTTCGCTGCAGAAACGCCGGTAGGCTCCTTCGAGCGTCTCGCGCCATTTCGCGGCGTCCATTCCGGCGCAGGCGGCGGGAAAATCCGCGTCGCCCGCGCCGTCCATGTGGATCTTGTGCGCGAATTCGTGGATCACCACGTTGTAGCCGCGCTCGGCCAATCCCACGTCTTCCCAGGAGAGGATCACCGGCCCGCCCGGCCAGGCTTCCCCGGCAAGCTCCTCATCGAAAGTGTGCACGATTCCGTTCTCGTCCGTTTCCTCCTTGCGCACGCGGAATTCGCCGGGATAGACGACGACGCCGACCCAGCCGTTGTAGGTGTCCAGGCCGAGATTGAGAATGGGCAGGCAGGCCTGCACGGCGATCGACACACGCACTTCGTCGGTGAGCTGAAGGCCCTGCGCGCCGTGCATTTCCTTCTCCGCGAGAAAGAGGACGACGAGCTGCTTGAGCCTTGCCGTCTCCTCCTCCGACAGGCCGCGCACGAAGGACAGCTTGGCCGCCACCCGCGTCCACAGCGCCTCGTCGATACGGGCGCTCTTCAGCACGCGCTTGCGACGCCAGCTGCGTAGAAAGCCCATCCAGCGTTTCGATCGGGAGTCCTGGAAAAAACGGATTATCCGGGACAGCGCTCCACTGCGCCATAGCGTGAGATAAACTTCGAGCATGGTTTCCACCACGCGCCCGGATCTCGCCGACGCAGGCGAATCCGATTCCATGTATTCCGGGTTGGCGGACGAGGAGCGCCGCACGCTCGCGCGCGCACGCGAATTCGCGGCGAATCTCTACGGCGACAAACTGCTCGGCACGGGCGAGCCGGCTTACGAGCACGCTCTGGGGGTCGCGCGCAACGTCGCCGAGCTGCGCCTGGACGCCGACGCGCGCGTCGCCGGCCTGCTCTTCGCCGCTCCTGTCTATCTCCCCGAGGCGGAAGAAAAACTGAAGGCCTCCTTCGGCGCGGCGGTCGCCTCGCTCGTCGCCGGCATCAGCCGGCTCAATGAGCTGCGGGTGGTCATGAGGACGGCGGCTCTGGGCAAGGATTCCGGTTCGCAGGCGGAAGTGCTGCGCAAGATGCTGCTCGCCATGGTGGAGGATATCCGCGTGGTGCTGCTGCGTCTTGCGAGCCGCACCCAGACGCTGCGCTGGCTCGCGCGCGCCCCGGAAGCCGAGCGAGCGCAGCTTGCGTGCGAAACGCTCGACATCTACGCGCCCCTCGCCAATCGCCTCGGCGTGTGGCAGCTCAAGTGGGAGCTGGAAGACCTGTCGTTCCGCTACCTCGAGCCCGAGCTCTACAAGTGCATCGCCGGCCTGCTCGAGGGCCGCCGCAGCGAACGCGAGCGCTTCGTCGAACAGGCGATCGCCGAGCTCGCCGACGAGCTCGCCCGCGCCGGCATCCGGGCCGAGATCACCGGCCGGCCGAAACACCTGTACAGCATCTATACGAAGATGCGCGCGAAGTCGCTCGATTTCTCGGAGATCCACGACGTGAGCGGCCTGCGCGTGCTGGTAGACGAGGCGAAGGACTGCTACACGGTGCTCGGCGTCGTGCACAATCTGTGGGCGCCGATCCCGGGGGAATTCGACGACTACATCTCGCGGCCGAAAGCGAACCTGTACCGTTCGCTGCACACGGCGGTGATGGGTCCGGAGGGGAAGGCCCTGGAAGTGCAGATCCGCACCCGCGAGATGCACCGCGACGCGGAGCTGGGCGTGGCGGCGCACTGGCGTTACAAGGAAGGGACCAAGCGCGCAACCGGCAAAGGCGATCCCTTCGACGACAAAATCGCCTGGCTGCGGCAGATGCTCGCGTGGCGCGACGAGATCGTCGACGCCTCGGACTGGATCGAGCAGTCCAGGCACGCCGTGCTCTGCGACACCGTCTACGTGCTCACGCCGCAGGGCAAGGTCATCGACTTGCCGCAGGGGGCGACGCCCGTGGACTTCGCGTACGCGCTGCACTCCGACATCGGCCACCGCTGCCGCGGCGCCAAGGTGAACGGGGCCATCGTCCCGCTCGATTATCCGTTGAAGAATGCGGAAGCGGTCGAGATCATTACCGCCAAAACCGGAAGCCCGAGCCGTGACTGGCTCAATCCCGCGCTCGGCTACATCAGGAGCTCGCGCGCGCGCAACAAGGTGCGCCAGTGGTTCAACAGCCGCAGAATCGCGAGCGTCGTCGCCGCCGGCCGCGCCGCGGTCGAGCGCGAGTTGCAGCGCGAAGGAAAGCGCGCCGCGAGCCTGGATGAGCTGGCAAAGCGCCTGGGCTTCGGCGAGCCCGATGAGCTTTTCGCGGCGGTCGGGCGCGAGGAAGTCGGCCCGCGGCAGCTGAAGACCGCGCTGCGCGGCGGGGCGGAACGGGCGCCCTCGCCGGAAATTCCGCCGCACCGTGCTCCGGCCGGGCAGACGAGCGGCGGGATTCTCGTCGTCGGCGTCGAGCGCCTGCTCACCCAGCTTGCGCGCTGCTGCAAGGCCGCGCCGCCCGACCGGATTTCGGGATTCGTCACCAAGGGACGCGGCGTCTCGGTGCACCGGCGCGACTGCACGAGCCTCGCGCGCCTCGTCGAGCGCTTTCCCGAGCGCATCATCGGCGCCGAATGGGGCAGTCGCGCCGGCCAGGCCTATCCGGTGGACATCGTCGTTCGCGGGAACGACCGGCAAGGGCTGCTGCGCGACGTGACCGAAACGCTGGTGCGGGAGAAGACCAACGTGATCGCGGCGAAGACGCAGACCCGAAACGACATCGCCTCGATGTACTTCACCGTCGAAGTCGAAGACATCGACCAGTTGCAGCGCGCCCTGTCCGCGATCGAGGACGTGCGCGGTGTTCTCGCTGCGGCGCGGCGCTGACTTCGAGTAGAATCGGCCGGAGTTCCAGACAAGCCGGTAGATGCGCATTCTGCTCAGCAACGACGACGGGTACTTCGCGCCAGGCATCGCGATCCTTGCAGAAACGCTCGCCGACCTTGCGAGCATCACCGTGGTCGCACCCGAGCGCGACCGCAGCGGCGCCTCCAACTCGCTCACTCTGGACCGGCCGCTTTCGGTGCGCAAATCCGCAAACGGCTTCCGGTTCGTAAACGGCACGCCGACGGACTGCGTTCACCTCGCTGTGACCGGATTGCTCGAGGAGATGCCCGACATGATCATCTCCGGTATCAATCTGGGCGCAAACATGGGCGACGACACCATCTACTCGGGCACCGTCGCGGCAGCAACCGAAGGCTATCTGCTCGGCATCCCGTCGCTGGCGATCTCGCTCGCGAGCAAGGCTGGGAAGCACTACGGCACGGCGGCGCGCGTCACGCGCGAGCTGGTCGAGCGCTTCCAGAAGCGGCCCCCGCGCGAGCCCGTATTGCTCAACGTGAACGTGCCCGACATTGCCTACGAGGCGCTGAAGGGTTTCGAAGTGACGCGGCTCGGCAAACGCCACAAGGCCGAGCCCACGATCAGGACCAAGACTCCCCGCAACGAGACGGTGTACTGGGTGGGCGCGGCCGGCAGCGCGCAGGACGCCGGGCCGGGGACCGATTTTCACGCCGTCGCGTCCGACTGCGTGTCGCTCACGCCACTGCAGATGGACCTTACGCACCGGCAGCAGATTCCCGTAATCAAGGCGTGGCTGGCAAAGTGATGCTCTCGAAAACCCGCGGCATAGGGATGACCTCGCAGCGCACGCGCGACCGCATGGTCGCCCGCCTGCGGGAGAAGGGCATATGCGACGAGGCGGTGCTCGCCGCGATGGCCGCCATTCCGCGCCACATCTTCGTCGAGGAAGCGCTCGCCAGCCGCGCCTATGAGGATACCGCCCTGCCGATCGGCTTCGAGCAGACCATCTCGCAGCCCTTCGTGGTGGCGCGCATGATCGAAGCCTTGCGCGGAGAAGCGTCTCTGGGAAACGTGCTCGAAATCGGTACCGGCTGCGGCTATCAGGCGGCATTGCTCGCGCGGCTCGCGAAGGACGTTTATTCGGTCGAGCGCATTGCGGGATTGCTCGAAAAGGCGCGCGGCAACCTGCGCTCCTTGCGTCTGTCGAACCTGAGGCTGGTGCACGCCGACGGCACGCGGGGATTGCCCGAAGCGGCGCCCTTCGACGGCATCATCGTCGCGGCGGCGACGCCCCGGATTCCCGGCGCGCTTTTGCAGCAGCTTGCGCCGGGTGGCAGAATGATCGTGCCCGTGGGAAGCGGCGATCAGGCGCTGTGCCTCATCGAGAGGACTCCGGCCGGATTGACGGAAAAATGGCTCGACGCCGTGCATTTTGTACCTTTGAGAGGAGGCAAGCAGTGAAGCTGGCCGGGATTTTTTTCGCGGTACTCGCGTGCGCATCCCTGGTCGGATGCGCGGGCCCGTATCGGGCACCGGTCGTCGAACGGAGCGTCGCGCGCCCCTCCGCCGCGAAACCCACGGCACTGCCTGCGGAGCAGAGGCCCGAGAGCTACACCGTCAAGCGTGGCGATACCCTTTACAGCATCGCGCTCGACAACGGCCTCGATTATCGGGAGCTCGCCGCCTGGAACAACATTACCGATCCCGCCGCCATCAAGGCCGGGCTGGTGCTGCGCATGCGGCCGCCGGGGCCGGCGGTGGCGGCGCAGCCGGAAGCCGGGTCGCCCGCCCAGCCGGAGGCCCGCGTGCAGGTGCAGCCGGTCACCGTGCCGGGCTCGGTGGAGGCGCGCTCGATCGGCGCGGATCCGCGGGCAGCCGCGGAGCCGCGGGCAGGAACGGAGCCGCCGCGGGTCGCCGGCGTTCTCAAGACCGGCCCCAAGGCGATGAAGCTGCCCTATTCCGAGGAAAACCTCGCGATGCTGTTGCGGCAGTCCCCGCCGCCTTCGACGCCGGAATCGCCGCCGCAGCCGAGCGCCGAGGATGGGCAGGACACGGTGGCCTGGATCTGGCCGGCCGCGGGCCGCGTTCTCGCAGGATTTTCCGAACCGACCAACAAGGGCGTGGACATCCTCGGCAAGGTCGGCGATCCGGTCTTTGCCTCGGCGTCGGGACGCGTCATCTTCAGCGGCACGGGGCTGCGCGGCTACGGTAAACTCGTCATCATCAAGCACAACCAGACCTATCTGTCCGCCTATGCCCACAACAGCAACGTGCTGGTGAAGGAAGGACAGAACGTGGTGAGGGGCCAGAAGATCGCGGAAATCGGCAGCAGCGATTCCTCCCAGGCGAAGCTTCATTTCGAGATCCGGCGTCTCGGCAAACCGGTCGATCCCCTGAAATTCCTGCCGGACCGACCGTCGTGAA